>Ga0102937_1001171_pt1 | contig 11935 bp, 9 predicted proteins | sample SalPonR2_B_D1_MG_FD_78213 | JGI IMG/M metagenome (GOLD analysis project Ga0102937, IMG submission 78213) | Salt pond soil microbial communities from South San Francisco under conditions of wetland restoration - Salt Pond MetaG R2_B_D1_MG | ecosystem: Environmental > Aquatic > Marine > Intertidal... | reverse complement strand
CTTCGTTAGTTCGTAAAATGTCATAGGCTGCCCTGTTTTTAATGATTTGGCAGCCAATATAGGATCAGGCGGTCCTCCTGACAAGCGAAAAAAAAGACCGCCTGCCAGGAGGACCGGTCAGGCGGCGGATTCTTCTTCCTCGTATCTACAGCAAACTTGAAAATCGCTCAGTTTAGGTTCTTTTTTATTTTTTAAACAGCCCTGCTAATCACCCATTTCTTCGACCTCGTAATACAGGGTATAACGGGCAAGGATCTCGGCGATCCTGTCCTTAATGGCGGTGAGCGCGTTGCCGGCAGCCGGTTTGACCCGGATATTGACCTTTGTTCCGTGTACCCTGTCCTCGCCAACGGCGACCTCAAAACCCGCCACCATATCCTCCAGGGACTTAAGCTCCTGTTCATAGGCCCGCCGGGTGGCATCCCACCGAAGCGCCGGTTTGAATACTTTGCCCACCGGCGTCAGGGGGATCTCCGGGGTAATCACCACCTCCTTGGGCACCGCCGCCCGCTCCCCCACATTTTCCCTGGCCCAGTTCATAATTTTTTCTTCATCAATATCCCCGCCTTCAGCCACTTCCACATAGGCCACGGGCACCTCTCCCGAATGGGGATCCGGCCGGCTGACCGCCGCCACCATTTTGACATCCGGCATTCTATAGATCGGCTCTTCGATCATGGCCGGATCAATATTATGGCCGCCCCGAATGATCAATTCCTTCTTGCGGCCGGTCAGGAAAACATAGCCGTCCGCGTCCATGCGGCCCAGGTCTCCGGTATTGAAATAGCCGCCCGGCAGCCATATGCCCTGGTTATGGGCCGCTTCGACATAGCCTTTGAAGATGGTGGGCCCCTTTATCGCCACAACGCCTATTTCATCGGTTGCCGCATCCCGCACATAGTTGCCGTCATCGTCAAGAATGGCAATCTTCAACTCCTGATAGGGCATTCGAATGCCGATGCTGCCGATCTTTCGTTCGCCGTCTTTGGGGTTGATGGCCGAGGCCACGGCGCCCTCGGTAAGCCCGTAGCCCTCCAGAATTTTAATCCCCGTATGCGCCTCGAAACGCTTGAACAGTTCGACGCTCAAGGGAGCGGCCCCGCAAATAACATACTTCAAAGACGATATATCCACGCCCTCGGTGGGGATGTCCAAAAGTACGGACAGAATGGTGGGGACGCAGGAAAAAGTCTCCGCCCGGTACTTTTCAACGATTTTGTAAAAATTTTTCATGATACTCTGGTCACGGTATCCCATGGGCGATAGCATCACCACATGCCCGCCGTACGAAAATGGGGCAAGCCCGGTGACGAGCGTCCCATTACAGTGGAAAAGCGGCAGACCGCATAACAGGGTGGCATCTTCCGTCAAACCGCCCATCGCCATTAGGTCCCAAGACATGGCGACCTCGTTGTAATGGGAGCGGCGGGCGAGCTTCGGCGTTCCGGTGGTGCCGCCCGTATGGTAGAGGGAGGCGATATCCTCCGGATCGATGGTTCTGTCAAAAGTGAACCGATCAGTCGCGTAATTCTCAACGGCCTCATCAAAATTAATGATGTTTTCCGCCGCATCCGAGGCCCCCATAATCTGGATGACATATTTCAGGGTGGGGATCTGTTTTCGGATGGCGTCAATTTTGGGCCACATTTCCACACCGGACACATCGCCCATGGTTACGAGAACCTTCGTTTCGGCCGCTTTGCAGATATCCCGGATGGTTTCCGCCTCCAGCAGGGGGTTGATGGGATTGGCGATACCGGCCGCTTCCGCCCCCCAAAGCACATAATGGGTCTGCGGGATATTGGGCAGTACATAGGTCACGACATCCGTCGGTCCAACGCCCAAATCGCTGAACATATTGGCCGCCTGGCGAATCCGGCCGAACAGGGTCCGATAAGAGATTTCCATGGGCTGGTCATAGGCATCGCCATTTAGCAAAAAACTGATCGCGGTTTTGTCCGGATGCTTGGCCGCCCCCCTTTCCAGGATCTCGATGGTGCTTTTTTCCGGGATTCTTTCAAAATAGGGTATTTTTTCAATCTCCCTGATGTCCTCCAGACCCCGAATGGTATATGCCTCAGTCATGCCCCCTCCTTTTTATACATGGGTCAAAATTGATGGCCTCGTAAAAGTTAACGGTATTATTAAAATTATATTTTAAAACTGAATTACGTTCACTTTAAAAATATTATTATAAATTTTATCTGAATGCAACGTATAATTTTTCCCAAAAAAAATGCTTGACATCTTATTGAACTCAGTTTTAAAAATTGAATTAGATTTTGTTTATGAATTATTTTTTAAAAAATTATCGGCCCAATCGACGGATCTACTAATAATTAACAGGAGACGCTGATGGATTTTGCCTTTACCAAAGAACAGCTGATGTTTAAGAAGGAGATCATCCGATTCGCCAAAAAAGAAATCGTTCCAAGGGTCCAGGAATATGACCTAAACGAGGCGTTTGACTTCGAATCTTTCCGTAAACTCGGCGATTTCGGCATACTTGGCCTCCATTTCCCGGAAACATACGGCGGAAGCGGAGCGGATGTGGTAACTACGGTCATGGCCGGAGAAGCGCTGGGGGAAGCCGGTGTCGACGGTGGGCTGACGCTGGCTTACGGGGCCCATTCATTTTTGTGTGCGGACACAATCTTGCGCCACGCCACCGAGGAACAGCGGCAGAGATACCTCCCCAAACTGATCAGCGGCGAATGGATCGGCTGTATGGGACTCACCGAGCCGGACGCGGGCTCTGATGTCGCCTCCATGAAAACAACGGCGGAAAAAAAGGGGGATAAATACGTCTTAAACGGCAGCAAAATATTTATCACCAATGGCCCGATTGCCGACGCCGCCGTTGTTTATGCCAAAACCGACCCCTCCCAGAAACATGCCGGCATATCGGCTTTTATCGTGGAAAAGGGAACCAAAGGGTTTGCCGCCGGCGCCCCGCTGATCAAAATGGGGGTTCGGACCTCCCAGACCTCGGAGCTGTTCTTCAATAACTGTGAAATCCCGGAGGAGAACCTTCTCGGCAAGGAGGGCGAAGGCTTTAATATGTCGCTTCAGACCGTGGAATGGGATCGGAGTGCGCTGCTCGCCCCGTTTGTCGGTGCAGCCAAATATATGCTCAATTCCTGTGCGGATTATGCCAGAAAGCGGGAACAATTCGGCCGGCCCATCGGGAAATTCCAGGCGGTTAAGCATAAACTGGCCAACATCCGTATCTTTGCCGAAGCCTCCCAGAGCCTGGCCTACAAAATCGCCTGGTGCAAAGATCAGGGGCGCCCATTAAACCACTTGGAAGCCGCTGTGGCCAAGCTCTTCGTGGGCGACTGGTCCATCGGGCCGGCCAATGATGCAATGGTTGTATTCGGCGGCTACGGTTTCTGCCATGAATACAACATGGAGCGTATTTTTAGGGACAGCCGCCTGGCGCCTATCGGCGGCGGCACCTCTGATATTCAGAAAATGATTATTTCCAAAATCATCTAGTAACCCATCGGAATTCCAATAGATCGAGGAGACCCAGATGAATTACGACTTTTCGGAAAAAGAGTTCACCCTGTTCGTCGATATCAACGAAAAAATGGGCGGCCTGGCGGCAAACGGCCAGCTTGATCGAAAAGATCCGGCACATAACAAAGAAAATATCAAGCAGGCGCTAAAACAACTGGCCCAAACCCCGTATCTCAAACTGGGCCTTCAGCCGGTTGACGGCTATCAGGGCCAGTTATCATGGATGGGGGCGGCTGAAACTCTGGCCGCGGTCTCCCCTTCCGCATATCTTGCCGTGGAAGCCAGCACCCGGCTCTTTGGACGGGCTGTCAACGAATGGGGAGACAGCAACCAAAAGAGCAAATGGCTGACGCCCCTGCTTGAAGGCAATTTAATCGGCGCCCTGGCAATATCTGAGGAGACGCTCAATATTGAAAACGATCCGCTGACAGCCCAAGGCGAGCGGCAGGGCGAATCCGTCGCAATAAATGGGGCCAAACAATACGTCATCAATGCACCGATTGCCGATTGGATCGCCGTGGCCGGCACCTGCGATGACGCCTATGCCCTGTTCCTTATCGAAAAAGAGGCCTCCGGCTTAACCGTCGAACCCGCCATGGAAACCCTGGGCTATGACGGAACGCCGATTTCGGGCATCCGGCTTGAGGATTGCCGCATTCCAAATGAACAGGTGATTTTTCCGCCGGCTGACATCGATATGGCCGAAGCCATTCGCATGTGGGAGAATCAAATCCTTCTGGGGGCCGGCCTGGGACTGTCGAAAGCCGCCTATGAAACCGCCCGGGATCATGCCAAATCCCACAGAAGCGGCGGAAAACCCATTATCGCCTACCAGGAAGTCGGGTTCAAACTGGCTGATATGCTGACCCTCTTCCAGACATCCCAGTTGCTGGCCTACCGTACGGCCTGGACAGCGGAGACGAGCCCGAAGGAGGCCGGCGAGTTGCTGCTCTGCGCCAAGGTCTTCTGCGCCGAATCCGCGGAACAGGTCTGCAGTGAAGCGCTCAAAATCCTGGGGGGCAACGGCTATATCACCGGCAACAGCGTTGAAAGAGCCTACCGTTGCGCCAAATACGTCCAGATCGCCGGCACCTCGACGGAAATCGGAAGGGTAAAAATCGGTGACGCCGCCCTTGGCTACAGGAACTAGAGAGGAATCCGATGCCAACCCCTAAAACCAATAATAATAATAAAGAGAACCTGTCCAAATCGGCGCTTCGGCGTCAGCGGGAAAGGGAACAGCGCTACCAGACCATTCTTCAGGCGGCGGAAACCCTCTTTGCCAATGAGGGATACCACAAGGCCAGCATGGAGCAGATTGCCGATGCGGCGGAGGTATCCGTGGGCGCGGTCTACTTTTATTTCAAAAACAAAGAGGATTTGCTGATCCAGATGATGGATGAGATCGGCTACCTCATGCGCTCCATACTGGGGGCGGAGTTTAAAAAATACGGCGCCACGATAGAAGGCTTTAAGCAGGCGGGTTACGCCTTTTTTGAAGATTTCTGCATCAACTACCCCGAACGCGCCGCCATTGTATTCAGAGAGTCCGTGGGAAAAAGCGCACTCGTGGAACAGCACCGCAAAGAACTGTTCGACAAATGCACCGGCGATGTATTAAACGCCCTGACCCTGGTTTCCCAAAACCAGGGAATCACATTCAAGGGCCAGTTCTCCACCGAAGTGATTGCCGTCAGCGTAATGGGGATTTATGAACGCGTCGCCTATCATTATCTCCTCTGGCAGAACAAAACCGAAGACCTCAAACATATCGGCCGGGACGCGGTGGCCTTTATTGTGGGCGGGGTGAACAATCTATTTGAAGAGGCATCATGCATCTAAAAGGCGCGTTACATGTCCATACGACCTGCTCCGATGGTGAGCTCAGCATTAAAGAGGTGGTCAAGGTATATACCGATCTGGGCTTTGATTTCCTTGCCTTAACGGATCACGATTTCCTCCTCCGATGGAGCTGTTATGACGTGGTCAAGACGCTGCGGACCGATATGATTATCTTCCCGGGCGTAGAAATGACCGTGTTTGAAAAAGGCTACGTGCATGTCAATAAAATCCCGGGCGACAACGATGTCCTGCATGTTTTCAACCATCCGGCGGAAATGGATCTTCCGATGGAGAAGGCCAAAGAACGCATTCACGCGGTCGGACAAAAGCTGCCGCTGGATGCCGTCGAGATTACATCCAGGGGATTCCGCACGCCTGAATTCGAAACCCCGGAGATCCCCTACGTCAAGGTCGCCTCAGACGACTCCCATAACCGCCTCATGTGCGGCCGCGCCTGGATCGAAATGGACAGCATGCGCGATAAGGACAAAATCATCCGGGCAATCCGGCACGGGGATTTCTGGAACTGTTTCGCGGAAAGCAATCATGTGAGTCAACCTTTTAAAAACCTGGTTGCCCATTAAAAAAAACGAAGAAATCATCAGGAATTGCATTCAAACCTAATTTGAGGGGGCTTGAAAAATGGCAAGACGCGTTGGCATTTGCGCAGTGGCGCAAACGACGGTTGAACACGACAAATGGTATGAGCGCTTTCAGGGCATGGCGCTGGAAGTTCTGGAGAAGCTGAGGGAGCAGGTGGCGGTGGAATTCTCCCGGCATACCGGTAAAGCCGGCATCGACATGTCGATTAACGTATCCGACGATGTCTTTGACGCCCGGACCATTTCCGACAACGGCATGACCGATGTGCTTGGCGCCCATTTCGGCTGCGAGGAGAAGGTGGCCCAGGAGGGCATCCAGGCCATCTATTACGGATTGGCAGCCATTCAATCAGGACACTGTGACCAGGTTTTGATCATCGGCCACTGCAAAGAATCCCAGCCCAAAAGCCGGAATATGGTTTCCCATATGGCCTTTGACCCGTTTTTTACCCGGCCGGTGGGGCTTGACTTCTGTGCGGCTGCCGGCCTCCAGGCCCAGGCCTATGCCGAAAAAACCGGCATTACGGATGAACAACTGGCCAAAGTGGTGGTCCGGGCAAGGGAAAACGCCGCAAAGAATCCCTATACCCCGGAGATCGAACCCGTATCCGCCGAAACGGTGATGCAGTCCGAAATGCTGGCCGACCCCATCCGCGAACTCCATGCCTATCCGGTATCCGACGGTGCCGTGGGGATGGTTCTGGCCGCAGAAGACATTGCCAAAAAAATGACGGATAGACCGGTATGGATTACCGGTGTGGGCAACTGCATGGACAGCTTTTTCTTTGGCGACCGGGACCTGGCTTCCAATTTTGCCTTAAGGAAAGCGGCCGAATGGGCCTATAAACGCGCCGGCATCAACGATCCCCGGGGGGCCTTCGACCTTGTCGAAATATCCGATCAGTACGCCTATCAACATCCCATGTGGATGGAAGGGCTGGGACTTTGTGAGGAAGGAAAAGGGGGCGACTGGATCGACAATGAGGGCCCGGATAAGGGCCGTGTCAACCCTTCCGGCGGTATGCTGGCGGGCAACCCGTTAATCCTTGGCGGACTTTTCCGGGCCGCCGAAGCGGCGCTTCAGCTGCGGGAGGATGCCGGAAACCATCAGATCGATGACGTCAAAAAGGCACTGGCCCATGGCGTCATGGGGCCGGCGGGGCAGTTTCATTCTGTTGTCACACTGGAACGGGGTTAGGAGGCAAACCATGAATAAAAATAGAAACGTAGGCATCATCGGAGTGGGACAATCCGAATTTTCAAGCCACAGGGAGGATGTGAACCAGCCGGAGATGATTCATGAGGCTGTCGTCGAGGCGTTGAATCATGCCGGAATGACCATTGACGATGTGGACTGTATCGTGCACGGCAATATGGAGCTCTTCGAAATGATTCATCAGCCGGATCTCTGGCATGTACTGGGCTCCGGTGCATACGGGAAAGAAACCATGCGCGTCACCACCGGCGGCACCACCGGGGCCACGCTTTGCTGCGCGGCCGATCACCTCGTGGCTTCCGGCCTGCATGATGTGGTGCTCGCCATCGGGTTTGAAAAGCTGCAGGAGGGGCACACCACCGGCGGCATCACCAATATGGCGGATCCCCTCTGGGCCCGCCAGCTACAGACCGGCGCCCTCACCGGCATGACGGCCGAACAGATGATTAATGAGTTCGGGGAGGACCGGGCCAAAAGGGCCTCCATGAAATACCGGATCATGATGGACCGGCATGCCATGAAAAATCATAAAGCCCATCGCCGGTTCGACCTCCAATGGGACCAGGCCGAGGATCTAATGGTCAATTCGCCGGCGCTGGTGGGCGAGCTCCGTATGATCCACATGTGCTCGCAAAGCGACGGAGCGTGTGTCATGATATTCGCCTCTGAGGAAAAAGCCAAGCAATTCTGCAAACAGCCGGCATGGATGAAGGATCACATTACGGTTCACCGGGAGGAATGTTTTCATATATTCGGTGACGCCCCGGTGCTTATGAGCCATCGGTATGCCGCGGAAAAGCTCTTCGAAAGAAACGGGGTCAAGGATCCGAAAAAAGAAATCGACGTGTTTGAGATGTATGACCCCTCCTCCTGGTGGGGGCTCGACTGGCTGCGCGAGTTCCTGCTGTTTGATGGCGATGAACACCTGAAAATGGTGGAAAACGATGAAATCGCCATCGACGGTGAATTCCCGATAAACCCGTCGGGCGGGGTCATCGCGTCCAATCCCATCGGGGCTACGGCCATGGTCCGGGTGGCTGAAGCGGCCCTCCAGATCATGGAGGATGCCGGTGAACACCAGGTGCCCAAAACCGTTAACCAGGCCATGGCCTCCGGATTCGGGGGCACCATGTGGACGGTCCTGTTTTTAATGACCCGGGATATTCCCTGGTAGCATCAAATCCTATTCATACCACAGGAGGCAACAATGAACGTCGGTCAATATATTGATGAAGCCGTCAACCGGTTTAAGGACTACCCCTACCTCCAGTATTACGACACCACCTATACTTATGGGCAATTTTTGCAGAAAGTGCATATCCTGGCCAATGCATTGAAAGACCTGGGCTTCAAAAAAGGGGATTTCATTCATGTATGGGTCCAGAACAGCCCGGAAACTTTAATCGCCTATTACGCCATCATTAAAATCGGCGCGGTGGCCGGTCCGATCAATGGCTGGTGGAAGGGAGCGGAGGTCGAATACCTGTTAAACGACTCCCAGGGTAGCGGACTCATTGTTGAAGACCAGTACCTTGAGTTCTTCAATGGGATCAAAGACAATTGCCCGCACTTAAAAACCATCATCGAAATCGGACCGGAAAAATCCGGCGACTATCTCGCCTTTGAGGACCTGATGGAAAAAGGCGATGACAGCTCGGTAAGCTGCGATGCGGACCCGGAAGATACGGCGTTTATCTTCTACACCTCGGGAACTACGGGAAGCCCCAAGGGCGTGCTGCTGTCCCACAAAAATATCGTGGCCGATGCCAACATGATTAACGAGGCCCTGAAAACCGGAGAAAATCGTAATTTCCTCTGCTTTCTGCCGCTGTTTCACGTAAACGCCCTGCTGACCTGTATCTCCTGCCTGGGCAAAGGCCACCAGGTAGTCCTGCGACAGGGATTCAGTGCCAGTGAATTCTGGGAGGTAGTGGAGCAGCAAAAAATCAATTTCTGGTCCGCCGTACCCGCCGTCTACCAAATTCTCCTAACCGACCCGAGCCGGCAGAAATATGATCTTTCCTCAATGGAGTTCGGCATCTGCGGCGCGGCCCCGATGACAAAGGAAGTGATGCAGGATTTCGAAGACACCTTCGGCGTTAAAATTCTCGAGGGCTACGGACTGACAGAAGGCACCTGCGTTTCCACCATCAACCCCATGGATGGTGAGCGCAAGGTCGGCTCCATCGGCCTTCCCCTGCCCGATCAGGAGGTGCTCATTGTCGATGAAGCGGGCAATGAACAGCCGCCCCACGCGCCGGGCGAAATCGTTATCCGGGGCGACAACGTCATGCAGGGCTATTACAACAAGCCCGAAGAAACAGCCAAAATCCTTGATAAACATGGTTTTCTCCATACCGAGGATATAGGAATCAAGGATGAGGACGGCTACATCTTTATCGTCGACCGGATGAAGGACATGATCATCCGCGGCGGTGAGAACATCTATCCCAAGGAAATCGACAACGTGCTCTCCGCGCACCCGAAGATTCTCGAGGCGGCGACCGTCGGGGTGCCTGATGATACCATGGGCGAGGAGGGCAAGGTCTTTATCGTGCCCCAGGACTCATCGCTTACAGAAGAAGAAGTCACCGAATATGCCAAAAAAAACCTGGCGGACTTCAAGGTGCCCAAGTACGTGGAAATCCTTGAGGTGGACCTGCCCAGGAATCCCATCGGTAAAGTGCTGAAAAAAACGTTGCGGCAATGGGCGGAGGAAGGCGCGCCAAAACGCGAAAAGGGACCGCAGGTGTCGGTGGCCGATATTTTCGGCACCATGGAGGAGCGGGCGATTCCGGAGAACCTAAAGGGCATTGTCGCCAACTATGGCTACCGCATCACCGGCGACGGCGGGGACGAATGGACCGTCTGCGTCAACGACGGGGAGGTCAAGGTGGTTGAAGGCATAAAAGATCCGGATGTCACCACCACCTGCGACGCCCAGGACTGGATCGACATCACCCTCGGTAAACTGGACGGCATGTCCGCCTTTACCTCGGGCAAACTTCAGGTGGAGGGCGATATCGGACTCCTTACCAAGGCGACCAAGTTTTTCAAAAAATACACCCCGCCCTCAGGCGCTGCAATGGAGGAGGAGCGCGAGGAGCTGCTGTCCAAAAAACAGATCCTCTCGATCCCCCAGCGTTTTGCTACCGGCCCGGTAATGGGAAAATTCTTAAACGCATTCAAGGATAAGAAGATACTGGCCAATAAATGCCCATCATGCGGTCGTCTTCAACTGCCGCCCCGGGAGGTCTGTGCGGAATGCGTGGTACGTGCCGATGAATGGGTGGAAGTCGGGCCAGAGGGCATCATCTCAATCATGGATATCACCTATTATGCCAGCCCTGACCCATTGACCGGGGAAAGCCGCGAGACCCCCTATGTAGCGGCCCATTTCCTGCTTGACGGGTGCAAGGGACATGAAACGCTCTGGCATGAACTCAAGCCCTCGGACCATGCAAGGGCCAAAAAAGGCGACCGGGTCCGGCCGGTCTGGAACCCGGACCGCAAGGGGGCGATCACCGATATCCTTTACTTTGAATTGGTTGAGTAGAGTTGAAAAGAAGCCAAAACCTAAAGCCTTTTATAGGAGTCCAAAATGAGCAAACCAAGTCCTGACAGCTTCGTCATTGACGGAAAACTGGCCCTTCCCTATCAGTATTTTGCCGGACGCACCGGCAGCCGGTTTTTAATCAGCATCCGGGATGAAAAGAAGATTAAGGGTCTGAAATGCGAAAAATGCAACAAGGTGTTTGTCCCGCCGAGACAGACCTGTGAACGCTGCTTCGCGGATATCTCCGAGAACTGGGTGGAGCTTGAAAACGCCGGCACGGTTACCGGATTCACCATCATCCGGTACGCGGAACCCCATCAGCCTTTTAAACCCCCCTATATTCTGGCCCAGATCCAACTCGACGGCGCGGATACCTCCCTTACCCATATCGTCAAGGGCGTGGCGCTCTCCCAGATGAAAACCGGCATCCGCGTCCAGGCAAAATTTGCCAAAAATCCGACCAACAGCATTATGGACATCGACCACTTCCGGCCGGTTAAGCCAAAATTCGAACTGGGATATAGCTATGACGATCTGGAGATCGGGATGTCGGCTTCTTTTACGAAAACCATTACAGAATCCGATGTCTACCAGTTTGCCGGGATTTCCGGGGATTTCAATCCGATGCATTTAAACGAGGAGTTCGCCAAGATGACCCCATTTGGCACGCGTATCGCGCACGGGGCGCTCCCCCAGAGCCTGATTGCGCCGGTACTTGGCATGAAGCTGCCCGGCCTGGGTACGGTCATCCCGGAAATCACCGTGCGCTTTCGCAAGCCGACCTATTTTGGCGATACGGTCACGGCGACTGCTGAAGTTGTCGAGTTTATTGAGGATCGTCGCTGGGTCAAACTGGAACTCACCTGGACCAACCAGCGGGATGAACTGGTGGCCGAGGGCCATGCCATCGCCATTCCCCCAACGCCGATGGGCTAGAGGCTGGAGACTTATGTATGGCATACGAATTTAAAACCGAATCCACCTATCAGGAATACTTTACCAAGGCCCATGGGATGGTCCGTAAGTCCGTCCGGGACTTTATCCGAAAAGAGGTTCTGCCCTATATCGACGAATGGGAAGAGGCCTGCGAGTTTCCGCGGGAGATCTATAAAAAGGCGGCCGATGTGGGCATCCTCGGCATGGGCTATCCGGAAGCGTACGGGGGGACGCCGGGGGACATATTCTTTCAGATTGCCG
>Ga0102937_1001166_pt1 | contig 11959 bp, 7 predicted proteins | sample SalPonR2_B_D1_MG_FD_78213 | JGI IMG/M metagenome (GOLD analysis project Ga0102937, IMG submission 78213) | Salt pond soil microbial communities from South San Francisco under conditions of wetland restoration - Salt Pond MetaG R2_B_D1_MG | ecosystem: Environmental > Aquatic > Marine > Intertidal... | reverse complement strand
GGTGGTATCGGGCCGTGGTACTACAGCGCTGTCCACCCACCATCAACCGAAATGGTGGTGCCTGTAATCTGATCGGCTGCCGCCGAGCACAAAAACACGGCGGTGCCGCCGATCTGTTCGACGGTGGCGAACTGCTTCGACGGCTGGCGCGCCAGCATCACCTCTCGGATGACCTGCTCGCGGTCCATGCCGTATTTCTCCATCGTCGCCGGAATCTGCTTTTCGACCAGCGGCGTCAGCACGTAGCCGGGGCAGACGGCGTTCGCCGTGATGGGCTCTTCCGCCGTTTCCAGCGCGACCGTTTTCGTCAGGCCCACGAGGCCGTGCTTGGCCGCGACGTAGGCAGCCTTGTACGGCGACGCGGTGAGACCGTGCGCGGAAGAAACGTTGACGATGCGGCCCCAGCCGCGTTCGCGCATGCCGGGCAGTACTGCCGCGGTGGTGTGGAACGCCGAGGACAGCATGATCGCGATGATCGCGTCCCATTTCTCGCGCGGGAATTCATCGACCGGCGCGACGTGCTGGATGCCGGCGTTGTTGACCAGGATATCGACCACGCCAGCCTGTTCGATCAGCCGTCGGCAGGCGTCCGGATCGGACATGTCGGCGGCGATGTAGCGACACCTGATGCCATGGTCAGCCGCGATGCGTTCGGCCAGCGCGTGGTCTTCTGTCGAATCGGTAAACGAATTCAGCACCACGTCGGCGCCGGCCTTCGCCAGTTCCTCGGCCACGCCCAGCCCGATACCGGAGTTGGAGCCCGTGATGACGGCGGTTCTGCCCTTCAGCGACATAGCGGCATTCCTCGGAACGAGATCGATGGTGTCGCCAAGACTACCCCGGACACCGCCCCGCGCCAACTGGACTTTCGGTCATGGCGCCGGGCAGGAACACGTGCGCCGTATCGTGTCATGCATGAAATTTCTACAACAAGCGCTCTGCACGCTTCCAGCTGCCGCGCCACTCGTCCTCGCCGCAATAGCGCCACTGCGCGGTGAACGCGTCTAGATCCGACGATTCGAACTCGATCCGTAGCGGGCCCCAGTGGTCGCTGCCGGCTTTTTCGCTGTCGCACGACGTTCTCGAGTTGTCTTCGACCCACCAGCCCTCGAAGACCGTATCGCTGACGAACTCGCCCAATAGCCGGCCGCCGTCGGAGCTGTATTCGCCTTCGAATTTGCCGCCGACACGACGCATTTCGAGGATGCCGTGGTCTTTGGCGTCCCAGACGCCAAGAATCTCGACGCTCGCTGATTCGCCGGGCGCGTCGGTCCGGGGCGTGCGCACGGTCAATTCCACGCGCCGGTTCCTGGCCCGGCCCGCGGAAGTATCGTTGCCGGCCACCGGCCGAGACTCTCCATACGCCTTCAGCGTCACGCGATCCTGCGTGAACCCGGAATCACCGACCAGGTAGTCGGCCACGGCGCGCGCGCGATTGCGCGACAGCGTTTCGTTGTCGGATTCGGCACCCACAGCATCGGTGTGGCCGGCGACGATCACAGAGGTCTCGGCCCGATTGGCGATCGCGTCCAGCACTTCGTCGATCGCAGCGAATGCTTCGGGCTTGAGCGTGTACTTACCGGTATCGAACAGCACCGCGCTGTCCAGCGCGATGCGCTGCGCCGAGCCGATCGCGCCGACAGCGTCGATGTCCGCACCCGGCGTCTCGCCGCTGCCGCATGCGCTCTTGAGGTCGACCAGCTTGACGTAACGGAATTCAGCATCAGGGGCAACGTAAGCGGCCAGATCGATCTCGGCCTTGCCGCCTGAGATGCGCCCGACCCGCGTCCATTCACTCCCATCGGCGGAAACGGCCATCGCCGTCGGCTCGGTATCGGGTCCGATTTCGAACACGTAAAGGTCGGGGCCTGCAACATCGACCAGCGCGTTGTCCTCGAACGCCAGCACCAGTTCACCGGCGCAGCCCAGCGTGACGTAGCCGCTGTTGTCGCCGGCGGAGTAATCAGGCGCCCCCAGCGCGGCCTCCGGATCGGCGGCCCGCTCGATCGGCGAAGGATCCCCGTCGCTGTAGGATTCGACCATGTCGGCGAACGACACGTCGCCCATCGGAAACACAACCTCTCCGCCGTGTCCGTCGGGATAACTGCGGCTGGTCGCCACCTCCGTCTGCGCGATGACCGGAGAAATCGACAGGCTGATTGCACACAAAAGCGCGGCAAGAAATCTCATCGGAACCTCATTGCATTTGAATGCGAAGCATCGGTGCGAGAAACACACCGTGACTCTCATTGCTACGCGATCGGGGCTCCGTTCCGGACGTATCTACCCGCTACGATGAATGCGATCCGCATTAAGATTCACGCCGACTCGGTTCCAGCGCCGCCAGAGCCCCGAACGACTTCTATGGCCTGGCCTTCGCGCAGGCGTTCGTTGCCGCGGACGACGACGCGGTCGCCGGGCTGGATGGGGCCTTTGACTTCGATCATGTTTTCCGAGCCGATGCCGACGGCAACGCTGACCCGGCGGGCGTTGTTTTCGTTGTCGACGACGAACACCGAGGTACCCGTGCCGCGCAGCACCAGCGCGTCGCGCGGCACGGCCAGCACTTCGCGTACGTCGGCGGTGGGGATGGTCACGCGCACGGCCTGGCCGACCGGCAGGTTTTCCTCCAGGTTCAGCCGCAGCTCGAACACGTGGCTCTGCTCGGTGCCCTGACTGACCAGCGTGCGCAGGGGTGCCGCGATGACCTCGTCGTTGACGCGCACCGCCAGCTCGTCGCCGGGCTGCAGGTAGCGGTAAAACGAAAGCGGCGCGCGCGCGACCACTTCGAGGTCGTTCGGGTTGTACACGCGCATGACCTGGGTACCGGTCGCCACGCGCTCGCCGGCCTGCACCAGCCGCTGGGCCACAACGCCGGGAAACGGCGCCCGGATGCGGGTGCGTTCGATCTGATCGGTCACCTGGGACAGACGGCTGCGAGCCACGCGCAGGTCGCTCTGAGCCACGTCGCGCTCGGAGCGGGTCTGATCGATCTGGGTTCGCGAGGCCAGGTTGTCGGCGGCCAGGCGCTGGTAGCGCTCGAGCTCGGCGTCGAGGAACTGCAAGCGCGCCTCGACGCTGGAAATTTCGGCTTCCAGTTCTTCGGCCCGCAGCTGCAACTGGGTGTCTTCGATGCGCGCCAATACATCGCCGGCGGCGAAGCGCTCGCCGACCTCGGCGATTTCCAGCAACCGGCCTTCGACCTCGGCCGAGAGCAACGCGTCGGCGCGCGACAGCACGGTGCCGGCAACCTGCATCGTCGGGGCCATGGCCATGAGGCGCGCCTGGTCCACTTCGACTGGTGCGGCCTGGCCGAACTGGGCAGATACGATGCCGGGGAGCAGCCCCAGGGTGATCAGTGCCATAGCCGGTAATGAAATCGCGATTTTGTTCATGCGTATTGTTCCCGTCCCGGACTTGCCGCCGTCTCTTGCGGCGCCACTTTTTCTTCGTTCATTCTCAGCAGACTCGGCAGCAGAATCAATGTGAATAAAGTACTGACCGCCATGCCGCCGACGATGACCGCCGCCAGCCCGCGATAGAGTTCGGTGCCTGCGCCCGGCAGCAGCAGCAGCGGCAGCATGCCGAACAGGCTGGTGAAGGTGCTCATCAGGATCGGGCGCAGCCTCAAGCCGACGGCCTGGCGCACCGCTTCACGACGATTTTTTCCTTCACGCTCCTCATCACGGGCCCGGTAGACCAGCAGGATGGCATTGTTGACCACCAGCCCGAGCAATATCACGAAGCCGATCATGGTCAGCATGTCCATGGCCTGACCATAGACCAGGTCGACCGCGCGCAGACCCAGCACCCCGCCCACGGTCGCCATCGGCAGTGTCATCACCACCAGCAGCGAATCCTTGAACGAGCGGAACAGCGCCGAGATCAGCAGGTAGAGGATCACGATCGCCAGCACGAAACTGCCGGCCAGGCTTCTCAGCGTTTCGCCCAGCGCCTCGGCGGTGCCGCGGTAGGCGATCACGCCGCCGGGCGGCAGGACCGCGCGCATGGCGGGCTCGGCCTCGGTTCGCAGGAGTTCGATGGCGGTTTCCATCGGCATGCCCGACGGCGGCGTGACCTGCAGCGTCAGCGTGCGGCTGCGGTCGACGCGCCGGATCTCGTTGGGCCCGGCGGTGCGCTCCAGCGTCACCAGTTCGCCGAGCGTGACGATCTCGCCGGTGGGTGAGGCCAGCGGTGTGGCCATCAGCTGTTCGGGGTTGTCCCAGCGCTCGCCGCGCAGAATCACGTCCAGGCGCTTGTCGCCGTCGAAGTATTCGCCCAGGAAGGCACCGCTGCCCATCGCCCGGATCATGGTGGCGACGTCGCCGCGGGTCCAGCCGAGCTCGGCGATGCGCCGGTCGTCGGGCTTCATGCGAAGCTCCGGCTCGGCCAGTTCCAGGCTTGGCTGGGGCCGCACGTTGGCGCCGGGCATCAGTGCCGATATGGCCTCATAGCCGGCGCGCCCGGCCTCCAGCAGGCCTTCGAATTCACCGGCCTGCAGGTCGACGTCGATCTGCCGTCCGCCGCGGCCGCCGAAGATCGCGCGCCGGGTCGCCCGACCGAAGGTGTCGGGAAACCCGACCAGGATCTCCGTGTTCAGAATCTCGATCATCTCGCCGGACCTGTCCTCGTCTTCGGTCCGCACGCCGATGAACGCGCCGGAACCGAACGTACCGAGAAACGTGTTCTTGAGCTTCGGTTCCTTTTCGCCGTCGAGGTAGGGCTTGAGCCGCTCGTTGATCACGTCGACGAGTTCTGCCTGCACCGTGTCCGGGCCCATGCCGGGCGGCGCCAGCACGAACGCCGACACCAGGTTGCGCTGCCCTTCCGGGAGATAGTCGGCCGGCGGCAGCAGGAACACACCGATCGCCAGCGGCACGCCGATCAGGCCGGAGATCCAGCCGATCCTGCGCCTGGGCGTGTCGGTCAGCTTCATCACGTAGTCGGCGGCGTTGCGCCACCAGTGCACGTGGCGGTCGTCCATGGCCCGGTCGCCGAGCAGGCGCCAGCTTGCCGCCGGCAGCACGATGATGGCGACGAACAGCGAGCAGATGATGGCCGCCGAAATCACCACCGCAAGATCGCCGAACAGCTGCCCGGCCTCGTCCTGCAGGAAGAATACCGGCAGGAAGATCGCGACCGTGGTCGCCGTCGACGCCACCAGTGCACCCCAGACCTGGCCCGCACCCCGGTCGGCGGCTTCGAAGCCGTCACGGCCCTGTTCACGCTGGCGCACGATGTTCTCCAGCACCACGATCGCGGCATCGAGCACCATGCCGGTAGCAAACGCAAGACCGGCCATCGATATCACGTTCAGCGACATGCCCAGTGCGTCGAGAACGATGAACGCGAAGCACAGGCAAAGCGGTATTGCCAGCGCCACCATCATGGTTGCGCGGTAGCGCCGGAAGAACCACCACAGGACACCGACGGCCAGCAGCATGCCGATCATCAGGTTGGTCACGACCATGCGCACCGACTGCTTGATGTAAATCGTGTCGTCGGAGGACTGATTCATCTGCAGGCCGGCGGGGTCCAGGTGCGTTGCCTGCAGCTCCGCGACCGCCGCCTTGACCTCGTTCATGACGCTTAGGATGTTGACGCCCGGCTCGGCCACCACGTTCATCATGATTGCCGGCTGGGTATTCTGGGTCATGCCGCCGGACGAATCGCGCATGACCCGCTCGATGGTCGCGACATCGCCGAGGTAGACCGGCCGGCCGTCGCGCCATTCCAGCACCAGGCTTTCGAGGTCCGGAATTTCATACTGGCCGGCAAACCGCAGCGTGTACTGGCGCTTGCCGACTTCCTCGAACCCGGCCGACACGTCGGCGTTCTGCCCCAGCTGGCGGCCGATCCGGGCCAGATCAACGCCAATCGACGCGGCCTGGAACGGATCGAATTCTATGCGCACCTCGAACGGCCGGCCGCCGCGCGGGGTGGCGGACGCCACGCCGGCGATCCGCTCGATGCGCTCCTGCACCACGTCTTCGACGAAATCCTGGTACTCGATGATGGGGCGGTTGTTGCCCGCCTTGGGAATGATGCCGAACCAGGCCATGGTGTCGCCGAACTGGTCCGACCCCACCCGAACGCTGGGCTCGGTGACGTCGACCGGATAACTCGAAACCTGGTTGAGGCGGGTGATGACGGCGATCAGCGCGCGGTTTAGATCGGCGCCCACGTCGAACTCGAGCGAAATGGATCCCCGGCCCTGGCTGGCGGTGGAGTTCATGCGCTTGAGACCGGGCACGTCGCGCAGTTGCTCTTCCTGCGGCTCGACGATTTCGGATTCGATCTCGGCCGGCGCCGCCGCCCGCCATCCGGTGGAAATCGAAATGGTGGGGCGATCGATGTTGGGCGTGAGCTGAACCGGCAGGCGGTACAGGCTGATCAGCCCGAAGATCACCAGCAGAATGCAGCCGACGGCGACGGCGACCGGATTGCCAAGTCCCAGGCGAGTTAACGGCACGGCTGATGCCCCCGGTGTAGATGACGATTCAAATTGCAGTCCAAATGCTTAACCTTTGGATTATGACCGGAATACAATGAATGCGCTGTCACATATTACGAATATGCGATATGCATCACGGATTACGTCATGAACAGGCGCCGTCGATCGCTCCGGGCCGCCGGTGTATCCAAAAAATGGACATCCGGAAGCCGCGGAAGTGCCCGGAATTTGACCGTGGTTCGTAATTTCACGACGCCGGGTGCGGTATCTTCAGCAGTAATCAAGCCGCAAACCGGATGGCCGACAGACCGCGCCCGCCGTAATGGAGACGCGCCGTGCGAACGCCGCAACCGGCCGAGGGTCGAAGCATGCGCCGGTCGTGCATAGGGACACCAGTCCCGGTACAGGAGTTTTTGAATGCCCGATAATTTCGATTACGTCATCGTCGGCGCAGGTTCGGCCGGCTGCGTAATGGCCAATCGCCTCAGCGCCGACCCCGGCTGCCGCGTGCTGCTGCTGGAAGCCGGACCACGTGACTGGAACCCGTTCATCCACATGCCGGCCGGCCTGGCCCAGCTGATCAAGTTCAAGTCGCTGAACTGGAGCTATCAGACCGAACCCGAGCCGAACCTGAACAACCGCCGACTCTACTGGCCGCGCGGCAAGGTGCTGGGCGGGTCGAGCTCCATCAATGCGATGTGCTACATACGCGGTCACGCCAGCGATTACGACGACTGGCGTGACCTGGGCAACCCCGGCTGGGGTTTCGCCGACGTGCTGCCGTATTTGCGGCGCGCCGAGGACCAGGGCCGCGGCGAGTCCGAAATGCACGGTGCCGACGGCCCGCTGGGGGTGGCCGACCTGCAGCACGTCAACGAACTCAGCCGGGTATTCATCCAGGCCGCCGAACAGGCCGAGTATTTTCGCAACGTCGATTTCAACGGCCCGGTCCAGCGCGGCTTCGGCCTGTACCAGGTCACCCAGCGCAACGGCCGGCGCTGCAGCACCGCCCGGGGCTACCTTCACCCGGTCAGGAAGCGGCCGAATCTGACCGTGCGCACCGGCGCGCTGAGCGCGCGCATCCTGTTCGAGGGTCAGCGCGCCCGCGGCGTCGAATACCGACGCCTGGGCGTCACCAGGAGAGTGCACGCCGAGCGCGAGGTACTGCTGTGCGGCGGCGCCATCAATTCGCCCCAGCTGCTGATGCTTTCGGGCATCGGCCCGGCGCGCATGCTGGAACGGGCAGGAGTCAAGACCATGCACGAGCTGGCCGGCGTCGGCGCCAACCTGCAGGATCACCTGGACGTGATGACGCTGACCCGCTGCTCGCAGCCGGTCACCTACGACAACCTCAACGAACTGATGGTGGGCCTGAAATATTTTCTCTATCGTGAAGGCATCGGTACCTCGAACATCGCCGAGGCCGGCGGCTTCCTGGCCAGCGGTCTGAGCGACGGCCGCCGGCCCGATGTTCAGATGCACTTCGTTCCCGCGCTGCTGGACGATCACGGTCGCAACCGCTTGCCCGGCGACGGCTATACGCTGCATGCCTGCAACCTCAGGCCCGAGAGCCGCGGACGGATCGAGCTGCGCTCGGCCGAGCCGGACGCCGCGCCGGCGATTTATGCCAACTACCTCTCGGCGGCTTCGGACGTCGAGATGATGCTGGAGTGCGTTCGCTGTTCGCGCGAAATCCTGGCCCAGCCGGCATTTCGGCCGTTCCGTGCCCACGAGATTTATCCAGGCAACCAGGTCACCGACCGCAACGATCTGCTCGGCTTCATCCGCAGCAAGGCCGAATCCATCTATCACCCCGTCGGCACCTGCCGCATGGGCAGCGACGACGACGCGGTAGTCGACCCGGAACTCAAGGTTCGCGGCATCGACGGCCTTCGAGTGATCGACGCATCGGTGATGCCGACACTGATCGGCGGCAACACCAACGCCCCGGCCATCATGATCGCCGAAAAGGCCGCAGACCTCGTGCTGGGCCGGCGCGTCGTGCGCGAACACGGGCAGCGCGTGGCCGAAGCTGCCTGATGCCCGCATCGGTTCGCGGCCAATTGCGACCAAGAGCGAGAGATCATCTCTGTTCGTGATCTATTCAGGAAACGTATGGTCTACTGACACGACGACCTCAATGAAAACCAATGCTGCGATGAAAACAATGCTGCGATCCATAGTGCTTTGGCTGCTCTTGATCGGCGCCGCGATTGCGGCCCAGAGCCCCGACGCCGTTCCGGAACAACAGGGAGCGGCACCGGAGGCGGTGGTCGCACGCCTCGAAACCGCGCTGATCGAAAACATGAAGGCCGGCGATTCGATGACCTTCGACGACCGATTCGAATCCCTGCGCCCGCTGCTGGCCGAGATCATGGCCGTGGAACGCATGGGGCGCTATGTCTTCGGGCGCGACTGGGCCTCGTTCGAGCAGTCGCAGCGCGAGGCATTCAGTGAGATCTTTCTCGACCTGAGCGCCGCGACCTACGCCGGCCAGTTCAGGAAATTCGACGGCGAGTCCTTCGAGCCGGTGGCGGTCCAGCGGCAGAGCGAGGACCGCGCGGTGGTCAAGCGCCTGCTGACCACCGGCAGCGGCAGGCAGATCGCTTTCGACTACCTGATGACGCGCGACGACGCGCACTGGCAGATCGTCACCATCATCACCGACGGGGTCAGCGACCTGGCGATCAAGCGTACGCAGTACCAGAGCATTCTCGACAACGAGAACTTCGACGCGGTCATCGCGCACATTCGGAAGTCGATCGAATCTCAACGCACTGACCCGACGAATTGATTGATCGCAGTGGCTGACGCCGAGCGGCAACCCCACCTGACCGAACGCTGGCTGACCGGGGTCACCCGGCACCCGCTGCTGGTGCTGGCCGGGTGCCTCGTTTTCACGCTGCTGGCGGGCCTGGCGGCGGCCAAGCTGCTGGGCGTCAACAGCGACCCGATCGCGATGCTGGACGAGGACCTGCCGTTTCGCCAGACCGACGAACGGCTGCGCGCCGAATTCCCCAACCTCGACAATAACCTGCTGGCGGTCGTCGAGGCCCCCACGCCGGAACAGGCCACGCTGGCGGCCCGCCAGGTGCAGCGCGAACTTGAAGCGCTGCCCGACGTGGTCAACTCGGTCAGCTGGCCGGCCGGCAGCGAATTCTTCGAACGCAATGGACTGTTGTTTCTTTCGCTAGCCGAGCTCGAATCGCTGAGCGAGCGCCTGACCGCAGCCCAGCCGCTGCTGGGTCGGCTGGCCCGCCAGACCGATGCCGCCGCATTGTTCGAACTGCTCGCACAGATCGCAGCGCGTAGCCGGGACGGCGATTCCATGCCGCCCGGCTTCGACCTCGACGAACTCCATCGCCAGATCGCCGGGGCGATCGACACCGGCCTGGCCGGCGCACCCGGACTGCTGTCGTGGCAGCGATTGCTGGGCGATGGTGGCTCGGCCGCCGGCCGCGTGCGCGAAGTGCTGCTGATCAACCCGGTGCTCGATCACGACCGCGTCCTGGCCGCACGCGAGGTCATGGAGCGAATGCATGAGATGCGCAAGCGGCTTGGCCTCGACCAGGGACCGGTGCGCCTGCGCTTTACCGGCAGCGCCGCATTGAGCTTTGAGGAGATGCGAAGCGTCATCGAAGGCGCGGGTCTGACCGGCATGCTCGCGCTGATTGCAGTCACGGTCGTGATGCTGGCCGGGCTGCGCTCGGTCTCGCTGAGCCTGATCGCGCTGGTCAACCTGGCGCTGGGGCTGGTGCTCACGGCCGGTTTCGCCGCCCTGGCCATCGGCCGCGTTAACCTGATTTCGGTAAGCTTCGTGGTGCTTTACATAGGCCTGGGCGTGAACTACGCCGTGCACTACCTGCTGCGCTACCGCGAGATCGCCCAGCTCGAACCGGCCGGCCGAACGGCGGCGATTCGCGCCACCATAAGCGCTGGTCGATTCCTGCTGTATCCGCTCACACTCAGCGCGGTGACCACGGCACTGGGCTTCTTCGCCTTCGTGCCGACCGCTTTTTCCGGCATCGCGGAACTGGGCCTGATCGCCGGCGTGGCCATGATGGTGACGCTGCTGCTGAGCTACACCGCGCTGCCGGCCATGCTGGCGCTCGTTCGGCCACGCATTGCCGGTTCGCCACCGGCGCACGATCGGGGCTGGCGACAGTACCTGGAACTGCCTCTGCAGCGCCGCAAGCTGGTGCTGGGCCTGGGCATCCTGCTGATCATCGCGGCGCTGCCGGCGCTGCCCCAACTGCGCTTCGACAGCGATCCGCTCAACGTGCGCGACCCACAGTCCGAGTCGGTCGTGACGATTCGCGAACTGTTGGCCGGCGGCCAGGCCGGCTACCGGAACATCCAGGTGCTGATGGACGACGCTTCTGCCACCGAGACGATGCGGCAGCGCCTGGCCGAACTGCCGACGGTCGCGCGCGCGGTCTCGCTTCAGAGCTTCATCCCGGACGACCAGGACGAAAAGCTGTTCATGCTCGATGACCTGGGCTGGGTGCTGGGGCCAGACGTGGTCGGTGCCGATTGGGAAACCGATCCGGTCAGCGCCGATTCGCTTGCCGTCGCCGCCAGGACCCTGACCGACGCGCTCGGCCAATCGAACGAACCGGCCAGCAACCCCGCATCCGACAGCCTGTCTGCAAGCCTTGCCAGGCTGCTTCGGGCGCTTGACGGCCCCGGTGCCGCGCAGGCCGCGGCACGCGTCAACCAGACCCTGACCGCCGGCATGCAGCCCACGCTGGGTCGCCTGAGCCAGGGGCTGCAGGCCACCGCACCGGTTGCAGTCGATGACCTTCCGGCCTGGCTGGTGGAGCAATGGCGGGGCCGGCAGGGCGCCCGGCTGCTGCAGGTATTCCCGGCGGTCGACGTTCTCGATTTCGACCGCCAGGCCGAGTTCACCGAGCAGGTGCTTGCGGTGGCCGGTGACCGGGCGACCGGCGGTCCGGTCATCCAGCTGGAAGCCGGTCGGGCCATCACCAGCGCCTTCAGGCAGGCGCTGGTCTGGGCCGTGATCGGCATATCGATACTTCTGCTGGTCACGCTGCGCCAGCCGCTTGCCGCGGCCAAGGTGATGGCGCCGCTGGCGCTGGGCGGCCTGCTCACGGTCGCGGCGATGGTATTGATCGATCTGCCGTTCAATTTCGCGAATGTCGTGGCGCTGCCGCTATTGCTGGGCGTGGCCGTGGACAACGGCATCCACCTGGTGACGCGTCACAGGGCCGGCCTGCTGCCCGACGGCAACGTGCTCAAGACCGCGACCGCGCGCGCCATTGTCGTCGGCGCCATGATCACCGCCGGCGGCTTCGGCAACCTGGCCTTCTCGCCGCACAGCGGCACCGCCAGCCTGGGCATCATCCTGGCCATGGGCCTTGCGCTGATGGTCGTCGCCACGCTGCTGTTTCTGCCCGCCATGCTGGGCCGGGGCGACTGATGCGGGTTGGGCGCGGTGATAAACTGCCATGCCCGCCAGAGTCAAGATCAGCCATGTCCGTATTC
>Ga0102937_1001165_pt1 | contig 11961 bp, 7 predicted proteins | sample SalPonR2_B_D1_MG_FD_78213 | JGI IMG/M metagenome (GOLD analysis project Ga0102937, IMG submission 78213) | Salt pond soil microbial communities from South San Francisco under conditions of wetland restoration - Salt Pond MetaG R2_B_D1_MG | ecosystem: Environmental > Aquatic > Marine > Intertidal... | reverse complement strand
GCCCGAGATCGTGGTCGTGCACTCGGGGATCAGCGAGAACACGGTGACGACGGTCAGCGTGGCGCGCCGCTCGACACTGCCGATCGTGGAGACCACGTCGATGTCGAACGACGATTCGGCGGCGGTGTCGGGAACGCTCACGTTGATCTGCGTGGTCCGGTCGACGCTCGAGGACGCCGACACGTTCCAATCGGCGGGGACGTTCTCGAACGACAGGCTCGTGCTCTCGGGGAGGCGGTCGGAGCCGGCGACCACGGCGTAGGTCCTGCCGCTGCTGCCCCGGTTCACCTGGATCAGGTCGGGTTCGAGGGTGAGGGCGAACTCGCTGTCGAACTCGCTGACCATCACGGTCGAGGACGCAGTGGCGGTGGCGCCGCCACGGTCGGTGACCTCCACCGTGATCGGATAGGGCTGGTCGAGCACACAGGTGCCGCCGCAGATCAACGTCTCGACATCGTCGGCGCCGAGCACCAGCACCGTGCGGGTGCGATCGCCGAAGACCCCGTCGCCGTCGAGATCCCAGGTAGCGCTCGGGAACTCGCCATCGGGATCCGACGTCTCGGCGCGCACGATGATGTCCTGGCCGGGCGCCACCACGAACGGCCCGTCGATGTCGACCGTGGGCGGGCGGTTGCTGCCCTGGAACACGAGCACCTCGACGTCGAGCAGGTTGGCGCGGTCACCGACGACGACCGGGGAGGCCACTTGGAGCAGGGCACGCCCCTGGTCGGGGAACGACACGTCGATCGACTCTCCGGGCCCGAGCAACACGGGGCCGGGCAGCACGCTCGACCCGTCGATCACCGCCGCGGCGGGCACTCCGTCCAGCGTGCGCGACCGGTTGGTGATCGTGACGGGCACGCGTGCCACGGGCGCATCGTCCGCGACGGTGACTGCGGAGACGTGTGGGCCGTCGAACACCTCCGGCGGCTCGGGTGCGCTTGCCTGAGCCGGGATCGTCGGCGTCGAGGGCGCGAGTCGTGCCGTGAACAGGGAGACAGGGCTGATCGCTGCGGTGCGCCGTGGCGACGATCGCACCGCAGCGTGCGAGGCGTGCCCCGTGACGGAGGGGGCGGCACCCTGCAGGGTCACCGTGGCGCCGGGGCCGGAGGCGACGACGCCCGACGGCGCATCGGTCGCCGGCGGCAGGGCGCGGGCCCGGACGTAGCCCTGCCGTCCCGACTGCGTCTCGGCGTAGAAGGCCACCCAGTGGTCGTCGTCGAACTCGGGAATCGCCGCCCGAGCGATCGAGTCGCCGAGCTGCACCCGCGTCAGCACCTCACCGGCGATGGTGTCGCCGACCTCCGCCACCGGCTGGGGCCGGTCGCCGACGACGGCGAACGGTGACGCCGGGTTCCCGGTGGTGCTGATCGTCGCCGGGACGACCGAGATCCGGTTGGTTGCGTCGATCGTCGAACGGACGGTGACGAGGATGCGGTCGTCGGCCAGACCGTCGGCACCGCCGGGGAGCTGGATCACGCCCGGGCGGTCGAGATCGATCTCCCCGAGGACGCTCTGATCAGCGATCGCCACGGGGGCCGTCCAGGCACCGTCGGAGCTGCGCAGGCTGACCCACACCGAGCGCGTTCCGGCGTTGTCGCCGACGAAGGCGATGACGTCGCCGCCGGCGGTGATGTCGGGGAACGACAGCTGCTCCCACCCGTCGAAGCGTCCCTCTGCGATGACCGTGCGGGCGCCGGCCTGGATGCCGTCGCCGACGACGATCAACGGGTCGATGATCTGGCTGTCCGCCGGCCCGCACACGCCGGGGAAATCGTCACAGTCGCGGCCGGTCACGAGTTGGGCGACCGTGGTGCCGTCGTCGGCGAGCCGTGCACGGGCGGCCGGCGACTCGGGGCCACGCTCGACGGTCCCGCCGACGTTCTCGGCGAGCGTCGTGGAGTCGGCTTGGTCGGTGGCGGTGAAGATCGTGCGGCCGTCCCCGTTGATCGTCGGGCCGACCACCCGCTGGAGCGGCTCGGCGGTCGTGCCGAAACTCGCCGTGGCAGTGGCCAGCAGCTCGCTGGTGAGCGCCGAGCGCACGACGCTCGTCGTGATGTCGCCGTTGGACTGGGCCACCTCGAAAACGAAGGCGGTGTCGTCGACGTCGTTGATCTGCGGATCTCCGGTCACCTGTGCGTCGACCGGGATCAGGTCGGCCCCCGGTGTGTCGGCCTCGGCGGGGACCACCGGGTCGTCGCCGGGCTCGGCGATGTAGACGCGGTAGCGGTCGTCGCCCGCCGCCAGCGCTCCGAAGCCGACGTCACCGACGATGTTGACGCTCGGACCGAGCGGACGACCGGGGTCGAAGAACTCGTCGACGGCGGCGTACCCCGACGGATCGACCGTCGATCCGGTGATCGCTGCGAATTCACGCTCGTAGAACTCACCGACCGACACCCGGGCCGTGGCGCGACGCTCGACGAAGCCGGGAGGCTGCGGAAGCGTCGCCGTGGCAGTGAGTTCGTACTCGCCGCGGAGGACTCCCGAGGTGATGTCGACCGTTCCCGTGCCGTCGGTGTCGAGGACGATGGTCTGGGTCGCCTCACCTCCGAGGGACAGGCTTCCCAGGACCGGCAGCGGTGCGACGTTGACCTCGACCTCGCTGCCCGCCGTGGTGCCGCTGCAGGAGCGGGCGCTGATCGCGGCGGTGGCCTCTGCGTCGAAGTCGAGGCGCCGAGGAACGTCGATCGACACCGAGGCGGCCGGATCGAGGGTGAGATCCTGGCCGGGATCGATCCTCAGCGGACCGATCGTGACGTCGCAGCCGAGCTCCGGCGTGCTCGTCTCGAACGTGTACGTGCCGACCGGCAGTGTCATCACCGCCGTCGATCCACCTGCAGTCAGGTCGTAGAACACGGACCGTGCCGGAGTCGTCTCGCCCCGCCGGACGGCGTTCACGCTGAAACCGGTCGCACCGCCGGCGATCAGGCTGGACGCGTCGAACGTCACGTCGCCCGACACGAGCAGGTCCTCGAGGTCCTCGCCGTCGACGCCGACGATGTCGGGCGTGGCATCGACGGGAGCGGTGCCCCACAACATCTCCATCACCTGGAGGTCGGTCAGCGGGCCGGCGTCGCCCGAGTTGGTTGCCGGACTTCCGTCTGCCCGCAGCGGCACGAGCGACTGGGCGCTCCTCGAGATCTCACCGTCGCCGTTGAAGTCGTACCGGGGGAACGTCAGCTCGGACGGGACGTCCTGTTCGCTCGCCGGCAGACCGGCGACGACCTCGCCGTCGTTGTTCAGATCGCGCTTGGGATGATCGTCTCCGCCGTCGAGCCGGATGTCGGATGGTGGCGGGCAGCCGGGCTCCGGATCGATCAGACACCGTTGCAGCCAGGCATCGCGGAACCGCCGGAAGTCACGCAGGTCGACGACACCGTCGGGCTGGCTGAACAGCCCCGAGGAGAGCGACAACTCCGTGTCGATGCGCTCGACGACGCCGTCGGGGGCGTACACCACACGGCGGTTGCCGTCGGCGGTCGGGTCGCTCACGTCGACCATGTACAGCGCAGCACCCGGCATCGACATCACCGAGAGGTAGGCGTCGACCCGTGGGGGTGCGCCTCCGTCGGTGTCCGCAACGGCGAAGGCGAGGAGCCGGTTCCTGATCTCCTCGGTCGTGCGGGTCGGATCGATCGAGGCCATCGCACCGGCGACCGCAGCGACGACGGGGGTCGCCAGCGACGTGCCACGGCCGAAGCAGTAGCCGTTCGTCGGGGTCTCGGCACCGCACGTGCTCACCGTCCAGCCGGGAGCGGAGATGTCACCGCCGGTGTTGGAGTATCCCGAGCGTGCCAGGCTCGGCCGCTCCGGGAACGTCTCGCTGTCCTTGCCCCGGACGCTGAAGCCGATCGACTCGACCCCGATGATCGGGTTCGAACCCACGCCACGCCAGTTGTCGCTCGCCCAGTTGAATCCCGAACCGAGGTTGCCCTGCGGCTCGGTGTCCGGGAACTCGACCCCGAAGCATCCGTCCACGGTGCGGTCACGACAGAACGACTGGGAGAAGTTCCCGGTCGCAGCGACGAACAGAGGTGGATCGGCCAGCTGCCGGACGTAGGCCTCGACGACGCGGCGGGTGACCTGGCCGTACCGGGAGTACTCCTCGATCGTCGGGTCGTGGTTGCTGGGAAAGCACGTCTCGGTTCCCGTGGCGTCGTCGTCGGGCCCGGGACCACAGGTCTCGTCGGCGTGCCGGTCCCACCAGTCCTCCGCCTTGGGCGGGCTCTGCCCGACGCTGAGGTTGATGACGGCGATGTTCTCGAGCTGACCCGAGACGAGGTCGTCGAGGAGCAGCGCAAGGGCCACCTCGGTGTTCTTGAACCGTTCGTCGTTGGGCAACTGCGTCGGACCGACGGCACCCTTCCACGTGACGCCGTACAGCGCACTGAACGGGTCGATCCCGTTGATCCCGACGTCGTCGACGTCGGCGCCGATGACGCCGGCGACCTGGTTGCCGTGATCGGCGACGCCGAGCCGAGTGCAGTTCTCGCCGGTCGTCACGGTGACGCAGGCCTGATGCTGCTGGAGCCGCGACAGGTCGTCGTGGGCTGCGAACCCGCTGTCGAGGACCACGGTGCCCGTCCGACCGATCGCTCCGTCGACCGTTCCGCCGTCGAGCAGATCGAGGATCGCCGGGGCGCGGATCAGCTCGTGACCCCAGTTGGCGCCCTGTCCGACGGGGGCGACGGTGGCGGGCTCCCACTGCCACTCGTCCGGTCCGACGACCGAGAGGCGGCCGTCGGGAGTCTCGGTGCGCTCGAGCGGGACCGGTGTCGGCACCGGTGGCGGCACTGCCGTGTCCTCCCGGGGGAAGACGAACGACGCGAACTCCACCGCAAGGTCGTTGTTGAGGTCGTCGAGCTTGAACTCGATGTCGAAGAACGACGTCGCCGGGCTCGTGCGCCGGAGGAACACCAGCCCCACGTTGGGCAGCCCGCCGACCATCTCCCAGTTGCTGCGCGTCCCGATCGCCGCACGCGCCTCGGCGACCGAGGCGGTGTCGCTGAACCCGACGATGATCGTCGATCGTGGCAGCTCGAGTGCGAGGGTCGGGTTGAGGGCGACGTCGGCGGGATCGATCGGTGGTGGGACGACCAGCGGGATGTGGTCCAGTGCGCGGTCGGCGCCGTTGCCGGTGAAGTCGGCGATGACGACGAGCTCACCCCCACCGACGTCGGAGCTCCATTCGTATCGACCCGGAACCAGGAGCGACGCCCGGTACGAGCCCCCGTCGGGGATGTCGCCGGAGTCGAGTGCACCGGTCGGCGACGTGATGGCCATGGTTCGCCCGGAACGGTTCTCCCAGATGACATCGGCGCCCAGCCGGAGATTGGTCGTCGCACCGGTCGTCGACACCTGGTCGGCGAGGAGGCGGATCGTCAGTTCGCGGTCGGCGGCCAGCGCCGGCTCGCCCGTGGACGAGGGGGACGTGGTGACGACCACGAGCAGTCCGGCCAGCAAGGCCACAGCCACCAACAGACGACCACAGCGCATCCCGCCCATCGCCCGAGTGTGGCAGACATGCCATCAATGCTCCAGCCGAATATTCGCAGAGGCGGTGGGCCGGCGGCCACGGGCGCCGACCGGACCGTCAGAAGTAGATGATCTCTTCGGCCTTGGCTTCGGCCTCGTCGAGGTCGTCGGTGTACGCCCCGGTCGACAGGTACTTCCAGCCGCCGTCGCACACGATGAACACGATCGTGCCGTGCTCGATCTGGCCGGCCACCTTGGCCGCACCGGCGAGGGCCGCACCGGCGGAGATGCCCGAGAACACGCCGCACTCCTGCACGAGCCGGCGGGTCCACTCGATCGACTCGCGGGGGCGCACGACGCGCTTGCGGTCGAGGAGGTCGAAGCCGTTCCAGTCCTCGAACACCGGCGGGATGTAGCCCTCGCCGATGTTGCGCAGACCCTCGACGCGCTCGCCCAGCGGCGGCTCGACGGCGATGAGCTGGATGTCGGGGTTCTGTTCCTTGAAGTAGCGGCCGGCGCCCATCAACGTGCCGCTGGTACCCAGACCGGCGACGAAGTGGGTCATCTCGGGCACGTCACGCAGGATCTCGGGGCCGGTGCCCTCGTAGTGGGCACGCGGGTTGGCGTCGTTGGCGTACTGGTAGGGGAAGTACCACTCGGGATGCTGCTCCGCGAGGGCACGGGCCCGGGCGACGGCGCCGTTGGAGCCCTCCTCGCCGGGCGTGAGGATCACCTCGGCGCCGAACACCTCCAGCATCTGGCGGCGCTCGATCGACACGCTGGTGGGCATCATGATCTTGATCGGGTAGCCCTTGATGCGGGCGATGGCGGCGAGGGCGATGCCGGTGTTGCCCGACGACGGCTCGAGGATCGTCTGGCCCGGCAGCAGCCGGCCGTCCTTCTCGGCCGACTCGATCATCGCCTTGGCGATGCGGTCCTTCACCGACCCGAACGGGTTCTGCATCTCCATCTTGCCGAGAATGCGCACGTTGGGGTTGGGCGACAGGTTCGACACGTCCACCATCGGCGTGTTGCCGATCATGTCGAGCACGCTGGCGTTCACGAGGCCGGGCATCGTCACGGGGGGTTGCAGTGTGTTCGTCATGGTCATCTGTCGGTGCAACACCGGCACCGCCGAACGCATTCCGACAATTCCGATGTGAGTAGTCAAGAATCGTACACCCCTCGTTGCGCCCTCAACCACTCCTGCCCCACGCTGCCCCTCTCTCACCCTCGAGCGATGAGCCAAACCACCACATCCAGGGGCTTCGCTCACCAGCCTGGACACCACCACCCCCAGCGATGAGCCAAACCACCACATCCAGGGACTTCGCTCACCAGCCTGGACGTAGCCGGTCAGATGATGGCGACGGGTTCGCTGAGGATCTCGCCGTCGACGATGCGGTAGCTGCGCACCTCGGGCGCCTCACGCTTGAGGCTGACGATCACGTAGTGCCACGACGGGTCGACGGCGGCCTCGACGTCGGTGGGGCTCGGGTAGGGCTCGGAGTGGGTGTGGCTGTGCACCACGCCGTTGATCTCGAAGTCGCGGTCGTCGGCGTCCATCTCGGCGTGGAGATGGTCCTTCGGGTCGACCGTGTACACCCGCGCCGACGCGGCGGCGTTGCGGCAGGGATAGAAGACCGGAGCACGGTCGCCCGGCCCCCCGTCGGGCGCCGGCGGACCAGCGAGGAGACCGCACGCCTCGAGCGGGTACTCGTCGAGCGCCAGCCCGATCATCCGTGCGTACGCCTCGCGGGAGATCTCGATCACGACGGCGAGGATACGGGTCGTGGCCGTCGCAGGGTGACCCAGCCAGGCCGGCCGATCGCCCGGGCAGGGCCCGACCGATTGCCCGGGTAGGGCCAGGCCGATTGCCGATCGACATCACGATCGGGGTCTGACCCCAATCGTGATGTCGCCTCTGCAGAGGCTCGCGTGGGCGTCGGTAGGGTGCACGTCCCCGGCCGAGCACACTGCGCGACCGGGCGGAGACGACACCATGGCCAAGGGCAAGAAGACCAAGAAGGACAAGGGAGGCGACGGCACGCAGCTCATCGCGTCCTACAAGCGCGCCTACCGCGACTACGACATCCTCGACACCTACGAAGCGGGCCTGATGCTCACCGGCAGCGAGGTGAAGAGCCTGCGCGAGGGCAACGCCCAGATCTCCGAGGGTTACGCCCGGGTGCAGCGCGGCGAGATGTGGCTGGACGGCATCCACATCCCGCCGTACACGAACGCCATCGGCTTCGGCGCCCACGACCCCGACCGGACCCGCAAGCTGCTGCTCAACCGGGCCGAGATCGACAAGCTCGACCAGCGCACCGCACAGGGCGGCCTCACGATCGTGCCGCTGCGCCTGTACTGGAAGGGCGGCCGGGCGAAGATCGAACTCGGCCTCGCGAAGGGTCGCACCAAGGGCGACAAGCGCCAGCACATGGCCGAGCGCGACGCCGACCGCGAGATCCAGACGGCGATCAACCTCGCCAACAAGTACGGCCACGCCCGCTGACCCGCCGTCCCGGGCGGATCAGTGGCGCTTGACGCCGCCGTACTTCATGCGGGTGTCGCTCATCGAGGCCGGGCGGGCCTCGTCGTCGTTGACCGCAGCGGCCACCACCTCGCCCACGAACAGCGTGTGGGTACCGAGGTCGAGCGAGTGCCGCACCTCGCAGTCCATCCAGGCGAGCGCTTCATCGAAGATGGGTGCGCCCGTGACGGCGGTGGAGACCGGCCGCCCGTTGAGGGCACTGCCGTCGTCCTCGGCCGGCTTGGAGAACTTCACGAACACCCGCGTGTTCTCCGCATCCCACAGATTGAGGGTGAACACACCGCTGCCCGAGATCAGCCGGTGGGTGACCGCGCTGTTGTCGACGCCGATGCCGATCAGCACCGGCTCCATCGACAGCTGGGTGATCCAGCTCGTGGTCATCCCGTTGCGCTCCCCCTCGTGCGCCGAGCCCACGAGGGCCAACGCGTTGGGGATCTTCCACGTCACCTTGTTGAGCAGCTCGTCGGTGAGTGTCTCGTCGGCAGGTCGGTCGTCGGATGCCATGGGTCCACCGTAGGGACGCGGCGACCGGGAGTAAACGGGTGGGGCTCGTCGGCGCGGGCTGTCGTCGACACACGGCCTACGATCCGGTCGTGACCCCCGGACGACGGCGCGCGGTGATGGTGATCATCGACGCGATGCCCCACCGTCACGTCAGGCCCGACCTCACGCCGCACCTCTGGCGTCAGACCACCGCCGGGGGCCGGGCTCCGACGGGCGGCAGGTCGCTGCCCGTGTCGGTCACCTACGCCAACCATGCCGCGCTCGTCACGGGCGCCCATCCGCAGGACACCGGCATCCACGGCAACCACGTGTGGGACCCCGAACGCGGCTGGGTCCCGGCGCCGAAGGAAGGCCCACGCGCACCCACACTCTTCGACGACGTGGCGGCAGCCGGAGGCTCGTCGGCGTTCGTGGTGGGCGACCACAAGCTGGTCCACCAGATGGGCGGCACCACGGCCGACCACTGCTGGCCACCCGACGGCTGGATCCCCGACGGCACCGAGCGGTGCGAGTTCGGCTACGTCGCCGATGCCGGGGTGCTCGCCGCCCTCGACGACGTGGATCGCTGCGGAGGCCTGGACACCGATCTCGTGGTGGTGCACCTCAACCAGCCCGACACCACGTCGCACCTGTACGGGCCCGACTCACCCGAGGCGCTCGAGCAGTACCGCGCCACCGACGCCGCCTACGGCCAGGTGATCGACCGCCTGGCCGACGGCTGGGATCGCACGCTGCTGGTGACGGTCTCCGATCACGACCAGGAGACGATCACCGACCTCGATCCCGTCGAGCTCGCAGCCGCACTGGCCGACCTGGACGGCGTCGACGTCGTCGACGAGGGCACGGCAGCACTCGTCCACGTGGCGACGGGCGCTGCGACGTCCGGCGGCGACACCGTGATCGATCGCGTACGCGCCGTCCCCGGCATGGAGGGCATCGAGCGGCTGCCCGACCGCACCGCCCACACCGGCGACATCTGGATGGCGTGGACCGAGCCCGGCCGATCGTTCGGCGCGACGCCCATCCCGATCCACGGGCAACACGGCAGCCCACGCTGCCGCACCCAACTGGCGATCGTGTCGGGCGGCCACCCCGAGGTGAGCCCGCTCGCCACCCGGGTCGCCGACAGCGTGCCGTCCGTGCTCGACTGGGCACCGATGATCCGCACCTGGCTCGCCCCGACGCCACGACGACAGGAAGCGTCGTGAGCGTGCTCGGCGCCGACCAGATCGCCGCATTCCGTCGGGACGGCTGGCTCGCCCTCACCGCCGCCGTTCCCACCGACGAACTGGCCGCCATCCGCCGCGAGGTGGAGCTGCTGGAGCAGTCGGCCCACGACGGCGACGGCGCCGAACTGCACCACTTCGAACAGACCGACGACGGCCCGGCGCTGGCCCGCAGCGAAGACTTCGTGCCGCACCGGCAGACACTGCGGACGTTCGTGTGCGAGGGCCTGATCGTGGAGGCGCTGGCCGACCTCTTCGGCGAACCGGCGGTGCTGTTCAAGGAGAAGATCAACTACAAGCACCCCGGCGGCGGCGGTTTCGCACCGCACCAGGACGCCGCCGCCTACCGCTTCGTCGACCACCACATCTCGTGCATGGTGCCGCTCGACCCGTCGACCGTGGCCAGCGGCTGCCTCCACGTCGCCCCCGGCTTCGCAGAGGGCCAACTCCCCACCGATGACCGGGGCCGGATCCGCGACGACGCGGCGGCCTCGCTCGACTGGCGACCCGTGGAGCTGCAGCCGGGCGACCTGCTGTTCTTCGACTCGTACACGCCCCACTTCAGCGACACCAACACCACCGACCGGCCGCGGCGGGCGATGTATCTCACCTACAACGCGGCGTCAGCCGGCGACCATCGGGCCCGCTACTACGCCGACAAGCGCGCCGAGTTCGAACGGCAGGGCACTGCGTTCGACGGCGAACGGGTGCGGATCAGCATCAGCGACGACTTCCTCGGCCGACCCGTCACGGGAAACCCCTCGTGACATCGCCGCACTCCTCCCTCGGGCCGCTGCTGGCGCTCTACCACTCCCCCGCCGCGCAGCGCCTGTACGACGAGGCCGTGACCGAGCTCCACCATGCGCTGCAGTGCGCGTCCCTGGCGAACTCGGCCGGCGCCCCGCCCGCACTGGTCGCCGCCGCACTGCTCCACGACGTGGGCCACCTGGTGCTCGACGACAACGTGTCGCTCGACGAACAGCTCACCGCCGACGCCGGCCACGACCGCGCGGGCGCCGGCCTCCTCGCCCGATGGTTCGGGCCCGACGTCACCGAACCCGTGGCGCTGCACGTGGAGGCCAAGCGCTATCTCTGCGCCGTCGACGCCGGCTACCACGGCCGGCTGTCACCGGCGTCGGTGCGCAGCCTCACGCTGCAGGGCGGCCCGATGGACGCCGACGAGTGCGCCGCCTTCGAGGCGCAGCCCCACCACGAGGCGGCGGTGGCGTTGCGACGGTGGGACGACGCGGCCAAGACCGCCGGCCTCGACGTCGCCCCGTTCGAGACCTACACCGACCTGCTCGTGGGCCTGCTCGTGGCCGACACCACCGACGACACCGCCCGAGAATCTGCCCCGGTTACCACCGAGGACCGGAACAACACCGAGCCGGAGTAGGTTGTACTCCCTGCAGGCATCCGGGTGTTCCGGGCGCCGGCAGCACTACATATCGATCACGGGGCTGACTGGTTTCGACGTCAGTAACGCTGTTCGAGTTTGCGACCCGAGTTGCTCAGACTCGCTAAACGGGGCAACCACAAGAATTGCCGAAGAGCAGTTCACTCTCACCGCCTGATTCTCAGGTGAGTGAAGAGTCATCGTGAGCAGAAATGTCGCACGGGGCCACTCCATCACAGCCCGGCAACAGAAGTGAGGGATGACTGCGGGAAAGACCGCTGACGGCGAGAAAGACCGCTGGCTCTCCGGAAAGACGGAGCGTGGTCCGCCTCGAGCGGACAGCCGACCCGTCGGTGTCACAGCGTCAGTGGCAATACCGGGAATGGTCGTAGCAGGTTCGATCACCGGCTGATGGACGGGGGTTCGATTCCCCCCAGCTCCACGAACGAACGAACGAAACGAAACGTGCCATCTACCAGGGGAAATGCAGGCGGTGGACGGAATGATCGTTCCCCCGTCCAACACCCAAGTTGACCAGGCGAAACGCCGGAGAATCTCGGCGTTGACCAGGCACTCGAGCAGAAGCGGCTTGTTTGCCCCGACCGGCCGAAGCTCCCCGAGGACGGAATTCGGACGGATCAGGTCGAGCTGACAGCTCCAGACCGACCGGGCGGCGGGGCGGGCTCGGGGAGGCGCCGGGTCTTCCCCCGACGACGAGCCAGCGGGCCACGACGGCCGGCCCCACTGCGGCGATCCCGGAGAAGATGCCGAGGAACAGGATCGGGACACCCCAGAACTGCATC
>Ga0102937_1001163_pt1 | contig 11969 bp, 11 predicted proteins | sample SalPonR2_B_D1_MG_FD_78213 | JGI IMG/M metagenome (GOLD analysis project Ga0102937, IMG submission 78213) | Salt pond soil microbial communities from South San Francisco under conditions of wetland restoration - Salt Pond MetaG R2_B_D1_MG | ecosystem: Environmental > Aquatic > Marine > Intertidal... | reverse complement strand
CTGGTCGGCCACTTGCCGTCGATGCGCTTGATCTGGTTGGTCAAGGGAGGCGAGTGCCCCGCTTCGTCGTAGACGCCGGCGATGCGGGCCAGCACCTGCGACCGCGCGGTCGAGTGGTGACGCTCGACGACCTCCTCGGTGTCGACCTTCGACGTCGGGTAGGGCCACGACCGCGTGACCGGATCGTCCTCGTCGATCGTGTCCCCGGGCTCGGTCGGCTCGTGGACCAGCATCGTCGAGGAGAACACGAACTGCTCCACACCGAACGGCTCCAACGCGTCCATCAGCCGTCGGGTGCCCTCGACGGTGACCTTCTCGTAGAGCGGGCTGTCGCGTCCGGCGAAGTCGTAGTAGGCGGCGAGGTGCACCACCGACGCCACCCGGTCGCCGAACATCGTGCGCAGCCGTTCCAGTGCCCGCTCGACGGACGAGTCGGAGGTGAGATCGGTGCAGACGAACTCGACGTCCGGCGGTGACTGGGGATCGCCCTGGAGGTCGAGCACGACGACTCGATGGCCGGTGTGCAGCCGATCGACGAGACGCGATCCGAGCAGACCGGAACCTCCGGTGACCACCACCAGCGGCCGGCTGTCGTCGGGGGTGCCGGGCATCGGCTGATCCGACTCGGACGGGGTCGTGAGAGTGTTCGACTCGGCCATGACCGCGCGTACCCGACGGCTCGGGCACGGAAACGTCGGGGGCGCCCGTGGTGTCGGGCCGTCAGAAGAACGTCACGGCCACCATCACCACCCAGACCAGTGCGATGGCGGCGCTCTCGCGGTCGACGTTGCGGGTGCCCACTCCCTGCCGGACGAGACCGGCCAGCAGCAAGGCGTTGAGCAGCAGCACGAAGCCCGCCAGGAGCACTGCCGTGTCACCCGCCTGGGCGAAGATCGATCCGGCGGCGCCGACGTCGGCGGCGGCGATGAACAAGGTGTCGAAGACGTTCCCTCCGATGATGTCGCCGGCGGCCAGCCCGATCGCTCCCGACCGGGCGGCAGCCACCGCGGTGACCAGTTCGGGCGTCGACGTGGCGACCGCGGTGAGCAGCAGGCCGACCGACGACGCCGACAGGGGCGTCTCCTCCGCGATCGAGGAGCCGGCCCATGCCAGACCGAAACCGCACAACGACAGCAACGCAGCGAAGACGGCGAACCGGGCCCAGAGGGCAGGTGTGGAACGCCGCTGGAGCTCGCGCATCCGTGGGCTCGGCTCCTCCTCCAACTCTCCCATCTTGCCGCGCAGGCCGCCGCGCGCTCCCTCTGCCTCGGAGTCGTCGGCCCGCGTGTCGTCGGCCCGGGTGCCGTGGGCCGTCACGGCGCGATCGGGCGTCTCGGCTGCAGACGCGGCCGTCCCGGAGGGGACATCGGCGCCGATGGCGGCATCCACCGCTGCCAGTTCCGTCCCCCCGTGGCGGTCGACGCGGCGGCTGAGCGACAGCCCGGCGACGTAGGCGACCGCCAGCATCGGCGTCACGGGGTGCACCCGTCCGATCGTCGCCTCCGCCGACCCCAGAGCGACCACCACCAGGCCGAGCAGCACCAGCAGGAAGGCGGCCTGGTACGTCACCTGACGCGTCGGCACCCCCGACGACAACGTGCCCGTCCGGTAGAAGAGGTCGGCGACCGCCAGGAAGAACGTCTGCGCGGCCACACCGCCCAGGGCATTCGACACCGCGAGTTCGGCGTCGCCCCGGACGGCTGCCGTCACCGTCAGGACCAGTCCGGGCAGCGACGTCACCACGCCGAGCAGGACGGCGCCCACGAGCACCTGCCCGATTCCGAGCCGATCGGCGATCGTCTCCACGACGCGCGCCAGCCGCGGCCCGACCACGAAGATCGCCACCGTGGCGGCGACGAAGACGGCGTAGATCATGGCCCGACCGTCGGCGCCGTCATCGCACGAAGCGGTCCCAGTCGGCGTAGCGCTCGGTGATCCGCCCCTTCGGCACGGCCAGTACCGCGACGAGTGCACCGACCACCGTCACCGAGACCGCATACGACGCAGGTGCGTCGACGAGCCACACCGCGACGGCGACGCCGACGCCGAGGACGACGTCGAGCCACCGCAGCGCCCGCACCACTTCACCCATCGCCACCACCGCCACGACCACCACCGCCGCCCCGACCAGGTGAGCGACGTCGGCGGCGCCGGAGGTGATGGCGACGTCGAACAACGATGGTGCGGCCAGCAACGCCAGGCCCAGCACGGCGGAGGCGACCAGGGTCGCCGGCGTCGTGAAACCCCACACGCTCGCCCAGGCAACGAGACCCGGGCGTTCCGGCAGCTCGCCGATGTCGGGAGTGCGTTCGTCGGGCGTGCTGTCCTCCCCGCTGCCGCCCTTCCAGAAGATGCCCCAGAGCGACCCGTCACGATCACCGCGCCGTTTCGAGTCACGGACGTGCTGGAACATGGCCACGACCTCGTCGACCTCGAGCGGGATCATCGGCAGCATCACGGCGGCGGCGACCAGACACATCGTGCACCACTCGTGCACCACCACCGGCTGCGACATCACGAGCGCGATGTGGGCGAGCCCCAACGGGATCACCAGGATTCCGAAGATGGTCACCATCCAGGGCATGGTGCGCCATCGCGACCGGCCGCCCATGAAACCCATCAGGAACTCGAAGCTGTAGGCCACCGTGCCCAGCGCAGCGTCGGAGACGGGCCACGTGTGGGACATCTCGCTGTTCAGGATCGGCTCGGTGCCGGTGGCGAACCCGAAGAACGGGTCCCACACCGAGTCGATGTACCCGAGCTGGAATGCGGCGAGGTACCGGGACACGAGCAGGCCCACGAAGCCCAGGGCGATGAGGATCGAGCGCTGCGCCCAACTGGACGGGTTGTACGACCAGCCGGGCGGTGTGGCCGGCCCCATCTGCATGTACCGGGCCATGGCCGGCATGCCGGGGATCAGGATGGTGAGGGCGATCACGAGCAGGCCGACGGTGGAGGCGTTGTAGAAGCCGGTGGCGGTCGGCGACCAGAACACCACCGGCGCGAAGACCAGCCAGATGCCCACGAAGCAGGCCGCCCACCAGGCGACGGGACGACCGCGTCGCAGCATCCGCCACCCCAGCACGATCAGCAACACGCCGCTGACGACGTCCGACCACGTCATGAGCTGCGCCCGCAACTCGGTGTGCGGGAGATCGGAGAACCAGGCGCCGCGTCCGCCGCTCGGATCGACCCAGTTGCCCTCGTCGAGGTAGCCGAACGTGAACGGGGCGGTCACCACCCAGAATCCGAGCAGCACGATCGTCCACGGGATCCACAGGTTCTGCCGGTGGTGGATGCGCGCGACCGTCTCCCGGTCGGCCATCTCACCTTCCTCTGCCGCCTCCGTGAGCTCGTCCGCGACGCTGCGCAGGCCCATCGGTCTCGACATGTCGTCGCCCTTCCCGGCCGCCGGAGGGCCCAAACGTTCAGGACCAGCCGCCCCGGTCGCCCCCGATGCCGCTGATCCTTCGGTCAGGTGCGGCGGCGGGCGACCTCGGCGACACGCGCGCCGGCTGCGACGGCGGCGTCGGCAGCGATGCCGGGCACCGAGCGGAGGTAGTCGGCCGTGAGCATCCCTCCGGTGAGGTCGCCGAAGATGCCGGTGGCTCCGTGGTCGACGTCGTCGTCGACCGGCGCGAAGAGGCTGTCGGGGCGATCGGGGTCGATCGGGATGTCCGTCAGCTGGCTGTCGAATCCCGTGCGGGCCATGTAGTGGTCACCGACGCCGGGCATCACCGAGTTGAGCTTCACGAGGAACCAGTTCCAGACGCCGAAGATCTTCTGGCGGCGCCCGCCGTCGACGGCGCGCATGACGGCGTCGGCGCACCGTTCGGGCGCGTAGATCGGCGGCACGGGCATCGGGTGCCTGTCGGTTCGGGTCCGGCACCAGCCGAACTGGGGTGTGTCCATCGCCGGCATGTGCACCTGCACGACACGTACGCCGCTGCCGTCGGCCAACAGCTCGCTGCGCAACGACTCCATGAACCCGCGCACGGCGAACTTGGAGGCGCAGTACGAACTCTGCATCGGGATCCCCCGGAACGCGAGCGCCGAGCCGATGCTGACGATCGTGCCCCGATCGCGCCCGCGCATCCGGTCGAGGGCGGCCATGGCTCCGTGCACCTGGCCGAGGTAGGTGACCTCGGTGGCCCGTTTGAGTTCGTGCGCAGCGGTGTCGGTGACCGTCGCGAAGACCGTGGTCATCGCGTTGTTGATCCACAGGTCGACGGGTCCGAGCTCGGTTTCGATGCGGGTGGCAGCGTCGTCGACCTGCTGCCACTCGGCGACGTCGGCGGCCGCCACGCACGCCCGCCCGCCGGCGGCGCGTACCTCCGCGGCTGCTGCGTCGAGCCCGGCGCGGCCGCGGGCGATCAGGCCGACGTCGTACCCGTCGTCGGCGAGGCGGCGCACGAGGGCACGTCCGAGACCGCCCGATGCACCGGTGACGGCGGCGATCGGTCGCTCGTGGCGGATGCGGTTCACGAGGGGTTCGACACGAGCAGCAGTGGTGCCGGCGACTCCTCGATGAGGTCGTCGGTCACCGACGGGTCCAACAGCTTGGAGAACCAGCCGCGATGGTGGATTCCGAGCACCACCACGTCGACGTCGTGCTGGCGGGCGATCGCGCGGATCGCCTCGGCAGGGTCGCCGACGTCGCCGACGGGCTCGGTGTCGTCCGCACGGGCCGCCGCCGAGGCGGCGATCGACCGGGCGCGTTGCACCGCCGTCTCCGTCGGGCTCTCGCCGCGTTCGGGTCCGGGGTCGATGTCGTACAGGTGCGGCAGCATCACCGGATAGGCCATGCCGTAGGCGGTCGGAAACATCGCCGACTGCGCCGGCGCACCCGTGACGGTGTCGTAGCCCTGCACGTTCACGGCCCAGTAGTCGGCGTCCGTCCCGAACAACCGGTATGCGGTGTCCACCACGGCGTCGTCCAGAGCCGATCCGTCGACGGCCATCATCACTCGAGTCATGACCGGGGTGTGCCCCGTCACCCGTCGAGTCATGCCTCGACGCGTCACGATCACTTCCGGCTGCGGCCGAGCGGGCAGCATGGTGGCCATGACCCTGCGTGTGGCGACCTGGAACCTCTGGTGGAGATTCGGTCCGCACGAGCAGCGTCAGCACGCGATCGTCGACACCCTGCGCTCGATCGACGCCGACGTGCTGTGCCTGCAGGAGGTCTGGTCGACCGACGACGAGCCCGGCAGCGACGAGGCGACCGGCAACCGGGGCGACGATCAGGCGGAGATCCTGGGTGGGCTGCTGGGCATGGCGGTCACCCGGACCGCTCCGATCTTCTTCGACGGCCACGCCTTCGGCAACGCGGTGCTGAGCCGCTGGTCCGCCGACCTCGTCGCCGACGACAGGCTGCCGGGGCCCGACGGGACACCGGGTCACCGGCGTGTGGTGGTCGCCCGGGTCCAGACGCCGTGGGGCCCCTGGCCGTTCGCGTCCACCCATCTCGATCATCGGTTCGACGCCTCCGCCACGCGCCAGCTCCAGGCGGCCGCGCTGCTCGAGTCGGCGCTGCCCTGGCGGGGAGACCCTGCGAGCGACCTGCCGCTGGTGATCGGCGGCGACTTCAACGCCGTCCCGGACAGCGACGAGATCCGCCTGCTCACCGGACGTCGCGCCGGCGTGGACGGCGTGGTGATGACCGACGCATGGGAGGTCGCCGGCAGCGGGCCCGGCGTCACCTGGGGTGGCGGCAACCCGTACGTGGCCGACAGCGCCTGGCCCGAGCGTCGCCTCGACTACCTGCTGGTGTCGTGGCCCCGACCGAAGCCGGTCGGCAACCCGGTGCAGACCTGGCTCGCCGGTGACGGTCCGGTCGACGTCGACGGCGTCGCCGTGTGGCCGAGTGACCATGCTGCCGTCGTCGCCGATCTGGTCACCCCCGCCTGATCCGGCCCTGCCCGACGTCGGTGGTCGGGAGTCGCATGCCGTGATCGACGCATCGCCGTGAGCAGAGCCCGGCGTCGAGCCACTTCATCGGAATCCTCAGGCGAAGAAGTGTTCGGCGACACCGTCGAAGAGCTGCATGTCGACCGTCCGGGTCCTGCCCACGGCGACGGTCAGGTCCTCGTAGTCGATCCGATCGCCGCGCAGCACGGTCATCGTGCCGAACCGGCCCTCGTGGACGGCGTCGATGGCACCGACGCCGAAACGGGTCGACAGCACCCGGTCGAACGCCGTGGGCGTGCCGCCGCGTTGGATGTGACCGAGTTGCACCACACGTGTCTCGAACCCCGTCCGCACGCCGATCTCGTGGGCGACGCGGCTGGCGATCCCGCCGAGGCGGACGTGGCCGAAGCGGTCGATCTCCTGCTCGCCGACGTCGAGGGTGCCCGGCTTGGGCTGCGCGCCCTCGGCGACGACCACGATCGAGGCGTAGCGCCCGCGGTCGTGGCGGCGTCCGAGCCGATCGCACAGTTCGTCGAGGTCGAACGGCAGTTCCGGGATCAGCACGGCGGTGGCGCCACCGGCGATGCCGGCGTGAGTGGCGATCCAACCGGTGTGCCGGCCCATCACCTCCACCACGAGCACCCGGTCGTGGCTCTCGGCGGTGGTGTGCAGCCGGTCGATGGCGTCGGTGGCGATCTGCACGGCCGTGTTGAACCCGAAGGTCATGTCGGTACCCACGATGTCGTTGTCGATCGTCTTGGGGACTCCCACGATCGGCAGGCCGAACTCGCTGTGCAACGTGCAGGCGATGCTCAGGCTGCCGTTGCCGCCGATCACGATCAGCCCGTCGAGGGCGAGGTCGGCGAAGGTCTGCTGCACCCGGGCCACTCCGTCGGGAGTGTCGAAGGGGCTGCCACGACGGGTACCGAGCACGGTGCCTCCGCGCGGCAGGGTGCCGCGCATCGATTCGATCGACAACGGGATCGTCCGGCGATCCTGGACGCCGTCCCAGGCGTCGAGGAACCCGATCAGCTCGTCTCCGTGGATGCGCTCACCCTTGCGGACGGCGGCACGGATCACCGCGTTCAGGCCGGGACAGTCCCCGCCCCCGGTGAGAATCCCGACTCGCACGAGCGACGATCGTACCGGCGGCGACCGCGCACCATGATGGGTTGGACCGCAACGGGCGGCGGTGCTAGCACTGGCGGAATGGGTTGGGACCGCAACCGTCCGGTGCCGTGGCAACGGCTGGTGCGCGAGTGGGTCGTGTACGCGCTGATCATGTCGGCGCTCTTCCTGCTCTTCTTCCGTGACAGCAACCTCATCGGCGCACTCGCCGGCATCCTCGTGAGCGGGCCGCTCTACGTCGCCCTGGGCGCTGGGCTCGCCAAGTTCGGCTACCGGCGCAAGAGCCTGAAGGAGCTGCGCGCCGAGAGCCGCGACGCGGCCGACGCCAAGGCTGCTTCCGACACGTCGGACGGCTCGGACACGGCTGCGGCGGGTCCGCCGCGCCAACGACCGGCCCCCACCAGCCGCACCAGTGGTGGCGGCAACCGGCCCAAGTCGTCGAGCAAGCGCAAGCGCTGAGCGGCGCCACGGCGACGTCGTCGGCTACTCTGCGCCGCCGTGACGGACCAGTGTGTGATCGCGATCGACGCCGGCACGACCGGGGTGCGCAGCCGAGCGGTGTTCACCGACGGCCGCCCGCCCGTGGCCGCCTACCGCGAGTTCGCGCAGCACTATCCCGAGCCCGGATGGGTCGAGCACGACGCCGACGAGATCTGGAGTGCAGCTGCTGCCACCCTCGCCTCCGTGATCGGCGACGTCGGCGTCGGCAACGTGGCCGCCATCGGCATCACCAACCAGCGCGAGACCGTGTTGGCCTGGAACCGCAGCACCGGCAGCCCGTACGGCACGGCGATCGTGTGGCAGGACCGCCGCACCGCCCAACGCTGCGACGAACTCCGTGATGCCGGACACCTCGACCTCGTACGCGAACGGACCGGCCTGGTCCTCGACCCGTACTTCTCGGGGACCAAGGCCGAGTGGCTGCTCACGCACCGTGACATCCCCGTCGACGACGACCTCGCCATCGGCACCATCGACGCCTGGCTGATCTGGAAGCTCACCGGCGGCACCACGGCGGCCGGCGCCGTGTTCGCCACCGACGTCACCAACGCCAGCCGCACCCTGCTGTGCGACATCCGCAGCCGCACGTGGGACGCCGACCTGTGCGCGCTCCTGGGGGTCCCGCTGTCGGCGCTGCCGGCGATCGTGCCATCGAGCGGCCGGATCGCCGTGACCGCAGCGGTCGACGGCCTCCCGGAGGGTCTGCCCATCAGCGGGGTCGCCGGCGACCAGCAGGCAGCGCTGTTCGGCCAGGCCTGTGTGCGCCCCGGCATGGCGAAGAACACCTACGGCACCGGCTCGTTCGTGCTCCTCAACGTGGGGCCCGACTGCCCGCCGCCCACCGAGGGGATGCTGACCACGGTGGCGTGGACGCTCGCCGACGGCACCACCCACTATGCCCTCGAGGGCTCGATCTTCGTCACCGGTGCCGCCATCCAGTGGCTGCGTGACGGCATCGACATCATCGACGAGGCGGCCGAGGTCGGACCGCTCGCCGAGTCGGTGCCCGACACCGGGGGCGTCTACGTGGTGCCGGCGTTCGCCGGTCTCGGGTCACCGTGGTGGGACCCGTACGCCCGGGGCACCATCGTGGGCATCACCCGGGGCACCGGCCGGGCCGAACTGGCCCGCGCCGTCGTCGAGTCGATGGCCTACCAGACCCGCGACGTCGTCGACGCCATGGTGTCGGCCAGTGGCACGCCCGTCATCGACCTCCGGGTCGACGGTGGCGCCTCGGTGATGAACCTGCTGTGTCAGTTCCAGGCCGACCAGCTCGGCGTGACGGTGCAACGGCCCGCCGACCAGGAGACGACCGCCCTCGGTGCGGCCTTCCTCGCCGGCCTCGCCGAAGGGGTCTGGGCGTCCACCGACGACATCTCCTGGATGCTCGACGCCGACTTCACCCCCGCGGCCGACCGCACCATCGCCGACGCACTCCACACACAGTGGCTGCGCGCCGTCGAGCGGTCGCGCAACTGGATCGAACACTGACGGCGGGCGAACCACTCCGCCGGGCTTCACACCCCGGTGATCAGCGCATCGGCCAGCCGGGAGAGCAGCGAGAAACGCACCCGCTCGCGTTCGTGGATCGGGTGGAGCGCCCGCCCCGCAGCGATGGTGAGGTTCGACCCGATGAGATGGGCCCACAGCAGGTCGCTCGGCGCCGAGTCGTCGAGGCCGTCGAGGTGTTCGCTCCCGGCGAGGAACGCAGTGAGCCACCCGAGCTCGGGGGTGTCGCCCACCTCGGCGATCGGTGCACCGTCGTGGAGCACCGCCACCCAGTCCGTCTCGGTGAAGCGGCGGATGCCGTGGATCAGCACCTCGAGGCGCTCGTCGGGCCCGCACTCGGCGAGCGCCGCACCGAGCGCCAGCGCCGACAGGCTGGCGTCGGTGCGGTCGGGGTCGACGACGCGGATGCTCTCCACCGACACCCCGTCGACGGCGTCGACCTCGGCGGTGAGCAGCGACAACAGGTCGTCGTCGGGCAACGCCACGGTCAGTTCGTCGATGGCCCGGCCCGCTCCCTGTTCGAGGATCTCGATGGCGAGCACGTCGCCACGCACGGCGCCGATGCGACTGGCGACCTGCCCGAGCGCGCCGGGCCGGTCGGGCATCCAGACGCGTACGACGATCGTGATCATGGCGCCCGCACGGTATCCCGGGGTTCGTCACCGCCACGTGACGATCATGTGAACCGCGTGCTGCCACAACCGCCGGCCGTGGTGCTCCGTCGCGAGTGCGGGCTGCCCCGACCGGCCGGGTCAGCCGAGCTTGGGCAGGCCGCGCTTGAGGTTGCGGACGGCCTGCTGGATGCGCTTCTCGTTCTCGATCAGCGCGAAGCGCACGAACCCCTCGCCGCCCGGACCGAACCCGACGCCCGGTGACAGCGCCACGTCGGCGTCACGCACGACGAGCGAGCAGAACTCCACCGAATCCATCTCCGCGTACGGCTCGGGAATCGGCGCCCACACGAACATGCTGCCGCCCGGCTTGGGGATGTCCCAGCCGATCCGTGACAGGCCGTCGAGCAGCGTGTCGCAGCGGGACTCGTAGGTGGCGCGCACTTCGTCGGGGAAGTCGGGCGCTTCGTTGATGGTGACGGTGGCGGCGATCTGCACCGGCTGGAACATGCCGTAGTCGAGGTAGCTCTTCAGTTTCACGAGGGCCTGGACGACCTCGGCGTTGCCGAGCAGGAAGGCACTGCGCCATCCGGCCATCGAGAAGCTCTTGGTCATCGAGTAGAGCTCGACGGCGCATTCCTTGGCGCCCTCGGCCTGGAGGATGCTGGGCGGCTCGTGCCCGTCGAAGCCGATGTCGGCGTAGGCGAAGTCGTTCACGACGATCATGTCGTGCTCACGGCAGAAGTCGACCACACGCTGCATGAACGCGAGATCGACGATCGCGCCGGTGGGGTTGTGCGGGAACGAGATCACCAGCACCCGAGGCTTGGGCCAGCCGACGTCGTAGGCGGTCTTCAGGCTCTCCATGAAGTCGTCGGCGAAGTGCTCGCGCTGGTCGGGGTCGGCGAGGAACCGCATCGGTACCTGGCGCAGGTCGGCGCCGGCGAACAGCGGGCCGTAGATGTGGATCGGATAGCTCGGACTCGGCACGATCGCTGCGTCGTCGTGGTCGAGCAGCACCCACATGAGGTGGCTGAAGCCCTCCTTCGACCCGATCGTGTTGGTGATCTCGAGTTCGGTGTCGAGGTCGACGTCCCACTTCTGCTTGTAGTAGCCGGCGATCGCCTCGCGCAGCTTCGGCAGCCCCCGGCTGAGCGAGTAGCGGTGGTTGCGCGGGTTGTGGGCCGCTTCGGCGAGCTTGCGCACGGCGATGTCGGGCGACGGGATGTCGGGGTTGCCGAAGCCCAGGTCGACCACGTCGTTGCCTGCCCGCCGTGCCTCGATCTTCAACCCGTTGATGATGGAAAACACGTACGGGGGCAGATTCTCGATGCGCCGGAACTCCATGAGGGTCGACGCTACCCGGTACTCGGCGACCGTCGTGTGCGATGCTGAGATCGATGCCCAAGACGCCTGCTCCGGACTGCATCCACGTGATCATCGAGATCCCCCGTGGAAGCCGCAACAAGTACGAGATCGATCACGAGGACGGCCGGGTCTACCTCGACCGCCGGCTGTTCACGGCCACCACGTATCCGGCCGACTACGGCTTCGTGGAGCACACGCTGGCGGGCGACGGCGACCCGCTCGACGCACTCGTGCTCCTCGAGGATCCGGTGTACCCGGGCGTGATCGTGGAGTGCCGCCCCGTCGGCGTGCTGTACATGCGCGACGAAGCGGGCGAGGACGCCAAGCTGATCTGCGTGCCGCCGAGGGAGCCCCGTTTCGTGAACGTGCACGACATCTCGGACCTGACCCCGCAGTTGTTGCAGGAGATCGAACACTTCTTCAACGTCTACAAGGCGCTCGAGCCCGAGAAGCACTCCTCTTCGGAGGGCATGGGCGGACGCGACGCTGCCTGGCGCGAGATCGAGGAGTCACGCGCCAACTACGTCCCGCACTGACACCGCGCCGGACCGTCACGCCTCCGTCACGCCGCCGTCACGCCACCTTCGACCTCGGCCAACAACGCCGCGCCGACGGCGCCGGCGAGTGATCCCCAGCGGGCGAACTCGAGACGGGGCATCGGCCGCAGATCCGGCTGGTACAGCAACTCCCGGAACCAGCCCTCGATCGGTCGGAGGTAGAGGTCGGCACCGGCCGCGAGGCCACCGCCGAGCACGAACATCTCCGGGTCGAGGGCATTGGTGAGGTTCGACAGGCCCAACGCCACCCAGCGGGCGAAGTCGTCGATCACCGCGCGCGCATCGGTGTCGCCTGCACGCGCGGCGTCTTGCACGTGCTCCCCGCGCACCGCTTGCGGGTCACCTCCGGCGAGTTCCACCACGTGTTCGAGTCGGCGCGCCACCG
>Ga0102937_1001161_pt1 | contig 11978 bp, 7 predicted proteins | sample SalPonR2_B_D1_MG_FD_78213 | JGI IMG/M metagenome (GOLD analysis project Ga0102937, IMG submission 78213) | Salt pond soil microbial communities from South San Francisco under conditions of wetland restoration - Salt Pond MetaG R2_B_D1_MG | ecosystem: Environmental > Aquatic > Marine > Intertidal... | reverse complement strand
AGGAAAGGGTTTTTAGCCCCCCTCATATTTTGCACTCACATTAGTATTGATTTTGTGCCCTATCGTTACTCACTCATGAAATGGTGAAGCCGTTCTCTATTCCCTCACATCTTTGAAAGAGTTTACAATGTGAACTTGTGTTTCGAAGTACCCAAAAAGTTCAGGCTTGTAAGCTGGGGGCGATATGAGAAGAACCGGGAACAAGTGGTATTCCCGGCAGGACTCGCCTCAGTTCAGTTCCCCGGGCAGGTTCCCCACTCCGGTTTGTTCTGTTCGGTAAGCGGACTGTCCGATGCGAACCGGGTAGGTTCATCCGGAATTTGGGATACGCACCAACCGCTGATATTTCGGTTGAAGTCACTTCTATAGAACATGGAGTGCATATCGGTGACGCTGCTGACATCCCACTTCCCAAGAGGTTGGTCGAAGTTGCTGTCCATAAACATGGCACTCATATCCGTGACGTTGCCGACATCCCAATCGTTCAGGGCTTGATTAAAGGGGCTATCATTAAACATGTTATCCATCCTTGTAACATTACTGACGTCCCAATCTGCTATACTCTGATTGAATTCACTTTCACTAAAAACACCGTCCATGTCCGTGACATTGCTAACGTTCCAGTCATTCAGGGCTTGATTAAAAGGTGTATCATCAAACATATAGGATATATCCGTTACGTTGCTGATATCCCATTCACTAACTGGCTGGTTAAATGGTGAATTGGAGAACATCAGGTTCATATCTTGGACGCTGCTTACATCCCAACTACTTATCGATTGATTGAAGGAGCTATTATTAAACATTCGTTGCATTGTCGTCACGTTACTGACATCCCAGTTCCCAATTGGTTGATCGAAGGGGGTGCTTTGAAACATGAATGCCATATCGTTCACACTGCTGACATCCCAATTCCCGATCGGTTGGTTAAAAGACGATTGGGCAAACATCACTCTCATGTCCTCAACATTACTGACGTCCCAATTTTCAATAGGCTGATTAAAAGAGCTTTCAGTAAACATTCTTGACATATCTGTTACGCTGGCCACATCCCAATCTTGAAGCGGATGATTAAATGGAGTACCTGAGAACATATATCCCATATTGAATACATTGCTCACGTCCCAATCTTCAATAGGCTGATTAAAAGAGCTCTCTTCAAACATAGAACCCATATCGAATACACTGCTCACATCCCACTCGCCAATGGGGTGATTAAAGGGAGTATTCTCAAACATACTAATCATTTCTCCAACATTACTGACATCCCAGTTTCCAATCGGCTGATTGAAATCGCTATCTGAAAACAAATCACTCATATCCGTAACGAGGGATGTGCAAACCTTGGACAGATCTGCGTTCTCATCCCGGCGTTGGTTGAGCAACGGCCTGTCTACGGCTTCGTACTCCACCCCTTCAACGGTGCCCAGGTCCTCAGGAGAAGCATTTGGGCATTTGATCGTGACCCCGTTTTCAGCCAGGAAGAAAAGTTTCTGGAAGGTCGCCGTTACACTCCTTTCCTGATCCACAGTGATCTCGATCGGTGTTTGGGAGCCGTCCAGGTCTCCTCCCCACTCCGAAAAGGTCCATCCCTCGTCGGGTACGGGGGTCAGTTCCACGACCGTACCATGTTCATACTCCTTGTTTTGGGAGGAGACAACCTGTTCCGTTACGGAACCCTCGCCTTCCACATCAACATTCAGGGGATAAGTTTTCTTGATGAATACGCCCGTCATATCGATATTCTCGTCCACCGTGAAGGTAAACGGATTTTGAGAAGAGGAAGCCGTTCCGCTCCATTCGCTAAATGCCCAACCCTCATTGGGAGCAGCGGTTACCGTTACCTGGGTGCCCTCATCGTATGTTCCACCGGAAGGGGAGAGTTCAATGGATCCTGCTTCAGCAGGAGAGGCGGTGGTTGTCACCGTATACGATGGTGTTGTTTCGGTACCGCAGGAAGAAATTAGAAGAGCTGTTGCAAGAGTGAATAGAAATGGAATTGATGATTTCATAGATAATATTATTCAAATTTTTGATAATATTTTATAATATATAATATATGTTATTTATATTTTTTTATCAATATCAAATATATTTAATGATATATTCTAATACCATTAATACGTTGGTATATAATTACATACACTGAACCAACGCAGCAAGCATATTAAGACTGCCTTCAGCATCCTCAGTACCAATTATTACCTTACTCATTCTCTCCACAGACAAACCCATGCCTGTGAGTTGTCTGCCCATCCTTACCGATGAGCTCAAAGATTTATTCGGGCTGTTTTGGCCAGACGATTCAACGGGGCCCTCTGCCTGATGAGGCAAGTACGAGCCTAACTTGATTGATAACCGGCAGAAAATGTAATCCAATTCTCACTCTTAGAATACGAATGGCTCTATACCGGTCTAAAATACAATACAACATCTATGTGGGATTAGAGGACATCCAATAACCAACCACGGCTAACATCATGCTGCAGGAAAAACTTGAAAATTATTATTAGTTTAAGTGTTATAAGCAGCTAAATAACAAGGAAATAACAATGAAGCCTTATGAAAGACGATTATATTGTGGCTGTATATACAAGTAATGATGATCTGAGGGCTGCAGTGCAAAAGTCTTTAGAATCGATTGACATCTCCTTTACAATAGAAAACATTCCCGAACTTGGGCACCCAAAGGGACGTATTGGTGACGATTACTACGATATCGTCATCATAGATCTGGACTCCGCTGAAATCGAGGGCGTCAGGCTGATCGATATTTTACACAAAGCAAACCTTTCGCTGCCTATCATTTGTATCTCAGATACGACAGAACCGGAGAGGGTTGTGAAAGTGATGAGATTGGGAGCGTCCGGTTATATCTCAACTGATAATCTGGACAGACTTAGCAAATCGGTTGAAAGAGAACTCGGGGGAGAGAGCTTCACAGTCGACTTCGCAGACAGAAGCCACTTCAAGACCCTAATCCACTCAATTGAGGGAATTTTTTGGGAAGCCGATGCAAAAACGCTCGAGTTTAAATATGTGAGTCCGCAGGTTAAAAAGATTCTGGGCTACAATCCCGAACAGTTTACAGAAGACCCAAATTTCTGGGAACAGCATATCCATCCGGAAGACCGACATTTTGCTGTTGATTTTTGCCATAACCAGGTTCAAGGTGGCAAAAACCATACATTTCGATATCGCATGTTAACAGATGACGGCAGCATTCGCTGGATACGAGACACCATATCTGTTTATGAAAAAGCGGATTCAAATGCGGTTATATATGGCCTGATGGTGGATATTACCGATCAAAAAAATGTAGAAGATGAACGAGATCACGCCCATCGAAGCCTCAAAGAGCGAATTAAAGAACAAAAATGTCTATATAGAATCACAAGTCTGCATGAAGAAGATCTCTCCATCGACAAGTTGCTTCAAAAAGCGGTGAGCTATCTGCCGGATGGATGGCAATATCCGGAGATTGCAGCGGCTTGCATTGAGTTTGGTGGTGAATCTTATGAAAGCGAGAATTATCAATCCACGGAGTGGCAGCTTTCGGCCGTGGAAGAATCCATACAGGATGGCCCTTTAAAAGTGGAATTAGTCTACCTCGAAGAGAAGGAGGAGGCCGACATAGGACCTTTTCTCGAAGAAGAACATCATCTCATTAATACGATTGTTCGAACACTAACACTGAAGATCAACCGGATTATGGGCAAGCGGGAGCTGGAGCGTAAACAGCAGTTGCTTGAGGATACTCACAATCTCGCCAAGATGGGATCCTGGGAGCTTGACCTGGAGCTCTCCTTATTTTTCTGGTCCAATCAGGCGAAAAAAATCTTCGGGCTCTCCGATGACTTTGAACCTGATCTCAAAAGCTTTTTTGAATTTTTTAAAGAGGGTGAAGACAGGGATAAATTACGTGAAAGCGTGGATGAAGCGATTCACTCTGAGAAATCTTTCGATGTTGAGAGCAAGATTATAGACACGCATGAGAATGAAATCTGGACGCGCGTTGTGGGTGAACCGGTTTTCTCAGATGGAAAGTGTATTCGGGTGTATGGAAGCATTCAGGATATTGATGACAGAAAACGTGCCGAAGAGGCTGTTCGCGACAGTGAGCGACGTTTCAGTTCGTTGATCTATGGCAGCGAAGACCTTTACGCGATCGTCGATCGAGAGGGAAATTACGTATACGCCGCGCCGTCTGCGAAGCGGGAACGTATCCTGGGGATAACAGACAAAGAAGCCATTGGTAGAAACGTATTTGAATACGTACCAGAGGATAGACGAGAAGAGTTGCTTAATACGTTGCAGAGCCTCAACCCCGACGAGCACAAAGATGTTGGAGTAGTGAAGGTGAGAAACCTGAAGGGAGAAACGAGGTGGCTTGAGACAACCATTATCAACTTATCTGAAGATTCTGCCATTGGCGGTTATGTTATCAATACCAGGGACGTCACTGAAAGAGTTTTGAAGGAGAACCGAATTCGTGATATCATTGAACACAGTACCATCATTTTTTATAAACACGATACCGATCACCAGGTTACGTATATCAGTCCCCAGGTGGAAGATATATTTGGGTACAGCCAGAAAGAGGCGAAACAGAAGTGGACAGAGTTTGCCACCGACCACCCCGCTAACGAAGTGGGTTTTAAACACACTCTGAAAGCGATTGAAACAGGGGAGAGACAGCCAACTTACGATTTAGAGCTCAGGAAAAAAGATGGTGACAAAGTTTGGGTGCGGGTTAACGAGGCGCCGATCGTTGAAGATGGAGAGACAAAGGCAATGGTTGGTTCCCTTACCGATATTACGAAGCAGAGAGAGTATGAGGAAGAGTTAAAGGAGATGTCGATGGTTGCGGCTAAGACAACAGATGCAATCATCATCACAGATACAGAAGAGCAGATTACCTGGGTTAATAAATCTTTCGAGGATCTTACGCAGTATACCCTGGAGGAGGCCTTAGGTGAAAAACCAGGTGAACTGCTTCAGGGAGAAAAATCCAGCCAGGCATCGAAGAACCGCATGAGGGATGCAATAGACCGGAAAGAATCGGTAACGGAAACCATTCGTAACTATTCCAAAGATGGAACTGAGTACTGGCTTGAATTAACGATTGACCCGCTTTTTAATGAGAATGATGAATGTACCGGGTTTATTGCCATTGAAAGAGACGTTACCGAAAAAATAAAGAGACAGGCAAGGCTCCAGGAAAGCCTGGAACGGTATCAAGTTGTATCAAAGGCAACAAGCGATACAATTTGGGAATATGATATCGAAACCGAACAGATTCAATACAACAATAATATTTTGGATGTGTTTGGTTACAGCGTTGCAGAAGTTGATAATGCAAAACAGTGGTGGGAAAAAAATATTCACCCGGAAGATCGCGAAAGAGTTTTTGAAGCATTCGAAGATTATATTGCAAACGGTGACGAACGTTTTCATCTTGAGTACAGGTTCCGCTGTGCTGACGGCTCTTACAAGTATGTGCTGGATCGAGCCTACATCGTTACTGATGATTCCGGTGCCCCGAAACAGGTGATCGGAGCCATGCAGGATATCACCGAACGTAAAAATTATATCAAGCGACTAAAACAAGAGCGAGAACGCCTGCAAGAAGCGCAGCAAATTGGGAAAATTGGGGATTGGGATTTTAGTGTGAATACCGGGGCTATTTTTTGGTCCGATCAGATGTACGACATTTATGGCAGAAATCCTGCATTGGGACCCCCCACATACGAAGAGTTAAGAGAATATTATCCAACCGATTTTGAATATCATGATGGCATTATAAGTGAGGCCATTGAAAATGCAAAAGACTACGAATTTGACATCAAAATTCGTACTGATAATGACATCGAAAAATATGTGTATGCAGAAGGATACACAGAAGTTGATGAGCAAGGTCAGGTTTCAAACTTCACGGTATTGTGCAGGATATCACTGACCGAAAAAAAAGGGAATTAGAGATAGCAGCCAGAGAAAAACAAATTCGTGCAGTTATTGACAATATTGAAGGAACCTTATATCGGTATGTTTTAAGGCCTGATGGTTCTGATGATATGGTCTATATAAGTAGCGGTATTGAAGATCTGCTTGGAATTACTGCTCAACAAGCAAAAGATAGCACCGAAATATTATGGGAATTAATTGATAGCAGAGATTTAGAAGAGTTTAAAGACTCCGTTGAAACATCTGCGGAAACACTGGAGCCTTGGTATCAGGATTTTCGAATTGAAACCCCTTCGGGTGAAAAAAAATGGCTTCGGGGAACAGGGCGGCCCGAGCGATTAGACGATGGAACTATTCAATGGAATACACTAATCACAAATATAACAAAGGAAGTTCAGCAACAAGAAATCAATGAAACGCTTGTGCAGGAGGTTCATCACCGGGTAAAAAATAATCTTGCAATTATTATAGGGTTTCTCGATTTACAGTTACATGAACTTCCTGAAGATAGCCGGGAACGGTTATCTCTTGAACGAGCCATCAACAGAATCTATTCCATTTCCCAAGTTCATAAGCTATTATATGAAGGATCAAATTTCAGTGAAATTAATGTTGCTGAGTATCTTGAGAGCTTAAAAACACACGTAACAAATACCATGAATCTGAAATCGGCGATTACCTTTGAAATTGACGCCGATGATTTGCAAATGAATGTAAATGAACTTACACCTCTGGGTATGCTTTTGAATGAATTAGTGACCAATTCCGTAAAATATGCTTTTGAGGGTAAAAAGCATGGATCTATTGCAATCAAGATTTCGAAAGATAACAATACCTACCAGGTATACTATAAAGATGACGGTATAGGTATTGAAAAAGCGACATTTGAAGAAACACAAACTTCTGGACTTAATCTTGTGAAGATCCTTTTAGCTCAATTGGAAGCAGAATATCGTTTGTTAGACCAGGATGGTTTTTCGCTTCTAATTACATTTAAGGAAAAAACGAAAGGTGCTCATGGGAATTTAAAGGTATAAATTCACCGAGAAATTTTTCTTCTGTTAGCTATGAGGATAGACCCAGTACTTTGATGTTTTTTCATCATGAGTGCCTGTAACGATATACATAGATCTCCTTATATGGGTCTGACCGTCGTACAAGGCTTTAAGGAATGAATCTTAAAACCGATCGTTCATCGACCCCTAACTTTAAGCTGCCCAGTTACTACACCCGTTTAATGTAAACGGGCCATTATGATCAGGCCCGCTTTTTTCGGTAACCAATCAGGTCTAAACTCACTCAACCTTAATAATCATGATCGGTCGGGGGGTGTCTGCATCGTCACAAGAATTTCCTGTCATTGTAAGTTGGTAGCTCCCGGGGTCAGCATTTTTTTTGATCTTCAGCTTTACTTCTTTTCCATTAGCAGGCACTGTTAGTGGTAAATCTTTAGAGAATTTAGATCCATCACTGGAATCGATCGTATATTCTGAACCATCTGAAGAGTGAAACTTTATATCTGCTTTTTTTTCGACCACTGTTTCGACATTACATCCACTAATTTCTACTTTATCTGCCATAATTACTCACCTTATGTTTAATGTTTGATTGATTTATTGTTGGGGTTGGTTTTTCTCTACCATTTTCTGAAAAGCGGGGTCTTCTCTCAGCGCAGCAATTTCCGGATCAGGATCGTTATTGATTTCCTCTGCCGGATAACCGTTTTCAATCGCTCTGCCGATCCACTCCAGGGCACTCTGTCGATCACCAAAATACTCCAACATTTTGCCTATATTCACCTGAATATCAACTTCACCGGGCTGCATGTTTATCACACGGTTTACCATCTCTTCTGCACGCTCTTCATCCCCAAGTTCATTGTAAAATCCGGCCAGGTTAATAATTAGCCGGGGGTCTCTGGGATTGACTTCCAGTTGATTTTCAGCCAGTTCTTTTGCCCTGCGTACCGCTTCTAATGACCTGTCCGTTTGAGGCGGATCTGAATAGGTATAGGCACTCGCAAGGTTAGACCAGACTACATAGTCAGAGTCATTTAATTCCAGCGCTTTGGAGTACATTTCAGCGGCTTCATTATATTTCCCTTCGTAGTAATACATGGTGCCCAGGTTTGAATAGACCCCATAATTCGGTTCAATTTCAACGGATTTGTTGAACGCCCGCAGGGCATCCTCCGGACGATTCAAATAGTAATAGACCGCTCCCAGGTTACGGTATGCAGACGCGTTATTAGGGGTCAGCTCCGTAACATTCTCAAACTGCTCTGCGGCCTCTTCGAAACGGCCATTGCGGGAGTAGAAGACACCTAGCTCCGCATAACCGGCCCAAAACCCCGGCTTTGAGTTGATGGCGGTTATATATGTAGATTCTGCTTCTTCAGTACGTCCCTGGGCCATAAATGCTCTGGCCCTGGCTCTGTACGCCTCACCGTTTTTGGGATCGAGGCTAAGAGCCCGGTCAAGCTGTTGGTGAGCCATTTCGTACTCCCCCTTTTCAATGAGTAAAACTCCATAGCTTGTATAAATCGGAGCAAGCCGATCTTCAAGATTCAGGGCTTTTTGAATATTTGAAGTGGCAGGTTCCAGCCAGTTTATATCCTCTGTTCGTCTGAACTTGAATATATATGCATCGCCAATAGCAGCATATGCTAATGAAAAGTTTGGGTCCTCCTCCAATGCTCTCTCAAATTGGTCAATGGCCGCATCGATCTCTTCTATTTGATCGAAACGCTGCAGATGACCCAGTCCCCGAAGGTAAAATTCATAAGCACCGGGTGCTGTCGTCTGACCTGCGGTAAGAATGGTTCTCGCTTCCGGCTGAATGTCGATATCGAGCATACTGGCAAGGTTAAATACAGCATTATCCTGCAGTGTGGATTTTTCAATAAACAGATCATCGATCACCATTGAATCGATCTGTCGTAATGTAACCGCGTCTATCAGGTTGATTGTAACACGCACGCCCTGGCCCAATTGTTGTACACTACCGGTCACCACTAAATTTACTCCAAACGAAGCACGCGCCTGTGAGGCGCTTTGAATATCCATCGACCTCGTTTCACTTGCAGGAACTACCAGGTACTGGTCCTGAAACTGCTCTAACTGTGAAAGTTTACTGGTTATGGTTTCAAGCAGGCCATCGGCAAACGCCCGGTTATTAGGGTCATCGCCAATATTTCTGAAAGGAAGAACCGCGATCTCTTTTGAAGCCGGCAGGATTTGACCGGAAAAATAGGATGCCGTTACAGACTGAAAAGTCGGATATATCCATATCATCGTAAGCGTAACAAATAAAATCAAGGCTGTAGCAGCGAGAGCATAGATGAATGTTCGATTATTTTTCTCTCGTTTTCTTTTTTTATCCGGCAAAGAATGAATCGACAGTGACAAATCACTTTTCTGATCCAGAGACAACGTGTCATCCTTCAGGGCTTCAAGGAAATTTTGGAGCTCGGCCATATCCTGAAATCGATTATCAGGATTTTTTTCAAGGGCTTTCGTCAGAATCCATTCGAGCTCAACGGGAAGATCAGGGTTTACTTTTGTAATGGGTTCCGGATCTTCATTCATGATCGAGTAGAGCTGGGCATGAGAATAGACACCTTTAAATGGATGAACCCCTGCGAACATTTCATACAGCACAATTCCCAATGAAAATATATCGCTTCGGTGATCGATGGCACTGGAGCTAATCTGCTCAGGCGACATATACCCTGCTGTACCCAGCGTGGATCCGGTTTGCGTCAACTTGGATTGGCCCGATAGCTTGGCAAGGCCGAAGTCAACAATTTTTACCATGCCCTGGTCCGTAATCATGATATTACCGGGTTTAATATCACGATGGATAATGTTATACCGGTGAGCGCAGCTTAACCCTTTCGTCATTTGAATGGCAAAATCTAAAGCCTCTTCATAGCTGATCGAACTCTCTTTCAGGTGAGCTTCCAGTGTTTTGCCATCATAATAGGCCATGCTGATGTACAATTTTCCATCTTCAGTTTCACCTATTTCGTAAATCGTACATACATTTGGATGATCCAGTGCAGACGTCGACTTAGCTTCCTGGATAAACCTTTTATTGGCCATATTTTCGGCCCGGACATTAGGCGACAAGAGCTTTAAAGCAACGTGGCGATCAAGCTTTGTATCCTTCGCTTTATAGACAACTCCCATTCCCCCTTCCCCAAGCTTTTCCAGGATCGTGTAATGTGATATGGAAGTTTCTTTCATAATGAGTAATCTTTTATTTGAAACTGGACAGAGGTGACCTGAACCCACCTGCTTTACAACGTATCCGGACTACCCACCAGTGAATCTATTATACGTTATTTTCCTCACGGATGCTATCATTTGGGGAGGCAGCGCCTCTTAAAGGGTGATAATTGGGCATTGCCCACATAATTGAAAACCCTGTGAGTCTAAAAATTTATTCCTTGTTGATGTGAATAGTAAACAACGAATATTCATCGCTCTTTGATTCAATCTCAAACTGCCTGCCATGTGCTTTTCAAAATCGTTAGTAATACTACTAAGCCCCGGCCGGGTCCCCGCATTCCGTGAATTGAGAGATTCACAAATTCTATTGGGAGTGTCTTTTTTCACATATTTTTAAAATTTTACTGGGTTCATATCGCCTAAAACATTATCGCAGTTGTGCTTATGTCGACAGCAATCGGAATTATTGTCGTTTCAGCTCTGTTTAATAAGTAATCAAGAAAAATATTAACCGTTCAAATTAAGAGATAATAAGATGGCTGAAACATCCAATATACAAGAAGTGAATGCAAAAGAGTTAAACGACGAATTAAACAGTAACAATCGGCCGGTACTGATTAATGCCCTTGACGAGGAAGACTATATGGCGAAGCGCATACCTGGATCCATTAATGTACCGGCAGATAAAGCAACTGTAATCAAATCCGTTATTCCAGACAGAAGCCAAGATATTGTAGTTTACTGTGCAAATAGTGATTGCACCGCTTCTCCCCAACTTGCAGGAAAGTTAACGGATCTGAATTACGGGAATGTACGTGATTTTGAGGCCGGAATTGCCGGTTGGGAACGTGCTGGCTATAAGCTTATCGGAGCCGAAGCATGAATTTCTTCATATACCTTATCTGAAATAGAAGATAATAGGCAAAACAGAAGCAAGTGTCTTCTGTTTTCCATACTGGTATTATTTAAATAGACAATCAGATTCAATCACAGGTTTATGCGCTCCAAACTAGCTGCATTATCGGTCCACCTTTTCACTGCTTCAGGAGCCATTCTTGCACTGTGGTCGCTGTTATTAATCATAAGGGGAAATGCACAGGGCTCAATAGCCGTTCTTGCACTGGCTGCGATAGTTGATTCTGCAGACGGCACGCTTGCCCGGCGAGTGGATGTAACTACCCATACGCCAAATATTGATGGCGCACTTCTAGATAATATCGTAGACTATCTTACCTGGGTTTTTTTGCCGGTTGTCTGGGCCTATTACTTCCTGGATGTTCATTTCGTGATAGGTTCGGTTGTTTTGCTCAGCAGTCTTTTTGGATTCAGTCACAAACAGGCAAAAACAGAGGATCATTTCTTCAGAGGCTTTCCATCCTACTGGAATTTTGTGGTTCTCTACCTCTATGTACTCGGCGCCGGCCCACTCACTTCATCCCTCGTCCTTTTTGCTCTATCAGCAATGATACTGATGCCCGTCAAATTCGTATATCCCAGCCGAACTGAGCAGTGGCAAACCGTTACCCTGATTCTTTTTATTCCGTATGCTCTGATGCTCGGGTCCATGCTGATTTACATGGAAAATACGCCGCTGATGGTCACGGTTCTATCGTTCTACTACCCCATATACTATGTTGGGATTTCAATTCTCTTATCAAGAGAGAAAGATTGATTGACCATTGTGAGGTTTTAACGACCCTCACTTTTACCATCATGAAGCCACGTTGAACGGGACGCTATCCGATATCTTTAAACCTGTTTACAGCATTCTCCAAAGAGCTT
>Ga0102937_1001159_pt1 | contig 11986 bp, 10 predicted proteins | sample SalPonR2_B_D1_MG_FD_78213 | JGI IMG/M metagenome (GOLD analysis project Ga0102937, IMG submission 78213) | Salt pond soil microbial communities from South San Francisco under conditions of wetland restoration - Salt Pond MetaG R2_B_D1_MG | ecosystem: Environmental > Aquatic > Marine > Intertidal... | reverse complement strand
GATTCCGATAGCGCCGCAAAATTTGAAAAGGCACTTGATCCTGTTTTTCTAGCCAATTTCAGAGAAGAAGTTCGGGTCTACATCGGTGAGAAATTTACAAAAAAACGCTTCAAGGAAAATCTTGAAGCGCTTATTCATTCATTGCCAAAAAAGGCACGAGCTCGCTAGAAAGTTTTCACCCATTTTCCTGAGCGAAGATGCTTGCCATCGGCGGTTTGTAGTCTGAAAATGTACATGCCATTTTCGAGATCAGGCACGTCAATCTCTTGAAATCCTTCATTGACTCTCAAGATCTTTACCTGCTTGCCCGAAATGTCAAACATTCTGAAAACCAGATTTTCTCCTTTCACGGATGTCATTAGGTTAAAGTCAAGGTTAAATGAATTACCGGATGGATTGGGGTAAACATTGAAAGAAACAACTCTATTGTTTTCATTCACCGAGGTCACATCGGAAATGGTAATGCAGTAGTCTTCAGTTTCTCCCCAAGTAAAAACCTCGCATGAGGAAACATCGTCGGGAATTCCGAAGCCTCCGACAAATTTCATGGCAACTCTCATTCTGGTTGCTCCCAAATCAGCATCTTCGGGAATGGTGATGTTACCGGCAACCGGCTCGTCAGACCCCTCATCAGAGCTCAACATTACTTCATTATTTGAGAAGACACCATTTTGATTTAAGTCAATCCAAATTTTGAAAAATTCAGAGAATGTTTGGCCATTAAACCCGGGAGTAAGCAATGTTTCATACGTTTCTCCCGCACCCAGAACTATGTCAAAGTCCTCAAAGAGAGCGTACCCTGCATTATTCCCCGTTTCAAAGGTATATTCTCCTATTGTCACTTCATCGATGAATTCTTCCGAGCTGTTTTCCCCAAAGTTCGGACAGTACGTATTGTCCAAGCAAGCACCACAACCTTTGGTTCGGATTTCACTTAAAGTACCGTCTTCTTGATCTTCTGCACAGGCAGGCACAACAAGGAACTCATATTCCGTGCATGATTCCAAACCGTCTACGGTCACTTCATTCTGATCGATGTAGTTCCCGTCTAGTATCCAAATACCTGATCCCAATTCCCGATAGTACAAATTGTACGACTCAACGCCAAAGTCGACAGTCCATGAGAGATCAGCTTCGGTTTCTAATTCTGTTTCAGCTGCAAGAGTTTCAGGATTTACGCAGCAGCCCAAAGTCGTAATGGAAAGGCATGAAGTATACGCTACCTCTTCTCCTTCAGAGCAGGAGGAACCGATTTCAAAATCATAAGAAGTACAGATGCTTAGGGTGTCTAGAATAAGTGAATTACCCACAATATTTTCAATGACTACCCATTCCTCACTGTTCTGGGGCTTGAAGCGAACAGTGGCCGGAATTCCTGACACATCTGTCCAAGAGACGGTATAGATGGTATCATCTTCCAGAGAGGATTCAAAAGCCAAAGGTGGAATGCATACGTTCTCATCAAGACAAGCATTCATGATTTCAATCAAACTATTGAAGGCATTGATTCTTCCGCCTGTTACGGTTTCTCCCACTAAGTTGGGCACGATATCCACTCCGTCAAAAAGCGCTTGACGGACCAAATCCGCACCTGCCTGTGGGTCATTTCTCACAAATTCTGCGAAACTCTCACAGGGTGCTGAATACAAGAGCGCAATGACTCCCGCCGTCAGTGGTGAGGCAAAGGAGGTTCCCGAAGTGGAGGTATAACCATTATTTCCTGCGGTGGTAACCACGTCCTCGCCCGGAGCACCAAAATCTACGGTAGTGGCCCCAAAAGCTGAAAAAGTTCTTTGGTCATTGCTGTTGGTCGCGGTCACACTGATCATATAATCACTGGGAGCGGCCGTGGGGATGTCACCCGTCACATCAATGTTGATGTTTTGATTTGATGTAGCTCCGCAATTAAGAATCCCGTATGTGCCGAGGGTGTCATAGAAGGCACTCCAGAGTGGCACTTCGTTTGGATCTCCAAAATCAATTCCCCAAGAGGCATTGGTAGCCACAACGAATGCTCCGGAATCGCCAGCAGTTTGGTCATAGCGCTGTCGCATGACGAGAGGATAAGTATATGCGGCGATAACCGATGATTCATCTCCCAGGTTTTCACCGGTGACCGACATGATTTTCACATCCCAATTTGCACCGATCACACCGGTATTGTTTCCTCCTGTGGCGCCGATCATTCCCATTACATTGGTCCCGTGGCCACCTTGAAAAACGCCTCCGTCGGTTTCATTGGCAACATTCCAACCAAAATAATCATCCACATAACCGTTTCCGTCATCGTCGATGCCATTATCCGGGATCTCTTCGTGGTTTCTCCAAGCATTTGCCTGCAAATCGGGGTGATTGAGATTTCCGCCTTCGATAACACAAACTACGATAGTGTCACCTGTGGCCGTAGTGCCTCCGGTTGTGAGTCCCCAAGCCAAGTCGATGTCTATATCGGCATCTTCCGTGCCTCCGTTTTGTCCGGTATTGTCAAGATGCCATTGATCGGAATAATTGGGGTCATTTATCTCATCACAACGCTTCTCCACGTAGTGATTGAATTGAGCCAGACTTACCTTTGGGTCTAGTCTCAAGTTTCTTAAAAGTCCTTCGGCATTGGAGCTTTCATCAAATTGAAACCGGTAAATGTTCATGGGACCCGAAAGAAGCTTGCCTGATTGAATATTTCCGTATTCTGCTGTGAGCTGGTCAGGACTTACCCCTTTTTCCAGTTGGATCAGAATCTCCCCTTCTACACGGGCCATTTGCCCCATAATATTCATCGATGCAAAGACGACGGAAAAGGCAGAAATGAGTAAAGCTTTTAATTTCATGTAAGTGGTGGTATTATTAATACAAGAGATGATGTCGCAAGGTCGGAATTTAACAACTCCAAAACCCCCGCTCTTGTTCAGAATCTTGGAATTCTACTCTTTAAAAAAGATTCTTTTTACTCTTTGAGAAATAGTGGTGAGAACTTCGTATGGAATCGTTTGAAGATTCTCAGCCATGGTATAGATCGAATTATTATTACCGAAAACCTCCACTTCATCTCCTTCATCACATTCTATATCAGTGAGATCGACCATGGACATATCCATGCAGATATTTCCGATGAACGGAGCCTTTTTTCCATTAATACTGACCTCACCAACCCCATTTCCTAAAGCCCGTGGCAGGCCGTCAGCGTACCCCATTGCTATAACTCCTATCCGTGTTTTAATGGGTAAACTTGATTGGGGAGAATAGCCAACTCCTTCTCCTTCAGATGCAATTCTAATTTGCGAAATAATGGTTTTGAGTGTACTGATGGGTTTGAGATTTTTTCTGAATTCTTCGTTCGATGAAAGGCCGTAAAGTCCCAACCCCAATCGCACCATATCCATTTGATAATTCGAGTGGCGCAGTATTCCGTTAGAGTTGAGCGAATGCCGCATAAAGTCTTTTATTCCACCATCGATTAAAATTTTACAGCTTTCATTGTACCGTTCGATTTGCTTTTCGGTCAGCCGGTCAAATTTGGCTTCGTCACTACCTGCCAAGTGCGTGAATACGGAATAAACATTCAGCTTGTCTTTGAGGGCGACGAGTTTTGGCGCTAGTTCGCTCACATCTGAAACATCAAACCCAAGGCGGTTCATGCCCGAATTAATTTTGATGTGGACCTTGTATGGCGTTTTTTCTGAATGGACACTCAGCGCATCCTCGAATTTCATCAGAGTGGAAAAGCTGTAAATCTGCGGCTCAAGATCATAGCGGATCATCGTGTCGTAGGCCACCGTCTCGGGATTGAGCACCATGATCGGCATTTTAATCCCTGACTCCCGTAGTGCCACACCTTCGTCGGCGTAGGCCACAGCCAAGTATTCAACACCCGCATACTCCAATGCGGCCGCCACCTCTGTGCTTCCGCTTCCATAGGCAAATGCCTTGACCATGACCATGATTCGAGTGGTGGGGTTGAGCAATGACCTGATGTATTCAAGATTCTGATTCATCTTGTTCAGGTCGATTTCCATCACGGTTTCGTGTTTCTTTGCTTCCAGCCTATGCACGATTCGCTCAAAGCCAAAAGTACGCGCTCCTTTCACCAGAATCGCCATTTCTTGAAAGTCATGCTCGTGGAACGCATTGAGAAACGTTTCCGTATTTTCGAACTTCAGCACGTTCAAATGTTCAAATAGATGAGCATTCGAACTGATTTCTTTTCCGATGGCAAATAAATGCTTGATGTCCTTTCGTCCAATAATATCTGCGACCTTGGTGTAGAGCGATTCGGGATCGTCGCCGGTTTGTAAAATGTCACTCAAGATCAATGTTTTGTCTCGTCCTTGAGCTTGCATCGCTAAAAAGTCCAGTGCGATGTCTAAAGAAGCCAGGTCAGAATTGTAGGAATCGTTGATGATGGTGCAACGATTGATTCCCGTTCGTTTTTCAAGGCGCATGGCTATGGGACTCAATTGCGAAAGTCGCTGTGAAATCGTGCGGGCATCCATGCCGTGGTGAAGCAAGAATAGCCAGCAGTGGCATGCATTTTCAATAGATGCATCATCAGAGAAGGGAATCGAGATCACGGATTCATTGCCTTCGTATTTTGCGCGAATCCGAGAATGATTCGCCGTTTTTTCAACCGCGAGGATCACTAAATCGCTATTCGGATCTTTACCCCAAGTGAGATGTTTACCCGAGTATTTTTCAGAAATAACTTCTTGCACCAAGGTATGGTCACGGCATGAGATCAGCACTTCCGTCTCGAGAAAGAGTACGAGTTTTTCCACTGTCTTTTCACGTAAATCGGTGAAGTTTTTTTGGTGTGCAGGACCGATATTGGTAAATATGCCGATCGAAGGCTTAACGATCTTTTCAAGATGGATCATTTCACCTTTTTTGGAAATGCCACATTCGACTATAGCCAGTTCACGATTCACCGTCATCAGCCAAATGGAGAGCGGAACGCCTATTTGAGAATTGTAACTCCGCGGTGTTCTTACGATAGACAGGTCGGGCTGAAGCAATTGAAATAGCCATTCTTTCACAATGGTTTTACCGTTGCTGCCCGTAATTCCTATGACGGGATAGGAGAATTTTTTGCGATGCTCAGCCGCCAACGCTTGCAATGCCTGAAGGGGACTTTTGACCCGAAGAATGTTTGCATCATGAAATAGACTTTCATCGATGCGCTCGCTTACTACAAAGCTTTTTACTCCTTTCCGATATAATTCTTCAATGTATTTGTGGCCGTCATTTTTGTTGGTTTTGAGAGCAAAGAATAAAAAGCCGCTTCCTCCTATGTAAGTTCGGCTGTCGGTTAGGAGATCTCGGATTGTTTCATCCTCGACTATGGAGGCTTCTGCTCCGATAATTTGAGATATGTCCGAAAGTTGGTAAGCGGTTCTACTCATCTTTTTTCGCCGAAGTTTCTTCTTGAATCTTTGCTCTTAAATACGCTTCGCGGCTCAAAGGTTCATACCGATCGAGTTCACCCAGTTCAATGGTGTCGGATCCACCACTGATTCTGTGAGAATAGTTGGCCAATTTTCCCGTTTTGACACAGATGGCATGAACCTTAGTCACGTATTCGGCTACTGCCAAAATATTGGGTATGGGCCCAAAAGGCTTGCCTTGAAAATCCATGTCCAATCCCGCCACAATTACCCGAATGCCTTGATTGGCCAGCTCGTTGCAAACATTGTGCAAATTGGTGTCAAAAAACTGGGCTTCATCGATGCCGATCACATCCACATCAGAGGCCAGCAGTAAGATGTTTTCGGAAGAATCTACGGGTGTGCTGCGAATGGAATTTCGATTGTGGCTCACCACTTCTTCCTCGTCGTAACGCGTGTCGATGCGAGGCTTAAAGATTTCAATGCGTTGATTGGCAATTTTGGCGCGGTTCAGCCTCCTCAACAATTCTTCCGTTTTCCCGGAAAACATGGAACCACAAATGACTTCAATCCAGCCACCTCCGGGTTTTTTTGATCTGACGGTATCTTCTAAAAACATATACTCCTAAACTCAACCATTCAGGCAATATGCCTTAGTTTTGTCGTTCAGCAAATTTAACATTAATCAATGGCCCGAGAAGACAAGAGCGCTTTTGACTCACCGTTAAATTATGAACAAGAATAACTGTTTTATGACGATACAAGATATCATCAATCAACTCGAAGAGTTAGGTGCCAAATTGGAAGCAGGCAGATTAGGTTCCGAAGAGGTAATAGAAATGGCTGATCTCAGCCGAGATTTATACGAGAGATTGGTCGTGATTCGACACAAGTCCTATGAGGATTTAATCCGCGAAGAGAGGGACGCAGAAGTAGTCGAAGAACCCGCAGCCGGTCCTTTGGATGAAACTTTAGAGCCTGAAACACCTCCCGTATCATCCGAAAAGGAGGTTATTACTGAGGCTATTTCCGAAAAAGAACCCGAGCCAAATTCTGACCGGGATGTAGAAGTAACCGGTCCGGTTATCCCTATGGGAAGTGCCGAGATATCGCCCAATCAGATCTCACTCATCGATTCCATCGAAGAAATAAAGCGCATGGAACAAAGCTTAAATGACAAGTTTCAAGAGAAAAGTGAAGAGAAATCATTGGCACAGAGACTGAAGCAAAAGCCAATTGAAGATCTGACAAGTTCGATCGGGATAAATATGAAATTCCGCTTTATCACGCAACTGTTCAATGAAGACAAGGCTGCTTTTGAGGTCTCCGTGCAAAAGTTGAACTCCTTTGGCTCCTACATCGAAGCCGACGAGTACATTCAGAACACGCTGAGCGAGCAATATGGCTGGAATCCTAAAGACCCGGTGGTAAAGGAGTTGATCGACTTGGCTCAACGCAGATACTTATGAGAAACCTTCTCGGTTTTCTATCGATTGCCCTTGTCGTCCAAGCTTACGGTCAAAACCTCGATCAGGTAAAATCTGATGTGGACAGGCTTGCTTCGCCTCAGTTTGCCGGAAGGGGATACGTTGAAAATGGCCTTGGAAAAGCTTCGGTGTTTTTGCAGAAACGCCTCACCGAAATAGGTTTGGAATCCACAACACAATCCTACGGTTTCGCGGTAAATACTTTTCCCAAAGCATCCACCTTAAAAGTGGGGAAGCAAAAACTCAAAGAAGGGGTTGATTTTATCATTGATCCAAGATCGGGTACTTTCAGCGGCAAGGTGACTATCGTTCGGTTGGATTCAGCTTCATTGCTCGCAAGTGAGATTCCCGATTTGCCGGAAGGCAGCATCCCCGTCATCGATACCGAAGGAATTGATACACCCGATGAGGTGACGGTTCAGTACGACTTTGTTCAATCCGCTTTGAAGCGTGGTCCCGTTATTCTTCTCAAGAACAAATTGACTTGGTCGGTCGGTGAGCAATTGTATGCCAATCCGATTATAGAAGTACTCACTTCTTCCTTTCCGGAAGGTGAGGAGAAGTTAACGGTTAAGACGAAGCCCACCCAAGTTGACTTCACCGCCCAAAACATCATCACCAAAATTCAGGGAAAGAGTTCCGATAGTCTTTTGGTTTTTACGGCGCACTACGACCATTTGGGAATGATGGGAGATGCTCTTTTTGCCGGAGCCAGCGACAATGCTACAGGTACGGCCACCTTGCTTGATCTAGCCACTTACTATGCCGATCATCAACCTGAGTACGACACTTATTTCATCTTCTTTTCGGGAGAGGAAGCCGGGTTGATCGGTTCTCGTTACTTCGTGGAATACCCCACTTTTGATCTCAACAAGGTCAAGTTCTTGATCAATCTCGACTTGATGGGTTCCGCCGAAAAAGGCATTACCATCGTAAATGGCCGGCTGCACCAAGAGCGCATGGCTGCAATGGCAGCGATCAACACTGAGAGAGACTTGGTGCCAAAAATCAAACTCCGCGGAAAAGCGGCAAACAGTGACCATTACTGGTTTTCCGAGAAAGGAGTTCCCGCTATTTTCATTTATACCGAAGGAAATATTACCGCTTACCACGATATCTACGATTTGCCAAATGTGGTGGATTGGAGCAACTACCAAGAAGTTTTTACCTTGTTGGTAGAATTCGTCAAAACCCTCTAGCCTTGTCAAAACTCTATCTCGTTCCTACACCCGTCGGCAATCTCGGCGACATGACTTTTCGCTCTGTGGAAGTCCTTAAAACGGTTGCAGCCATTCTCGCTGAAGATACCCGCACCTCTGGAAAACTCCTCAAGCATTTTGAAATTGAAAATTCGATGATTCCTTTCCATGCGCACAATGAGCATAGGATGTTGGAGAGGGTGATCGAACGATTAAAAAGCGGAGATGAATTGGCATTGATCACCGATGCGGGAACCCCGGGAGTATCCGATCCGGGTTTTTTATTGGTAAGGGCTTGCGCCGAAAATGACATTGTGGTAGAAACGCTGCCTGGTGCCACTGCGGTAATTCCCGCTTTGATCAATTCGGGATTGCCCGCAGATCGTTTTTGCTTTGAAGGTTTTCTTCCGCCCAAGAAGGGTCGAAACAAGCGGCTTACCGCTTTGGCTGAAGAAGAGCGCACCATGCTTTTTTACGAATCTCCCCATCGAATCGTCAAGACATTGGCTCAGTTTGCGGAGTTTTTTGGCGAAGACCGCCAAGCCGCATTGGTGCGGGAGATTTCCAAAATTCACGAAGAAACCGTCCGCGGAAGTTTGGGTGAACTCGTGGCAAGATATACCGATCATCCGCCGAAGGGGGAGATTGTTTTAGTCGTACAAGGAAAAAAATAGTGTCTGCCCATGCAGTCCGTTATCTGCGTTGCACTTGTTTTTAAAACGGTCATTGCCAAAAGGCAAATCCCTGATTTTAAAAACTTCGTGCGCCTTGTTACCGAACTACATGGTTCAGCCACTACACGATAATGAATAACACTAAGAAATCATGAAGGCCGTATTCTTAAAGTCGTTCGGCAAGCCCGAACAAGCATTTGAAATCAGGGAAACCGATAAACCCGTTTGCAAGGAAACTCAGGTTTTGATCAAGGTGGAAGCCTTTGGTTTGAACTTTGCCGATGTGCTGGCGCGCAGCGGGATGTATCCCGAAACGCCACCAACTCCATGCGTAATTGGCTACGAGGTGGTCGGGAGAATTGAAGAAGCGGGAAAAGAGGCGCCTGATGGTCTTGTAGGGAAGCGCGTGGTTGCCATGACGCGTTTTGGGGGCTACGCCGAATACGCAGCTACGGACTACCGGGCTGTGGCAGAGATTTCCGATGACTTTGACGCCTCGAAAGCGCTGGCGCTGGGAACGCAGGGAACCACCGCTTATGTCTGTTTTGAAGAAAGCATGAACCTCTACAAAGGGGATCGCGTGCTGGTACACGCGGCAGCCGGCGGAGTTGGCTTGATGCTCTGTCAGCTGGCTTTGGCCAAAGGATGCGAGGTATTCGGAACGGCGAGTCAGCCGAAGAAGCTGGACTTTCTAAAAGAATTGGGCGTTCAGCATCCCATCAATTACAAAGAGCAAGACTATTCTGAGGCGGTCAAGAAAATTCTCAAGAACGAAAGACTCGATGCCACGTTCAATTCCTTGGCGGGAAAGAGCACGAAGAAGGATTTGAAATTGCTGGGAGCAGGCGGGAAGTTTGTGATTTTCGGCGCGGCATCTCGGGTCGGAGGATCGAAAGGGATTATCTCCGGATTGAAGTTGCTCTGGCAAACGGGGTTCTTTACACCGCTCACATTTATCATGCGATCCAAGTCCGTGATCGGGATCAATATTCTCAAGCTGGGCGATTACAAACCACAGGTGGTGGCCAAGTGCATGCAGGAAACTGTAGCACTCGCCGAAAAAGGAATCTTGAAACCGGTAGTGCACCAAACCTTTTCCGTAGATCAATTGGCGGAAGCGCACAAAGCTTTGGAAAACCGAGGAACGATCGGGAAATTGGCTGTCAAGTGGGAATAAAAAGAGCCGAAATAGAATCTCGAGCTAAAGAATCTCTTCGTGCAATCGAAGAAAATAAGGTTGTTTCCCTAGAAGATTTTAGAAAACACACCCAATCTTGGTTGAAGAAAAAGTCTGCAAAGTAGCTTTTAGAGCTGCTCATTTATCAATGTAGATTAGTTGAATTCACTCCTCCTACCATGGTTTTTGGAAGTGGGTTAATTTTTTTTGTCCTGAAGGGACGACTTAGATCAGCATCGGGTGCAACCCGATGTGTACAGTTTGAAAGTTGTCAGAACGCCGCAGGCGTGACTCTATCGAAGAAAGTCTTCCGAGATTTTATGTTTAAGCCATCTTCCCCAAGAAGTCTTCCAACTCCTTTTGAAACTCCGTATCAGGCGCTCCAATGAGTGCTTTCACATTCGCATCCTCATTTACTCGAATCTCCCTCAGCTTTAGTTGCTGATCGACGTAAAGCATCTCCATTTCGGGCATGATTTCTTTAAGCGTGTAGGCCACGTCATTGACCGAAAGGTTTCGATCGACCAAATTGTACACCTTTTTTCGGTTTTTGGCGAAGATGAGCTTTTCCATAAAATCGGCTACTCGTTCGATATGTACGAAAGCACGTTGTTGCTCACCCGAACCATTGATCGTAACGCGGTTGAAATTCTTGGCTTGAAATACGAAGCGATTGATCACCGAGTCGAAGCGCATGCTCTTGGAATACCCGTAAACATTGGCACAACGAATGATGGAGATTTCTTTTTTCCCGGCTAGCCTACCGATGTGTTCTTCTCCTCTCAGCTTCGATATGCCGTAGAAGGTCTTCGGGTTCGGAGTAGTTTCGGGGGTGGCTGATTCTTCTCCCGAGCCATAGACACTGGCGCTGCTGAGGTAAATGACCTTCTGGCAATCCGATTCTTCCAAGGCGTAAGACAGCTCTGCCGTCCCCCAATGATTTACCTGATCAAATAGATGGGGGCTGATGTCGGCAAAAGGAGTGCTCACCTTGGCGGCGAGGTGAATGACCAAGTCGGCGTTGGCAATTTCTTTCTTTAAGGTATACGAATCGAGAATATCGGCTTCGACAAAACTCGTCTTCTCGTTCAGTCGCTCGGGACCCAAGAAAATATTGTAATTCTTTCGGCTGAGGTTGTCGTAGATTCTGATTGACTCTACCTCTTTGTGGTTCATCAGCTTTAAGCTGATTTCAGTACCGAGGTATCCGGCTCCTCCGGTTATTAAAATCTTCATTTAGTCTTTTTCTGCAAGTTCGGTATGGAGGCCACATTCGGTTTTGCTCAAGCCAAACCACCTGGCGGCGCGAGGGTCATTTAAATTGGTCTTTCTGGTGCAGGGAATGCAGCCGATGCTTTGGTAACCTTTTGCATCGAGCGGGTGCCTTGGCAGGTCGTGCTCTTTGATGTAGTCGAAAATATCCTTTCCGGACCAGTCGAGCATCGGATGAAAGCGTTCCGTTCCGTACTTGGCCGGTTGGTAGGTGGTCATATTCCTTCGATTCAGGTTCTGGTCTGCTCGCACTCCGTTTACCCAAATGTCGTATTCGTGGAGCAATCTTTCCGTGGGCTCCACTTTATTCAGGTGGCAACAGTAATCCGGATTGGAGGTAAAAAAGAAATTGCCGTTGGCATCTTTTTGTTGATGCTTGGGAGTGGATGAAGAAATGGTTCTGATATCCAGTTTCAACTTCTCGGCCAGCTCATCGCGAAACGCCAGAGTTTCGGGAAAGAGAAAACCAGTATTAAGGCAAAAGATGGGAACAGGTACTTCGCTTCTACTGACAATGTGCAATAGCGGAATGGAATGCGTTTGAAACGATGAGGTTAGAAATAGCTTCTTTCCTTCTGCTTCCAGTGTTTGCAATTCCTCAATAATGGAGCCGACATTCATGAGCACAAAGTTACCGACTTAACCGATTTATTGATAGACATTGTAAGCATTTCTTACATTTTTATATTGGTTTTCGTTATGATTGGTTTTGGTCAGTTGACGTATTTTCATCTATCTCTCTTAAGGGAGCTTTTCTGCGAATGCTCTGCTCGAGAGAAATGGTGGTCTCGGTGCGTTG
>Ga0102937_1001151_pt1 | contig 12022 bp, 7 predicted proteins | sample SalPonR2_B_D1_MG_FD_78213 | JGI IMG/M metagenome (GOLD analysis project Ga0102937, IMG submission 78213) | Salt pond soil microbial communities from South San Francisco under conditions of wetland restoration - Salt Pond MetaG R2_B_D1_MG | ecosystem: Environmental > Aquatic > Marine > Intertidal... | reverse complement strand
GTCGATGCCGTAACAGTGTTCGGGAACGAGGCGATCGTCGCGGACGACCAGGTAGATCGCACTCGCCACTCCCATCTCGCCGATCAGCGAGATCATCAATCGCGAGATCAGACGCTCCTCGTCGTCGATCCGGTGCAGTTCGCGGCCGAGTTGCATCACGCTGCGCTGCCGACGCAACTGGGCACGCAGTTTCTTCTCCTCGGGGCCGGGCTCGCCGCGCTGACGTCGGCGACCGATGTCGAGGTCCTGGCCCACCTGCCGGGCCAACAGGTCGAGCGCGAGCTCCTCGCTGCTCACGTACTCCTCGCCCGCCTGGCTCTTGCGCACGAAGAACACGCCCTCCATGCGATCATCGACGAACACGGGAACGACCACCTGACAGTTCAAACGGGTGAGGACGTCGCTCTCGTCCTCGCCCAGGTCCGACTCGACCACGTCGATCAGATCGACGGGTCCGGCGCGGCGCTGCAGGACGTTGCAGACCTCGCCGCTGGCCGGCAGGGCCAGCGGATCGTCGTCGGGGTCGTTGGGCACGCGGGCCAGTCGGTCGCCCTCGAGGACGAACAGGTGGACGGTTTCGGCGAGGTCGGCCCCGTGGAGGAGCCCTTCCAGGACCGGTTTGACCGCACGCAGATCGCCAAGCTCCTGCAGCATGGGCTGGGCGTCGGCCAGGGTCAGGTAGGAATGCCGGCGCGTGACGCCGTCGTCGAGCGCGGGCGGGAGGCGAGCAGGGTCCTGGTCCCCGCTCGCTCCCGCGTCGCGCTGCGTCACGGGACGGTCCTCGTCCGCGGCGTCGCCGGGCGACGCACCGGAGTCGGATCCGTCCGCTTCGGCCAGCAGTTCCTCGGCGCTGAGGGTCTCCACGGCTCGCGACACCGCGTCGGCGTCCTCGACGGGCGCCACGGGTGCCGGATCCGCCTTCCACGCCTTCGAGGCGCTGGCCTGGTCCGGTTCGTCCGTCATCGACGGAGCGATGGTCAGCGTGGGCTCGTCGTCCAGCGAGGCCCGCGCGGTCTCGAGGTCGTCGGCGAAGCGGGGCGTGGTCCCGGTGAAGCGTGCGGTCAGGAACGACTGCACGACCGGCGATGCACCCACGAACCAGGGAGGATGTCCCTGCGCTTCCATGTCCCGGGCGAAGCTCCCGAGGACCTTCGCCACCGAGCCGCCCAGGCTCTCGATCGACCCGAAGTCGAAGACGACCCGGTCCTTGCCCGTGGAGCGGCAACGTTCGACGAGATCCTCGACCGCCCGCCGTTCGCGGGTGCCGAGATGACCGGCGACCTTCACCACGAAGAGGCGGGGATCGTCGGTGCGGACGCTCTCGAATGTGGCGCGCAACTGCATGGTCGGGCCCGTCCCTGGACGCGAAGCGGAACGGCCGGCGTGGTCACCGGCCGTCACCGCGGTCACGCGAATGTGTGCACGGAGCGGGGCATGGGGCTCCCGAAGGGAACCGGGACTCTCGAGCGGATCAGACGAGTTCCTTCGTCAGCCACTTGTCGAGCACCGCCTTCAGGAAACGCCATTCGCTCCCGACCTTCTTCGCGGGGATCTTGCCTTCCTTCGCCAGGCGGCAGACGGTCTTGACGTGCATCTTGAGGTAGTCGGCGGCCTCGGTGGAGGTCATCACGGGCGAGGCGCTGTCCTCGGCGCCGATGTAGATCTTGCCGTAGTCGGCACCGAACTTCGTGGTGGTCATGCTGATTCCCCTCGAGAAATCCTGGTGTGGCAACCAAAGGTGCGACCCGCAGTTCAGCAACGGGTGTGCCAACGCCACGACGCGGCACCCGCACCCGTAAATCGCAGCCGGACAGGGACTTGAGGCCCGCGCCGGTCTTCCGTCGGACGAGTGACCGCGTCGCGGTGCAGCAAGGTGCGCGAGAGGAGTTGCAACGCGCCATCGTGGACGGATCGCCGTTCCCGCGCCACCGCCGACCCGTCGCGATCCGACGCGCCATCGCGGGACAGGATCAGGCGGTCAGCTCCCGCAACAGACCCTCGATGTCCGACTTGCGGTAGGGGTCGAGCCAGCAGCGGTGCGCTCCGGTCTTCCGGGCCAGCTCGCCGGAGTACTGCGCCGACACCGAGCTGGTGAGCACGATGGTCAGGTCGGGATAGCGCCCCCGCAGGGTGTGGAAGCTCTCGCCTCCGTCCTGGCCCAGGCGCAGATCGGTCACGAGCAGGTCGACGTGTCCGCGCTCGACGTGCCGCGACGCGGTGGGCAGGTCCTCGGCGACCAGAACCTGCAGACCCAAGGCCTCGAGCGTCCGCGCGAGGTCACGCCGACGGAACTCGGACTGGTTGACGAGCAGGGCCGACTCGAAGCGGCGCGGGCGCGGCGGCTCGGAGGGCGATTCCAGCGGCGGTTCGGCGTGTGGCTCCGGCGCGGGTCCGGCCGCGGTGACCGGACGCGCATCGGGCATCGTTTCTGGCATCGGCTCGGTGGCCGATCCGGACGCCGGTTCGTGGACCACGGCCTCGGGTTCGAAGTCGACCTCTTCGGGCAAGGGTCTCCGTGGGGCCTCGGCGGGAACGAAGGAGTCGAGGTGCGGATCGGCGAGGGCACCGGGCAGATCGAGGAGGTCGCCGGGACGGAAGCGCAGCGTGAGCAGCCGCTTCACGTCGAGCACGGGGGCGACGGTCTCGCCCGTGTCGATGGCCCCGTAGGCGACACCGTTCCAGCCCGAGGGCGGATCGAGCAGCTCGTCGGTCTCGACCAGGCCGCGGGCCGCCTCGCACCCGATCCCCACGCGTTTCTCGACCGATCCGATGACCGCGATCCGGGGGCTCGGCCCGCGCGCCGGGACCACCGCCTCGACGAACTGCGCCAGATCGGCCAGCGGGACGCTGCGGCCCCGCAGTTCGACCGACTCGCCGCTCTCGTCCGCCTCGTACAAGAGCCCCCCGGCCTCGACGGTCTGCTCGACCAGCGACGCGGGAACGGCCACCGAAGTGTCCTCGAGCTCGAGCACACGGTAGTGCGGGCGATCGGGATCCACGGGAAGACTCAGGTCGAAGCGCGTGTGCGCATCGTCGCCGGGCTCGACGCGGATGATCCCCTGGACCTGTTCCAACAGGACCCGCGCGCTCCGCAGACCCGCGAGCACCGACAGGCGATCGGGATCGCCCACCATGCCCGCGTTCTGGACGCGGGGTCCGTCGTCGGCGATCTCGACCCGCGCGCGTCCGTCCTCGATCCGCAGGGCCAGACTCACGCGAAGCATCCCGGGGGCCTGGTCGTCTCCGGCGGCCTCGACCGCGGCGACCACGTCGCGGGCGAGGTGATCGAGGATGGTGGCCACGGACGGGCACAGACCGGGCGCGATCGCTGCGGAATCGCCGAAGGCCTCGACGTGCACCGACCGGCCGGACGCCTCCACGCCCTCGCGCAAACGGGCGACCGCAGCGCCGAACACGGGATCGGACGCCGGGTCGGCGATCGGCACCAGACCGTCGGCGAAGGGACCGGGTTCGAGCCCGGGCAGCAAGCCGTCGTGCCGGGTCCGCAGGCGCAGGCGAAGATCCTTCAACCGCGCCACGATCGGAGCCAGGCGGTCGTCGATCTCCTCGAGGGCCTCGGCCGTGCCCGCCGCTTCGATCTCGCTCTCGAAGCCGGCCACGAGCGCGGTCAGCGACTCGACACCGGACGGCGTTTCGGGAACGACGCGCGTGTCCTCGACCGGCTCGTCCTCGAGAGCCGCCGCGTCTGCGCCGCCGTCGATCGTCTGCGTGTTGTGACGGATCAGCGTGAGCAGCTCGTCGACCTGGCTCTGGAAGGGGCTCAGGTCGGCACCGCTCTCCTGGCCGATCTCGTCGAGGTGCAGCATCAGCGATTCCTCGAGCTCGACCACGCTCTCGAGGATCAACGCCTGCGTGGTGTTCAGAGCCTGCCGCGAGCGTTCCATGCGCTGCAGCCATTCGAGCAGCTCGTCGAGGAACTGCTGCAACACCTCGAGCTGCAGGATCCGGGCGCTGCCGGCCAGGAGGCGCGTCGCCATGACGGCACGACGCAGGTCGACCTGATGCGCCTCGCTCGGACCGTCCTGGCCCTGCGACAGCGCACGCAGACGTACGATCTGCTCGGAGATCTGGGTCGAGAACAATCCGACCTGCGACGACGAGCCGCGAGTCATCGATACCTCGCCGGTGGGCCGGCCGCGCGAAGCGGCGCGGCCGGGCTAGAGTTCGATCGCGCCGAACTCCGAGAGGTCGCGGACTTCGTGGTCCGCGGCGTCGGCGTCGACCTCACGGCCGCCGAGTTCGGCGAGTTCGTAGATCCGCTCCTCGGGGGCGGGATCCGGTGCGCTCGCGACCGGAGTCTCGAAGGCAGGGGCCGGTTGCGAGGCGGCGACCGCCGGAGCGGGAGCCGAGGGCGCCTCGATCCCGGTGAGATCACGCAGCGCCGCCAGCGGTTGCTGCAGCTGTCCCAGGACCTCGCGCAGCGCCTCGGCGTTCTGGTCGAGGACCATGGACTCCTGCACGAGGGACCGGGCCGACGACGAATCGACGGCGCTGCCCGGTCCCGCGGACTCCTGCAGCTGCGACAGTGTACTCGCCTGCTCGCTCTCGCACATCCGTAGATCGCTGGCGATCCGTTGATACTTCGTGGACAGGCTGCGCACGTCCTCGGCGGTGTCCAGCATCTCGGCCGCGGGCTCGCCCAGACGGCTGATCTGCAGGGCCATGGTGATGGCGAGCTTGTTCGATTCCTCGGCCAGCACCTCGAGCGAACGCCGCAGTTCGCCGACCCGCTCGGCGTTCTGCCGCGCGGTGGACACGGCGCCCACGACACCGCTGGCCACGGCACCACTGGCGTCGTTCGCCGCCATGCGATGGGCGGTCCGGGCCACGCGTTCGGCCTGCTCGGCCACCGACTGCACGAAGGTCCGCAGCTCCACCTCGGCGTGGCTCAGACCCGACACGGCCTGCTCCAGCCGCACGCGGTCGGGACCCTGCGCAGCGTCCGCGGTCTCGTCGGGTACCGGCGTCTGCGGGGCCGACCACGCGGCCTCGTCCTCGGCCACGGCACGGGCGCCGCGGGCGTGTTCGTTGATGGCGTCGACCAGCGCGCTCAGGTCCGGGTCGTCGTACTCGGGATCGAGATCGACGTCGGCGCCGTCGGCGCTCCTCATCGACGTCACGAGCGCCGACACGGCTTCGCGTTGGGCCGCGACCGCGAGCTGGGCGCTGCTGGCGGTCTCGGCGTCGTCGGCCCAGCGCTCGAGCACCTTCATGATGGCAGGCTCGTCGTCGAAATCCTCGAGATCGACGTCACGCGGGTCGGAGATCTTGCCCAGGCGCTTGATCGCCTGGTCGCGGGCCTTGCTACCGCGCACGACGCGATCGAGCGGCCGCGCCGAGCTCACCACCGAGATGTAGCCCAGCAGACCGAGCACGGCGACCCCGCCCAGCACCATGTACGCGTAGCGCACGGTCTCGGCGTCCTGGAGGTCGACCTTCCAGCCGAAGAGTTCGATGTAGGCGTAGATCAATCCGAATCCCGTGCCCACCACGAGCAGGAAGACGAAGAGACCGAGTCGCCAGGGCGAGGTGAGGACGATGCGCTGCGCGGCCACGGCATTCTCCCACGATTCCGGATGCGTCGACGGCACGTCCCCGGGCGGGACGTGTCGAACCGTGCCCGAAGGTGGCAAAGCCTGTGCCACGGGGGCCGCGAGTCCCCTGCGGCGGCCTCGTTCGCCGGGCCCGGTGAGCGAATACGCCGCGCGGCACGATTCCCTGGTCGGGCGGATCCCGGCCGCAGCCCCGGCGTACAAGCCCCTGGAGGGCCGATGCGGGTCGAGCGCCACGGGGACTCGGGTCCCCGGGTTGGCACGCGAAGTGCCCGAGTCCCCCTCGAACGTCGATCTGCCCGGGCCGGCATCGCACCGCGCCGGGGCGCCGGAGGAGGGGAACATGCTGCCCACCGACCGCTACTACGACTTCGAAGACACCGTGGACACCCCGGGAACGCCCGGGACGACGTCGACCAGTGAGTTCCTGCTCCGCTGCCTGCTCGGTGCGCGTGGCGAGGCCGGATTCCCCAGCAACGAGCAGGGCTTCGACGAGGACGTGAACGTCTACCTGGTCGGCCTGCTCGGCCGCTTCCTGTCGTCGGCCCACCACGAAGAGGTCCTGCGCTACTCCTACGCCTCGGACCTCGACCTGTCACGCGAGGCGCGGGCCGGTGACGAGCGTTTCCGCTACCGCGCCTACCGCACCAACGCCGACCGACTGCTGCTCGAGATCGGACTGTTCCAACGCGTGGACCGCCCGCGGCCGCACACGCCGCACCTCGAGCGCGAACCGCGCGAGTTCATCGGCCGCGGCGAGACGTATTACGGCATCGCCTCGTCGAGCCTGCGCCGACTGCGCCGCCGCAGCACCGGAACCGAAGTCGCCATGCAGAAGCTGTCCGGCCACTTCGGCGACTACGCCCGCGTTCTGGGGCGCCTGCGCACCTCGTACTTCCACCTGACCGCGCGGTTGGGCGACGGACAGTTGTTCCATCTCATGAACGATCCGCTCGAGGGCGACACGAGCGAAGTCTACGACCGCTTCCTCGACGCCTATTCGGCCTGGAAGACGGATCCGACCGAAGAGACCCTGGAAACCCTCGTCGCGCGTGCGGGCGCGGTGCGCCGCGTCGATCCGGACTTCGCGTTCGACCTGCCGGAGATCGAGGAGGACTGAGCCTCAGCGCCGTGGGGGCCCGCCGTGCTCCCGCGGTTGCCGGTTCTCGCGCAGGAACTCCAGCACCCCGCGCTGCACGTCGCCGGAGCGTTCGCCGCGGTGGAAGTCGTGACCGCCGGTGTCGAGTTCCTGCAGGACGGTGCGGTGGTGGGTGAGCCGCGCGCGCAGGAAGGTCATGCTGCGCGTGTCGATCCGCGGGTCGTCCTTGCACATGGCCCCGTGGATGGGCGTGCCGTACCACCACTTCTGCCGCCGGGCGGCGGCCATGGCGTCGAGCAGCTCGGCCTGCCAGCCGAGAGCGCGACGGACCGATTCGAAGCGGTTCAGACCCAACGACAGCAGCATGCGCTTGAACCAGCCCAGCTTCGGGAACAGGGCCGGGGCCAGCAGCACCATCGAGGTCGGACGCGGCTTCAGATCGAGCTGCAGGGCCAGGGTCGCACCGAAGCTGTAGCCCACGATCGAGACGTTCCTGCAGCAGTCACTGAGCTGCTGGTAGCGCGCCTCGACATCGTAGAGCGCGCTTTCCCAACGCATTTCTCCGGCGTTCGCATCTTCGGTCCCATGACCGGGCAACCGCATGCAATAGACGCTGAAGCCACCCGCATGGAGGAACTCGGCGAGATCGCGGAGGTCGCGAGGGCTGCCCGTGGCGCCGTGGATCAGCAGGATACCGTCGCGCGTGTCGTCGCGCGGGAGGATGAAGGCCCGGTCCTCGGGGTCGATCCCGAGCTCGTCCTCCAGATGGTCGACCTGCTGGGCATAGGCACGCAGGAGCATCTGCCGCGCTCGGGACTTCGCCTGGCCCGATTCGATGAGCTGCTGCAGTTCCCAGATGTTCTTGGACAACGTCTGGGCGACGGGTGCTTCCACAGTGACCTCGCAACGCCGCCGGACGGATCTCGTGGGGTGGACCACGGCGTGGCGGCGCGCCCCGGCCCGAACGCAGAACCTAGCACAGGATCGGCGCTTCGGCTGCCCCGGGACTCTCCGATGCGGCGGGGACGCCGCGCACGGCCGGCCGTGGACGCCACGCGCGGCCGGCCGTGATCCGCCCCGGACTTGCTGGAACCTCCCCTCGCGCGCGATGTTGACCCGACGGGCCCACGTTCCCCCGGAGGTCTTCCCGTGCGCCGTCCACACCGCTTCCCCACCCCGATCCCGGTCGCGCTCCTGCTCGCGCTCGCCCTCGGCGGCTGCGAGGAGAGCAACGACACCCAGGAGATCGAGCTGCCCCCCCTCGCGGTCAACTCGACGGTCCCGGACGAGTTCGTGACCTTCGCCACGGGAACGCAGGACCTCACCGTGATCTTCGAGCGGGGAGCGGCGCCCAGCTCGCTCGAGTCGCGGTTGTTCCCGCTGCCCGCCTCGGCCGGCGACTTCGCGCCGAACGACCCGTCGAGCCGCCGCTCGTGGACGTGGTCCGACGTCGAACTCGACCCGGTCGCCGGGGGCTACCACCTGCTGGTCGACGGCCTGGAGATGGCCATCCCCCATTCGGTGTCGTTCGGCGTCGACCCCGACCGGATCTTCGAGATCGGGATCGCCGGTCGGATCACCAGTGCCGACCGGGGCGCGGTCGACCCCGAGGGGACCGTGGTCTTCGCGCTGATCCGCGACACCGCGTTCAATCCGGCCGAGCCCGAGACCTGGGCCGACGCGCAGGGCGACATCGTGTCGGTGGTCGCGGTGGTCGACGACACGCCCAACGTAGACGATCCCGAACGCTATCGGCTGTGGTACCTCGAGCCCGAGCGCCGGTACTTCGTGGTGGCGATCAAGGACACCGACGACGACCTGCGCTACGACCCCACCTCCGACTGGTGGGCCGCGTTCGAGTCCGACGGTGAGTTCGAGGACGTGCCCGCCCGGCCCTTCGGCGGGACCGACGACGGCGACCGCGAGGTCCCGGCCGACCTCGTGATCCGGCCACCCGGCGGACAACGGTAGCGTTCGACCGACGCGGCGGCGGCCGGGAGCGCTCGACGAGCCCGATCCTGTCCGGCCGGGCTCAGCCCTTGCCGCCGAGCTTCTTCTCGATCTTGGCCCAGCTGTCGCGCAGCGAGACGCTGCGGTTCATGACCTTCTTCTGCGGCGTGCTGTCGGGATCGACCACGAAGTAGCCGTGCCGGAAGAACTGGCAGGTCCAGCCGGGCTCCTTGTCGCCGAGCACCGTCTCGGTCTTGGCATCGTCGATCACCTCGCGCGAGTCCGGGTTCAGGGACTCCGTGTAGTCGCGGCCCTCGGCCTCGGGGTACTCGCCCTCGAACAGGTGGTCGTACAGACGCACCTCGCAGTCGACGGCGTGAGGACGGCTGACCCAGTGCAGGGTGCCGCGCACCTTGCGCCCGTCGGGCGCCTCGCCGCCCCGCGATTCGGGGTCGTGGCTGCATCGCAGCTCGACCACTTCGCCGGTGTCGTCCTTCACGACCTCGTCGCAGGTGACGAGGTAGGCGTGCTTCAACCGCACTTCCCTGCCGGGAGAAAGGCGGAACCACTTCTTCGGCGCGTCCTCGCGGAAGTCGTCGCGCTCGACCCACAACTCGCCGGTGAAGGGCACCTGCCGCGTGCCGGCCTCCGGGTCTTCGGGATTGTTCTCGGCCTCGAGCCAGTCGACATGGCCCTCGGGCCAGTCGGTGATCGTGAGCTTCAGGGGTTTCAGCACCGTCATCACGCGCGGGGCGTGCTGGTTGAGATGCTCGCGAACGTAGTACTCCAGACGCTCGAACTCGATCACCGAGTTGTTCTTGGCCACGCCCACGCTCTCGGCGAAGGCACGGATGGCCTCGGGTGGGTACCCACGGCGCCGCATGCCGCTGATCGTGGGCATGCGCGGATCGTCCCAACCGTCGACGATGCCGTCCTGCACCAGACGCAGGAGCTTGCGCTTGCTCATGACCGTGCGCGTGAGGTTCAGCCGCGCGAACTCGAACTGGTAGGGCCGGTCCGGCTCGTGAGGAGTCGGGCAATTGTCGACGAACCAGTCGTACAGATCACGGTTGTCGGTGAACTCGAGCGTGCAGAGGGAATGCGTGACGCCCTCGATCGCATCGCTCAGACCGTGGGCGAAGTCGTACATCGGGTAGATGTGCCAGGTGTCGCCCGTCCGGTGGTGCGTCGCATGGCGGATCCGGTACATGAGCGGATCGCGCATCTGCATGTTCTTGGCCGCCATGTCGATCTTCGCGCGCAGGACGTAGCGGCCTTCTTCGAACTCGCCCCGCTTCATGCGCTCGAGCAGGTCGAGCGATTCCTCCGGCGGGCGGTCGCGCCAGGGACTCGGCGTTCCCGGTTCCTTCACCGTGCCCCGCGTGGCGCGGACCTCGTCGAGCGACTGTTCGTCGACGTAGGCCTTGCCCTCGCGGACCAGGTGCTGCGCCCACTCGTAGAGCTGATCGAAGTAGTCGCTGGCGTGGTACTCGCGGTCGTCCCAGTCGAAACCCAGCCAGTGGATGTCGCGCTTGATCGACTCGACGTACTCCTCTTCTTCCTTCAGAGGATTGGTGTCGTCGAAGCGCAGGTTGCACTTACCGCCGAACTCCTCGGCCACGCCGAAGTTCAGTGTGATGCTCTTGGCGTGGCCGATGTGCAGGTAGCCGTTCGGCTCGGGTGGGAAGCGCGTGTGGACACGGCCGCCGTTGGCGCCCTTCGCCAGGTCTTCGCGGATGCGTTCGCGGATGAAGTCGCGTGCGGGCCGGTCGGCGCCGGAGGCGTCGGTCGGGGTGGGTTCGTCGATGGCCATGGATCGGGCTCCCGCCTGCGGGCGTCGTGGGTGCGCGGCCGGCGTGTGGGGTCGGCGCCGGCGATCCGATGAGGCTAGTCAAGGGTGGGCGGGGTGTCCAGGGTGGCTGCCGCCGTCCGCGAGCGCTCCGCAGCACGCGAGACCACTTCGCCGATGTCCCGGAGCAGCGGCCGGAAGACGGTCGGGGTTCTGCCCAGGCCCGCCCCTCCGGGCACGACCCCGACGACGCCGAAGACGCGGTGGAGGCACCGACCCCATGCAAGGTCACCCGACCGGCAGACGAAGGCCCGACCATCTGCCGATGGCCGGGCCCTTCTCGGTCTGACGAAGAGTCGAAGGATCACTCGAGCAGGGTCATCCGCCGCGCATGACGGAAGGTGCGCCCGTCATCGGTCACCGCGTCGATCCGGTAGAGATAGACGCCGCTGGAAACACCACTGCCGCGCGCGTCGCGCCCGTCCCAGACCACGTGGTGTACGCCCGCCTCGCGCCGAGAGCGAACGAGATCGATGATCCGACGACCACGGAGGTCGAAGACGGCGAGCGAGACCTCTGCCGCGGCCGGAAGTTCGAAGGAGATCGACGTACGCGGGTTGAACGGATTCGGGCGGTTCATGGCGAGATCGAAGCCACGCGCCGGCGGAGTCGATGTCGCCTGCCCGGTCGGTGCGGGACCCGCCGCGAAATTCTGGACGACTTCCTCACTGCTGAGGGCCCGACCGAAGAGGGCGATCAGGTCGAAGGTCCCCGACCACGGCCGGTCGCCCGAGAGTTCGTTGCCGAGCGCCAGACGGAAGGTCTCGTCCCAGTTCGACAGGTCACCCGGGTTCGTGCCGCGGGCGACTTCCACGCCATCGACGAAGATCGACGTCGTCCCACTCGGGCGACGCGTGAAGACCACGTGGCTCGCGAGTGTCTCCAGGGATCCCTCGGGAGACGTCAGCGAGGGTTGTCCGTTCGCATCGGTCCCGGTCGACCGGAACCGCACGTCGAACACGTCGGAGGCTCCCCCGAACACCCCCTGCCCGAGCAGGAAGTTGCGCGCGAAGGGCCCCGAAGACAGCGTGAGAATGCGCGCCGGACCGGTCTGGGAGGTGTTCGCAGGCTCGATCCAGGCCTCGATGGTGAAGGCGTTGCTCGCTCGCGCCGCGTCGATGACCTTCGAGGGTGGATCCGACGTCGAGATCACGGTGGAACCGTCCACCGTCAGGGCACCATCGGACCACGTCACGGCGGAGGTGTCCTCGATCACGAGATCCGCCGGGCTCTCCGTTCCCGAGCGGTCGAACACCGTGTCGCCACCGGCCTCTTCGAACGTGTAGAGGACCAGCTGTCCGTCGGTCACCCGCGGGCCGGGCACGAGAACCGTCAGCGTCGCCTCGGGGCTGGACTCGCCCCCGAAGGCGTTGGACACCACGCACCGGTAACGCGCGCCGTCGTCCGCCGCGGTCGTGGGCGGAGTCGTGAACGTCGGGTCGGTGGCGCCATCGATGTCCACTCCGTCGCGCTGCCACTGGTAGGTGGTCGGCTCGGCACCGAGCGTGCTCACCGAGAACGTCGCCGACTGACCCTCGACCACCATGGCGT
>Ga0102937_1001148_pt1 | contig 12033 bp, 8 predicted proteins | sample SalPonR2_B_D1_MG_FD_78213 | JGI IMG/M metagenome (GOLD analysis project Ga0102937, IMG submission 78213) | Salt pond soil microbial communities from South San Francisco under conditions of wetland restoration - Salt Pond MetaG R2_B_D1_MG | ecosystem: Environmental > Aquatic > Marine > Intertidal... | reverse complement strand
GGCCGACAACGCTCCGGCGTCGCGACGGAACAGGGTGTTCGACAGCGAACAGTCGCCCCAGTAGAACCCGGCGAGGTGCAGCCGCACGAGCAGTCCGACGAGCGCGTCGAGCACCCGCTCGCCGAGGTAGGGGATGGTGAGCCCGCGGCCGGCGAGGAGGGTGCGGTAGGGCAGCGAGTAGTCGAGGTGGCGGGTGACGAGGAGCCCGTCGACCTGGTCGCCATCGCCGTCGCTGCGTCCCGTCACGGCAGCAACCGCTTCCGCGGTGGGCAGGCCGTCCTCGTCGAGTTCGCGCAGCAGGCGGTACTCCCGTTCGACGAGTGGATCCGGGAGTTCCTTGATCACGTAGCTGACGTCGCCCACCTCGATGAGCCGCACCACGTGGCGGTGCAGGCCGAGCACGCCGTGCATGTGCGGCTCGTCCCAGTCGTCGAGGCGGTCCGTCCAGGGCAGGCCCGCCAGGCCCGGATGATCCGCAGGGTTGGCGAGCTGGAGGCGCATCGCTGCCAGTGTGCCCGATCCGGCAGGCGAAGCCGTTCGTGGCAACTCGGCGTCGCCGCATTTCTCCTCAAGTTCCTGGCACCACGTGCCGATGGCGACGACATGGAACCGCTGGATCCACCACGCCCGGATGCGGCAGCGGCCGCTGGGCCGGGCATCGCGGGTCCGTTCGCTCCGCCGACGGCGGCCGATGCGGCCTCGCCGGCGTCGGGTGGATCCCGTCCTTCCGAGCCGACCCGGTCGCAGCTGTCGATGCCGCGGCCCGAGTTCATGCCCGGTCATCGTCCCCGAGCGACCTCGGTTCCCGACCTGCTCCCGATGCTGCCGATCCGGATCGTCGGAGCTGCGGCGCTGATCGTGGGGTTCGTGCTCGTCGCCCTGCAGACCTACCGGGTCGTGGACGACACGACCCGGGCCGAGGACACGTGGTCGGATGCGCTCACCTGGTGGGCGGTGCTCGCCGGCGTGATCGCCGGTGGAGCGGTCCTGGCGTGGACCTGGGCCGTCACCGAGAACGCACGGCGGCTCCTCGCGCCGGCCGCCAACCGTGAGCTCCCCGACCCGCGTCGGGCGCTCGTCACGTGGGCACTGCCGTTCGCGTTCGCGACGGGGGCGACCGGTGTGGTCGCCGTCCTGGCCGAGCGGCTCGAGACGTCGCCGGACGGGTCGTCGTCGTCGCTGCCGCTGGCGGTCGCCCTGCTGTCGCTCGTGCTGGTGATCCCGATGACGTACGGGCCCGTGAACCACCTCGCCGGTGTGGTCCGGCAGCTCGGCGGCTACTCGGTGGAGCTGGCGAAGTGGATGTGGGTGCCGGTGGTGCTCGCCGTGATGGGCGTCGTGTCGATCGTGTTGCTCCGCCTCGGTGGCGCCGTCGAGGACACGGGTGACGAGCTGGCACCGCTGTGGGTCGTCGCCGTCATCGGGATCGCCCCGTGTGTCGTGGTGATCCTGTTGATGTGGCGCGCGGCCACTCTCGTCGAGGAGGCCATCACGCTCGCCGTGCGCCGTCGACGTGGGCGGCTTCCCGACGCCGAGCCGGGGCGGCACCGCACGAGCGTGTCGAAGATCGACGTCCGCCAGCACGTCCGGCAGGTTCCCGGTGCCGATCTCCTGCGGCTCGCCGTGGTGAGCACCCTCGCGGGGCTCGCGCTGCTCGGCGTGGTGGGTGCGGTCGTGATGGTGCTCTTCTGGCAGGAGAGCCGCGACGGCCTGATCGGTGCCACGCAGAGCGAGCGGGCGTGGGACGCGTTGCGGGCGCTCCACGACGTGGAGCGGGTCGTGGCGTTCGCGGTGATCGGACTGGCGTCGCTGTGGACGTTCGTGACCGTGCTGAACGTCCGTCTGGCCACCGGGCGTCGCCGGAATCCGCTGGTGGCGGCGCTGGCGTGGCCCGTCACGGGGGTGGCGCTCTGGATGATCGCCGACCGTTGGGTGAACGACCAGCCCGCCCTCACCGTGGTCGCCGGCCTGGCGGCCCAGGCGATGGTGCTCTACGTGCCGTTCCTCCTGCTCGAACGGGCCGCCTCTGCGGTGGGGGCTCGCCGTACTCCGATCCGCATCGCCTACGTGTTCGCCGTGGTCCTGCTGGTGCACATCCAGGGTCTGGCCGGGCTGGCGACGGTCACCGAGACCACCGACGGGGCCGACTACGGCCGTCTGGCCTGGTACCTCGCGATCGGCGCCGTGGTGCAGCTGTTGTCGACACTGGCGGTCACCGAGGCGACCCGGACGATCGGCGGGGCGGCGGCACGGGAGGCCGAGCACCACAACTTCCTGGCCGGTCAGCGCCGCGCCGCCGAGAAGGCCGTACCGGCCTCGTCGGATGTGTCGTCGTCGCCCGCACCTCGGGTGGAGGGGCTCCCGGACGGTCGTTCCCCGTCGGAGCGTGTGAGCGGATGAGCGCCTCCGCGTCGGGGCCCGCCGGAGGTCTTCCGTTCGCGCCGCCGTCGGCCGACGGGCGCGTCGAGGCGAGTCCGTCGCCTGCGGCCTACGACGACACCGTCGCCCCCTGGACCAGGCTCGATCCGGCGGCGATGCCGGCGGGGTTCGTGCCGCTGCGCACCGACCCGCCGCCGAGGCTCTTCGCCACCTGGTGGGTGCGGTACCTGCTGTTCCTCACCCAGCTCGTCGCACTGGTGACGGTGCTGCTGACCGAGTACGCGGAGGGTCCCGGGGGCGTGTTCGAGGCGCCGGTCGTGGTCGTGCCGTATGCGATGGCGATGGTGCTCGTGGTGGTGTGGAGTGCGCTGGCGATGCTCGACGCAGCACGGCTCGTGCCCGGCACGCGCTACAACCCGCGTTCGCGTGCGTCGGTGGTGACGGTGCTGTGGCTGTTCGCGTTCGCTGCTCCCGTGGCCACGGTGCGGGTGGTGGGGTGGGGGCAGGATCGTCTCGACGCCGATGCGGTGGCCGTCGGCGGGGGGTCGGCCGACGCCCGGGTGGTGATGGCGATGATCGGGTCGGTGCTGGTGTGTTTCCTGGCGGTGTGGGCGCCGTTCCGGTATCACGTGCGTCACGGGCAGCGCATCGGAGCGGCGCCCCGGGTGATGCAGGCGTGGTTCTGGACACCGCTGGTCGCCGCTGTCGGTGTGTTGCTCGTCGATGCGCTGGGGTTGCGGGAGATGTTGGAGGAAGACGGCGTGACCGATCTCGAGCGCACGATCGAGCTCGGCGTGGTGTTCGGTCTGCCGGCGCTGGTGATGATGCTCGCGACGTGGCGGGCGACCACCGTGTTCGACGAGGTGATCGACATCCGTTGGCGCCGCTGGAAGCACGAATGGGAGCAGACGATCGCCTCGATGACCGCTCAGCCGCCGCCCCCTCCCGAACCCCCGGTCTGAGAAGCGACAGCGGGGTCAGACCCCGCTGTCGCTTCTCGGGTGTTCGGGTTCAGCGTGTACGGGTCTTGGCGAGGCCCCACAGCTCGTCGAGTGTGGGCAGGTCGGCGTCGCGGAGATCGATCGACCGTTCCGTGGCGAGCTGCTCGACGATCTCGAACCGGGCGCGGAACCGGTCGGTCGCCGCCCGGAGGGCGAGTTCGGGGTCGACGTCGAGGTGGCGGGCCACGTTGACGACGGCGAACAGCAGGTCGCCGAGTTCGGCGGTGGTGTGGTCGTGGTCACCGCTGTCGATCGCCTCCACGAGTTCGCCGTGCTCCTCGGTGATCTTCGGGAGCGCTCCGTTCACGTCGGCCCAGTCGAAGCCGACCTTCGACGCCTTGCGGCTGACCTTGGCGGCGTAGGCGAGCGACGGCATCGAGCGGGGGATGCCGTCGAACACCGACGTGCGTGACTTCTCGGCGCGCTTGATGTCGTCCCAGTTGCTGAGGACCTGGTCGGTGCTCAGCTCGGCTGCCGGATCGTGGCGGAGCCCGGCGTCGGTCCCCGTGGCGTCGGTGCCGAACACGTGGGGGTGGCGGCGCACGAGCTTGTCGTGGATGCCCGAGGCCACGTCGGCGATGGTGAAGCGGCCCTCCTGCTCGGCGATCGTGGCGTGGAACTCGATCTGGTAGAGCAGGTCGCCGAGTTCCTCGATGAGGTCGTGGTCGGTCGACGGGTCGTCGGGATCGAGGGCCTGCACGGCGTCGACGACTTCGTAGGTCTCCTCCAGCAGGAAGGGCACGAGCGAGTGGTGGGTCTGGTCGATGTCCCACGGGCACTGTTCGCGCAGGGTGCGGGTGAGCTGGTGGAAGCGGACGTACTCGGCGCCGACGGGTGTGGCGAGTTCGGGGATCCAGAGGGAGGTGAGATGGTCGGCGTCGACGGAGCGGTCGAGGTCGGCCCAGGTGGTGTGGGTGATCTGCTCGTCGGGTGTGCCGAGGGCCTGGAGCACCGTGACGGGTTCGTCGCCGGTGGCTCCGTCGACGGCGAGCTTGATCTCCGAGAGCACCCAGTCGGCATGGGTGTGCGCCACGAGGAGCGGGCCTCGTTCGCCGGCGGCGGCGACCGCGAAGTCGTGGCCGTCGACGAGGCGGACGCCGGCTTCGACGGGGTCCACGCCGAGCCGTGCCCAGGCGACGTCGAGGAACGACATCGCCGGCAGGATGCGCAGGTCGATGCCGGCGTCGTCGGAGCGCTCGCGCAGCTGGCGCACGGTGCGCTCGAGCACGAGCGGTGACCCGGGTACGGCGTAGAGGATGCGGCCGTGTTCGGTCGCTGCGGCGAGGAGTTCGGAGGTGATGTGCTCGTAGACGTCGTCGAAGGTGTCCGCCCGGTCGTAGACGTCGTCGAACGTGAGCGCCTCGCCGACGATCGACGCCGACGGGTGCACGGCGGTGCGCAGGTACCGGTGCCGGTGGTCGTCGATCGCCCGCCGTGTCTCCTCGGTGACGTGGTCGAGGCCACCGGGGCCGAGGCCCACGACGGTGATCGTGGGTGGATCGTGCGTCATCGCAGGGCCTCGTTGGTTCGCACCGGTCAGCCGAGCGCGATGACCTGGCCGAGCTCGGCGTCGAAGGTGCCGTAGCGGGGGTCGACGTGGATGTCGGCGTCGGCGGCTGCGTCGCCGAGATCGACCGATGCCGTCACGAACTCGATGTCGGCGGGCGCCAGCTGGTCGAACGTGCGGAACTCGAGCACCGCCCAGGCGACGGGTTGGTCGGCGTTGTCGAGCAGCACCGTGGTGGCCACCGGCGTGTCGGCGGACAGGGTGGTGGCGGCGTCGATCAGTGGGGTGCCGGCGGCGGCGTCGAGGTCGACGGAGGTGATGCAGGGCAGTGCGCCGGTCTCGGCGACCAGCGTGGGATCGATGTTCGCAGCGGCGAAGACGTCGGCGAAGTCGTCGCCCTCGCGGAGTCGGTCGGCTGCGGTCTCGGCCTCGGCCTCGGTCTCGGTCACGATCGCCGACAGGCAGATCGAGCCGCCGACGGCGGGGCCGGCGTCGTACTGGGCGGCGACGTCCGCCGGGTCGACGAGCTGGCTCTGGATCCAGAGTGTGAGCTCGGCACGCGCCGGGTCGAGCGGCACGGCCTGGTCGGTGGTGATGCCGGCGTCGGCCAGGCGCTGCTCGAACTCGTCCTGGCCGAGCTCGGTGCCGTCGACGCGGGCGGCGACGTCGTTGTCGGGCAGGGTGGTGCAGCCCGAGGCCAGGACAGCGAGTGCGAGCGGGACGGCGATCGTGAGCGAGCGGCGATTCACGGATCCGCACGCTACCTGCGCCAGCCCCCGCCGCCCGCCCGCCACGTCCCGACGAGCGCCGCCCGCCCGCCTTATCCCGAAAAATGCCTCGTTCGTAGCGCTGAGCGCTCGGATCGGGGCAAATTCCGGGTGGTGGTGCGTCGATCAGTCGGCGTCGGGCGGGACGAGGTCGCGGAGGAAGCCGACGAGGTACTCCGACGGGTCGGTGTTGCGGGGGAGCGGCACCACCAGCTGGTGCAGGTCCTCTTTGTACTTGGCCCCCTTCGACAGGCGGCGCAGGCGCATCGTCTCGCTGAGCCTCAGCTCGAGCGGGGTGAGACGGGCGTCGGTGGTGGTGATCTGCAGGTCGGTGACGCCGAGGCGGTGGCACTCGGCGCGCAGGTGGCCCACCTGCAGCAGCGCCGCCGCCGGCTCGGGGAGCGGCCCGTAGCGGTCCTCCCACTCGGTGCGGATGTCGTCGACCTCGGCGGCGCTGGTCACCGCCGCCAGTCGCCGGTACGCCTCCAGCCGCAGCTCCTCCTTGGCCACGTAGTCGGGCGGCAGGAACGAGTCGGTCGGCACGTCGAGCTTGATCTCCGGTGGCTGGTCGGGCGCCGGCTCGCCCTTCATCTCGCTGACCGCCTCGGTCACCATCTGGCAGTAGAGGTCGTACCCGACGGCGGCGATGTGGCCCGACTGCGACTCGCCGAGCAGGTTGCCCGCACCACGGATCTCGAGGTCGCGCATCGCGATCTTGAACCCCGAGCCGAGTTCCGTCGACTCGCCGATCGTGCGCAGACGCTCGTAGGCCTCCTCGGTGAGCACCTTGTCGCGCGGGTGGAACAGGTAGGCGTACGCCCGCTGCCCCGAGCGGCCGACACGGCCGCGCAGCTGGTGCATCTGTCCGAGGCCGAGCAGGTCGGACCGCTCGACCACCAGCGTGTTCACGGTCGGCATGTCGATGCCCGACTCGATGATGGTGGTGCACACCAGCACGTCGTACTCGCCGTCCCAGAAGTCCTGCACCACCGTCTCGAGGGTGCCTTCGTCCATCTGGCCGTGGGCGACGGCGATGCGGGCCTCGGGCACCAGCTGGCGCAGACGGCTGGCGGCGGTGTCGATCGACTGCACCCGGTTGTGCACCCAGAAGACCTGTCCCTCGCGCAGCAGCTCGCGGCGGATCGCCTCCACGGCGACGCGCTCGTCGTACTCGCCCACGTAGGTGAGGATCGGCTGGCGTTCGGCCGGCGGCGTCTGCAGCAGCGACAGGTCACGGATGCCGACCAGCGACATCTCCAGCGTGCGCGGGATCGGCGTCGCCGACAGGGTGAGCACGTCGACGTTGGTCTTCAGCTTCTTCATCGTCTCCTTGTGCTGCACGCCGAAGCGCTGCTCCTCGTCGACGATCAGCAGCCCGAGATCCTTGAAGCGCACGTCGTTGGCGAGCAGGCGATGGGTGCCGATGACGCAGTCGACCTCGCCGCTCCTGATGCCCTCGATCACCTTCTTCGCCTGGGCGGCGGTGAGGAACCGGGAGAGCACCTCCACCCGGATCGGGTAGCCGGCGAACCGGTCGGCGAAGGTGTTGCCGTGCTGGGTGGCCAGCAGGGTGGTGGGGGCGAGGACGGCGACCTGCTTGCCGTCCTGGATCGCCTTGAACGCGCCGCGGATCGCCACCTCGGTCTTGCCGAAGCCGACGTCGCCGCACACCAGCCGGTCCATCGGGTACGGGCGTTCCATGTCGCTCTTGATGTCGTCGATGGCGGTGCGCTGGTCGGGCGTCTCCACGAACGGGAACGCCTCCTCCATCTCCGCCTGCCACGGCGTGTCGTGGGGGAACGAGTGACCCTCGGCGTTCACGCGCTTCTGGTAGAGCACCACGAGTTCCTGGGCGATCTCGCGCACGGCGGACCGCACGCGGCTCTTGGTCTTCGCGAAGTCGGAACCGCCGAGCTTGTGCAGCTTGGGGGCCTCGCCGCCGACATACTGGCGCAGCGTGTCGATCTGGTCGGACGGCACGTAGAGCTTGTCGCCGCCCTTGTAGGAGATCAGCAGGTAGTCGCGTTCCACCCCGCCGATGGCCCGCTTCACCATGCCCTCGTACTTGCCCACCCCGTGCTGGTGGTGGACCACGTAGTTGCCGGCGTGCAGGTCCTCGAAGGTGCTGGCACCCTGACGGGGCTGCTTGCGTGCCTTGCGATGGGCGCGGCGCCGACCGGTGAGGTCGCTCTCGGCGACGATGGCCACCTTGGCGTTGGGCAGGGTGGCGCCGCGGTGGAGCGGGGCGACCACGGTGTGGCCGCCGGGCGGCAGCGCGAGGTGGTCGCCGTCACGTCGCCGGGCGACGGGGAAGTCGAGTCCGTGGTCGAGCAGGAGGCTGCGGAGACGTTCGGCCGACCCGGCCCCGTCGGCGGCCACGACGACCCGGAAGCCCTTGCCGATCAGTTCGTTGAGCCGGTCGGTGAGGCCCGAACCGTCGCCCGCCACGGGCCCCCATCCGGAGGCCTCCACGAGTGGGGTGTCGGGCGACTCGGGGGTGGAGTCGATCGACCAGAACGAGCCGGCGCTGTCGAGCAGCGTGTCGGGATCGGCGTGCAGGCGCGGGAACGACTTGTCGGGATCGCGTGCCCACGTGGAGGCGAGCGTGCGGGCGAGGTCGTCCTCCTCGGCGATGAGGTCGGCGGCGCGGTCGCGCATGCGGCGGGGCTCGACCAGCACCACCTTCGCGGTGTCGGGGAGGACGTCGGTGACGAGGCGGTCGTCGTCGACCAGCCAGGGCAGCCAGCTCTCCATGCCGTCGAAGTGGGCGCCCTCGGCGAGGCGTTCCCACTGCTCGCGGCCCCAGGGTTCGCTCTGGACGAGGCGGGCGGCGCGGGCGCGGACGTCGTCGGTGGGCATCAGTTCGCGGGCGGGGAAGATGCGCACCTCGGCGAGGTCGTCGACCGAGCGCTGGTCGTTCACGCCGAACCGGGTGATTCGGTCGACCTCGTCTCCCCACAGGTCGATGCGGATGGGTGCATCGGCGGTGGAGGGGAACACGTCGACGATGGCGCCGCGGCGGGCGAACTCGCCCCGGTGTTCCACCAGTTCCTCGCGGCGGTAGCCGAACTCGACGAGGCGGGCGGCGAGGTCGTCGGGATCGACCTCCGAGCCCGGGCGGATCACGACCGGTTCGGTGGTGGTGGCGCCGGGGCCGAGCTTCTGCAGCAGGGAGCGCACGCTGGCGACGATCACGGCGGGGCAACGGTCGGGGTCGCGCAGGCGCCACAGCACGTCGAGGCGCTGGCCCATGGTCTCCACGCTGGGGCTCACGCGCTCGAACGGGAGGGTCTCCCATCCGGGGAAGTGCGCCACCTCGCCGGCGGGAAGGAACGGGGCGAGGTCGTCGGCGAGCTGCCCGGCCATCGTGCCGGTGGGGCACGCCACCACGAGCGGACGGCGTGACGACAAGGTGGCGAGCGCGGCGATGGAGATCGGCCGGGCGACCTCCACCACGGCGAGCCGGGCGGTCGGGTCGCCGAGGGCGCGGGTGAGGCCCGGTTCGTCGCGCAGCAGCGCCGGCAGCGAGCCGAGCGGTGCACTCACCGCGTCCTCGTGTGCCGTGGCGTCGTCAGCGGGGCGGTCGCCGTTGCGAGAGCCGGCCGGGGTGGGGCCGGCGGCGTCGGCGGCGGTCCGGCGGGCAGTTTCCGTGGCGGTGGGTGGGGTGGCCGTCATCGCTTCCCATTGAACCGTTGCATCGCCGTCTCGACGCCGTGTTCGATGATCGTCTCCACCGCGTCGGCAGCTTCGGCCACCGCCACGTCGAGGAGTCCGCGTTCGCGCCGGGGGATCCGCGACAGCACGTGCCCCTTGCCGAGGTCCTTGTGGTCGGGCTTTCCCACGCCGATGCGGACGCGCAGGAAGTCGGGCGACTTGAGGTGCTGGTTGATCGAGCGGAGACCGTTGTGGCCGGCCAGGCCGCCGCCGGCCTTGATCTTCAGCTCGCCGGGGGGCAGGTCGAGTTCGTCATGCACGACGATCAACTGCCCGGGTGACTCGATGCGGTAACGGCGCACGAGGGCGCCGACGGCCCGCCCCGATTCGTTCATGTAGGTGATGGGGAAGGCGAGCACGACGCGGTCAGGGTCGACGGGGTCACCGAATCGGGCGTCGGCGACGAGGGCGTCGTCCCGGCCGCCCTTCAGCGTGAGGCCCTTGCGGTCGGCGAGGAGACGCACGGCTTCCTCGCCCACGTTGTGGCGGGTGCGGGCGTACTTCTCGCCCGGATTGCCCAGGCCCACCACCAGCCAGTCGAACGGCTGGCCCTTTCCCTCTCGTCCGAACAACTTCACGATTGCTCCCTCACACACCTTGCCCCATCCGAAAAATGCCTGGATCGTTGCGGTAGCCGCAACGATCCAGGCATTTTCCGGTCGGGATCCGGTTCCGGGCGTCGAGCGACGCCCGTGACGTCACTCGGAGGTGCCGCCGGCCTCACCGGCTTCGGCACCCTCGGCAGCCTCGCCGCCCTCGGCCTCGGCCAGCGCTTCTTCGCGCTCGGCCTCTTCGGCGTCGAGCACCGGGGTGCGCATCGTGAGCACCGTGACCACGGGGGCCTCGGGATCTGCCTCGGCGACCACGCCGGAGGGCAGCGGGATGTCCTCGATGCGGATGACGCTGTCCATGGTCATGTCGGTGATGTCGATGGTGACGCCGTCGGGGATGTTGCGCGGCGTGGTGCGCACCTCGAGTTCGTTCATGGCCAGGTCGACCAGGCCGTTGTGCTGGGACACGTCCTTGGCTTCGCCTTCGAGGTGGACGGGGATCGACACCACGATCTCCTCGTTGAGGTTCACCTGGATGAAGTCGATGTGCTGCACGGAGCGACGCACGGGATGGCGCTGGATGTCCTTGATGATCGAGGGGTAGACGGCGCCGTCGACCGTGAGGTCGAGGATGGTGTTCATGCCGGCCCCGCCGGAGAGGGCCTGACGCAGCTCGCGGCGGTCGACGCTGACGCTCATCGGATCCATGCCGTGGCCGTAGACGACCGCAGGGATCTTGCCCGCGGCGCGCAGGCGACGGGAGTCGGAGCTGCCGGTGCGGCGCCCGGCTTCGGCGGTGAGGACAGTCTCAGGCATGGTGATCGGCTTCCATCGAATCTCGTGACGGCGCCAGATCGGTCGGGCGCCCAGTCGTTACGGCAGCGCACCACGATACCGCCCCCTCCCCCCATCCCCTCCGCCCATCCCTTCCGCCCACCACGCCGTCGCCGGCTCAACCCGCTCGATCCCCACCGTCCATCCGAAAAATGCCTCGTTCGTAGCGCCAGGCGCTACGAATCGGGCATTTTCCCGAGATCCAGGGCTCGTCGTCGGTAGATGCGTGCCACCTGCCGGGCGGCGCCGGACAGATCCTGGCGCATCGTCTCGTCGAATCGGATCGTGAACCAACCGACTTCGCCGCAGTCCCGGTCCCGTGCCTGGTCCCTGCGTTGCCCCGCATCCCCGCCGTGCCACCACGACGCCCCCGGTTCGACGCAGAACCTGATCGACGGCCAGGCGATGTCGAGGTGGACCGTCTCTCCGGATGCCAGCGTCAGCGGGTGCTGGCGCTGGGGTTCGGGCAGGCCGAGCCGCTCCAGTGACTCGAGGAGTCGTCGTTCGAGGTGGCTCTGTGTCGGCCGTGCCCGCGTCACGGCCCGATCGAGCCACCGCTCGAAGACGGCCACACCGTCCTTGCCTCGGCAGCGATGACGCTCGAGGTAGGCGGCCGCATCGGCGGGCGTCACCAGGCCGTGGTGCCAAGCATCCTCGGCGGCGCGCTCGAACCGGTGCTGGGTGAATGCGGCGGCGAGGCCGAACAACATGCGCAGCGGGCGGGCGAGCACCAGGCCGTCGGAGCCGATGACCCGATCCCGGTCGGGCTCGTACCACGAGCACCGATGGAGATGGACCCAGGTGGGAAGCCGGCGGCGGAACCCGGTGGGCACGGTGACGTGGATGTCGGCGGTGGGCATCGCCCGGAGCTCGTAGAAGTGAGCGGCCGTCCAGCCGCTCAGGCAGCCGTCCGCACGCAGTTGCACCGCGCGGCACCGCATCCGGAACGTCTCGGGCGATGACGCCGGCCGCACCACCCCGGGAACGACGTCGACGATGAGGCCCGATCGCCGTGCGCGCGAGATGGCGTGATCGGACACGCCGAATCTGTCGCGGAGCTGGTCACGGCTGACGACACCGTCCTGGTGGGCGGCGAGGAGGAGGATCTCGGAGGTGAGCACCCCCTCCAGTGGGCGGCCCGCACCCGCGACCGGAACGCGACGCCGGAACCCGCCCGCAGAACCCGGAAAATGCCTCGTTCGTAGCGCCAGGCGCTACGAACCGGGCATTTTACGGAGGGCGACGGCCGTCGTCAGGCGAGGTTCTCGCCGTCGAAGATC
>Ga0102937_1001140_pt1 | contig 12077 bp, 8 predicted proteins | sample SalPonR2_B_D1_MG_FD_78213 | JGI IMG/M metagenome (GOLD analysis project Ga0102937, IMG submission 78213) | Salt pond soil microbial communities from South San Francisco under conditions of wetland restoration - Salt Pond MetaG R2_B_D1_MG | ecosystem: Environmental > Aquatic > Marine > Intertidal... | reverse complement strand
TCGGCGACGGCGGCGACCTCCTCGGCGAGCCGGGTGGCGGCGATCCCGGTCCGCCGCGACGCCGCACCCAGGACGCGGTCGCGTTCGACAGCCCACTCCCCGGCGTCGGCCCATCCGAGCTGGACGGACCTGCCGTCGGGGCGTGCAACGGCGGCGGGGGAGGGCTCGAGCACGCGTGCGCCCGACGAGGGATCGGCGGCGCCGTGGACCCACAGCAGCTCGGCCGAGGTGAGCTTGCGGTGGTCGCTGTAGTCGTGGTTGGACTTCGGCGGCACGCCACGGTGCAGCGACACCACCAGGTGGTCGACGGCGCGGGTGCACGCCACGTACAGCAGCCGGCGACGCTCGGCATCGCCCATCTGCTCGTCGATCGGCTGGTGGGCGACGAACACGCCGTCGTCGCCTTTGCCGGCCAGCATCCAGGTGTCGCCGGTCCACACGACGCCCGTGCTGGCGGAGTGGTTCGGTTTGGTGGTGAGCCCGGCCACCACGGTGATCGGGAACTGCAGGCCCTTCGCCGCGTGGACGGTCATCACCCGGACGGCGTCGGCGTCGTGCTCGGGCAGGATCGTGTCGGCCACCCGACCCTCGGACGCCTGGAGGCGGGCCCACTGGAGGTACCGCCGCACCCCGTGCCCGCCCGCATCGGACCAGGCCCGCGCCTGCTCGATCACGTAGCGCAGACGGCGCCACACGTCACGGGCGTCGGGGCCGTCGAGCGCCAGGTCGTACGCACGGCGCTCGTCGGCGATCGCAGCGATCAGGTCGGCGGGTGTGGACCAGACGATGCGCTCGGCCACGGAGCGCACGTGGGCGATGCCGTCGGCCACGGGATGACCGTGGAGTCCGTCGGGTACCTCGGCCCACGGATTCCAGCTGCCGCCCGCCTGCGTCCACTCCCACAGATCGACGTCGCTGCAGCCGTACAGCGGGCTGCGCAACGCTGCGACGAGGGCGAGTGCGTCGGTGGGGTCGTCGGCGGCGCGCAGCGCCAGCATGAGGTGCCGGATCTCGGCGGTGGAGTACACCACCGACGAGTTCTCGGCTCGGTAGTCGACGCCGGTGCGCCGCAGCTCGGCCTCGAGTGCCGGGAGCGAGATGCGGGTGGGCAGCAGGATGCAGATGTCGCCGGGGCGCGCCGGGCGCAGCGCCCCCGTGATCCGGTCCTCGACCGGCCACCCGTCGGCGAGAGCCGTGGTGACCGCGGCCACCACGTCGCATGCTTCGCGCTGTCGCAGCAGGTCGGCCGTGCCGACGTCGTCGACACGCCGATGGGCGGCGAGATCGTCGTGGCGTTCGGCCCCGATCACCGAGACCGAACCGTGCGCGAGCAGGTCGGGGCGTCGCGCCGCCACGAGCGGCTGGAACGCCGGCTGGCTGTCCTCCTCGAACCGGATCAGCCGCTCGAACACGTCGTTGGAGAAGTCGATCACTGCCCGTGTCGACCGGAAGTTGGCCGACAGCGTGACCGGGTCGGCGCCCACCTGTTCGGCGGCGCGCAGGTACTGGGCGATGTCGGCCCGTCGGAACCGGTAGATCGACTGTTTGGGATCACCCACGATGAACAGCCGGCCGGGCACCGGCTGCAACGCTCGCCAGTCGCCGTCCTGACCGGGATCGTCGGGGGCGCTGGTGAGGCGGACGGCGATCTCCAACTGGATCGGGTCGGTGTCCTGGAACTCGTCGAGCAGCACCCGCGGATACCGGTCGTGCAGCACGCTGCGGACCCGAGGTCGGGTGGCGAGCAGGCGGCGGGTGAGGACGAGCAGGTCGTGGAACTCGAGCTGCCCCGAGGCGGCTCGTTGCTCGGCGGCCTCGAGCACGAACCGCCCGAGCGTGGCACCGAGCACCCGTCGACGGTGGTGCCGGGCCGCTTCGCACAGGGCGCGTGCCGTCCGGCCGAATTCGACCTCGTCGGCTCGGAGCGCATCGAGTGCCGTTTCGCCGTCGTCGCCGAAGGCCTTCTTCCACGCTCCCTTGCTGCCGGGAAAGCCCTTTCTCGTCTCCCACGAACCGAATGCGTCGTCGGCGGCCGCGACGAACTCGAGCTGTGACCGCAGACCGTCGGCGGCGCCGAGCTCGAGCAGGCCGGCCACCCGGGCGATCTGCTTGGCCTGGCTGTCGCCGTCGGGCACGGGTGTGGCGACGATGTGCTCGCCGAGCGCGCGGAGCTGTGCGGTGTCGATGCGCACGGGCCCGGGATCGGCGAGGTCGACCCGGTCGGCCACCAGATCCCAGTTGGCCCGGAAGTCGTCGGCCACGCGACGAGCGCCGCGTCGGATGCCGAAACCGTCGAACTCGCACAGCTCGACGAAGGCGCGACCACCTTCGACGATGCCGCCCGCTGGTTCGGGGTCGTCGAGCAACCGGTCGAGGAGGTCGTCCCACTGCTCCTCGAAGGCCAGCCCGCTCTCGAGCTCGTCGAGGACGGAGAATCCCGGCGGCAGGCCGGCATCGATCGGGAACTCGAACAGGAGCCGGCGGGCGAAGGCGTGCAGCGTGCCGATCGGTGCGTGATCGAGCCGCTCGAGTGCGTCGGCCGCTCGGGGGTGCGCTTCGGCGGCGAGTTCGTCGCGGACCCGGCTGCGCAGCTCGGCGGCGGCCTTCTCGGTGAAGGTGATGGCGGCGATGTCGGTGACGCTGATGCCGTCGACCACGATCAGGTTGACGATGCGCCGCACGAGCGAGGACGTCTTGCCGGCCCCGGCACCCGCCTCGACGAACAGGGTGGTGGCGAGATCGTCCGCGATCCGATCGCGTTCGGCGGCATCGGGGGCCGCCGGGCGTTCGTCCGCGGCCGGTCCGTGGTCGGTCGTCGACGCCGGTTCGAGACCGGGAAGGCCGAGCTGGCCGGTCATGCCGGGCTCCCGGCGGAGCCCGGCTCGGTGGTGTCCGTCCCCTCTGCGTCGTCGGGCGGCGACAGCCACCGGGCGAGGCGCGGATCGTGGCGCTTGCGCTCCCATTCGCCCCACCGTTCGCCGGTGCCGAGGTGGTCGGGGTCGCAGTACTCGCACTGCACGAACATGCGCCAGCCGGGCCGCTCGGGCCGGTTGGGGAACCATCCCGCCTCGATGCCGTCCACGGTGAGCGACACGTCGTCGACGACCCGGGCCCACACGTCGGCGGTGACTTCGTAGCCGGGGCGGTCGTAGTCACCCTTGGCCATCAGGCCGTACTCGGCGATCACCGGTGTGTCGGGATCGCCGAAGGCGGCCCGGGCGGCGGCTGCATAGGCGGGCAGCTGGAACAGCGACCGCTCTGCGGTGGGATCGTCGGCGCCGAGACCGGTGAACTTGCCCTTCGCGCCGGTCTTGTGGTCGGTGACCACGAGCTCGCCCCCGGCCGTGCGATCCACACGATCGATCGACCCCTCGAGCTGCAGACGCCGCCCGTCGGGGAGTTCGATGTGGACGTCGAGTGGCGTGCCCGCCGTGCCGTCGGCAGCCGAGGTGCCCGGATCGCGCCGCTGCCGACCGAAGGCGAACTCCGAGGCGAGCACGGTGGCACCGCGGGCGGCGACGTACTCGCTGTCACGGTCGAGCCACCCGAGCAGGTCGGTGCGCATACGCGCCCGCTCGTCGGACCAGAACGCCGGGCGCCCGGTGCGGCCACGACGTTCGGTGGTGACGCACACCTCGTCGAAGAACCGCCCGAGTGCGGCGTGGTGCTCGGACGACCATCCGGAGGGGCCGGGAGGCGGGAGGTCACCGTCGAGGACGGCACGGTGGAACCGGTCGAGTGCGTCGTGGTGGGCCGAACCCCGGTCGAGCGCCGTGATGCTGATCGCGGCTTCGGGCTCGTCGATCGGCGACACCTTGAGGAGGTGGCGTACGAAGTAGGCGTGCGGGCAGCCGGACCACATCTCGAGCCGCGTGGGCGACACGGTGTGGTCGAGTCGTGGGACCTCGACGCCGGAGAGATCGCCGTCGTACACCGTGACGCTGTCGGAGCGTCGCGCCGCCCGCAACTGCAGACCGCGTACGAGCACCGTGTCGTCGGCGGCGCCGGGTGCGTCGGCCACCCGACCACCGCCGACGGTGTGGACGTACCGCGCACGCAGACGGTGCTCGGACGGGCTCACGGGGAACACCGTGGCGGCGAGACCGGCGTGGTGGGAGTCGACGACGTGCGGCGTGGGCGCCGGCCCGGTGCCGTTCTGCAGCCATCTGGAGGGACGGACCTCGGCCGTGGCCCGCAGGTCGCCCCGCGGCACGGTGACGGTGACCGCGCTGGAGGCGAGCAGGGCACGGAACACGTGTCGCAGGCGTGCCGTGCGGTCGTCGGCCGTGGGCAGGCCGGCGTGGGCGCGGTCGGCATCGGAGAGCAGTGGGTCGCTCGTGGGGGTGGGCGGCAGGGTTCCCTCGGATGCGCCGAGCACGACGGCGACGTCGACGTCGAGGCCCGCCGCACCGGCGAGCGGGCCCGCCGTGACCCCGTCGCCCACCCGGCCGAGGCGCGCCGGCACCGCCTCGAGTTCGGCTTCGAGCGTGGTGCGGAAGCGGTGCCGGGTGACCGGCTCGCTCACGGGATCGAGGTGGCGGAGCCGGTCGAGTGCGCGCGTGAGCGCTTCCCACGCCCGGTACTCGGCGTCGGGCAGGTGGTCGAGTGTCCGGCGTCCGACCCACCGGTCGAGCTCGTCGGTGCACCACTGTGCCCAGTCCCACCACCGGCGCGTCCGACCCGGGTGCCCGAGCCGGTCGCGCAGCTCGTCGACGAACGCAGCGAGCCCGGTGGCGGACTCACCCCATCGCTCGTGGCCGTGCAAGCTCCCGAGGCGGACGTTCCAGTCGTCGTCGCGGGCCACGCCGGCGTATCGGCTGACCCGTTCCCACGACGCCGTGGGGAGGTACCGGCCGTCGTCGTCGCGGGCGGGTACGTCGGCGAGGAGATCGAACAGGGCCCGACGGCGCAGCCCGCGCCGGTCGACGTCGAGCAGGTCGAGCACGAGGCGGGGGGCGAGTCGTTCGGTGGTGGAGGTGCCGGGCCGGCCGTTCCAGGGGATCCCCGCCGCGGTGAGATGGTGCTCGACGAGTCGGGCGTACGGCCGGTGTGCGGGCCACAGCACGGCGATGCGTTCGAGCGGCACCCCGCGTCGTGCGGACTCGAGCACGTGGCGCACGGCGATGCGCACCTCGTCGTCGGCGTCGGTGGTGGAGACCACGGCGGCCGGTCGGCAGGGGGACGTGGAGGAGTGGGAGGCGCTGTCCGGGTCGCCGGCGGGACCGGCCGGCGGTTCGATCCCCAGCCGGGTGAGCATGCCGAACGTGAGCGCGTCGGAGTCGTCGTGGGTGACCGGGGCCACGACATGCACGTCGAGCCCGGTGGCGAGCGCACGGACGAATGCGGCACCGAGCCCCGAGAGCTGATCGGGCAGGTACAGCACGAGCCGGCCCAGACCGGGCGGCGGGCCGCTGTGGACCGTCGCGGTGGCCCCGGTGAGGAGGTCGGCCTCGTCGTACCACGCGTCGGTGAGTGCGGCGGTGACGGCGCGGCTGACGCGCACCGCCTGGGCGCCTCGCGAACCGTGGCCGGCCAGCCGGGCGGCGGCGTCGGGGCCGGCCAGGCGCAGCTCGGTGTGCAGGTCCCGCAGGGCGACGATCGTGGAGGGATGCGAGGCGACGGCGCGGAACGGCCCGGGATCGTCGGCGAGCACCCGGGCGACGGCGAGGTCGATCACCGGGTTGGACATCGGCGACCGGCCCGCCGCCGCCAGGCCGGGACCGGCGATGAGCTCGGCGAGTCGGTTGAGCGTGACCATGTCGACGCCGACCAGCCCCGACGAACGCCCGAGGGCGCGGCGGGCCATCACCCCGCAGGTGTTGGTGGGAACGGCAACCGTGACCGGGGCCAGACCGTCGCCCTCCTTGGCCCGCCCGATCGCGTCGGCCAGGGCGGACAGCGTGGCGGCCGGATCGACGAGGGAGGCGGTGAGGGGCACTCTCCCGATCGTACGGAACCCCTGTCACAGGGTTGCGATCGCCCCGCCCGATCCGTTCGTCGAGGGTCTGACCCCTGACGAACACCGGGTGGTGGGGACGTCAGCCGGAGTGGGCGGCTTCGGCGAGGGCGCGCAGTTCGGCGACGGCGTGGCCGAGGCCCTCGGGATCGCGGTAGAGCGCGCTCCCGGCGACCAGCACGTTGGCGCCTGCCGACGCCGCCCCCTCGATGGTGTCGGGGCCGATGCCGCCGTCGACCTCGAGATCGACCGACTCGGCGAGTCCGGCGTCGTGGATCATCCGGCGGATCTCGGCGATCTTCGGTTCCATCGTGGAGATGTAGGCCTGCCCGCCGAACCCGGGGTTCACGGTCATCACGAGCACCAGGTCGACGAGGTCGAGGACGTGGGCGACGGCCGACGCAGGCGTGGCCGGGTTGAGCGCCACCGCCGCACGAGCACCGAGCGACTCGATGTTGCCGAGGGTGCGATGCAGGTGAGGGCAGGCCTCGGCGTGCACGATCAGCCGGGAGCAGCCGGCCTCCACGTACTGGGCGGCCATCTCGTCGGGCGTGTGCACCATCAGGTGCGCCTCGAACGGCAGGCTCGTGTGGGGTCGCGCAGCGGCGATCACGTCGGGCCCGAAGGTGAGGTTCGGCACGAACTGTCCGTCCATCACGTCCCACTGGATCAGGTCGACGCCGGCGGCTTCGAGGGCGGCCACCTCCTCGCCCAGACGGGCGAAGTCGGCGGGCAGCACGGAGGGTGCGATCTGGATCGGGCGGCTCATCGAGGCTGCAACCTAGTGCCGGGGTCGGCGCCGGCGACGACCGCTCGGCCACGACGGCACCTTCGGATCAGTCCGACCAGGCACCGGCCCCGAGCGGGACGGGTCAGGGCGAGTCGTCCTCGCCGGCGTGCTCCCACGCCTCGTCGTCTTCCTCCCAGCGCTCGTTGCGCTCCTCGACCCGCTCCTGCCATTGCTCGGCCTCGGCCCGGCTCGAGTAGGGCCCCAGGAAGTGGTCGTAGGTACCCCGCTCGGATGCCGGCACGGCCACCTTGCGTCGCAGGTCCCAGTACCACTCCTCGTCGTTCACGTCCCCAGTCTCGCGCGCGCGGCGCCGATCGAAACCAACCCGGCCCGATCCGCTCGTACGCTGGCCCGGTGGATGTGACCGTGCGACCCGAACGACTCGTCGCCGGCGGAGAGGCGCTGGCCCGCGAGGAGGGCGGCGCCCACGACGGACGTGTGGTGTTCGTCGACGGTGCCCTGCCCGGCGAGCTGGTGCGCGTGAGCCTCACGTCGTCGAGGAAGGACTATGCGAAGGGCGCGGTGGCGGAGGTGCTGGAACGCTCACCGCACCGGGACTCGCCGTCCTGTGCACATCGGCGGGCGGGATGCGGCGGCTGCGACTGGATGCATCTCGCCCCTGCGGCGCAGCTCGACGCGAAGGCCGAGATCGTCCGCGAGTCGCTGCGACGCATCGGCCGAGTCGACGCGCAGGAGGTCGACGACATCGTGGGCGTCGGGCGGTCGGTGTCGCCCTTCGGCTATCGCACGACCATTCGGGTGGTCGGCGGCCCCGGCGACGTGGTGGGCTACCGCGAGCAGGGCAGCGACCGTGTCGTGGCGGCGTCGAGCTGCCCGGTCGCCGACTCGACGCTCTCGCGCCTGCTCCCGCTGATCGACCTCGACGAAGGTGCCGAGTTGACGCTGCGCACGTCCGTCGCCACCGGGGCGGTGACCGCCCTGTGGGATCGGGCTCACCGCCGTGGCGTGCGCGGGCTGCCCGCCGACGTGCACATCGGCGAACGAGCGTGGCTCGTGGAGCGCGTCGCCGGCCAGGACCTGCGCGTGTCGGCACCGTCGTTCTTCCAGTCCGGTCAGCAGGCGGCGGAACTGCTCGTCGATGCCGTGACCCGGGCGGCACCCGAGCTGACCGGCTGCCGACACGCCGTCGACGCCTACGGGGGCATCGGCCTGTTCGCCGCCACGGCGATGTCGTCGGCGGGTCACGTGACGCTGGTGGAGTCCTCGGCGTCGGCCTGTCGCGACGCCGAGCACAACCTGTCCGGGCGCCTCGGCGCCGGCCCCGCCTCCGCCACGATCCTGCGCACGGAGGTCGGGCGGCTCGCCCCGCCGACCGATGCGACCGCGTCCGGCCGTCCACCGGTCGACGTGGTCGTCGCCGACCCGGCTCGCCCCGGCCTCGGTCGTCCCGGCCGTGACGCACTCGCTGCGCACGAGGCGCCCGTTTTCGTGCTGGTGAGCTGCGATCCGGTGTCGCTCGCCCGCGACGTGTCGTTGCTGGCCGAAGCTGGCTATGTTGCCGAAGCGGTGGAGGTGCTCGACCTCTTCCCGCACACGCACCACGTCGAGACGGTCACCCGTTTCGTCCGACGGGGCGGCTGAGGAGAAAATTTTCACCGACGGGTCATCCGGGAGGATCCACTGGACCGTACAGACGACGTGAGACGCGACTACGCCGACGCATCCGACGCTGCGCTCGTCGTGTCGATCGGGCGCTACCAGCAGGCAGCGCTCGCCGAGGCGTACCGCCGTCATGCCGGTGCCGTGTTCGGGCTGGCGAAGCGGTTGCTCAACGACCATGCCCGCGCCGAGGAGATCGTGCAGGAGGTGTTCGTCCGGCTGTGGAACGATCCGAACCGGTACGACCCCGAGCGCGGCACCCTGCGCAGCTTCCTGCTGGCCCACACGCACGGGCGGTCGGTGGACATGATCCGGGCCGAGTCCTCCCGTCGCAACCGCGAGGAGAAAGAGGCCCGCCAGCAGGCCGACGCCGGCTACGACCTGGCCCACGAGGTCTGGGACATGGCGCTCGCCGGACACGTGCGTGAGGCGCTCGGCGCACTGCAGCCGGGCGAGCGCGAGGCGATCGAACTCGCCTATTTCGGCGGGCTCACGTACCAGGAGGCGGCCGAGCAGCTCGGTGAACCGGAGGGCACGGTGAAGAGCCGGATCCGGTCGGGCCTGAAGCGGCTGCGCAACGAGCTGGTGAACGCCGGCATCACGGTGGGACCGGAGTGAGGATGGCGGGGAGCATGGACGGCGACGAGATGGACGACGGGACGAACGGAACGATGGACGGCAATCGCGACCCCTACGACCTCGACGAGCTGTTGGGCGCGTACGCCCTCGATGCGGTCGACGCGCACGACCGTCGGCGGGTGGAGGACTACCTCGAGATCAACCCGCGTGCCGCCGAGGAGGTGCAGCAGCACCGTGAGGTGGCCACGATGTTGGCGTTCACGGGCATGGATGCACCCGACGGGGTGTGGGACCGCATCTCCGACGAGATCGGCGAGCAGGCTCCGCCGCCGGGTCCCGAACTGGCGAAGGTGATGTCGCTCGACGAGGGCCGGGACGAGCGCGACCGGCGGCGCCGGGGTGTGTCGTCGGTGGTGCCGTGGATCGTGTCGGCGGCCGCCGCAGCCGTCGTGGCCGTGGTGGCGATCGCCGTGGTCGATCGTGACGACGCCCCGAGCGACCCGATCGCCGCAGCAGTCGAGGCAGCCCGCTCCGACCGCGACTCGGTCACCACCACGCTCGTGTCGGACGCATCCGATGCAGCAGCCGAGGCCATCATCGACCAGGACGGTCACGGCTACGTGGTCGCCCGGGACCTCCCCACCCTCTCGGACGACCAGACCTACCAACTGTGGGGTGTCGTCGACGACCAGGTGATCTCGCTGGGCATCTTCGGACCCAATCCGGAGATCGAGACCTTCACGGTCGAGAGCGAGGTCAGCGCACTGGCCATCACGATCGAACAGTTCCCGGGCGTCGTCAGCGACGGCAACCCCGTCGGTGCGTTCGTCGGGTCGTTCTGATCGCCGGGCGTAGCCTGGCCGGGTGATCGAGACGGTCTGTTCTCCCGAGGTCCGCGACGCGCTCGACGGCGGGCGACCGGTGGTGGCACTCGAATCGACGATCTTCTCGCATCTCGGGCTGCCGTCGCCGCACAACCGCGAGGCGCTCGACCGGTGCACTGGGGCCGTGCGGGCCGGCGGCGCCGTCGCTGCGGTCACGGCGGTGCTCGACGGCGTGGTGAGGGTCGGGCTCGGCGACGACGAGCACGAGCGCATTCTCGGCCCGGCTCGCAAGGCAGCCGAGCGTGACGTCGCCGTGGCCGTGGCCCAGGGCTGGGAGTTCGGCGCCACGACCGTGTCGGCGTCGGTGGCGATCGCCGCAGCCGCGGGCGTGTCGGTGTTCGCCACCGGCGGCATCGGGGGCGTCCACCGCGGTAGCGAGATCACGGGTGACGTGTCGGCCGACCTGGACGCGATCGCCTCGCATCCGGTGGTCACCGTCTCCGCCGGCGCCAAGGCGTTCCTCGACCTGCCGCGCACGCTCGAGTACCTCGAGACCGTCGGCGTCCCCGTGCTCGGGTGGCGCCACGACCGGTTCCCGGCGTTCTACACGCGCGATTCCGGCTTCCCGGTGGCGCACCGGGTCGAGTCGGCGGCCGAGGTGGCGCGTGTGCTGGCAGCGCGCAGCCGGCCCGGGTCCGGCGTGCTGCTCACGGTGCCGATTCCCGGCCATGCCGAGCTCGCCGGGCTCGACGACGTGCTCGACGGTGCACTCGCCGACGCCGACCGGGCCGGGATCGTCGGAGCGGCGGTGACGCCGTTCGTCCTGGGCCGCATCGCCGAGGCCACCGAGGGCCGCAGCATCCCGGCCAACCTGGCCCTCGCCGAGCACAATGCCGTCGTCGCCGCCGAGGTGGCCGTCGCCGTGGCTGCGTCCTGATCTCGTCCCGACTTCAGGGCGATGAGCGAAACCCCCCTTGGATTCCAGTGGTCAGTGCAACGCGAGTTGGTTGAAGGCTTCTAATGGTGTCAGGTAGTTGAGCCGTTTGCGAGGCCGGTTGTTGAGTTCGGCGGCGACGGCGTCGAGGTCGCTCTGGGTATGCACGGACAGGTCGCTGTTGCGGGGGAGGTATTGGCGCAGCAGGCCGTTGGTGTTCTCGTTGGTGCCGCGTTGCCAGGGTGCGTGCGGGTCGCAGAAGAAGACCGGGATACCGGTGGCGACGGTGAACTCGGCGTGGTTGGCCATCTCGATGCCTTGATCCCAGGTGATGGAGCGACGGGCCTGGGCGGGCAGAGTCTGGATCTGTTGTTGCATGGCCTCTGCGACGGTGGCTGCTCGCCGGTTGTCGGGCAGACACAACAGCATCGTGAACCCGGTCGTGCGTTCCACCAGCGAACCCGACTGTGATCGGCCCTGGTTGCCGATGATCAAGTCACCTTCCCAGTGGCCGGGCACGGCGCGGTCGTCGACCTCGGCGGGTCGCTCGGAGATCATGACCTTGCCCACGATCGGGCCGCCACGTTCGGCGTTGCGGGCAGTGATCGTTCGTGGCCGGCGCCGGGTGCGTTGGGAACGCAGATGCTTGGCGAGTTCTTTGTTCAAGCCGCTGCGACCCTGCACGAACAGCGCCTGATAGATCGTCTCGTGCACGAGGCGCATGCTGTCATCGTCGGGGAACTCCTGGCGCATGCGTCCACAGATCTGCTCCGGTGACCAGTTCTGCTCGAGGCCGTTCTCCACGAAGATTCGTAGCTCGTCATGCTGTGACAGCTTCGTGGGCTTGGGACGGCGGGCACGCCGACAGGTGTCACGGTCGGCACGGGCAGCCCGATACGCCTGCGGGCCGCCGTTGCGGTTCACTTCACGTGACACCGTCGAGGTCGGTCGACCCAACCGGCGGGCAATCGCTGCCAGAGGCTCACCTGCTGCGAGACCACGAGAGATCTCCTCACGATCCTGCAACGAGAGATGCTTCGAACACCGAGACGGCCAAACAGGGGGCATCCCACCAGCTTCTCGCACCACGTTCCACACCATCTGATGCGAACACTCGAACTCTGCTTGCACCTGCGCCCACGTTGCCCCCGCCCGCAACCGAGCCCACAACGCCCGACGCACCTCCACCGGCATCGGCTGCTGACCACGCTGCCAACGACCACCCATCACAACACCTCGATTCGCTAGGCGTTGCACCCACCGATAGAGCCCAAGTGGCCCGTCGCTCATCGCACGGGTGGGGTCGAGCGGGGGTCTGTCAGTCGGCGAGGCCGATGCGGGTCGCCATGGCGAGGGCGGCGTCGCGGAACAGGG
>Ga0102937_1001134_pt1 | contig 12098 bp, 9 predicted proteins | sample SalPonR2_B_D1_MG_FD_78213 | JGI IMG/M metagenome (GOLD analysis project Ga0102937, IMG submission 78213) | Salt pond soil microbial communities from South San Francisco under conditions of wetland restoration - Salt Pond MetaG R2_B_D1_MG | ecosystem: Environmental > Aquatic > Marine > Intertidal... | reverse complement strand
CTCTTGCCGTCGCTCGCATGCCCGGTGACCATGCGCTCCCGCGTCAGATCGACATTCCGCGCCAGAATGATCTTCAGCGGCGTGCGATGCAGCGGATAGGCTTCCGGCCCAGTGTTCGACTTGGGATCGACGATGCCCACCGTATCGCCATCCGCCACCACCAGTGTGGCTTCGGGCGGATCATATTCAAACCGCACCCGCCCCGGCCGCTTGATATAGATACGGCCTGTGCTGATCGTGCCATCATCATTGATCTGGGTGAATTCGCCCTGAGCCGTTCGAAACCCGTTGAAATACGACGATATCTGGCTCAGCGACAACCTGTCAGCCGCCGCAGGCGAGGCCAAGGCCACGCCGACCAAGACAGCGCTCACGAAGGGGATATATTTCATTCCAGCAGGCTCCTTACAGGTCAGTCAACCTCAAATGTGACGCTGCCCTGACCTGATATGCAATAACACATGCGTTTCAATCAGATATCAGGGCACGCGTTGGCCAGATCAAGCCCTACACAATTGATCGGCCAAACACCGCCTTGAGAATGGTTCCGCCCCTACTGCTCGGGCACAAGAATTTCGCGTTTGCCCACGTGATTGGCCGCGCTGACCACGCCTTCGTCTTCCATTTGCTCCACCAATCGCGCGGCTTTGTTATAGCCAATTGCCAGCTTGCGCTGAATGTAGGACGTGCTGCATTTGCGGTCCTTGATCACAATCGCCACCGCCTGATCATACAGGGCGTCCTCGCCATCGGTATTGCCCCCTGTCGACAAGCCTAGAACGGCGTCGATGTTGTTGGCTTTGTCATCATCCGGGCCATCCTGCACCCCGCCCACATAATCCGGCGGGCCATAGGCCTTAAGGTTGCTAACAACCTCTTCGACTTCTTCGTCGCTGACAAACGGCCCATGGCAGCGGGTGATCTTGCCCCCCCCGGCCATATACAGCATGTCGCCCATGCCCAGAAGTTGCTCGGCGCCCATTTCACCCAGAATGGTGCGGCTGTCGATCTTGGAGGTCACTTGGAAACTGATCCGGGTGGGGAAGTTGGCCTTGATCGTGCCGGTGATCACATCCACCGACGGGCGCTGCGTGGCCATGATCAGATGAATGCCGCTGGCCCGCGCCATCTGTGCAAGGCGTTGAATGCAGGCCTCGATCTCTTTGCCAGCCACCATCATCAGGTCGGCCATCTCATCGACGATCACCACGATATAGGGCATTTTCTCGGGCGCGAATTCCTCGGTCTCGAAGACGGGTTCGCCGGTCTCGTCGTCAAACCCGGTCTGCACCGTGCGGCTGAACATTTCGCCTTTGCTCAACGCATCCGCGACCCGGCCATTGTAGCCGTCGATATTGCGCACGCCCATCTTGGACATCTTGCGATAGCGCTCTTCCATCTCGGCCACGACCCATTTCAAGGCCACAACAGCCTTTTTCGGATCGGTCACAACCGGGGACAACAGATGCGGGATGCCATCATAAACCGACAATTCCAGCATCTTGGGGTCGATCATGATCAGGCGGCATTCGTCCGGGGTCAGCTTATACAACAAGCTCAGGATCATGGTGTTGATCGCCACCGACTTGCCCGAGCCCGTCGTCCCGGCAATCAGCAAGTGCGGCATCTTGGCCAAGTTCTGCACAACCGGATCACCGCCGATATCCTTGCCCAAGGCCAGCGGCAATTTCTGGTTGCCGTCGCCATAGTCACGGCTTGACAGAATCTCGCGGAAACTGACCATCTCGCGGTTGTCATTGGGCAGTTCGATCCCGATCACGCTACGTCCGGGCACCGTGCTGACACGCGCCGACAACGCACTCATCGAGCGTGCGATATCATCGGCCAAACCGATCACCCGACTTGCCTTGAGGCCCGGCGCAGGCTCTAGCTCGTACATGGTGACAACGGGGCCGGGGCGGACACTGACGATCTCGCCTTTCACACCGTAATCGTCCAGCACGTTTTCCAGCATCCGGGCGTTTTCCTCCAGCGCTTCATCGCTAAGATGGTGGCGCACGATGTTGGCTGGATTGTTCAACAAGCTAAGCGGGGGCAATTCATATTCGACCTGCGCGCGGTCCTCGAATTGCAGGGCAGGCTGCGCCTCGGCCATTGCGCGCGACGACGGCTGCGGCGCCTTGCGCGGTGTGTGCTGAACCACCTTTTTCGGCTCGGCCACGGGAATGCGGGGCTGCGATGCGGCAGGCTGCGGCGGCACCGGCATTTCCGGTTGTTCAGGCCGGGGCTGATAGGCGTGAACCGGCTGCTCGTCGGGCTGCATTGGCTGCGCTGACGGCATCGGCGCCGCGCTCAACGGCGGCTCTTGTGGCATGGTCGGGGCCTGCGCGGCCGTCAGCGGCGGCTCGTCCGGCAAATCTGCGGCGCGCGGCGGGCTGGTGTTCAGGATCAGCGGGTCGGGGCCACGTCCGCGCCCCTTGGTCAACGGCGCGACAGATTCCACCCGGATTGCCGGATTCTGGCGCACACGGTTCTTGATCACTTCGGAGATCTTGGCACGAATGCGGTCATCGCCCGGCGCATCCACATCGCCTTCGGGGCCATAGGTTTCCACCAGTTCCGGCTCGGGCTCAGGCTCGGGGCGGCGCATCAGCGACGGCATGATCATGCTCAAAGCGCCCGGTTTCTCGACGTGCTCCGGTGTCGGGCTGGCTGCGGGCGCAGCGGCCGTCATTTGCGGCTCGGGCATCGCGGCGCCGCGCCGTACAACCGGCTGCGCCGGCACGGCCGCCTCGGCGCGGGCCAACTCTTCGGCCTCGGCCCGATCCGCGTCGCGCCGCGCGCGCGCCTCGGCAGCCTTGGCCTGCACGCCTTGGGCCGCACTTACAGCCCCTTTTGCACCGCGGCCCATCAAGGCCATGATCCATGCATAAGTCATAATCACGCCGATCAGCAAAAACCGCCCCACGCGCAGAAGTTCAGGCCGGGTAAAGCCCAGCACAAAAGCCCCCAGCACCACGACCCCAACCCCAAGCATCAAAGACAGCAACTTCAGGCCCAAGCTGGCCCCCATCGGCAAAATGCCCAACAGCGTGCCCAGTACGGTATCACCAAACAGCCCGCCAAGACCAAAGCTATGGGTCGCCGCCCATGTCTCGCCCGGCGTCAGCGACGACGCGTAGAGTGACAACAGCGCCACCCAGATCGGCGCAAAGATCAAGCGACCAACGGTGCGATCCTCGCCGCGATGAATCGCCAACCTCAGACCCCACGCGCCCAGAACAATGGCAAGACCCCACGCGCCCCAGCCCACGATCATGAACAGCGGCGACGCGATTGAGGCCCCCAAACGGCCCATCCAGTTTTGCACCGGCGCATCGGTGGCCGACATCCAGCTTGGATCATCAGGGTGATACGAGGCGATCATCGCCGCGGCCATTGCGCCCAGCAATAACAGGGCAAGGCCCAGCAACTCTTTGCCGCGCTTTTCAATCGCCTCGGCCATAGTGCTGTCAAGCAACGGATCGCGCCCGCGTGTCTGATATGCCATCTTGTCCCTCGTCCTCAATTCAGTCGTACAGAAAGTCGCGCAACCGCGTCAGGCCGCGCGCCATCTCTTCTTTTGGGGCCACCATGGCGACCCGGATATATCCTTTGCCGGGGTTGTCGCCCCCGACCTCTCGGCTCAGATAGGCGCCGGGCAAGACCCGAACGCCGGTTTCGCGCCACAGTCTCAGGGCCGCCGCTTCGCCATCCTCGACAGGCAGCCACAGGAAAAATCCCGCCTCCGGGCTGTCATAGCCCGGCACATCGCCCAAGATTTCATCGGCCAGCGCGTATTTTTCAGCGTAAAGGCGGCGGTTTTCCACCACATGCGCCTCATCGGCCCAAACCTGTTGCGCCGCATGCTGCAACGGCATCGGCAACGGCGCGCCAGCGTAGTTACGCAACAGTTTGATACGGCTCAGGCATTCCGGGCCACCCGCCACAAACCCGCTGCGCAAGCCCGGCAGGTTCGACCGTTTCGACAGGCTGTGGAAAATGACCACGCGCTCGGGGTCCGCCCCCATGCCGTGGGCCACTTCCAGCGCCCCCGCCGGGGGGGCATCCCGGTAAATCTCAGAATAGCATTCATCGGCCAAAATGCGGAAATCATACCGCTCGGCCAGTGCGATGAGATCGCGCCAGTAGGCGGCACTCGCCACCGCCCCCTGCGGATTGGACGGCGAACACAGATACACCACCGCCGTACGCGCCAGCACATCTTCGGGCACCGCGCTGAAATCAGGCAAATGGCCGGCCTCGCGCGTCGCAGGCAAAAACACGGGCTCGGCACCCACACTCAGCGCGGCCACCATGTAGACCTGATAAAACGGGTTCGGCAACAAAACCACGGGTCGTTGGCCGTTTTTCTGCTCAGGGCACAGCGCCATCGTGGCGTTATAAAGCCCTTCACGTGTCCCATTCAGCGCCATCACATTGCGCTCAGGCTCCAGCGTCACGCCATACCGCCGCGCAATCCAGTCGCATATCGATTGCCGCAACCCAATCGTGCCCTCGTTGACAGGATAGCGCCCGAACTCGGCGGCAAGCTCCGCCACCACGTCCGTCACCCACGCCGGAAAGGCGTGTTTGGGCTCGCCTATGGTCATGTGCAGCACCTCGCCGCCGGGCGCGTGTGCGTCCAGCAAGCTCCGCAGGCGCGGAAACGCATAGGCCGGTAGGTTCGAAAACCGCTCGGGAAACATCAATACTGCCTCAAGGTTCGGGGTCATTGCGCCCCGTTTTGCTTGAATCTACCCAAGCGCCCGGCTTGCGTCCAGCAAAACCAAAGGCTTGACATGCAGATTGTGACATTTTCGCAGAGCCACTAAAACCTGCCCCGCCCTTCATTGTTCTCAAAATACTCCGGGGGAGTCGCGCTTTGCGCGACGGGGGCAGCGCCCCCGATACACCCTCAGCCGTGCAAAACATCCTCTGCCGCCTTGCTCAACCGCAGCAGGCGCTCTTCTGCCATCGGCTGACCGCACAGCATAAGACCACAACTGCGCACACGCGTCGGCAAGGTCACGGCAGGCAAGCCCATCAGGTTGCCGACACGGGTATTGCGCAAGGTCAAAAGGTTCTCGGTCACGTAATAGTCGTTGTCGTGCATCAGCCTTTCAGCATCGGGCGGCATGTTGGGCGCGGTCGGCATGATCACGGCGTCATAGCCCGCCATCCGTGTGTTCCACGCCCCGCGCAACGCCTCCAGTTTGCGCCAAGCGTCCACGTAATCAGCCGCGCTCACGTCTTTTCCGCCGCGGAACCGCTCCAGAATAGGCGCAAACATCTTGTCGGGCGCAGCTTCGATTTCATCCCGCCACAGGCCATAGGCCTCGCCCGTGTAAAGCACAGCCGACATCGGCATCGCCTCGGCCACTTCAGGCGCGTCGATCTTATCCACCACGGCGCCCGCATCGCGCAGGGCTGCAACCGCCTGCTCATAGGCTGCCAACGGCCTGTCACGAATATCGTCCAGCACCACGGTTTGCAGGGCCGCCAGACGCACGCCTTTCAGGCTGACACCGCGCAGGTCGGCTGCGCGCGTGCGGCCTTCCAAAACTGTCAGCATCAGCGCCGCATCCTCAACACTGCGGGCCAGCGGGCCGATCGTGTCAAACTTGGCCGCCAAAGGCACGGATCCTTCCAGCGGGATACGCCCGGCGGTGGTTTTCAGCCCAACCAGATCGTTCCACGCCGCCGGAATGCGCACTGACCCGCCCGTATCACTGCCGATTCCACAGGCGGCCAGCCCGAACGCCACACTGGCCGCCGCGCCTGAGCTTGAGCCGCCCGGCACCGCATCCGGGTCATTCACGTTGGGCGGCGTCGCCGTCATCGGGTTCAGCCCCAACCCGGAAAAGGCAAGCTCGCTCATATGCGTTTTACCAAGGCAAACCGTGCCCGCCATCGTGGCATTGCGCAAAACCCATGCGTCGCGGTCGGGCACCCTGCCCTGCAACAGCTTGCTGCCCGCTTCGGTCGCGACACCGGCGCTGTCGAACAGATCTTTCCAGCTGATCGGCACACCGTCCAACGGGCCAAAACGCTGCCCGGCTTTCGCGCGTTCCGATGCAGCCCGCGCCTCGGCGCGAGCGCGGTCAGCAGTCACCACGGTGTAAATCCGATCACGATCAGGGTGGGCGTCTATCGCGCTTAGAAAACTGTCCGCCAGATCCACAGGATCAATCGCGCCCTGCCCGATGCCGCGCCCCAATTCTGCCGCGCTCATGCTATGCCAATCGCTCATATCGCTCTGCCTTTCGTGAAACCGTGTCGCAGGTGACGGTAGCGGCAGCGCGGCGCATGGACAATCCCACGCAAAGCGCCATAGTAAAACCCATGGAACATGACAGCGATATTCTAATTGTTGGCGGCGGGTTGAATGGCCCCGCCCTTGCATTGGCTTTGGCGCAATCGGGCTTGACCGTCACTGTGATTGACAGCCTCTCTGAAACGGTGCGCAAAAACGCGGCATTCGATGGGCGGGCCTATGCCTTGGCCTTATCCTCGGTCAGGCTTTTGCGGGCCATCGGCATCTGGAACAGGGTGGCTGACCAAAGCCAACCGATGCTCGACATCAAGGTCAGCGACGGGCGCGCAGGCGAAGGGCCGTCACCGTTCTTCATGCATTTCGATCACGCCGAGATCGAAGAAGGCCCAATGGGCTATATGCTGGAAGACCGCCATTTGCGCAGCGCCTTTCTGGAGGCGATGAAAGATACACCCGGCATCACCCAGATTCGCGACACCGTCACCGCGCAAGAGGTGGACGCGCAGGGCGCGCGCGTCACCTTGGCCTCAGGCAAAACTTTGGCCGCCCGCCTGCTGATTGGCAGTGACGGGCGCGCGTCCGGCACGGCGCAGCGTGCGGGCATTCAGCGCACAGGTTGGGGCTATGGCCAAACTGCGCTTGTCGCGGCGATCGAACATGACTTGCCGCATCATGGTGTGGCGCATCAATTCTTCATGCCGCCCGGTCCGCTGGCCATTCTGCCCCTGCCGGGCAATGTCAGTTCCATCGTCTGGAGCGAAACGGACGCCACCGCCGCCCGCTTTGCCGCGCTGTCGGACAAGGATTTCATGCAGGTTTTACGCCCGCGTTTCGGGGATTTTTTGGGTCAGATCAAACTCAAGGGCAAGCGTTTCACCTATCCGCTGAACCTGACGCTGGCCAACAGTTTCGTGGCCGATCGTCTGGCTTTGATCGGCGATGCGGCGCATGGCATGCATCCCATCGCGGGGCAGGGCCTGAACGCGGGCCTGCGCGATGTGGCCGCCTTGGCCCAAGTGTTGGACGAGGCCCGCCAGCGCGGCGAGGATATCGGCGCACCCGATGTTCTGGCCCGCTATCAACAGTGGCGGCGCTTTGACACGGCAACGCTGGCCTTGGTCACCGATATGACCAACAAGCTGTTTTCAAACGACAACCCGCTTTTGCGGCTTGGCCGTGATCTGGGTATGGGTGCCATTAATGCGATCCCGAAACTGCGCCGTGGTTTTATCCGCGAGGCGGCGGGCCTAACCGGCGACTTGCCGGATTTGATGAAAGGGTAAGGCGCAGCACATCGCAAGGCGCGCACGAAAGGGCGCGATGAGCGGCGTCAGGCGTGTTCGAAAATCCGGATCACTGTATCGCCATAGCGCCGTTCGTCCAAAAGGCTCAGCCCCTCGGGCGCTCTGACCTCGGCGCTTTCCTCCCAGACAATCAGCGCGCCTTGGGCAATCCAGCCCCCGGCCAGTGCGGCAGTCAGGGCCGCATCGCCCATCTGTCTGCCATAGGGCGGATCCAGAAACACCAGCGTCGCCGCATCGCCGGGGCACGCGCCCAGCTTGCGGGCGTCGCGCTGCACCACACGAGCGCGCGCCTCGACCCGGCAAATCCCGATGTTTTCGCGCAGCAGGCGCAGCGCTGCGCGCCCGTTTTCAACGAACGTGGCCCGCTCAGCACCGCGCGACAGCGCCTCAAGCCCCAGAGCGCCGGTGCCTGCGAACATATCCAGCACCACCGCCCCGCGACACGGATCACCAAAGCCACCGGCCAGCATGTTGAACAAACTTTCGCGCACCCGGTCAGCCGTGGGGCGCAGATGCGCGCCCGCATCTCCCTTGCCGACACTGGCCAGTCTGCGACCCCGGAATTCGCCGCCGATAATCCTCACGCGCGCAACAGCGCCTTAAGGTCGCTTTCCGGGTTGGCCACCACATCCGGATCGGCGGTTTTGCCCGCGTCGATCAAGCGTTTGCCCACCATGTAGGCGCGTGGCTCGTTCATCGCGTCCACGGCCAGCAATCTATCGCCCTTGTAATACCAGAACGAAACATGGCCCTCACCATCGCCCGGTCGCGCAACGATCCGGTCATAGCCCGCATTCAGCCCAGCGATTTGTAGTTTCACGTCATACTGATCCGACCAGAACCACGGCTGCGGCACATAGGCCTTGCCCGCCCCCATGATATTTTCGGCCACGCATTCGGCCATGTCGATGGCATTGGGCACGCTTTCCAGTCTATGGCGCTGCCCGTTCCACGGAAACGATGCGCAATCGCCCGCCGCCCAGATATGATTGTCGCTGGTGCGGCCCTGTTCATCCACCTTGATGCCGTTTTCGATCTCAAGCCCTGCCGCCCCAGCCAGCGCGGTGGCCGGGGTGATGCCAACACCCACGATCACGAAATCCACCTCCAGCGTGCTACCGTCGCTCAGCCTTGCGCCGCTCACACGGTCCTCACCTGTCAGGGTTTCAAGGCCCACGCCCTCGCGGATATCAACACCATGCTGCGTGTGCAGCGCCCTAAAGTAATCCGAGGTTTCCTTGGCCGCCACCCGTTGCAAAATACGCTCGGCCATTTCCACCAGCGTCACTTTCAGGCCCCGGCTGGCGGCCACCGCAGCCGCCTCAAGCCCGATATAGCCGCCGCCAACGATCAGAACATGGCGGCCAGCCTCAAACTCGGGCGCCATGCTGTCCACGTCTTTCAGATCGCGCACCACGTAAACGCCCTGCAACGCGCCGCCGATGGCCCCCGGCAGGCGGCGCGGCACCGATCCGGTGGCCAGCACCAGATCATCATAGGCAATCTGCTGCCCGGCTGCGATCACCACTTTATCAGTGCTGTCGATGGCTGTGACGGTCTCGTTCAAGTGCAGGTCAATCCCGTTCTCGGCGTAATAGCTTTCAGGGCGCAGATACAATCGCTCCAGCTCCATCTCGCCCAACAGATATTTCTTGGACAATGGCGGGCGCTGATAGGGGGGCACAGGTTCTTCACCGATCAGGGTGATCTTGCCCTTGTATCCAAGGGCGCGCAGTTTCGCCACACAAGACGCCCCGGCCTGCCCTGCCCCGATCACAACGATACCGGCCATTTTGAAATCTCCTGCTTATGCATGGTCACACCGCGGCGCTAAGCCTATATCTACCCCTACTGGAAACGCAATTGATAGACAGGGACCGACCATGACCATTTCCAAAGGCGACACACTTCCCGATGCAACACTTCTTCAGATGGGCGCAGACGGCCCCGAAGAGGTCGAGCTTGCGGACAAGACCAAGGGCCGCAAGGTGGTGATTTTCGCTGTGCCGGGCGCATATACCCCCACCTGCCATTCCGCCCATGTGCCCAGCTTTACCCGCACCAAGGATCAATTCGACGCCAAGGGCGTGGACGAGGTGATTTGCGTCTCGGTCAATGATCCGTTCGTTATGGGTGCTTGGGGCGAAGCCACTGGCGCAACGGCGGCAGGAATCACGATGCTGGGCGATCCCGAGTCAAGCTTCACCAAGGCGATCGGCATGGATTTCACCGCGCCGCCCGTTGGCCTGATGGCGCGGTCCAAGCGCTATGCGATGCTGGTTGAGGATGGCAAGATCAGCCTGCTGCACGAAGAAGAGAACCCCGGTGCGTGTGAGGTTTCGGCAGGCGAGGCCATGTTGGCCGCGATGTAATTTTTGCATCCATTAAAAAAACCGGCGGCTTGCACGGGCCGCCGGTTTAGAATTTCAAGAAATGTCACATCCAAATCGTGCGTTTCGCACCATGCTCAGCCCTCGCCGGCCAAACCGTCGAATTTGCGCGCCAGCTTGACATCAAGCGCACTCAGCCCGTCCACGTCATGGGTGGTCAACGTCACGTTCACCGTATTGTAAACATTTGACCATTCCGGGTGGTGGTTCCATTTTTCCGCCCATATCGCGGCCCGCGTCATAAATCCGAACGCCTCGGTAAAGTCTTTGAACTTGAAAGTCTTCGCGATTGCATCGCGTTTTTCGTCCAGCGTCCACCCCTCTTCCAGCAAAGGGTCAAGCGTGGTGCTGCGCGCGGTTTCGCTAAGTTTTTCGGTCACTGGTGATCCTCCACTTTTGTGTTTTTGAACGGTCCGTAACTGGTCAGAATTTCAATGTCTTCCTCGACTGCGGTGCGTTCGGCATTCAGGTAATTTCGAACCGCCTCGCTGAACCCCGGATCGGCGATCCAATGCAGCGAATGCGTGGGCACGGGCATGTAACCTCGGGCCAGTTTATGCTCGCCCTGTGCGCCCGCCTCGATCCGTTGCAAGCCATGAGTAATCGAAAAATCCATTGCTTGATAATAACATAGCTCGAAATGCAGGCAGGGGTGATGTTCGGTGCAGCCCCAATATCGGCCATAAAGTGCCGAACGTCCGATCAAGTTCATCGCCCCCGCCACGGGCACGCCATCGCGTTCGGCGAACACCAACAAGACATCATCGCGCAAGGAATCATGAACACGATCAAAAAACGCCCGCGTCAGGTAAGGCGTGCCCCATTTTCTGGCCCCGGTATCCTGATAAAATGTCCACATCGCATCCCAATGGTGCGGCTTGATCTGATCGCCGGTCAACTGGGTAATCTCACCCCCGAAGTCCTGCGCTGTGCGGCGCTCCTTGCGGATGGATTTGCGCTTGCGCGAGCTTAGGTCAGCCAAAAAGCTTTCAAAGCTGTGATATCCGCGATTGAGCCAATGATATTGCTGGGAGCGGCGTGGCATCAGGCCCAAGCTGTCGCCAGCCTTGCTTTCCGCCTCGTTGCAAAACGTGGCGTGCACGGACGACAGCCTGTTGTTCTCTGCAACTTGAATCGCCCCTTGAATGATCGCCTCGCGCCCCAAAGACTCAAAACTGGGCCGTGTCAAAAACCGACGACCAGTGACTGGCGTGAATGGCACGGCGATTTGCAGCTTGGGGTAATACCGCCCCCCAGCGCGTTCATAGGCATGCGCCCAATTGTGATCGAAAATATATTCGCCTTGACTGTGCGATTTCAGGAAAAGCGGTGCAAACGCAATGGCTTGCCCGTCCAATTCAGCGCGAATGTAATAGGGGTGCCACCCTGTGCCGACACCAACCGAACGGCTATCTTCCAGCGCCTTGAGAAAGCGGTAAGTTGTAAAAGGGTCTTCGGGGCAGCCACCGTCCAAAGCCTCGGGACAGGCGCAAGCATCCCACTCCTGCGCATCAATTTGCGACAGGCTGTCGTGAATACTGACCTGAATGTCCTGATCTTTCATTCCAAAACTTCCCTGCCCTGAAATTCTATCTGTGGCAAGGGCCGCGCGGATCAAGATGGAATATCGGGCAGATAGTCCTCAAAGGTGATGTTATCGGCATGTTTGCGAGCCTCACGCTCGGCCTGCCGTGACCGGATGGTCCAGCACAACACAGATGCCCCCGCCCCCCGCAATGCGGCGACGCGTTCGGCACTCAAATTTTTGGAATCATGACTGATAAAAGAGGCACCTGTGCTTTTGTAATCCGGTATGCCCCGCAAGGTTTCACGCCGGTCAGCCTTCAAAAGCGGCCAGCCTTTTTCAGTGAACGCACAGGTTGTCAGGCCACGCGGGATCATCGGAACCAGATCGCGCAGGCCCGCGACGGCGTAAGGATTGAACGACATCAGCGCCAGTGGTCCGCCATAGCCTTGCACATCCTGCGCCACGGCACGTTCCAACCGCCCATCGTCCTGCCCCATCTGGCCGTGCTGATCCTTCAGCTCGACCAAAAGCGGGGCGCGCCCGCCAACAATGCGCAATACCTCGGCAAATGTCGGGATACACTCGTTTCCACCGCGTAG
>Ga0102937_1001125_pt1 | contig 12132 bp, 11 predicted proteins | sample SalPonR2_B_D1_MG_FD_78213 | JGI IMG/M metagenome (GOLD analysis project Ga0102937, IMG submission 78213) | Salt pond soil microbial communities from South San Francisco under conditions of wetland restoration - Salt Pond MetaG R2_B_D1_MG | ecosystem: Environmental > Aquatic > Marine > Intertidal... | reverse complement strand
TTCCATATTGTAACAAGAGGAAATATTATTGGAGCTATTGAGTTGTCTAAAGATATGACACATATCGATAATGATGAAGAAAATTATCATACTACTGCAGAATATGAAAATGATTTAGAACAAAATTATACTGCCAATTATATTTTAGACGACATTATTGCAGTAACTCCAAGAATGAAAAAGCTTAAAAATAAAGTTAAAAAAATTGCTAATAGTACTTCTTCGGTCTTAATTTATGGTGAAACTGGTACAGGAAAAGAACTTTTTGTCCAGGCTATTCATAATTTAAGTTACCGAAAGTTCAAACCATTTATACCGGTTAATTGTGCAGCACTACCAGAAAACTTACTGGAAGGTATATTATTCGGTTCACAAAAAGGAGCATTTACAGGAGCAGAAAACAAAAAAGGGCTTTTCCAAGAAGCCAATAAAGGAACTATCTATCTTGATGAAGTTAATTCAATGCCTATTAATTTACAGACCAAATTACTAAGAACTTTACAAGAAAAGCAAATTATGCCCTTAGGAGGCTCTAAACCTAAAAAGATCGATGTACGTGTAATAGCTTCTACAAATCAAGATCCTACAAAATTAATTGACAGTAAGATTAGAAAGGACTTATATTATAGACTGAATGTAATAAACTTAGAAATACCTCCTTTAAGAAATAGGACAGCAGCTATTCCAGTTTTAGCAGATCATTTTATAAAAAAATACAACCATATGTCAAAAAAAGAAGTAAAAGAAATTGATAAAAGAGTTAACGACTTATTTTTATCCTATCAATGGCCCGGTAATGTGCGAGAATTAGAGCATGTCTTAGAGGCTGCCATGAATGTAGTGGAAGGAAGGGTTATCAAACTTGAACATCTCCCTGTTTATATGTCAGAAAGTGAGAGCTCTTTTAAAACAAACATAGATCCCTTAGATAATGAAATTGGCCCTTTAAATAAGATGGTCGAAAACATGGAGAGAAGATTAATTAAGAATGCTTTAAATAAAACTGATGGTAATAAATCGAAAGCTTCACAACTTTTAGAAATACCAAGAACAACCCTACAGTATAAAATCAAGAAATATAAGATAGAAATTTAATATATTAAAAGATCAGCTTTTCAAATTTTAAATACAGTATTGAAAAGATTATTTTGAAAATAACAAGGTGATATCTGAAATGGTCACCAGCGTTTAAATTCTCATCACACCGGTAAAACATAAGCAAAGTAGATAATAACTGCTAAAATGACGATCAGCCCTTTAATAATAATTTGTTTAAACATGACCCTCTTCCTCTCATTCAGAAATTAAATACTCTACATACTGTTCGACTTTGTAATGAAGTTTTTTTCAATAAGTCCCTCTTAACCTGAAAAACAAAGAGAGAATAAGCCGTTAATGGAATTAGTTAGCAGTTCTCCTGTTATCTCTTTGTTTTTTTGATTAGTCCTATACTTACAAAAGTTTGCATTATGTTCTGTTGTAGATTAGGTGGTGACTCCATTTTTATATCTTTTAAATCAACTTTTTTGATATTTTAAAATATATAAAATGATAGGGGTTATCATTTTCAAAGAAATCAATATATTTTCTATAAACTGAATTTAATAGTTTTATTCCCTTTAGCTTTTATTTATCATTTATATAATGCATTTTTAATGTATCAGATAAATTATGTAAAACCTTTACTCCTACTGCCTACATCAGTTCATCGAATTTATTGAAATAATTATAGATAGTAGCATAAGAATAACCTGCTATTTTTGCAATATTACGAACTGAAAATTTGTTCATTCCCTAATCAATTAAAATAATATGGACAGCCGCCACAAAAAAATTTTCATTCGTTCGAATTGAATCTACTTATTAAACATTTACTTTTCTTGTTCTAACTTCTGATATAAGACATTAGCTGTCTTCTCCTCACTGCCGGGTTTACTATCATAAATAATAATTGAAATTCTTTTATTAATTAATTTAAAATGAAATATACCAATCCATTAACAAAAACAATGCTTAACTGATTTTTTAAAATATAAACCTCCCTGGAAAAAGGTTTACCTTTTACAGGGGTTTATAGTTTATTGTTTTTTTAGTTAATTACTGTTCTACAATTTCTACTCTACGATTTTTGGCTTTCCCCGACTCGGTAGCATTAGATGTAACAGGAGCTAAAGAAGCCACTCCATATGCATCAATTTGTAATTTATTTATTCCATAATCTTGAATTAAGGCATCCATCACGGCTTCAGCTCTTTTTTGGGATAGGCCCATATTATAAGATAAATCACCCACATTATCAGTATGTCCTACTATATAGTACTTTTTATCAGAGTGGTTTTTTAAAAATAAAGCAATCTCCTTTAAAGCCGGTATAGAATCTTCTTTAATAACAGCTTTATCTGTGTCAAAATATATACCATATATTGAAACAAAGCCACTTAATTCAATATCTTCTTCAATCTTGGCAGCAGTAACTAAACCACTTTCCATAGGGTTAATTTCAATTACATCTTGTGTGATAATAATGTCATCCTGGTCAGGATTTATAAAAATAGCAAAATATATATTGTTCCCTCTATAGGTTCCTTTGGCTGATAAAAATCTAAAACCATTTCTGCCAAAAGGATCACGAAATTTATCTCCCCTAACAGGATTAATTCCCCATTCGTGATGATAAACGGTTTCATTCCAAAAGGGCCAACTGTTTTCTTTATCAGAAGTAGTAAATAGAATTTGATAGCCTGCATCCATAAGAGCCTGTTCATAGTTTTTAAAAACTTTAAAAATACCTTCCTCAATATTAACAGCATATTGGATTCTTGTCACTTTACCTTCTAGATCAACAAAATCGGAAAAATATCGGCGGTGACCTCTAAACTCTTCATCTTTTTCTTCTTGTTGTCCAGTACCTAATACATAGGGAGCATAATCCTGGACTTGATAAGCTATAATATCAGCACCTTCATATTTAGATAAAGCTGGATGGTCTTTAACCTCTTGTGCCATTGCATCTTGTAATAAAAAGAAACTAATAAAAAGAAACAATACTAAAACAACAACCATTACTTTTTTCACAATGAAAATCTCCCTTCTATATTTAAGTTAAAAAAAGAAATATAACATAACTTATCTGTTCATTATTATATCTTTTCCACTCCTTAAATAATGTATAATTATATAGTTATGTGCAAAAGTATTAGTTCCTTCAAAAAAATCCCTTTTTTATGATATTAAAACACAGATATTTTTTTGTAATAAATTTTCGATTAAAGTTAGTTCCAATCCTAAAATAACTAAATTTATGTTTAATAAAAAAAGCCTGCCGCAAGGCAGACTTTTTATTGCTTTATTCTTTTATCGTTACGATTTATACCTTTCACTTAATTCATCTTTAATCTGATCTAAATTAACTTCCTTTTCCACTAATAAAACCATTAGATGATAAATTAAATCAGCTGTTTCATAGACAAGTTCATTTTGTGGTTCATTTTTAGCAGCAATAATAACTTCCGAGGACTCTTCTCCTATTTTTTTAAGTATCTTATCAATTCCTTCTTCAAATAAATAAGTTGTATAAGAATCTTCCGGTAATTCATTCTTTCTGCTTTTGATAAGATTATATAACATATTTATAATTTCATCTTTATCATATCTTTCCTTTTTGTCTTTACTCTCAGCTAACTTCCTATAAAAACAGGATGTGTTACCGGTATGACAAGCTGGACCGGCCGGTTCAACTAATACTAAAAGAGTATCTTTATCACAGTCATAATAGATTTCTTCTACTTTCTGAGTATTTCCAGAAGTTTCTCCTTTATGCCAAAGTTCTTGTCTACTTCTACTGTAAAAAGTTGTCTCTCCACTTTCTAAGGTTTTTTGCAGAGATTCTTCATTCATATAAGCTACCATTAAAACATCTTTAGTATCAATATCCTGAACAACTGTAGGAATTAATCCTTTATCATTATATTTTAAATCAACATCTTCTAATAATCTTAAATTATTATTCAACATGATCACTACCTTCTTTAAATTCTGACTGGAATATTATTATCAGCCAAAGTTTGTTTTAACTCTCCCATATCAACTTCACCAAAGTGAAAAATGGAAGCTGCTAAAGCTGCATCAACATTTGTATCTATAAATACTTCAATAAAATCGTCAATACCGCCGGCTCCTCCTGAAGCTATTACCGGTATATTAACTGCTTCTGTTACCGCCTTTAACATCTCTATATCAAAACCTTCTTTAGTTCCATCTCTATTCATACTTGTTAAAAGAATTTCACCAGCGCCTAATTCTTCTAACTCTTTTACCCATTCTACTAAATCACGGTCAGTCTTTTTACTACCACCATTTACATAGACAACCCAGCCGCTTTCATCTTCTTTTAAAGCTGCATCCACTGCTCCCACAATACATTGAGAACCAAATATTTTGGCACCTTCCTGTACAATTGAGGGGTTTTTAACAGCAGCTGAATTAACAGAAATCTTATCAGCACCAGCTCTTAAGATGTATTGCATATCTGATATTGACTTGATACCTCCACCTACGGTCAGAGGAATAAAGACTTCTTTGGCGACTTTTTCTACTAATCCAACCAAAGTTTTTCTTTTTTCTTTAGTGGCTGTAATATCTAAAAAGACCAGTTCATCAGCCCCCATTTCATTATAGCGGCTGGCAGAAGTAACTGGATCACCTGCATCTACTAAATCTAAAAAATTTATGCCTTTTACGACACGTCCATCTTTTATATCCAAACATGGAATTATTCTTTTTTTGAGAATCTTAATCACCTACCCTACTTATGGCTTCTTTCAAGGAAAATTTACCCTGATATAAAGCCTGTCCAATAATGACTCCATAAAAATTTAACTCATCTAATCTTTCAATTTCTTCAAGTGCACTTACCCCACCTGAAGCAATAATATTTAAATCAGTATTTTCTTTTAGTTTAATAAGACCTTCAAAATCAGGCCCAACAAGCATGCCATCTCTGGCTATATCAGTATATAGAATATACTTTACACCTTTATCTTCTAACATCTTTGCAAATTCTATAACCTCTATATCACTTTCTTCTTTCCAGCCAGAAGTAGCCACTTTGCCTTTTCTAGCATCAATACTAATTAGAATTTGATCATGATCAAATTCATCTAAAATTTCAGTGAGTACATCAGGCTGTTTTACAGCTAAGGTACCTATAATTACTCGGTTAATTCCAGCTGCGAGCATCTTTTGTACATCTTCTTTACTCCTGACTCCCCCACCACACTGGATTTTAAAGTTAGTCTTTTTTCTAATATCTTTGATTAAATCCAAATTGCGATGAGCGCCGGAGGCAGCCCCATCTAGGTCTACAATATGTAACCATTTAGCTCCAAAATCTGCAAACTGACTGGCTACATCGACTGGACTTTCACTGTAAATGGTCTCTTTATCAAAATCTCCCTGCTTTAACCTTACAACTTTGCCATCCTTAATATCAATTGCAGGTAATATAAACAATTAAATCAGCTCCCCAAAGTTTTCTAATAATTTAAGACCATTATTACCGCTTTTTTCGGGGTGAAACTGTAGTCCAATAATATTATCTTTTTTAACCACAGCGGGTACTTTACCGCCATACTCTGTAACTGCAATTACTTCCTCTGTTATTTTTTTTAGTTTATATGAATGAACGAAATAATAATGAGGATTAGCTGGTAAACCTTTAAAAAGGGGATCATCTTTAATGATTTCTAATTCATTCCAACCCATATGGGGAATCTTTAAATTGTTTTCCATCTTAACTACATCCCCCGGTAAAAGGTCTAAACCTTTTGTTTTTTTATCTTCATAACCCCATTCAAATAAGAGCTGCATACCAAGACAGACCCCTAACATCGGTTTGTTAGTTTTGATAAATTCTTTTATAAATTCAACCAAATTATTAGCTCTTAATCTATCCATTGCACCGGGAAAGGCTCCCACCCCGGGTAATACTATTGCATCATATTTCTCTGTAGAGGTCTTTTTTTCTATTATTTCAGTCTCAAAACCTATATGTTCAAAAGCTTTTGAAATACTGTTTAAATTTCCAGCCCCATAATCAATAATGCCCACCATTTATAATTTCCCCTTTGTAGACGGCATTCTATCTGAGACAACTTCTACAGCTCTTTTTAAAGTCACAGCTAAGGACTTAAAAACTGCTTCTATTTGATGGTGACAGTTTGTACCTCTAATTAAGTCCATGTGTAAGGTTATTTTCGCATTATTTACAAAGGATTTTAAAAACTCCCATACCAATTCAGATGGAAAGTCTCCTACCATCTCACGACTGAAAACAAAATCAGCGTAAAGATAGGTCCTTCCACTTATATCAACTGCTGTTCTGACTAAAGTTTCATCAAGAGGAGTATGGCTGTCTGCAAAACGAGCAATACCTTGTTTATCACCAATTGCTTCATTAAAGGCTTGACCTAAAGTAATACCAATATCTTCAACTGTATGGTGTTCATCTATCTCTAAATCACCATTTGCTTTTACCATCAAGTCAAATCCACCATGTTTAGCTAACTGGGCTAACATATGGTCGAAAAATTTAAGACCAGAATCAATATCTCCTTGTCCTTTACCATCTAAATTAATCTCTACTTCGATTTTGGTTTCATAGGTTTCTCTTTTTTTAACAGCTCTTCGTTCTTTACTCATAACCGCTCTCCTCCTTAAACTGTTTAAATATTTTAGCCACCACTTCATTTTCAGTTGGTTTGCCAACTGTAATTCGAATTGCTGGGGGCTTTCTATCAAAAGATCTAATCTTAATTCCCTGCTTATTTAACATATTCTTAAATTTAACTGTATCTTTCCCCTCAATATATACAAAGTTAGCTGAGGTGGGAAAAACGGACCAATTATCATATTCGTTAAATAGAGCAAACATCTTATCTCTCTCTTTAACTATATTATCAACTCTTTCTTCAATTAACTTTTCCTCTCTTAAGGCAATCTTACCGATTAGGGAGGTAATCGAATTTATATTATATGGTTTTATTACCTTACTAACTTGTCTAACTAATTCTCGGCTACCAACTAGATATCCCAGTCTAATACCGGCTAGTCCAAAGGCTTTTGAAAAGGTTCTAGTGACAGCTAGATTAGTGTATTCATTTATATGGTCTAAAAGAGTTGCTTTGGAAAATTCTGCATAGGCTTCATCAATAACTAAAATCCCTTCATACACTTCTGCTATTTTTAAAATAGTCTCCGGTGCTAAAAGTTCACCGTTAGGATTATTAGGTGAACAAAGAAATATTATTTTTGGCTTTATTCTATCTATCATTTCTTTTATATTATCATAGTTAAACTCTTGGTCTGCCAAAGAAAAGTTTTCATAAATACCACCCGCTAGTTCGGAAAAAAATCTATACATCGAAAAGGTAGGTGCGGCTGCTAAAACTCGATCTCCCGGTTCGATAAAAGTATCTATTAACATATCTAATACATCATCAGAACCATTACCCACTATTACCTGATCACAGTTTACTTCTATATCAAGATAATCTGCTATACTGCATCTTAAAGATTTGGTGTAAAGAGTGGGATAATTATTTAAGGGGTTTTCCATAATTTCATGTGTAATTTCTTCTTTAATGTCTCTAGGTAAATCATAAGGGGATTCATTACCGGAAAGATCTATCCGATAATCACCATTGCCATGTTCCCCTTGATAAATATCTATTTTAGCAACTTCGGGCCTGATTAATTTTTCAATATCACTTTTCATCATTATCATCCTTTAGACTCTCTTGCCGTATTTTAATAGAATTAGCATGGGCAGTTAAACCTTCACCCTCTGCTAAGGTAATAACATCATCTGCAGCCTCTTTTAAGGCCTTTTTGCTGTAATATATAAAGCCGGAATACTTAACAAAGTCTCTTACAGAAAGTGGTGAAAAAAAACGGGCTGTACCTTCTGTAGGCAAGACATGGTTAGGTCCAGCATAATAATCTCCGATTGGTTCTGGAGTATACTCTCCTAAAAAGATGGAACCCGCATTTTGAATCTCAGGTAATATATCAAAAGGTTTATTAACGGCTAGTTCTAGATGTTCGGGGGCAATCTGGTTAATCGCCTGGATACCACTCTCCATACTTTCTACTTCAATTAAAAGTCCGTAGTTATTTAATGATTCTTCTATTATTTCTTTTTTATCTAACTTTTTAATCTGTTTTTTAATTTCTTCTTCTACCTTTTGACCTAACTTTGCTGAATTTGTAACAAGTATGGATGATGCAAGTGGATCATGTTCGGCCTGACTCATTAAATCAGCTGCTATATATTTAGGTTTAGCTTTACCATCAGCTAAAACTAATACTTCACTTGGCCCGGCTGTCATATCTATCTTTACCTGTCCAAATACTAATTCTTTAGCCATCGTGACATATATATTACCAGGACCTACTACAATATCAACCTGAGGAATACTTTCTGTTCCATAGGCCAAAGCTGCCACAGCTTGGGCTCCTCCTACTTTATAGATGCTATCCACACCGGCTACATAAGCTGCTGCTAATATCTTAGGATTAAGTTCAGCCTCTTGGCCTGGTGGTGTAACCATTACAATCTCTTTAACTCCAGCTACTTTTGCCGGAATCGCAGTCATTAAGACCGAAGATGGGTAAGCTGCCCTACCACCCGGTACATAAATACCGGCTTTGGCTAAAGGACGGCAGATCTGTCCGGTTATTTTACCAGGAGAAGACTGCTTTTGCCAGGAACTATCCTTTTGGTTTTGATGAAACTCTTTAATGTTTTGAGCAGCATTTTCTAAGGCTTTTAAAAACTTATTATCTACCTTTTTTACTGCCTGCTTAATTTCAGCTTCAGTTACTTTTACATTTGAACTATTAAGTTCTATATTATCAAACTTTGCGGTATATTCAAAAAGGGCTTCATCTTTTCTCAATTTTATATTATCAATAATATCCTGAGCTACTTTTCGATATTCAGATAGATCTTTTTGAGAACGTTCTTTTAATATATCTTGAATTTCTTTAACATTTCTTTTTCTTAAGTCAATTCTTTTAAGCATCAAACCTTAACCTCCCTCAACCTCATTCTCTAATGCATCTATTATTTTGGTTATCTCTACTTGACTGGTCTTCATACTTACCTTATTTACAACCAGTCTAGCACTGAGTTGTCGTATATTTTCGTATACAACAAGGCCATTTTCTTTTAAGGTACGTCCAGTCTGTACTATATCTAAGATTGTGTCTGCTAAGCCTGTTAAGGGGGCTAATTCTATAGAACCATTTAACTTAATTATTTCAACAGGTTCTCCTTTACTTCGAAAGTATCTTCTAGTAAAGTCTGGATACTTTGTTGCTACCTTTCTTTGCAGTAAGGATTCTTTTTTTCCGGGTAAACCTGCTAAAGCAAATCTACATTTTCCAAACTGTAAATCTAATACTTCATAAAGATCCCTATTTTCTTCTAAGAGGGTATCTTTCCCCACTATCCCTAGATCAGCTGTACCGTATTCAACATAAATAGGTACATCAGCTGGTTTGACCAAAACTATTTCTAGATTTTCTTCGGGGAGTGAGAATATTAATTTTCTAGAACTTAACATGTCTTCAGGAATATTGATATCGGCTGCTCTAAAAAGCTTAACAGCCTGTTTAGCCAATCTTCCTTTTGCCATGGCTATACGAATATTATCCATTATTTTACCTCCTCGAGCTTTTCTATAACTATTTCGCTCTTTACATCATCGATATCTAGTTCAGCCTCTTTATCATTTTTTATATTTCTAATTACTAACTTTTTATCTATATATTCAATCTGATAGTCAAGGCCTTGAAATTCAATATATTCCTTGCCTTTCTTATCTTCAAAAATTTCTACAATATAGTCTTCATCTCTAAGGCTTTCAGCTAAATGGTAGGCAGCTGAAAAGTTGTCTTCTGCATGATAATTTATGATTAATCTGGCGCTCTGAGCTTCAAAATCATAATGGGTTTTATTTAAATACTCTAAGACATTTTCTATCTCAAGAGCAAAACCAACAGCTGGTTCACCGACTCCAAACTTTTCAGTTAGGTTATCATAACGGCCACCATTTGCTAAAAGGACATTATGATTACCGGCATAACCTTTAAATATCACTCCGGTATAATAGCCGTGGCGGGATATTAACATCGGATCAAAGGTAATGTTCTCTATTAAACCTAATTCAGCTAATCTATTAAAGAGCTCTTCTAATTTCAATACTTCCTGATGAGCTTCTTCTGAAATGGGGAGTTTTTTTAGTTCAGGTATGACATCTCCTGGTTTACCAAACAGAGTAGGAAGCTTAATTAATACTTCTTTACTCTCCTCATCTATTTCTATCTCATTTAAATATCTCCTTATTTCAACTTTGTTTTTAGCTGAAAGTAATGATAAAAGGTTATCTCTTTGTTTTTCAGTTAAATCCATTGTACAAAAGATTTCATTTATTAAATCAGCATGACCGATATCAATTAACGGTCTCTCAATATGAATTGCCTTCATAGTCTTGATTAATAGGGCAATCATTTCAATATCAGAACAAAGTTTATCACTACCAATTAGCTCAACCCCAGCCTGAGTCTTTTCTTTTAAGCTTAAACTCTGTGAGTTTTTAGACTGATAGGCAGTAGTTAAGTATGAAAACTTAAGTGGTCGGGGTGTATCCTGGAACCTGGTAGCTGCTAATCTAGCAATCGGCATCGTTACATCTGGTCTTAAAACTAAGATCTGGCCATTTTCATCTACTACTTTAAACATTTCACTTTTATCAATGACACCTTCAATACCAGAATAAAGTTCAAGTGATTCTAAAGTAGGGGTAATTACCTCTCTGTAATCAGCATTTTGAAAAACTTTCCTTATTCTCTTATATATAGCTCTTCTTCTTCTTAATTCAGCGGGCAGTATATCCCGGACTCCTTCAACAAATGCATTCATTATAAATCCTCCTATATTTTTTTATATATTTATCTATCTAAAAGTAAAAATACTTTTAAATCTGGTTTTTAAATTTAATATTATAATAACAAATATTAAATTAGACCTCATATTTTAAGGCTCTTTGATGTTAATTATACAATAATTTTATTAGAGATGCACTAATATTTCAAATAAAGTTGGTTTAATGTTATAATAATACTTAATATTATTAAGGAAAATAAATTTTCAGGAGTGATTATATGATATTTGATTACCATCTTCATACAAACTTTTCAGCCGATGCAGAACATTCCATGGAAGAAATGTGTGAAGCAGCTATTGATAAAAATTTAGATGAAATTGCTATTACTGATCATCACGATATCGATTATCAAGACGATTTGATGGAATTTTTATTAAATAAGGAAAGTTATTTAAAAGAAATAGAGAAATGTCAAAAAAAATATGCAGGTAGGCTTGTGATTAAAAAAGGTATAGAAATGGGACTGCAGACCCATATTTTAAAAGAAAGTAATGAATATTTGGATAATGATTTTGACTTTATTATCTGTTCTTTTCATACTGCCGAAAAGAAAGATTTATATAACGGAGACTTTTTTCAAGGTTATAAACAGTGGGATGCCTATATAAAGTATTTAGAATCAATCTTAGAAGTAGTGCAAAACTTTGATAATTATAGTGTATTAGGACACCTTGATCTGGTAAGAAGGTATGAATATTATAAGACAAAACCGGATTTAATGGAAAATGAAAAGGCAGTAGAAATTATTAGAGAAATCTTAAAAGAAGTAATTAGAAAAGATAAGGGAATTGAAGTTAATACTACCGGCTATTATATTGAAGAAGGAAACAACCCTAATCCTTCGGTTAAGATCTTAAAGTTATATAAGGAATTGGGAGGCAAAATCTTAACTATAGGTTCAGACAGTCATACACCTGATCACTTAGGATATAAGTTTTCAGAGACTTTTGATTTACTTAAAGATATCGGCTTTGAAAAGTTAACTACTTTTAAAGATATGAAACCTAAATTTCATAAGATGTCAACTACTCCACCTGAATCAAACTAAAGATTCAGATGGAGCTTGAAAAAGCTCTATAGTAGAGTAGGAGATTAGCTTTAGTGATGTCTTCTCAAAGGTGAA
>Ga0102937_1001116_pt1 | contig 12158 bp, 11 predicted proteins | sample SalPonR2_B_D1_MG_FD_78213 | JGI IMG/M metagenome (GOLD analysis project Ga0102937, IMG submission 78213) | Salt pond soil microbial communities from South San Francisco under conditions of wetland restoration - Salt Pond MetaG R2_B_D1_MG | ecosystem: Environmental > Aquatic > Marine > Intertidal... | reverse complement strand
ACCAACGGTTCGCTCCGCGCCGGCTCGCTCGATGTCATCGACTGCGTCGAGCAGTGGTCGAGCGAACTCACCGAGACACTGCAGCTCCGGACGCACTCGCCTGCACAGCGCCCGCAGAGACTCCTCGGTCATGGCGACAGCGCCTTCCACCGCCGTTCGAACTCCTCGACGGGCACCACCCAGAGCCCGGCATCGTCGACATCGGGCAGGACCACAACGTCGAAGTCCATCGGATCCTCGACGGCCAACCAGCTCCGCAGGCGACGATCGAGCAGCACCCGGCCGCGTCCGTCGACCCACGTCTCGGCACGGAATGCCAATCCGCTCCAACTCGGCGCTGCCCGCGCTGGTCCGAGCCACACTGCTGTCGCGAAACCTGCGACGGCCGTCACCGGCTCATGTCGGACCAGGCGTCGGTGGAGCCGGCCCAGGTGCAGACGACCGCGTCGGACGGGAACGCCCAGCGGCGTCAACTGCGCTGCCGAGGAGCACTCCCCCGACAGGTGCTCGGCGGCACTCACGAGGAGCTCCGCCAGGCGATCAGCCGACAGAGATGTGGGCGTGGACATACCCGTCGTACGGGAATCTGTCCGGCCGATCGTGGAACTCCACTTCGACCATGGTTCGGTGGGTTGTGACCCGCCGCAACCCTCGAATCCTGTGTCGGAGGGGGGACTTGAACCCCCACGAGCATTAGTAGCTCACTAGCACCTCAAGCTAGCGCGTCTGCCATTCCGCCACTCCGACGTGGTTGGGCCTGTGACCCTATCTGTTCGGCGTGACGGCTACACCGCCGGGAACAGGAAACTCAACGCCACCAGGGTGAAGATCCACACCAGGGCGAACACGAACGTGATGCGGTTCAGGTTGCGCTCCGCAGCCGTCGACCCGAGCGCCGCTCCACCGCCGCCGCCGAACATGTCGGACAGGCCGCCGCCACGACCGCTGTGCATCAAGATGCCGGCAATCAGCGCGCCCATGGAGATCACGTTGAGCACCAGGGTGATGTAGAGCATGACGTCACGCACGGTCGACCATGCTACCGGTCGCCCCGGCGCTCCGGCGCCCACTTCCCCGACCGGTACAACCATGTCGGAAGGGCCGCGTCCGGCGGCACGGGCACCTCGTCGAGCAGCTCGCGGCTGCGGCCGGACGCCAGATCCTCGAGCCGGTGGAACTCATCGAGCGACTCGCACCGGTCCACCAGCAGATAGCGCCGCTTGCCCACCACGGCGACCAGGCCACCGTGCTGCACCTTGCGCAACCCCGACGTGAGACCGGGTCGGGTGCGCGACAGCTGGTCGATCCGGTCCCACGGCAGGTGCTGCCGACGCAGCATCATGCGACGGGTGACGCCCTCGGCCGAGAACGTGCTTGCCACCGGGTAGTCGAGCGCCATCACCACCACCAGGCCGGCCCCCACGACGAACACGAACGTGGAGATCACGTTCCATCCGCCCCGTGACACGGCCAGCACGCCGCCGCCCAGTACCAGCAGTGCGCCGAGGCTGTTGAAGACCAGGCCGCGCCACGACGAGTGCAGGGTCATGGCGTTCCCGGCGACCGAACGGTCCCCGGCGACGGGGTCTCCCCCATCAGTCGCCGGCGATGTCGACCTTGCGGCCGAGCTGCTGGGTGCGCTCGAGCAACGTCTCACCCGGCTCGAGCGCGAAGTGGCACGCAACCCGATGGCCGGCGGCGATCTCGCGGAACTCGGGCGTCTCGTGTTTGCACACGTCCTGGGCGATCGGGCAACGCGTGTGGAAGCGGCAACCGCTCGGCGGGTTGGCGGGGCTCGGCACGTCACCCTGCAGGATGATCCGTTTGCGGGCCCGCTCCCGACGGGGGTCGGCGACAGGCACGGCCGACAGCAGCGACTGCGTGTACGGATGCGCCGGCTCGTCGTAGAGCCGGTGGCGATCGGACAGCTCGGCCAGCCGCCCGAGGTACATCACCGCCACCCGATCGCTGGTGTGGCGCACCACCGACAGGTCGTGGGCGATGAAGATGAAGCTCAGCTGGTACTCGTCCTGGATCTCGTCGAGGAGGTTCAGCACCTGCGCCTGGATGCTCACGTCGAGCGCCGACACCGGCTCGTCGAGCACGATCACCTTCGGCCGCAGGGCCAGCGAACGGGCGATGCCGATGCGCTGACGCTGGCCACCGGAGAACTCGTGCGGGTAACGGTTGCCGTGCTCGGGCAGCAGACCAACCCGCTTCAGCAGCTCCCCCACCCGCTGGCGGGCTTCCTTCCTCGGCACGCCGTGGATCTGCATCGGCTCGCCCACGATGTCGCGGATCGGCAGCCGCGGGTTGAGCGACGCGTACGGGTCCTGGAACACCATCTGCAGGTCGTTGCGCAGTTCGCGCAGACGCTTCTTCGACGCGGCGGTGACGTCCTCGGTGCCGAACGTGACGGTGCCCGAGGTGGGCTCGATCAGACGCAACAGCGACCGTCCGAGCGTGCTCTTGCCGCAACCCGACTCGCCCACCACGCCGAGTGTCTCGTGGCGGTACAGATCGAGGCTGACACCGGTGACGGCCTGCACCGACCCCACCTGGCGGCGGAACACGCCGGCCCGGATCGGGAACTCCATCACCAGGTCACGCACCTGCAGGATCGGCTCGTCGGCCGACAGGCCCGCCAGTGCACCCGAGTCGAACTTGCTGTCGGCGGCCGGGGCGCCAGGATCGACCACGGTCACGACCTCACCTCCACCGGGGCGGGCATCTCCGAGATGCGCAGACAGCGGCTGGCATGATGACCCTCCACCGTGACGAGTCCGGGCACCTGCTCGGCGCACTCGGCAGCGGCCAGGAAGCAGCGCGGCCGGAACGCACATCCGGCCGGTGGATTGAGCAGGCTCGGCGGGTTGCCCGGGATCGGCTCCAGGGTGTCCTTGACGCCTTCGAGGTCGGGGATCGACTCGAGCAGCGCCCGTGTGTAGGGGTTGGCCGACTCGTAGAAGATGTCGTCGAGATCGCCCGTCTCCATCAGGCGGCTGGCGTACATCACCTGCACACGGTCGGCGGACCCGGCGACGAGGCCCAGGTCGTGGGTGATCAGCATCATCGCCGACCCGGTGGCCTCCTGCACGTCGTGCAGCACCTCCATCACCTGGGCCTGCACCGTGACGTCGAGTGCCGTGGTGGGCTCGTCGGCGATCAACAGCTTGGGATCGTTCGAGATCGCCATGGCGATCATCGCCCGTTGGCGCATGCCACCCGAGTACTCGTGCGGGTGCTGCGACGCCCGGCGCTTCGGCTCGGGCACACCCACCAACTGCAGCAGATCGACCGCCCGCGACCAGGCCGCCTTCTTCGACACGTCGTTGTGGATCCGGATGGCCTCGGCGATCTGCTCGCCCACGGTGAACACCGGGTTGAGGGCCGTCATCGGATCCTGGAAGATCATCGCGATGTCACGGCCGCGGATCGAGCGCATCTGCGCATCGGTGAGTTCCAGCAGGTCGATGCCGTCGAAGACGACGTCGCCGGTGATGTCGGTGTTGCGGGGATGCAGGCGCATCAGCGCCAGTGCGGTCACCGACTTGCCCGAGCCGGACTCGCCCACCACGGCGAGCACCTCGCCGGGACGGATCTCGAAGCTGACGTCGGTGACGGCCTTCACCGTGCCGGCGTCGGTCCGGAAGCCGACGGTCAGGTCATCGACCTGCAGCAGCGGCGCCTGGGTGGTGGACGTGCCGGTGGCACCGACGGCGAGCGTGTCGGACATGTCAGCCCTTCTCGTTCTTCGAACGGGGGTCGAGGGCGTCGCGCAATCCGTCACCCAGGAAGTTCACGCACAGCACGATGAACACGATGAAGAAACCCGGGGTGAGCACGCGGATGGGGTCGTTGTCGATGTTGCCCTTCGCCTCGGCGACCAGTGTGCCGAGCGACGCGTTGGGTGGTTGGACGCCCAGGCCCAGGAACGACAGCGTGCTCTCCAGCACGATCACCGTGCCGAGCAGCAGCGTGACCTCCACGGCAACCGGGCCGACCACGTTGGGCAGCACGTGGCGGAAGATGATCCGCAGGTGCGACGCCCCGGCGGCGCGCGCCGCCATGATGTACTCCTGCTCCTTGATGGACAGCACCACGCCGCGCACCACCCGGGCGATGCGGGTCCAGAGCAGCAGGGCGAGCACGATCGACAGGCGGAAGGCGTCACGGCCGAAGTAGAGGGCGAAGATCGACAGCACGATCAGCGCCGGAACGATCAGCACGATGTTGATCAGCTGCGAGATGGCGATGTCGATCCAGCGGCCGAAGTAGGCGGCCAGTGCTCCGAGCAGCGTGCCGATGATCGTCGACATCAAGGCGGCGACGAGGCCGATGCGCAGCGAGTAGCGGCCACCCTGGGCGGTGCGCACGAACAGGTCGCGGCCGATCTCGTCGGTGCCGAAGGGATGGTCCCACGAGGGGCCGAGCAACCGGTCGCGGACGTTGCGCTGATCGAAGGTGTAGTCGCTCAGCTGCGGCCCGAAGATGAACAGGGCGATGATCAGCATGAGCCCGATGGCTCCGGCGAGTGCCAGCTTGTGGTGCAGGAAGCGCTTCCAGGCGAGCCGGCCGAACGAGCTGGGCGCCTCGGTGAGGCCTTCCACTTCCGCCGATGACGAGTAGTGGGCGGCACCGTCGGCCGAGTATCCCTCGACCTCGCCGCTGCTGAACACCGGCACTTCGGTGCCGAGACGCTCCGAGCCGTCGTGGGTGTCGGTATCGATCTCGGATGACACGGCGCTCCTCAGTCCAGTCGGATACGGGGGTCGAGGACGCCGTAGAGGACGTCGGCGATCAGGTTGAAGACGACCACGATCGTGCCGGTGAGCAGCACGATGCCGAGGATGAGGTTGAGGTCGGCGTCGGCCAGGCCCCGGAGGAAGGCGGGGCCGAGGCCGGGCCACGAGAAGATCGACTCGGTCACCACCGAGCCGCCGAGCAGTGCCGAGAAGTTGAGCGCCCACAGCGTGACGAGCGGGATGAGTGCGTTGCGCAGGGCGTGCTTCCACACGACCTTCTTCTCCGGAAGGCCCTTGGCCCGTGCCGTGCGGATGTAGTCCTGGTTGAGCGTGTCGAGCATCGACGCCCGCCCGAACCGGCTGTCGGCGGAGATGAACAGGATCGACAACGACATCACGGGCAGGGTGATGTCGCGGATCAGTTCGATGAAGTTCTCGTTGGTCTTGCGACCGGTGTTGAAGGGCTTGATCCCGAACCAGTTCTCGAGCTGCACGCCGAAGATGTTCTGGATCACGAGAGCGAGCACGAACGAGGGGAAGGCCAGGCCGATGAAGGCGAGACCGGTGAAGAAGTAGTCGCCCTTGCTGTACTGGTGACGGGCGGAGTACACCGACAGCAGCAGGGCGAAGATCGCCGAGATCACGAAGGCGGGGATGGCGATCAGGGCGGTGTTCCAGCCACGCTCGACGAGGATCTCGCCGACGGGCTCGCCGATGCTGCTGGAGGTACCGAGGTTGCCGCTGAGCACGTCTCCGAACCAGATGAACGGGCGGACCCAGAGGTTGACGTCGAGGTTGTACACCTCGGTGATCCGGTCGAAGCCCTCCTGGCAGCGCGGCAGGCAGAGGTAGAACTGCGCCCGGGGGTCGGTCGTGAGCGACACGCCGATGAACACGAGATACAGCGCCAACACCAGCAACGGGATGGTGGCCAGGAGCCGTCTGGTGACGTAGGCGAACACGATGGAAGAGAACCTCGAAGCGAAACAGTAGACGAACGAGAGGTGTGTGCCGGACGGGGCCCCGCCGAAGCGGAGCCCCGTCCCTGCATCACATGGTGGTACGGGTGTTCAGCTGATCAGCTGGCGAACTGGAAGTCCGCGACGTTGGTCAGCGGCCCGGCACCCTGGGCGTCGGGGGCGACACCGGCCTGCACGAGCTGGTCGGTGAAGCCGTAGAACGACGGCTTCTGGGTGAGCGGGAGCATGAACAGACCGTTGTCGGGATCACGCTCGAGCGTGGTCACGAACGTGTCCAGTTCGTTGTAGCAGTCGGCACGAGCCGTGTCGTCGACGGTTGCGTCGCACTCGTCGGCCAGCGTCTCGAACTCGTCGTTGGCGAACCCGTACGGGTTGTTCTCGCCACCGGCGCGGTACGAGGCGGTGATGCCGCCGGGCCACGGGCCACCGACCCATGCGAACTGGGTGATGTCCCAGATGTCGCAGTTGCCTTCGGCGCCGCCGCTGACAGCACATGCGATGGCGTCCGGCGAGAACGGCACTTCACTGAAGTACGCGCCGCCTTCGACGTTGTCGATGACGATCTCGATGCCGGCGTCGGCCATCTGCGCCTGGATGAGCTCCTGCTGGATCTCACGCAGACGGTTGCCGCCGGTGGTGCCGACCCGCAGGCTGAGCGCACCGTCTTCGGGATGCTCGTAGATGCCGTCGGCGTTCGGGGCGTAGCCCGCCGCCTCGAGCGCAGCCTGGGCCGACTCGATGTCGCCTGCGCCGTAGCCGGCGTCACCGGCGTGGTCGACGTAGTTCGACTGGTTCGACAGCCAGTAGGTGTTGCCCAGGCCCGCGGCGGGCAGGGTGTCACCGAACAGCGGCGTGTACAGACCGGCCATGACCTCGCTCTTGTCCATCGCGAACGCGAGGGCCTCGCGGACCCCGGGCTTGCTCAGGTGCGTGTTGTTGAGGTTCAGGCCCCAGTGCTCGAACACCGGACCGGCCGAGCTGGCCACCGTGAAGTCCTCCGCGCCGGCGAGCTCTTCGAACGCGAGCTGCGGCTGGGTCATCACGATCTGCGCCTCGCCGGCCTTCAGCGCGTTGATCTGCGCATCGGTGTCGGTGACGAAGTTGATCTGCACACCGTCGACGAACGCGACGCCGTCGTTGAGGGCGTCGGGGCTGTTGGAGCCGGCGTAGTTGTCGTTGCGCACCAGGTTCATCTGGACGCCCTTGTCCCACGACTCGAACACCATCGGGCCCGACGATGCGATGACCGAACCGTCGGGTGCGGTCCACTCGCGCAGTGCGTCGTTCAGCTCGGCTGCCGCCGTGGCGGGATCGTCGGAGAACTGGTGCATCGGGTAGATCTCGTTCAGCACGGCCTTCCAGCCGGCGAAGAAGGTCTCCCAGGTGATGGTGAACTGCGTCGGGCTGTCGACGGTGACCTCGCTGATCGTGTCCCAACCGGTGCGGTCACCGAGGAGGTAGATGTAGGCGGGGTTGCCCTCTTCGTCCTCGCCGTCGGTGGCCATGATGGTGTCGAAGGTCCACTTGACGTCGTCGGCGGTGAGGTCGTCACCGTCGCTCCAGGTGAGGCCGTCGCGCAGCGTGAAGACGGCGGTGACGCTGCCGTCCTCGTTCTCCGTCACCTCGGCTTCGCCGTCGAGCAGCTCGGGGTAGTACTCGGTCGCACCCGAGATGCCGTGGAGGCCCTCGATCAGCGATGCACGGATCCACGACGTGATCGAGAGGTTGTTCTCCGGATCGTCGAGGTGCATGTCGGGCGGTTCCTGCTCGTGCGCCCAGGTCAGCGTGCCACCGGCAGCGCCTTCGGCGCCTTCACCACCCTCCCCGGTGGTCTCCTCGGTGGTGCCTTCGGTCTCTTCGGTGGTGTCTTCGGTGCCTTCGGCACCTTCACCGCTGTCACCGCTGTCGTCGTCGCTGCCACAGGCGGCGAAGACCATGGCGGATGCTGCGGCGACGGCGAGGAGCTTGGTGCTCCGTCGTGTCGTGTTCACGTATGTGTCCTCCTGGATGGGGTACAGAACGGGAGGGTGTGTGCCACAGGAACCGCTCGCCACGACCCGCGGGAATACCCATGGACGTGTCGACGTTCGACTGCGGTTGCAGGCCTCGATCCCCCTCCCAGGCGAATCGAGGTCCCAGGAGGGTAGCAGCGCTCGTTACCGACGGGTAGCCAACACCGTTTCAGCTGTGTGAAAAGTGAAATGGCATCGGTGTTGCCCGAAAGAAGCGACAGAGGGGTCAGACCCCGCTGTCGCTTCTGCGGCGGCGCGGGTCAGCGGCCGTACTGGAGGATCTGGGCGAACTGCTCGGGGTCGAGGCTGGCCCCGCCGACCAGCGCACCGTCGATGTCGGGCTGCGCCATCAGCTCGGTGGCGTTGCCCGGCTTCACCGATCCGCCGTACTGGATGCGCACCGCATCGGCGGTGGCGTCGTCGGCGAGTTCGCGCAGCTTGGCGCGGATGGCGCCGCACACGGCCTGCGCATCGTCGGATGTGGCGGTCTTGCCGGTGCCGATCGCCCAGATCGGTTCGTAGGCGATCACCAGCGACGCGATCTGGTCGTTGGTGCGGCCGTCCAATCCGGCGGCCACCTGGCCGAGCACCTTGTCCTCGGTGCCGCCGGCCTCGCGCTCGTCCAGCGTCTCGCCGACGCACATGATCGGCGTCATCGCGTACTTCTGGATCGCCGCCACCTTGCGCTTCACCATCTCGTCGGTCTCGGCGAACAGCTCGCGCCGCTCGGAGTGGCCGGCGATCACGTAGGTGACGTTCAGCTTGGCGAGGAACGCCGGCGACACCTCACCGGTGAACGCCCCCGACTCCTCCCAGTGGCAGTGCTGGGCGCCGAGATGCAGATCGAGGTCCTCGCTCTCGATCACGGTCTGCACACTGCGCAGATCGGTGAACGGTGGGTGGATGCTCACGTCGACGTCCTCGTACACGTCCTTCGGCACCAGGTAGTGCAGCTTCTGCACGGTCTGGATCGCCTCGAAGTGGTTGTGGTGCATCTTCCAGTTGCCGCTCAGCAGGGGCCGTCGGGTCATGAGAACTCTCCTCGCAGGGCGGCCAGGCCGGGCAGATCGCCGGTCTCGAGCAGTTCGAGACTGGCGCCACCCCCGGTGGACACGTGGTCGACGTCGTCGTCGAGTCGGAACTGGGCGAGCGCCGCCGCCGAGTCACCGCCACCGACCACCGTGAACGCCTTGGTGTCGGCCATCGCCTGGGCGACGGTGCGGGTACCGGCGGCGAACCGCTCGTCTTCGAACATCCCCATCGGGCCGTTCCAGAACACCATGCGGGCGTCCATGATCACGTCGGTGAACGCCGCCGCCGAACCCGGGCCGATGTCGAAGCCCTTGGCGCCGTCGGGCAGCCGGGTTCCGAAGGTGGCGTACTCCCCGCTCGGATCGACTCCGGTGATGTCCTCGGGCAGGTGGATCGTCTTGCCGCGTTCGCCCGCCTCGTCGAGCAGGCGCCGGCAGGTGTCGACCTGGTCGGGCTCGAACAGCGAGTCGCCGATCGGTTTGCCCTGGGCGGCGAAGAAGGTGAAGCACATCGCTCCGCCGATCACCAGCGAGTCGACCACCTCGAGCAGCGCTTCCACCACGCCGAGCTTGTCGGAGATCTTGGCGCCGCCCAGCACGGCCACGAACGGCCGCTTCGGGGAGTTGCGCAGACCGAGAAGCACCTCGACCTCGCGCTGCAGCAGACGGCCCATCGCCGACGGCACGTGCTGCGGCGGCCCCACGATCGACGCATGCGCCCGATGCGACGCACCGAACGCATCGTTCACGTAGCCGTCGACCCCCTCGACGAGGGTGGCCACGAACTCGGGCGAGTTGCCGGTCTCGCCGGGATCGAACCGGAGGTTCTCCATCAGCTCGACGCCGGGCGCCAACTCGCGGAGCCGCTTGCGCACGGGGTCCATGGAGAACGCAGGGTCGGGTGTTCCCTTCGGGCGGCCGAGGTGGCTGGCGGTGACGACCTGCGCGTCGCGTTCGGTGAGCCACTCGATCGTGGGCAGCGCGGCGCGGATCCGGAAGTCGTCGGTGATCACCGTCTCGCCCGACGAATCGTCGAGCGGGACGTTGAAGTCGGTGCGGACGAGGATCCGCTTGCCCGACAGACCATCCAGGCGCTGTTCCAGATCCTCCAGCGTGGGGATCTCGCTCATGCCGACCCGCTCAGCGCTTCGCTGCGACCTTGGCGCCGGTGAACAGCGTGAGGTCGACGAGGCGGTTGGAGTAGCCCCACTCGTTGTCGTACCAGCCGTTGATCTTCACGAGCTTGCCCATGCTCATGGTGAGGCCGGCGTCGAACACGCACGAGTGCGGGTCGGTGACGATGTCGGTCGACACGATCGGGTCCTCGGTGTACTTGAGCACACCCTTGAGGGCCTTCTTGGCAGCAGCTGCGAACGCGGCGTTGATGTCCTCCACGCTGGCGTTCTTCTTCAGTGTGGCGGTGAAGTCGGTGAGCGAGCCGGTGGGCGTGGGGACCCGCAGGGCCGTGCCGTCGAGCTTGCCCTTCATCGACTCCATCACGAGCGACGTCGCCCGGGCGGCGCCGGTGGAGGTGGGCACGATGTTGATCGCCGCCGCACGCGCCCGGCGGAGGTCCTTGTGCGGCCCGTCGACGAGGCTCTGGTCGCCCGTGTAGGAGTGCACCGTGGTCATCAGGCCCTGCGTGACGCCGAACGCGTCGTCGAGCACCTTCACCATCGGCACGAAGCAGTTGGTGGTGCAGCTGGCGTTGGAGACCACCTTGTGCTGGCTGATGCGGAAGTCCTTGTGGTTCACGCCGTAGACGAAGGTGGCGTCGGCATTGCTGCACGGGGCCGACACGACGACGAGTGGCGCACCACCGTCGAGGTGGGCGCTCGCCGCCTCACGGGTGTTGAAGAAACCGGTCGACTCGACGACCACGTCGACGCCGAGGTCACCCCACGGCAGGTCGCCGGGGTTGCGCTCGCTGAGCACCTTCAACGTGTCGCCGCCGACCTTGATGCTCGACTTGGTGGCGCTCACCTTCTGGTCGAGCCGCCCGAGCACCGAGTCGTACTGCAGCAGGTGGGCCATCTGGTCGATCGACCCCAGATCGTTCACGGCGACGAAGTCGATGTCGGCGCCGCTCGCCTTGGCGGCTCGGAAGAAGTTGCGTCCGATGCGTCCGAAACCGTTGATGCCGACTCTGACCGTCATGTGTGGTGCCTCCTGGGGGTTGTGTGTCCGGGGCTGACCTTAGTGTTCGCGAACGAGGCCGATCCCAACCCCGATTCTCGAGGCCGTGCGCCGTCGCCCCTGGTCAGCGCGACACGTCACGGTGCGCCGTGCGGACGGCGACACCCCGCCGCCGCAACCGGCCGGCCAGCTCTTCGGCGACGGCGACCGACCGGTGCCGACCTCCGGTGCACCCGAGCGCCACCGTGAGATAGCTGCGACCCTCGGCCTCGTACTGGGGCAGCAGTGAGCTGAGCAGGTCGTCGAAGCGGTCGACGAAGGCCGACCCCACGGCCGTCTCGAGCACGTGGTCGCGCACCTTGGGGTCGTGCCCGGTGAGCGGCCGGAGATCGTCCTCCCAGTGGGGGTTCGGGAGGAACCTCACGTCCATCACGATGTCGGCGTCGAGGGGCAGACCGTGCTTGAACCCGAAACTCTCGACCGCAACCTGCAGCCGCGAGTCCTGCTTGCTGTCGAAGGCGCGCACCACGCGTTCCTTCAGCTGGTGCACGTTGAGATCGGTGGTGTCGATCACCAGATCGGCGGCGGCGCGCACCGGTTCGAGCAGCCGGCGTTCGAGTTCGATCGATTCGACCAGCCCCGCCGACTCCTCGGCGAGCGGATGTCGCCGGCGGGTGGCGTCGTAGCGCCGAACGAGTTCGGGGGTGGACGCATCGAGGAACAGCACCGTGACGGCGTGGCCGGCGGCCCGCAGCTCACCCACCTTGGTGAGCACCTCGGAGTGCTGGCGGCCCGCGACGAGCGCCAGGCGTTCGATGTCGCTGTTCGGCTTCGCCGCCAACTCGACGATCGTGCCGATCAGCGTGGTGGGAAGGTTGTCGACGACGAACCAGCCGAGATCCTCCAGCACGTCGGCCACACCGGATCGACCGGCACCGGACAGCCCGGAGATCAGCACGATGTCGGCCACGGGCCCACCCTACAGATCGTCGACGCGGCGCAGCCGGAGGTAGAGCAGCCGCGGCACGGCGGCGGCCGCGGCGTACTCGGCGGCACGGGCGAGGAAGCCGTCGGGCGGCGCCGGCTCGACCATGCGTTCGAGCACCAGGCCGTGTTCGGCGAGCGTATTGACGTACCGCGACAGCGGGCGGTGGACGAAGCGGATGAACACGCCCTTCTCCACCTGTTCCACGAGATCCTGTTCCACGAGATACGGGCCGATGCGCCAGTACTGCTCGGGCGGGTCGACGGTGT
>Ga0102937_1001114_pt1 | contig 12163 bp, 19 predicted proteins | sample SalPonR2_B_D1_MG_FD_78213 | JGI IMG/M metagenome (GOLD analysis project Ga0102937, IMG submission 78213) | Salt pond soil microbial communities from South San Francisco under conditions of wetland restoration - Salt Pond MetaG R2_B_D1_MG | ecosystem: Environmental > Aquatic > Marine > Intertidal... | reverse complement strand
TTGGTTTGTTTTTCTTTGTCTTCTTGTTTTTTGGTTTTTTTATTTGATTTGTCTTTTAGTCTTCTTGCATCATCCATATTCAATTCAGTTATTTGTAAGTTTGATGGTTTGAATTTGGCATTTGCTTTTGATCCATCTCTCTTATCAAGATGTATCTTTTCAATTTCTATTTTTCTTTCTGCTGAATTGATGTTTAATACTTTTCCCTTTTTGCCCTTAAATTTTCCTCTCATTATTTTCACATAATCATTTTTTCTTAAAGGCAAACTTCTCTTATTGTGTTTTTTTCTTAATTCTTTGGATATGTTGACTGAAACAAAGTTCTTTCTTAAGTGTAACGGAGCATTTGCTGAGTATTTTCTTTGTTTTCGTGGTTGCTTACTTGATTTCCAGTTTTTACTAAATACTTGTTTCATTTTAATATACTATTGAACCTATTTTTGCAACAGAAGGCCATCTTTCCTGAACTTCTTTTGCAATTGCGCCTTTTATTTGTGTTCCTTTTGGGTTTCCTTTTTCATCCTTAAGTATAACTACTGCATTATCTTCAAATGCAACTCTTTCTCCTGTTAACCTTCTGTAAGGTTTTTTCTGTCTTACAATGACAGCATCAAAAACTTTCCCTTTTACATCTGGGATTCCTCTCTTAACACTGACTTTTACCCAATCAGCTATTTTTGCAGAGGTTTGTTTTCCTTTTTTAGCTCTACTTTTTTTAACTGAAACTATTTTTGCTCTTTTAGCCCCGCTATTGTCTGTAGCAAGGACTATTGCTCCTATATTCAATCCGTGTGTTCCTTTAGCATTTATTGACTTCATTTTGCAAAATTTTCTGCTTTATTTTTTATTTTTTTAATTACCTTGAAATGGATTATTTTACTTAGTGGTCTGCACTCCTGAACCATTATATAATCTCCTTTTTGTATTTCATCTTCCATATTTTTTGGTAATCTGGCATGTACCTTTATTCTTTTTTTTGTATATCTTTCATATTTTCTTACATAAATCATTCTTTCGAATTGTATAGTAACTCTTTGAGGAAATTTTCTCGTTACTGTTCCCTGAAAAATTTTTCCTCTTGTTTTAGTTTTATCTTTTTTAAGATTAATTTCAGATCCAGCTACAGCTGTTCTTTTGCTTTCTGGTTTTTTACTTTGTGTTTTTTTCTTTGCCATTTTGTTCTTTATTGGTTTTTACTTTGTGTGTAGTTTATTCTTTAGTTTAACCTAAAATCTAGGTAAACTTTCTGTTTTCTTTGTTCAGACCTTTGTTCTCTTTTGTGGTTAGACTTGTATAGACTCCTCTTCAAATCCCAGCTCAACCAATAGAGATTTTATCTTATCCCTGTGGTCTCCCTGCAACTCTATAGAGTTGTTCTTATATGTTCCACCGCAAGCAAGCTTTTTTTTCAAGGCTTTTGCGATTTTCTTTATGTCTATACCACTTTCAAACCCACTAACAACAGTAACGATTTTTCCGTATCGCTTTTTGTCTGTTGTTACAGTTATTTTTTGAGAACCTTTTGCAAGGTCTTCCCATTTCATTGCCTTTTTCGGCAATCCTGTTTTTGGATCTATTTCCATGGTTTTATTTTTTCAACTCCTCCTTATTCCCTTCCTTTGAAGGGTTTTTTACTTCAGATTTGTTGATTGTATGTATCTGGGCAATTGTCTTTCTTATATTTTTTACATTGCTTCCTGATTTTCTTGCTTTAACAAGTTCTGTTTTGAGTTCTTTAAGTTTTTTGTTTCTTGCTTTTTTATTCATATTTCTAATTTCTTTGGTTTTCATTTTTTATTTTTTGATTTTTTCTTTGTTTTTTTCTTAACTTCTTTAGTTATTTTTTCTGGTGAATCTAATTTTTCTTTGTTTTCTTTTAATTTATTTATTAACTCTTCATTAATTTCTATCTTATCTACAAGCTCAACATCAGGTCTTAATATGCTTACCTTAACTCCCACTGTTCCTGGTTTTGTCTGAGCAATTGATAATGCATAATCAACAATATTTGAAGTATCTCCTGTTTTCTTTAAATATCCTTGTGAAAATCTCCAAGAGTTTGCTCTTGCACTTGGAACCTTTCCACTAATTCTTATTTCAGCTCCTAATGCTCCTTTATTCATTATCTTTTGAAGTGTTCTATATGCAATAGCTTTGAATTTTAAAGGCCCCATTCTTTCAAGTCCTGTTGCTATTTCATCTGCAATTGTTTGAGCATCAAATTCAGGTATTTGGATTTCATCAATTTCTACATGAGGGTTTTCTAATTTGAATTTTTTCTTTAAGCTTTTGGTGATTTTATCAATACTTTCTCCTCCTCTACCAATAACTAAACCTGGTTTGCTTGTTGATAATACTATTTTTTCTCCTACTGGAGTATATTCAATACCAACTCTGCTTACTTTTCCCATTCCAAGAGATTTTTTTACAAATTCCCTTATTGAAAATTCTTCCTTTTTAAGGTCAACTGTTTTTCTTTCTTCCATTTTTATTCTTTAGTTTTTGTTTTTTGTTTATTTTTCTTGTCTGATTCAAAGCTTTCTTTTGCAATTATTTTTAAATGGGTTCTTTTTCTTTGCCATCTTCCGAATTTTGCCATTGGTCTTTGCCCCATATTTGCTATTGCTGTTTTAATTATTGGTTTTTCCAGACCATTTTCAACAGCATTAGCTCCAAGACTTCTTAATATTCTTTTGAATTCTTTTGCTGCTTTTACTGGATATTTCCCTGACATTATACCTTTTCTATGAGGATACTCCCCTTTCATAGGAACTGCCATTTTTTTGTTAATTACCCTATCTAAATCATTGACAGCTTTTCTTATTTCTTTATTTTTAATAAACTTACATATAGCAGCAGAAACTTTTGTTGATATAGGTATGTCTTTTACATCGACTTTTGCTTCTGTTTTTTTTGGTTTTTTATTTTGTTGTTTTTTTGTTGTAGTCTTTTCTTGTTTATTTTCCTGTGGTTTTTCACTTATTTCCTCTTGTTGTGTTTTTTTTGTTTCCTGATTATCTTTTTGAGGGGCTTTTTTCTGGCTTTGTTGTTGAACCTGCTTTTTAGAAATGTTTGTATCTTGAACTGTCTGATTCTTTTTCTTCATTTCTTTTGAAACAGGTTTTTCTGTATTATAGCTTGCCATTTTTTCTTATTTCTTTGATTTATGCATAGATCCTTTTGTTGCACCTACACCTGCTTTGGTGTGTTTAACTTTTCCTCTTGTATGAGAAAATTCACCAAGTCTATGACCTAACATTTCTTCATTTATTTGTATTGGTAGGAAAGATTTTCCATTATAAATATTAATTTTTAATCCAACCATCTCAGGAACAATAACTATGTCTCTGTGATGTGTTTTTATCTCTTTACCTTTTTTCTTTTTATCCCTTATTACTTTAAGGAAATTTTCAATTTCACTGAAGTTTCTGAGAACATATCTTCTTTCTCTTGAAGGAATGTATTTTGCAAATTCCCTAATACTTAGTTTCTTTAGTTCTTCAAGTGTCTTTCCTCTCAGTGTAAATTGTTTTTTTTGATATTCCATTTTATTTTTTCTTACCTGTTCTCTTTGGCCTTAATAAACCAACCTTTTTACCAGGAGAAGCATTCCTTTTAGCAATCTTGCTTTTAGGATTTTTACCCCTACCAGAACCAAAAGGATGATCAACAGCATTCATTTTTAATGCTCCTGTTCTTGGCCATAATTTACTTTTAGCTTTCATTATTTTATATTTTTTTCCTGCCTTTACTATTGGTTTTTCTAATCTTCCGTGTCCAGCAACTACTCCCACTATTGCTCTTGATTTTTTATTAAATCTTTTTTGTTTTTTTGAGGGAAGTGTTACAACACACTGGTTTCCAATGAATTTTGTAACTGTTGCATATTGCCCTCCTGCTCTTATTAATTGTCCTCCATTACCTGGAACAGATTCAATACAATAAATCTGGGTTTTAATTGGAAATGCATCTAATTGCATAATTTTTCCATTTTCAATTTCTTTTGAATCAAAATCTATTTCTTGATTTTCATACATTCCTTTGTTAGCAGGGATAAAAAAAGACCTTCCATCATTTAAAACTATCTTTGCTATTGGAGCTGTATGTGCAGGAGAGTTAATTATTTTTTTCACTTCTCCTTTTCCTGAAATATTTCTAGGATATCCTAGTTTGTATCTAAATGCTTTACCTTTTACTCTGTAAGTAGATGTTCCTCTTCCACGTCTTTGTTGAATAATTCTTTTTCCCATTTTACATGATTCCTAATTTAGTTGCCACATCCATTGCAGGATAGTCTTTATTTAGCCTTATATATGCGATTTTTTTGTTTCCTCTTGTATTTGTTCTTACTTTTGCAACTTTAACCTCAAACATTTCTTCTATTTCTTTCTTAATCTCATCTTTGTTTTTTCTTGAATCAACCTGAAAAGTAAGTAAATTTTCTGATTCAATCTTCATTACTGCTTTTTCAGTTGCTATTGGTTTCATTTTTTACTTCCTTTAGATTTATTTTCTTCTGGATTATTCTCAAATCTATTTTTTAAATCTTCAATTGCTTTTTCAGTGTAAATTGTTAACCGTCCCATACCACCTTTTGCAAGATCATTAATACCAAGATTTTCAGCTTTTTTAATTTCAAATCTTTTTGATTTTAATTTTTCATTATTCCCTATTACTAATAATAAACCCGCATTTGTCTTGTACCTTCGCCCTCGCAATTTGCCTCTTCCTGGTCTTGTTTTTTTCTTTTTTTCAACAACCTGGTATACTTCATCTCCAAGAATTTTTTTGAAACTTTCTAATATATTTTTTGTCTTTTCTTGTGTTATTTTTGAGTCTACAACAAAGGGAGCATCTACTTTCTTGTCTTTTAATCTTCCATATTTTTCTGAAATTTTTTCTTGATTTGCTGTTGCTGATAATGCAGATTTTATTGCTGTTTTTAATTCTTTTTTATTGATTTTTAATTTGTTTTTCATCCCTTCTGGTCTTGGAGGATGTGACCGCCTACCCCCCTTTGTATTTGGTGAAGTAGCTCCTTCCCAGTTAAATTGCTCTCCTCTTGACATCATTATTTTTCTTGGAACTCTTGACATACCTCTACCATATTGACTTTTCCATACTTTTCTTTTATGAATTAAAATACCACTAGCAGAATATTGTTTTCCTGCCATTGGAGAAGGCCCATATGGTTGTTTAATTTTTTTTGCTTCTAATACTCTTGAAACAATATCTTCTCTGATTTTTTCAGAGAAAAACTCCGGCAGAGTTATACTTCCTTTTTCTTTTCCTTGTAAATCTAAAACTTTTGTTTTCATTTTTTTATCTTAGTTCAATTAATTCATAATTCTTTTTAGTTTGTTTCTTACTCTCTCTAAGAGGAGAAGTTATTATTACTTGTCTTTTTGAAGGCCCTTGTACAGAACCAGTTACAATAATGTAATCAGTTTTAATGTCTCCATAACCTTTAATACCAGTTAAACCCTTTTTCAAATCTTGAGGTTTTCCTAGTGAGATTAATGTTTGGTTATAATGAATTCTTGTATGCATTCCCATTTGTCCTGCCATTGCTGTTCTAAAAGTAACTCTTGCAGGATGCCATGGAGCAAGTGAACCAGGTCTTCTTCTACCTTTTTCTGATTTATGACTCTTTAAGCTTAATCCAAATCTCTTTAAAGGTCCTTGGAAACCCTTACCTCTTGTAATACCTCTTAAGTCAACTAACTGGTTGTTGTCAAAAATATCTGTAACAGAAATCTCTTTTCCTAAATTTTCTTTAATAAAATCAATTTTTTCTTTAACTCCACCTTTATCATGAAGCCCTATTTCAGTTAAATCTGGTTTTTTCTTTAAATTAGTCTTTTTAACCTGGGAATATGCAATTATTGTAACATCATCATAATCTTCTGAATTTATTTTTTCAAATTTTTCTGATGTTTTTTTAGGTAGTTTTATTTTTTTCTTTAATTCTTTTTCAGGATTATTGTTTAGGATTTCTTTAGCAACTTTTTTATTTTTATAAAATCTTGCAGAGAAAATTTTCATTTTAGGACACTCAATTATTGTAACAGGAATTGTAATTCTTTTGTCTTTAGTTCTTGAATCAGGAGTATTATCTTTAACATATGCAGAAGCCATACCTGCTTTATATCCAATAATTCCTTTAAATCCTTTTGAAGAATCAGAGGGTATTATTTTCCAGTTGACACTAGGTAAAAATTTCTCAGCCCTTTTTCTGGGCCAAAACTGCAAACTTCCTTTTCTTGGTGCTTTTCTTCTTGGCATTTCTTATATTTACAAATGCGGAGATTTTCATTTTATTTATTACCCTGGATAGAATAACCTAAAATAATGGGGTTTTTAAAGCTTATTGTTGTTTATTTTTCAATTTTTAGAATCTATTTAGAAAACATTATTTTCCTTATTTATATAAAACCTGTAATAATGATTACACCTTCTATTAATGCACACATTTTCATCTATTATTATGCCTTTATGAGGTTCATGATCACAATAAGGAATATATCTGCCTTTATCATCTTCATAACTAAGTTCTGGAGGTATTTTTAGGACTTTTGATGCAAGGCCATCTCCTCCTTTTTTAGAAATCTTTCTTTCCCATCCTTTTGTCATTTTTTCTTTTTACCTGATTTTTCAAAATCTTTGACTATTTCTTCTAATTTATTTTCCCATTCACCTGATTCAAAAACAATGAAATCTTCACCTTCTTTACTAAAAACTGTTTTTTTCTTAGAAAAAGGAAATAAGGGTTTTTCATAAACCCTCAATCCCTCTATTTCACCAGAACCATCTTCAAAATAAGACCTACACCTTTCAATAACTAATCCCTTTTTTTCATAATTAACCTTATCAAATATTATAAAATAATCTCCACCCAAATCTGAAGGAGGAATATATCTCCCTGTTTTTTCTTTAATTCCTTTTTTATTAAGAATTTCACTTGAAAGATTATAAACTTGTTTTTTATCCATTAAAATTTAAAATAAATGTTATTAATAAATATAATTATTCTTTATTTCATTATTAAAAAACAATAATCTTTAGATTATTTTTCACTTTTAAGTTAATACAAACGAAATATTTAAATAATATTTATTATAAATGTAATAAAGGTAATAAAATGAACAAAAATTATAATTCAAAAAAACAAACATGGAAAGATAAAGAATCTTATCTTATTACTAGAGACAAATTTCAGCCAAGAGCAAGTGATGTTGCGAATGGACAAAAAATAACCCATCCTCTTGATGCACCCTATTTTTGGAAAAAGAATATAGAATTACAAGTTACAAATGATCTAGGTTATACAAAACCTCATCCAAAAAATGGAAAAGAAATTTTCCAAGATGAATTTAATAATTATTTAAAAGAACTTGATGACATTTGTAATAGCCAGTCAGAGGAATCAAAATCTTTTGCAATAAAAAATCTTTTACATGAAACAAAAAACTGGTCTCAGATTGCAGATTATGCAGTTTCTGTTTTTGAAAGAGGCCTTGAGAGAGTATATAATAACATGGAACAGGGAATGAAGGATTTAGAGGAAGAAAAGCAATATTATGAGAGAGAATTAAATTCTCAAGAAGAAAAATATAAAAAAGATATGACAGAAAAAGACAAAGAAATATCTAAACTTAGGAATAAACTCAATAAAAAAGAGAAAAAAGAAAATAAAAAAGGTTTATTTTCAAGATTATTCTAATTTTCTAAAAGGAAAAAATATCATAACAAACCCGAAGAACATTTGTCAGACCCTTTATATAAGAGAATTAATTCTCCTAATTTTAAGCATAATTTTAAAAAAGAATTAGCAAAATTAAAAGTAAATGAAAATCTATATCTATCTTATTTCTCAAAAATAGGGGATGCAGAAAAATTTTTAGATTCTGTATCTAAATCAATTATAGAAAGGAAAGTCTCTAAAGAACACTATAGAACATTCTTAAAATCTTCTCCTAGAGAGATAGCCAAAAGAATCCATTCAGATGAAATATTAAAAGAAAAATATAGAGGACTTTACTTTAAAAAATGCAATCATCCCAATAATCTTGAAATATTAAATTAAAAATTACTATAAATAACAAATAAAACTAAATCTTGACTTCTTTTTCTGTTTTCTTTTCTTTTCCATCAATAACCGCCCCTCTGACTATCTTACCCACCCGTTTAGCTTCTTCTCTCATTTTTTTGAAATCTCCTGATTTTTTTGCTTCTTCAGGGATTTCAAGTTTATCAATATAATAAGTATGTTCAACATTTGCTTGTTTTATATTGTCAATATCATCAACTTCAAATAGAAATTCAGAAGCAAAATTTTTATCTGTTGTTTTTAGTTTACAAAAATCTGGTTTTGGTTTTTCAGCTGTTTTTTTACCTGGTTTTCCTGATTTTGGAGCTTTGGGTTTTATTTTTAATTCATATTTTTTATCTGGTGTTGAAAAACTTAATGCAAAAAAGTTTTTAGGAAGTTTATCAATTAATTCAAGTATCTCATTACCAGACATTTCTTTGTCAATTATATATCTCTTTACACCCTGAAATTGTTTAATATCTTTATACTCAACATAATCCTTTAAATCTAATGTAGAAACAATTGCACCTGTAACAGGGACTTTTTCATCTCCAAGTTTGGAAGCAAGAGTCTTAACCATTTCATTAGCGTATTCTGGTGATGTTGATATAGAGTATTTTCCTGACTGGTTTTTAAAATGAAACATTGCTTTATCTCTAAATTCTCCTTTAGAAAACTTCTGAAACTGCAAATGAACACTTTCATCTACTTTGTCATCAAAAATCTTTTTTATAAAATTCATAATAAACACTTAATCTCTTTAGTTTATAAATTTTTCTTGGAATTTGAATGGAACTACAAGCATGAAAACAAAAGTTTATAAATTTAAATCAATTATTTCTATTAAATAATAAAGGGGTTAATATGGAAAAAAATTATTTTCAAAGAGTAGTTTCTATTGTTATTCTTGCAATCTTAATTGTATTGACTTTCTTTTTATTAAAACCAATATTATTGTCTATTATTTTTGGTATTATACTGGCTTTTTTGTTTTCTCCTCTTTATGACAAGATCAATAAAAAAATAAAATCAAAAAATTTTTCAGCAACAATCCTAACAGTGGTTTTATTAATAATAGTCCTAGTTTTATTGTGGTATCTAACTCCTGTGGTTGTAGACCAATCAATAGAACTTTATATGTCTTCACAAAATATTGATTTTGTTACCCCCTTAAAAACAATTTTTCCCCAAACTTTTTCTTCAGACCAGTTTGCCCAACAAATAGGATCTATTTTACGTTCATCAGTAACCAAGGCAGCTAATTCTCTTATGAACTCTTTTTCAGATGCAGTGATGAATGCAACTACGGCATTATTAAGAATAGTTGTTGTATTTTTTAGTTTTTATTTTGTTTTAAGAGATAAAGATAAAATGCTCATATATATGAGAAGTCTTTCTCCTTTTTCGAAAAAAATGGAAAAGGAATTATTTAGTTCTTCAAAACAAATAACTCTTTCAGTATTATATGGTCAGGTGGTATTGGGTGTTGTTGAAGGTTTGGTTGCAAGTATTGGTTTTTTTGTTTTTGGCGTTGATAATGCAGTTCTTTTGACAGTTATCTCAGTTTTTGCAGGGATTCTTCCTATTATAGGAACTTCAATTGTATGGGGGCCTTTAGCTATTTTTATGATACTACAAGGAAATGTTTTTGGTGCTTTAGGGGTTGTTGTTTTTGGAATCCTTGCATGGTCTGTAAATAATCTTGTTAAACCTGTTTTTATTTCAAAAAGAACAAAAGTTAATTCTGCAATAATCTTGGTTTCTATGGTTGGAGGATTATTATTGTTTGGATTATTGGGATTAATTTTGGGTCCTTTGATATTTTCTTATCTAATAATCTTATTAGAAGCCTATAGAAAAAGAGAAGCCCCTTCAATACTTACTGAAGAAGAATCTAAAAAATAAAAGAAAAATTGAAAAACACTAAAAATAAAAAATGAAACTAAAAACCAGAATTATGGATTGGGATGCAGGAATTCCAGTCTCAATGCTTGATGATGATACTGCTAAAAAATTAGGAGCAAGAACAAGGGATAGGATTTCAATAAAAGTAGATTCTAAAGAAATCATGACAATTGTGGATATTGTAGGTAACCTAATAAAGGAACATGAAATAGCCATTTCTAATGAAATAAAACATAAGTTAGGACTAAAAAATAACCAAGAAGTAGATGTTACTCTTGCTATGCCTCCTGAAAGTCTAGAATTTATTAAGAAAAAGTTAAATGGAAAAACATTAACAAAAAAAGAAATAAAAAAAATTCTTGAAGATATAGTTATAAATTCTCTTTCAGAATCAGAGATTTCTTTGTTTGTTTCTGGAATGTATCAAAATGGAATGACATTGCAAGAAACCACATATCTTATTGAAGGAATTGTTGAAACAGGACATAAACTAAAATTAAATAAGAAACTTGTTGTTGATAAACATTCTATAGGAGGTATTCCTGGAAGAGTTTCTCCCATTGTTGTTGCAATATGTGCAGCTGCTGGTTTATATATGCCAAAAACTTCTTCAAGAGCAATCACTACTTCTGCTGGAACTGCAGATGCTATGGAAACTGTGGCAGAAGTAGATTTCTCAACAAAACAAGTTGCAAATATTGTTAATAAGGTGAATGGTTGTGTTGTATGGGGAGGGGGTTTAGAAATGGTTCCTGCAGATAGTAAGATAGTTCAGGTAGAAAAAATGTTAAAAATAGATCCCGAAGCCCAGCTAGTAGCTTCAATAATGTCAAAGAAACTAGCAGCAGGAAGTAATTATATTGTCATACATATTCCCTATGGAAAATATGCAAAAGTAGATAAACAAAAAGCTGAAAGATTAAAAAATAAATTTGAAAAATTAGGAAAACATTTTAATAAAAAAGTAAAATGTATTCTTTCTCATAACAAGGGCCCTTATGGAGATGGTGTAGGACCAACATTGGAAATGATAGACGTTTTAAAAGTATTAGACCCCGATAAAAGAGGTCCTAAAAAACTTGAAAAAAAATCTCTTCAATTAGCAGGAGAACTTCTGGAAATGACAAATAAGGCAAAAAAAGATAAAGGTAAAATAAAGGCAAGAAAAATCCTTTATTCTGGAAAAGCATTTAAAAAATTTAAAGAGATTGTTAAAGCACAAAAAGGAAAGATTGAGGGTTTTGATAAATTAAAACCTGCAAAAAACAAAAAAACCTTTCATTCAGGAAAATCATTTACAATAAAACAAATTGATAATAAATTAATAAATTCCATAGCAAGAGTCGCAGGATGCCCTTCTGACAAAAAATCAGGACTTTATTTACATGTTCATGAAGGAGATAAAGTAAAAAAAGGAGATAAATTAATAACAATCTATTCTGAATCTAAATCAAGGTTAAAACAAGCGCAAAATTATTATTGTAAAGAGAGGCCATTTAAAGAAACCTAAATAAACATTACAACAATTTTTTAAAGTTTGATTTTTTTTATTTAATTATGAATTATACAAAAATGCTAAAACAGTATTTTAAAAAGAATCTAAAAAAGGGGTATACTTCAGAATCTCTTAAGTGGGCTTTAATTAATCAAGGATACTCTAAAATACTAGTTGAAAAAGCTTTAGAAGCTGCAAATAAAGAGATGTCTGAAAAAGCTCCAATTATAAAAGAAAAGCCAAGAATAAAATATGAATTATATGACCAAAATAATAATCCTATTAAGGTAAAGAGGATTAAAAAAAGATCTAAATTTAAAAAGTGGGTTGATAGAATTCTAAGAGACTGATTCTTGATAATATAAATAATAACAGAAATATTTAAAATACTAGATTATTTTAGAATTTAGTTCTAAAAATAAACAGGATGCTTATTTTGGATTTTCCTGTTAAATTTGTGGAAATATGGAATAGGTTGAATGAGCGAAGAGAGTGAGGCCTCCGTCCTGGTAATCTTTGATTATCGCAAAAGGAGGTGCTGAACAAGAATAAAAAAGCCTCCGTCGCATAATGGTATTGCACTCGGCTTGAGACCGAGGCCCTTTTGGGCATCCAGGTTCGATTCCTGGCGGGGGCGTTAAAACAAGTTTTCTTTAAGGAAGAAAAAAAGG
>Ga0102937_1001111_pt1 | contig 12174 bp, 17 predicted proteins | sample SalPonR2_B_D1_MG_FD_78213 | JGI IMG/M metagenome (GOLD analysis project Ga0102937, IMG submission 78213) | Salt pond soil microbial communities from South San Francisco under conditions of wetland restoration - Salt Pond MetaG R2_B_D1_MG | ecosystem: Environmental > Aquatic > Marine > Intertidal... | reverse complement strand
TCTGGGCGGAGGGATTTTTTCTTTTTTAATTCTTAAATAACAACATCAGAAAAATTTATAAGCTACAAAAACCTAGATTAGTTAATTAAAATATAAAATAATCTATCAAAAAATTAAAATGAGTGAACACCATGACGTAGGAAATCCTAAAGAAGATATGAAGTTATATGCAAATATGCATGAAATAGCTTATGAAGGAAAAATAAGGGGAAAAGAAATTAATGAATATGGACTAAATGATCTTAAAGAATTAAAAAGTGATTTGTTACATTTTTCAGAAAGACATCCTGAATACAGAAGAGGAGACGAAGAGATTACAAATACTTTTGATAAAGCTCTTTCTAATCTTGAAAAAGTTCTTAAAGACAAAACTGAATAATTCTTATTTTTATTAAATAAAATATAACTTTTTAGTTAATACTAATTATTAAAAATCTAAAAGTACATCATTTCTATATGGCAAATAAAAAAAAGTATCTTAAAACTACTGACAAATTTAAGGAAGATAAGAAAAACCCTGCAAAAAACAAGGGAAAACAAATGAAAAAGATAAGTGGTAATGGCAAAAAACCACATAATGAAAAAAAGAAACCTAAAAACATATACTAATTTTAATTTCACAATAAATTTAAATACATGGGTTTTTAGTTATCTAGTATGATAAGTATTGATTTTATTAGGGAAAATCCTGAAGCAGTGAAAGAAAATATAAAGAAAAAATTTCAGGAAGATAAACTTCCGTTGGTTGATGAAGTTTTAAAACTTGATGAAAAATGGAGAAAAATCAAATATGAAGAAGATAATCTAAGAAAGGAAAGAAATAATATTTCTAAAGAAATAAATAAAAAGAAAAAATCTCAAGAAACTGAAGAAGCTGAAAATCTAATTAAAAAAGCAAAATCTATTCCTGAAAAAATTGAAAAATTTCAAAAACAAAGAAAAGATCTGAAAGAAAAAATTGATGAAATAATGTATAAAATTCCAAATATAATTCACCACAGTGTTCCAGTTGGTAAAGATGATTCTGAGAATGTTGAACAAGGAAGATATGGCAAAGTAAAAGAATTTGATTTTACTGTAAAAAATCACATTGAACTTGGGGAAGAGTTAGGTATGCTTGATTTTGATACTTCCTCAGATGTTTCTGGCAAGGGATTTTATTATTTAAGGGGTGATTTAGCATTATTAAATCAGGCAATGATAAATTTTGCAAGAGATTTTATGGTTGAAAAAGAATTTGAATATGTTGAACCTCCCTTATTAATTCGTGAAGATGTATTAAAAGGTGTTTATTCTAATGAAGAAATAGAGCAAATGTCTTATAAAATAGCAGATGAAGATCTTTATTTAATTGCAACTTCAGAACATCCAATGATAGGCCAGTTTATTAATTCTACAATAAGAGCTAAAGATCTGCCTATTAAACAGACAGCTTATAGTATGTGTTTTAGAAAAGAGATAGGGAGTCATGGAATAGATGAAAAAGGACTTTTTAGAACCCATCAATTCAATAAACAAGAAATGATTGTTTTATGTGAACCTGAAGATAGTTATAAATGGTATGATGAGATGCTTAATCATTCAGTTGAATTTTTTAAAAAATTAGAAGTTCCAATAAGGGTTTTAGAGTCGTGTTCAGGAGATTTAGCAGATTTAAAAGCAAAAGGATGTGATTTAGAAGCTTGGAGTCCAAGACAAAAGGATTATTTTGAAATCACATCATTATCAAATATGGAAGCTGCACAAGCAAGAAGATTAAATATTAAAGTGGAAGGAAAAGGAGAAAGATATTATGCACATACACTAAATAATACAGTTGTTGCAACTTCAAGGGCAATGGTTGCTATTATGGAAAATCATCAAAATAAAGACGGAAGTATAAATATTCCTAAAGCTTTACAACCATATATGAATGGAAAAAAGAAAATAATTTCCAGAAAAAAGGATAAAAAAGAGTAAATTTTTTTAGATATATTTATAAATAATCTTTCTAGTTAATAATTAAAATGGCAGATAAATATCTTGAAAAATATCTTGAATTGAAGGATGATGAAATAGATAAGGCAATAAATGAAAAAGAGGTTATGAATCTTAGAGAAAAAATTAAAGGGATTTATAATAAAAAAGATAAAGAAAAAAGAGACAAAGAAATTAGTTATAAAATTCTAAAAACAAAAGCATCAAGTCATTTAGGGGCCCATGTTATTGGTCCTGTAATGGAATGGTATTATAAGAAATTCAGGGATTATACTCCTAAAAAATAATTATATTTATAATATCCTTTTTATTTATTTATTAATGAAATTAAAAAATATCATACTCCCTATTACTTTTGCATTCTCTGGTTTTATGTTTAATCATTCTTATTCCCAAGAAGACATTTCTATTGGAACTAGTTTTTCAAAAACCCCTAATAAAAATAAATACCATATTTCTCTTGAGGCTGAAAGTTTTTGGAAAATAGGTAATGAGAAAAATATTTATTGGGGGCTTTACCTTTCTACACCCTTAATAAATAATTCTGATTATTGGGGATCAGGAGGTTTTGTAGTGAAAAAGAGATTCAATAAAAACAGAGATTTATCTTTAAAATTTGGGCCCTATATAAGTACAAAAAGTAAGGATGGATTTAGGCTGGGTTTAGGAATAAAATTTCCTTATGAAAAAAATACCAAAATAGGTTTTGAATCAGGCATAGAAAAACCAAAAAACAAGAAAGCTTTTTATTTATTTGGTGTTAATTATAATTGGTAATAACAAATTTTATATAATCCTATTTTTAAAAATAATAACTAATAAATTTTAATGAAAAAGGTGAATAAAAAATGAAATTAGAAGTATTTTCAACAAAACACGAATTATTTCTTATTGTAGGAATAATTATGGTAATTGGAACAGGATTGAAGCTTTCAGGATTATTTAGTTTTTCTTCTGACTGGTTTTGGATGGTTGCAGGAATCGGTTTAGTAGTAGAAGGTTTGATTATGACAGGGAATAGAAAAAAGTTTGAGAAAAAATACAAAGTTATTAAAAAACAAAATCAGAAAGATTTAAATACTACTGGGCAGTAGTTATAATATGAAAAGAGATTTATTTGAAAAATATATAGAATATAATCCTGATTCAGATTTAGAAGGATCTGGAGAAAGAGATTTTGGCCATCAATTAGCAGAAGCTATGATGAAAAACAACAATTATAATCCTGAAAAAGTTCCAAAACTAACAAAACAGGGGGGACTTGAAAAAAATACAAAAAAAGTCATATTCTCTTCAGAAGAACAAAGAAGAGTCAATCTACATTATATAAACAGGATAAAAAATAAATATTTTAATAATAATTAATTCAGTTAAATATTTATAACTCAATTTCCTGAATTTTTAATATGGGATTAAGTATAAAAGACATTATTCCAAGAAAGGAAATAGAAACTGAAGATTTGAAAGGAAAGACTGTTTGTGTTGATGCTTTTAACATTTTATATCAATTTTTAAGTACAATTAGGCAATTTGATGGTACACCTCTAATGGATTCTAAACAAAGAATCACAAGTCATTTATCTGGTTTATTTTATAGAAATATTTCATTACTTTCACAAGGAATAAAGCTTATTTATGTTTTTGATGGAAAACCTCCTGAATTAAAAGGAAAAATACACAAAGAAAGAAAAGAGTCAAGAGAACTAGCAAAAGAGAGGTATGAAGAAGCAAAACAACATGAAGATTATGAAAAAATGAAATCTTATAGTAGCCAGTTAGTAAGATTAAATGATGAGATGATTAAAGAATCAAAAGAACTCCTTAAGGCAATGGGAATTCAAGTCATACAAGCTCCTTCTGAAGGAGAGGCTCAGGCTGCAAAAATGTGTAGGAATAATAAGAAGATTTATTCTGTTGTAAGTCAGGACTATGATAGTTTATTATATGGGACTCCAAGACTTGTAAGAAATTTAACAATTTCAAAAAGAAAGAAAACTCCCCAGGGGCAGATTGAAATTCTTCCTGAAATAATTGAATTAGAAAGAGTATTAAATTACCTTGAAATTAACCTTCAACAATTAATATGTTTAGGTATTTTAGTTGGAACTGATTATAATCCAAAGGGTGTTCCTGGAATAGGTCAGAAAAAAGCCTTAGAAATTGTAAGGAAAAAGAGAATACCTTATGAAATATTTGAAGAAGTTGAAGAAAAAATAATGTCTTTACCAGAAGAAGAGAGGTTTGACTGGAAAGAAATTTTTCCTTTATTTAATAAACCAGAAGTTGATAATTTTGATATAAACTTTCCTGAAATAGATGAAAATAAGATAAAAGAAATTCTCGTTAATGAACATGATTTTTCTGAAGAAAGAGTTGAAAAACAAATTGAAAAACTTAAGATAGCAAAAGAGAAGAATAAACAAAAGGGTTTGAATGAGTGGTTTTAGTTTATTCTTAAAAATAGGCCTCATATCAAAGATATTCAACCTATTGCGTATTTCCAAACACTGAAGAGGAAATCCACAATAAACAAAAAGGTCTTAATGAATGGTTCTGACAAACCTTTTTGAACAATTCTCACTTCGTTCTGAATGGAAACTTTTCCTTTGAATTGGAAAATTCCATAAACAAAAAGGATTGAATGAGTGGTTGTAAAAAATCAGGTTAGTTTGAATTATTCTTGTCTACTTTTTTTGAGAAACAAATATACTGAATAAAGGAAATTTTAAAGACATTTCATAAGCTTCTTTTTCACGCTTATTAAATTTAGAATAGTCTTTATATTTAGAAGAAGGTTTGCAATGGATAAAATCAATTAATTCAAAACCAGCCTTTCTTAAATCTTTTAGTTGTGTTCTAAAGGGTTTTCTATAAGTTTTCATTTCCATTTCAGGGAGCATTTCCCATTCCATAACTCTTTCCTTCCAAGGCTCTCCTAAAAAAATCTTTTTCCCTGTTTTTTTATTGATATATTTTCCAATTCCACTAATTTTTATTTTATCATCTTCATATTTTTCTCTTGCAGCAACAAAAGGACTTTCATTTGAATAGTAAAATTTTCCTCCTTTTTTCAAAACTCTTGCAACTTCTTTGAAAACTGGTTCAAGATTTTTAATATAATCCATACTAAGGCTTGCTGTTACAACATCAAAAGAAGAATTTTTGTAAGGAAGTTTAGTCATTGAACCTACTTTAAAATCAACATTAGGGCAATTTTTCCCTGCCATTTCAATCATTGATTTACTAATATCTATTCCCCAGCATTTTGCTCCTTTTTTAAGATATTTCTTAATATGAACCCCTGCTCCACAACCAATATCTAATAATTTTTTATCTTTAATATTTCCAACGGTCTTTACCATACAAGGAACTTCTACAAGTTCATTAAAAATTCTCTTTCTTTGGTATTCTTTACCAAATTTATCATACACCTTTTTAGTATGTTTTTCAACATCCATAACAAAAATAAGAACAATATAATTTAAAATATTTATTGTTTAATGAAAATCGAAAAGTAAAAAACAAACCTTAAAAAGATGTTCCACATGCATTGAATATAAAAGAGGCGAGAATGAAATCTCAAATATATAAAGAAACAAAAGAGAAACTAGAAAAAATAAAAGAGAGCCTTCCTTATTTGGAAAAAGCAGTTAAATTAAGAAGCAAAAAACAAATTGAAAATTCTGTAGGTCTTTTTGCGTGGAATTTATTAAGACTCTATAAAAAAGTAACTGAAAAAGGGACTTCTGAATCTATTCATGACATTACAAAAAAACTTTGGTGGTTTAGAAATCAGGAAGTAAAAAAAGAAAGAAAATACAAACCAACAAAAGAACAATATTCTTTATGGGCTAAAAGGTATGACAAAGAAAATAATCTCCTGACAGTTCTTGAAGAAAAAGAAATTAATGATTTTATTGATTTTAAAAAATTGAAAAGAAAAGAAGTTTTGGATTTTGGTTGTGGGACTGGAAGATATACAATTCCTCTTGCAAAGAGAGGGGCAAAAGTAATAGCTATTGATTTAACTCCTGCAATGATTCGTAGAGCTAAAGAAAAAGCTAAAGAAGAAAGTATTAGAGATAATATAAAATTCAAACAAACAGATATCACAGAATATGAACCAAAGAAAAAATTTGATTTAATTGTTTCTATGCTTGTCCTGGATCATATAAAAAATCTCAAGAAATCAATTAATGCAATCTCAAAAGCAAGTAAAAAAGGAACAGATGTTGTAATCTCAAATCTTCATCCTGAGATATTGAGAGAAAATGCTGATCTTGAAACAGGAAGAGCCAGAGGTTATTTGGTTGAAGGATATAAAACAGACCAATTCTGCCATTCCATTGAAGAATATGTTGATTTATTTAAGAAAAAAGGGTTTGTTTTGACTAAGATAAAAAATCTGATTGTAGATGAAAAATACACAAAAATGAAAAAATACAAAAAGCCATTTAGTGGAATGGAAAACAAGGCTATAGGGATTATAATGAAATTTAAGAAAATAGAATGAGTTTTTTGTTTAATAAAGTAAAATGAAAAAGTTTAATTCAAAAAAAGAGATATTTGATTATATTAAGGAAAAATATTCTAATGCAGATTCTATTATTGTTAGAGGTTCTTCTCCTAAAAGAAAACTAAAAGAGTTTGATGACATTGATGTTGATTTTTTACAAGATAAACCAGCAAAACCAGAATATGAATTGGTTTCTTTAAATGGAAAACTGATTTTGATTACAGCCTATCCTTACAAAGCAGGAAAAAAGATTAATAATGTACCAAAAGGAGTTAAAGTTTTGAAAGGTGATTATTGTAAAACTATTGAAAATCAAAAACCATATACAAAAAAAGAAAAGTACAAAAGAGATAACCAAATGTTTATGGATATTATGTTTAAATATTTAAGAAAAAGAGACAAATCTCTTCTTGATGATTTAGATAAATATACGCAATTTTAATATGAAAATGAAAAAACCAAAATTTGTTGTATTGAGAGGGAGACCTACTTCAGGAAAATCAAGTATTTCAAAGCTTCTTAAAGAAAGATTGTGTGCTGTTTCTCCTCAGATTAAAATTGAAGAAGAGCCTGATAAAAGTGTTATTTATGACCAGAAATTTTATAGAAGTCTTGTTAAAAAGTTTAGTGAAAAGATAAAAGAATTAGTAGAGAAAAATGATGTTGTTCAGGAAAGATATATTTATTCAAATATAGTTAATGAATTTTTATTAGAAGGCAAGATAAATAAAATTCCCAAGGATATAATAAAACCTGATAAAATAATTTATCTAACAGCTGATTTATATGAAATAGAAAGGAGATTCAAAAAAAGAAAAAAGAGGAGTAAAAGAGAATGTATTGAGAATGTAAGGAAAATGATGAAAGTTTATGAAAAGATTCTTCCAAAAAACAAGACAATAAAAATTAATACTACTAATAGAGACCCTGAAAATGCAGTTAATGAAATAATTGAAAGATTGGATAAGTAAAAATGAAAATAAGAAAAGCAAATAAAAAAGATGTTAATATAATTGCAGAAATAGAGCATAATTCTAAATATAAAAATTCTGAATTGAAAAAATACCAACAGACTAAAGATCAAACCATAGAAATGATTAAAGAAATATTTGAGAAAAATTCTCATGATGTTTATGTTTTAGAAGAGGATAATTCTTCTGTAGGATATTTTGCTGTTTCATTTGATAAAAGAAAAAAGACTTGTTATATTGATTATATTGCAATAAAGAAAAAATTTCAGGGCAAGGGTTTGGCAAGAAAAATGATGAAAAAGATAGAATCAATTGCAAAAAGAAAAAAATGTAATGAAATAGAATTAAATGTCTGGGCAAAAAATTATCCTGCAATTTCCTTATACACTAAGTTTAATTTTCATGTAATAGATATTATGAAAAATTTCTATCCAAACAAAGATGATAAACTAAAAATGAGAAAGTACTTAGATTAAAAACACTTAAAAAATTTTCAAAAGAAGCTAATAAAAATCAAAGAAAAAATAATTAAAACTTCTTTCCTATTTATCAAACATGAAAAAATATGAATTTGAAATAAACAATGTTCCTGTAGAAGTAAATTCTTATTTAGATGAAGCTAACCTTGAAAAAGAAGAATTAATTGATTCTATTTTAAAACAAACCAAACCAAACAGATATATTGGTTATGGTGGATGGATAAAAGAAGAATATTTCAAAAAATCTCTTGAATTGAGTCTTAAGTCTAATGAAGAGATGAAAAATAAAAAGTTTAGAATAAGTGATAAAGAACACATAGAAGAAATTAAAAAGGCATTAGAAAAATGTAGTTCTGTTTTAGAAAAGAAATTATATATTTTTACTTTTCCTACCTATAGTAAATTTATTTCAGAAAAAATGAATGGTGCAGGAGGTTCTACACCATATAAAAATATCTTTTACCTAAAAATTCCTCCTCATGAAAACAAAGAAAAACAAAAAGAATCAATACAACACACAGTTGCTCATGAAATAGGTCATGCTTTATCAGAAGAACCTAATCTTTATAGCAGCCCTTCAAGAATGTTTAAAGAAGAAGGATTAAATGAACATTTTAGAGAAGAAAAGATTGGAGGGGGAAGAGATCCCTGGACAAAGGCAATTTCAAAAGAAAAAGCAATGGAGATTTTTAATGAAATTAAAGAACAAAGTAAATTATATAAAACTGACAGAAAATCTCATAGAGAAATCTTTTTCGGCACAGGAAAATACCCTCTATGGTCAGGATATACAATAGGTTATTATTTAATTGAAGATTATTTAAATAGCCTCAAGGATAAAGAAAATATTGACTGGAAGAAATTTTTCAAAACTCCTTCAAAAAAAATTATTGATTCTATTATAGAAAAATATTCTAAAGATTAAAAATTTTCATTGAAATAATTAATGATCCTCTTAAAAAATTCTAAAAAATAAGTGTAAGGAACCTGAATCCGAAAATTCATAAGATCCGAAGACCCAAACATGACCGAAGTCATATTGACTCCTTACGAAAAAACATAATAATCAAGAGTATATAAACCTATGCATTCCTTAAAAAGTTAAGTCAAAAAGTAATTTATTGCTGATATCTGAAGATTAGTTTTATAAATAAATACTTCTTAGAAACTTCATGAAAAGAGTGAAAAAGACGTTAATTTTTTTATTAATAGTAATAGGGGTTTTGATTTTATTGAATTTTATAGGAGTATTTAATTTCTTAAATCCATTTTTTGAAATGGTATCAAATAATTTTGGAATTGGATTAGAAGATATGGTTTATTTTAAATATGGTCTTGCTATTTTAATTTTCTTAGCTATTTTTTATATATTAAACACTGCACAAATACCTGATTCTAAAGCTGTTCGTCTAATACTTTCACTAGCAATTGGTTTTTTAGCAATCTTTTTTATAACAAAACAAGCACTATACTCTATTTTTCAATCTTACGTTGGTTTATTTTTTACTATGGTTGCTGCTTTAATAATAGGAGGGATAGTTATTTTAATAGAAAAAATATTTCCAAAAAAACAAAGAGAAATTGAATAAATTTTGCGATAGTTTTAAAAATACTAATATCTTACAGATTTTATGGTAAAGAAATCCAAAAAAAAGAGTAGTAAAAAAAATTCTAAAAAAAATAAAAAAAATACTCAAACTTTTCTAAAAAATAATAAATGGGCTATTACAGCAGTCTTATTATTTGTTGTGGCATTTTTATTATTAGGTTCCTTTAATTTTGGAGAAGGAGCTAATATTACAGGTAATCAAATTTTTGGAGGAGATGGTTCTGTTTTTGGAGATGGAGAAAACACAGTAAGTGTGGGAGACGGAGAGTATCCTTTTACTCAAACAGGGATGGATATAACAAAAATAATCTTTTTTGTAATTGTTATTTTACTTATTTTTTCAGTTCTAAATATTACAGGAATTCCTCATATTGTTGGATTACAATGGGTATTTGCAATACTAATTGGTTATTTGGCTGTAGGATATATTACTCCTGCTGAAATTTTTGCTATGTTGTCTACTTATAGTGCATTAGGATTAGCTCTTATTTCAGCTGTTCCATTCATTGTTATGATGTTAGCATCTGCTGCAATCTTATCTCCTCTTAAAAAAGAAAGAGATATAGACCCTAAAACAGGAAAAGTAAAATCATATCAAGTAACTAACTTTGGAAAATTAACTATAGGAAAGATACTTTTAGTCAAAATTTTATGGGCTTTTTTCACTCTATTTTTAGTTTACAAAATTATTACAGGTGTTTTTATGGAAGGACAAGCTTTAGGCGCAGAAGGAGTTACAGTTGGAGCTATTATTTTAGGAGTAACATTATTCTTCAGTATACTTATTACATTCTGGAATTCAAAATTCAGGAAAATGGTTATGAAGTTTGGTCAGGAAATAAAAGCATGGCAAAGAACATATGAAAGTAGTGAAGAAATGCATGATGAAGAGAAAAAAGTAGAATTAGAAGAAAATTTAAAGAAGAAAAGGCGAAAAGCGAAAGAAAAAGGGGAATACTTTGGAGACCAGATAGGTAGTTATAAAGGGTAAAAATAATTTTTCAAAATAATTCCAACTAATTAAAAACATTGTTCTTATTAATTAAACAATAAATAATTTAGATGATTTCCATTAATTAATCTCTTTTAAGAATTTTTCTTTTACTAATAATTCAATTACAAATATCAGGTAAAATAATATTAGTAAGTAGAGAATATAAAACCCAATAAAAAATTACAAGGCTTTCAACAAAATAGATTTGATTATAAGGAATTTAATATGAATAATGTATTATTTTGAAACTATCATTTAAGTTGATTTTTATTTTAATCTTCCATACCTATTAAATATGTTAAGAAACTCTTTTTGAGAAAGATTTAGTCTTTTACAAATATCGTTTTCATTTTTTCCTATTCTCCTTTTCCTTAAATATCTAATAAATTTTGCCCAACTTCCATCATAAGAACTTTTCGGGTCTTGTGATTTCTTTTTGTATCTTTTTGCTTCTTTAATCAATAATTTATCTCTTTTTTGTTTTTCTGGTTCAGGAGTTCCTTTTTCTGGTTCTCTTGATCTCCCAAAAACAGCAGCTGCATAATGTCCTCTATCCATTTTTATTTTTACAGTTTTCTTTTTATATGCTTTCCCATCAATTCTCCAATAATTAAAACCAAAACCTTCTTCTGGAATGGCCTTTAATTTAACTTTTTTAGGTTTTTTATAATAATATATACCCTGTTTAGGTTTTGTTTTCCCTCTTCCTCTTGAAACTATCTGTAAAGTCGTTTTTCCCTTTTTACTGCCTTTTTCAAATGCACCTGGCTTATAGTCACTATCCTCTTCATTTCCTTTTGAGACTTTAATGATTATACCTATTATAATAAGAATAATCCCTATCACTATAACCCATATATCTTGATAAATTAATTCAAATAACCCTAATAAAACCAATCCTCCCCCAAAAATAAATAAAATATTGGAAAAGCCCCATTTTTTTACAAGAAAAATCAAAAACCCTATTAATAAAATAGGAGCAATTATATTAAGAAAATCAGTAGGTATTCCTATATTAGATAAAAGATCTCCTAAATTAAAATTAATTTTCCATAAGCCATATGTGGCTCCAAGAGATAAGGCTAAAGCAGGAACCCATGCAGATTTAAGAGGTTTACCCTGGGAATCTTTAAAAAATCTTGAAAAAGCCAGATTAATTATAAAGAAAATTATTACAAATGCCACTAAAAGAAAAACATCTTCTGAAGAAAAACCCCCAAAATATCCAATAGAACCCATATAAGCCTTAATAGAACTTAATGTAAAAATACTTACTAATGTTGAGATCAAGAATAAAAAACCTCTTTTTTTATTTCTTTTTAAATTCCCCATGAAAAAATGAATAAACAGGGATTTATAAAATATTCTGTTATAGACACAAAACTTTTAATCTATAGGAGTTTATATTTTTATATTATGGAAGAATCTGGAAACAAAATCCAAAAAAATAATAAACAAAAAAGAGCATATGATGTTTTAGGAAATATCGCTATTGTTAATTTCCCTGAAGAGCTTTCTGAAAAAGAGAAAAAAGAATTTGCAAAAGGAATCTTAGATGAAAGAAAAGAGATTAAAACTGTTTTAGAAAAATCAGGAAAATTCCGGGGGCGGCTAAGAAAAATGGAAAC
>Ga0102937_1001108_pt1 | contig 12197 bp, 12 predicted proteins | sample SalPonR2_B_D1_MG_FD_78213 | JGI IMG/M metagenome (GOLD analysis project Ga0102937, IMG submission 78213) | Salt pond soil microbial communities from South San Francisco under conditions of wetland restoration - Salt Pond MetaG R2_B_D1_MG | ecosystem: Environmental > Aquatic > Marine > Intertidal... | reverse complement strand
TTGGCGACCGGGATATCTACGAGGTGAAGCTGGGCGAGGAGTTCCTGATGTCCAGCATGTTCGTGGATGCCGAAGTAGCGCTCTCTGATATCGGGCTTGGCGAAACCGAGGGCAACGACCTCAGTGTGGTTGTCGGTGGCCTGGGCCTGGGTTACACCGCCGTGGCGGCTCTCAGGCATGAGCGGGTTGCCGAGCTACTGGTGGTTGAGTATCTGAAACCCGTTATCGGATGGCATCAGCAGGAGCTGGTGCCCCTGGGTAAAGATCTTAATGCCGATCCCCGGAACCGCTATGTCCATGGCAGTTTCTTTGACCTGGCAATTGCCGATCCGGCGGAGGGTGGTTTCGATCCGGAGAATCCGGGCAAACAGTTCGATGCCATCCTCCTGGACATTGACCATTCACCCCGGGCTCTTCTACACGATTCCAGTGCCAGCTTCTACACCGCCAACAACCTGCGCCTGATGGCCCGGCAACTGAAGCCCCGGGGTGTGTTTGCCATGTGGTCGAACGAGGGCGAGGATAACGAATTCATGGCCGTTCTCAACGAGGTTTTCTCCGATGTGGCCTGCCATGTCGTATCCTTCTTCAATCCATTTCAGAACAGGGAATCGTTCAACACCGTGTATGTGGCCCGCAAGCCGGGTTGAGAAACCGGAGTCTGTATGCCTTTAACCACGCACCGCAGCCGACCATTCAGTTCCAGCCAGCGTCTGCCCGAGCCGGATCAGCCGCCGGTGCTGCATGAACCGAACGAGGCCGGCGCGATGCTGGCGGAGTTTATCCATCGCCACCCCCGCTTGCTGATTCTGACCGGCGCCGGGGTCAGTACGGATTCCGGTATTCCGGATTACCGGGATGGCGATGGCGCCTGGAAGCGCAAGCAGCCGGTTCAGCACAAGGCTTTCATGGAAGATATATACACCCGCCAACGCTACTGGGGCCGCAGCCTGATTGGCTGGCCGGTGATGCGCAATGCAACACCCAATCCCTCCCATCATTACATCTCTGATCTGGAATTGCTGAACCACAGCAGCCTTGTAGTCACGCAGAACGTTGACCGCCTGCACCAGAAAGCCGGTACCCGGGCGGTGACCGATCTGCATGGCCGGGCGGATGAGGTGGTGTGCATGAGCTGCGGCTATCGTTGCCCGCGGGACGAGGTGCATGACCGCTGCGCGGACCTGAACCCCGGATTTCGGAAATATACGGCGGACACAGCGCCGGATGGCGATGCTGATCTGGATGTGGATTTTGAGGATTTCCGGCTGGCGGACTGCCCGAAGTGTCAGGGGATTCTGAAGCCGGATGTCGTGTTTTTCGGGGATTTCGTCCCGAAAGACCGGGTCTACTCGGCTCTGGATACGCTCAAGGCCAGCGATGGCCTCTTGGTGATTGGTTCGTCGTTGATGGTGTATTCCGGCTTCCGTTTCTGCCGGTACGCCAACGAGTGGAACAAGCCCATTGCCACCCTGAATCTGGGGCGTACACGGGCTGAGGATCTGGTGGATCTGAAACTGAATGCGAGGATCGGGGAGACCCTGAAGGCCTCCCTCGATCAGTTATAGCGGTGGTTACATCAGGTTGTAGATAAACACCACGGCCACCGCTACCGGAGTCACAAAGCGCACGGTGATCAGCCAAAGATTGAACATGCCCGGTGACAGGGCCAGTTCCTTCTCCATGGCCTGGCGTGACATCACCCAGCCTGCAAACAGGGCAACCAGCAAACCACCCAGCGGCAGCATGATGTTGGCGGTGAAGAAGTCCAGAAGATCGAAGATGGTCTTGCCTTCCAGCATGGGCACAAAGCCGAGGGGAGCAAAGTCGGCCCAGAGGTTCAGAGACAGAATCGAGGCGATACCCAGTCCCCAGCAGACAAAACCTGCGCCCAGTGTACTGACGGTGCGGTTCATGCCTTTACGCTCCTCAAGCCATTCGACGATGGGCTCCAGCAGTGAAATCCCGGATGTCCAGGCGGCGAAGATCAGCAGGACAAAGAACAGGGTGCCGAACAGGGAACCCATGGGCATTTGACCGAAGGCCAGCGGCAGGGTCTGGAAGATCAGTCCCGGGCCGGCGCCCGGCTCAAGGCCGTTGGCGAACACGATCGGAAAAATGGCCAGACCCGCGAGCAGCGCCACACCGGTGTCGATGACTGACACGGTCATGGAAGTCTTGGCGATGGAAATATTTTTGGGCAGGTAGGAGCCGTAGGCCATCATCACGGCCATACCCAGGCTCAGGGTGAAGAATGCATGGCCCAGCGCCACCAGGATTCCGGACGTTGTGAGCTTGGAGAAATCCGGCTGGAAAAGGAACGCCGCGGCCTGGCCGAAGTGTCCGGTGGTCATTGCATAGCCCACAACAACCAACAGGAGCACGAACAGGGCCGGCATCAGAATGCTGACCGCCCGCTCAAGGCCCGAGCGAACACCCCGAACAACCACAACCATCACCATGGCCATGAACAGCGTATGCCATGCGAGCAGGGTGGTGGGATCGCTGAGCAGGCCGGAGAAGATTGCGCCGATGGCATCTGCCGACTGACCGGCAATCTGGCCGCTGGCGGTCGTGCCCACGTAGGAAATCGCCCAACCGCCAATGACCGAGTAGAACGAGAGAATCAGGAAACCCGCCAGAATGCCGATGGCACCGACCAGCTTCCAGGCGGGGTTGAGGCGGTCCCGTTCGGCAATCAGGCTCAGGCTCTTGACGGGGCTTCGACCGCCGCGACGGCCGATCATGACTTCCGCCATCATGATCGGAATACCGACGACCGCAATGCACAGCAGATAAACCAGAACAAAGGCGCCGCCCCCGTTCTCACCGGTCACATAGGGGAATTTCCAGATATTACCCAGGCCTACGGCGGAGCCGGTGGCGGCAAGAATAAAGGCAAGACGTGATGACCAGAGCCCGCGCTGGGCGTTTGAACCTTCAAGCGCTCCTGAATGGCTGGCGGCATCTGATGAAGTGACAGACATAACTATCTCCCGGAGTATTTGTTTTTGTATCAGGGTTTAAGAGGGAAGCTACAGTTATCTGCAGCTTCCTGAGGTGTGCGCCGGTGTCAGCTCAGCCGGTGCGAGCCAACCGCTCGGGTGCCAGGCGGGCTCCGGCGGTGTGCTTTTTGAACCGTTCTTCCGCCAGTTCGTTGGCGATCTCCCCGGTGGGGCGCCCCGAGCGGTCGGAACGGTTGAAAATTTCGGTCAGGGTGTCGCCGATGGTCTCGACGTGGGCGCGAACCGTTTCCGGTGTGGCTCCGGTGCGCTCGTAGAACACATCGATGATGCCACCGGCGTTGATGGCAAAATCCGGTGCGTAGAGAATGCCCCGGTCCCGAAGCATGGCATCGTGTTCCGGGTGTTCCAGCAGATTGTTGGCGGCGCCGGCGACAATGCGGGCCTGCAGTTGGGGAATGCTGTTGTCGTTCAGTACCGCGCCCATGGCGCAGGGCGCAACCACGTCTACCGGCAGGGACAGAATGTCCTCGGCGGCGGCCGGTCTCGCTCCCAGCTGATCCACCGCCTGCTGCATGTTGTCCTCGTGAATGTCATACACCCAGAGATCAGCGCCGGCGTCCTTCAGGTGCCGGGCCAGACGGAAACCGACATTACCGATGCCCTGAATGGCCACCTTCAGACCGTTCAGGTTATCCCGCCCGAGTTTGTGTTTTACTGCTGCTTTGAGGCCAATGAAGGTGCCGTAGGCAGTTGCCGGTGATGGGTCGCCGTTGCTGGGATTGCCGTCGAATCCGGTGCGCGAGGCGATTCCGGCGACGTGGCCGGTATGTCGGCCCATGACCTTGAGGTCGGGTACGCTGGTGCCGGAGTCTTCCGCGGCAATGTATTGGCCGCCAAGGCTCTCAAGATGGCGCCCCATGGCTTCCATCATTGCCTCGGTCTTCTGTTTGCGTGGGTCACCGATAATGACGGATTTGCCGCCACCGAGATCCAGGTTGGCCAGGGCGGATTTGTAGGTCATGCCCCGTGACAGTCGAAGTACATCGCGTACAGCCTCTTCATCCGAGGCATAGGGAAACATCCGGCAGCCGCCCAGTGCAGGACCTCGGGAGGTGTTATGGATGGCAACGATGGCCTTGAGGCCGGTTTCGGGATCGCAGAAAAAGGACAGATGTTCGTGGTTATCGAACTCGGGATGGCTGAATAGCATTGTGAAATCCTCTCCCACTGAGCCGGATCTCGGCATGAGCGGGTATCTTGTTCTTGTCGACCGGCTTGTGGCCGGCGTTCCGATTTCAGGTGTCCGTTTTTCGGTTGGGGGTTACCCATCAAAAGTGCCCTTTTGGGGCTGGACGAAAAACAAACTAGCGGCAATTGACGTTAACGTCAACATGCAAAAGTGAACTATTAGATGCAAGCGTCATATCAGGTGTTCGCTTATCGTAAAACGATTGCAGCAATCATGGGGTTACCGGATCTGGTTAATTTATAATTGAGTCATGTATCCGAACTCGGAATTTCTGAGTGGAGGTAAATCATGAAACGGCTTTTTTATCTTGTAGATTCCATTGGCAGCCTGGAGGAGATCTCCGAGGACCTGCACGAACGGGGAATCACAGACTGGCGCTTTCACATTGTCAGTAAGGATGAAGCCGGTCTTTACACCCATCGCCTTCATTCTGCCAGTGTCCTGGACAGGACCGACCTGCCAAGGTTTGTTGAGCGTGGCATGATCATTGGGGCACTGTTCACACTCTTTTTCGTCGTTCCCCTGGCTACCTGGGGTGGTCTTGGTTGGCCGTTGGCCGCCTTTGTCGCCATGGGCGCGTTCGCCATCATCGCAGGGGGCTGGCTGGGCGGCTTCGGCGGTATCAACGCCGAGAACTACCGCATCCGCAAATTCCATCAGGCTATTGAGGCAGGGCGTCACCTGGTCATGGTTGATGTGCCCAAGTCGGATTTGGACGAGATGAAAAAGCTGATGGCCAAGAACCACCCTGAAGCAAAACTGCAGGGCGAGAGCAGCAGCTTCAACAACCCCTTTGCGGCAGGGGACGATCGGGTGCATCTCGTCCATTAGTCGAAGATAAGGTAGTTTCTTCGGAAACTACCTATACGCGTCCCGGCGAAACTGGCCTAGCTTCCACGGATGTCTGTCGCTTCCTATTCTTATCAGCTCCAGCCGGCCCGGGTACGCCTGGAGTTCTTCCGGCTACTTCCCATCTCATTGTTCGTGGTGGCGTTTGGTGCTGCCTTTGGATTGGCGGCCACCCAGAAAGGTCTTGAGCCCCTCCAGGCTGTTCTGATGAGTGCCACGGTGTTTGCCGGGGCTTCCCAGTTTGCCGCCGTTGATATGTGGGGAGCGGAGGTCTCTGTTCTCCCGATGATGGCCGTGGTGTTTGCCATTAATTCTCGCCATCTTTTGATGGGAGCCTCTTTGTATCCCATGCTGAGGGACCTCCCGCCTGGTAAACGATATAGCCTGTTGCTGCTTTTGACCGATGCCAACTGGGCGGTCTCCGCCCAGGAATACCAGAGTGGCCGGCGCAACCTGGAGGTTATTCTCGGGGGCGGCCTTGCCCTGTGGGGGGCCTGGATCATCGGCACGGGCCTGGGTGTCTACTTTGGGGGGCTGTTGCAGAATCCCAAATCCCTGGGGCTGGACATGGTCCTCGGATGCTTCCTGCTGGCCATGGCCCTTGGCGGCAAGAAATCACCCAGGGTGCTTGTGGCCTGGACAGTGGCTGCATTGGCCTCGCTGGCGGCCTGGAAGTGGTTACCGCCCAATACCCATGTGGTGGTCGGTGCCCTGGCGGGCGGTGCTATCGGGTTCTTCTGGCTTGAGCGAAAGCCTGCCGCAGAGGTGACAGGTGAAGCAGGTGTCGACGGAAACGCCCATGACCATTGAAACCACCACAGCTGGCATTCTGTTCCTGATTGGCATCATGACGGTCGTCACTCTGGTAACCCGCTTCGGCGGGGCTTTCATCATGTCGTTCGTAAAGATTAACCCCCGAATCGAAAGCTTTATCAACACAATGGCCAGCTCGGTTCTGATCGCCATTATCGTTCCCATGGCGTTCAGTGGCGACCTTGGGGCAGTGGCCGCTCTGGTCGTCACAGCGGTGATCATGCTGGCTCTGCGCAAACCCCTGCCAGCGATTGCAGCCGGCATCGCCGCTGCCGGTATCGTCCGCTATCTGACCTGACCTCCCGAATGTGAAGTGATTAAAAACTGCTCAAGTCTGGCGCCGACCGGCCGATACACCTGTGTAGTGATAACAGGTACCCGAAGCCATGATTTCCTCCAGCCAGATTTCGCTTTTCCAGGACAGTTCCCGCCAGGTATCGGCGTTTGACAGCACACAGCTGCGCATCAACCGCCAGTCACCAGCGGCGCCCCAGGCTAATGAGAATGCAAGAGGATCAGAACTGACCCTTTTGCGCCAGGCTGCCTACCGTTACAGTAGCCAGGAGCAGCTCGCTTTCAGCGGCAGCAGCACGGTAACCGGCAACGGTCAACAGAGCGTGTTCACCAGTGCCCAGCTTGCCGAGAAAACCACGGATCTGTTTCTGATGGGCCAGCAGGCGCTGAGTGTGAGCCGTGCGGCGCTGGGCGGTGATTCCGGCGTCGAGGGTGGCGGCAGTCTCTCGGTTTCAGCCGGGCGCTACATGTTCTACTCCGAGAGCGAATCCAGAAGCTTTGCCTCCACCGGCACCATAAGTCTCGAAAACGGCGAAACCATTGATTTCACAATTTCTTTGCGACAGTCCCAGTCCCGAACCTACGAGTACTCGGAGCTGGTCCAGATCCAGGAGCGGCCGCTCACCGATCCTCTGGTAATCAACTTCGGCAATGCCACCGCGCGCCTGACCGACACGCTGTTCGAATTCGATCTGAGCGGCGACGGGGAAACCGGCCAGTTCGCCTCCCTGGGCAGCGGCAGCGGCTATCTGGTGTTGGATCGCAATGGCAACGGCAAGGTGGACGATGGCACTGAGCTTTTCGGTCCCCAGAGCGGTTCTGGCTTCGGCGAACTGGCCAGGTTCGACGATGACGGCAACCGCTGGGTAGATGCCAATGATGAGATTTTTGAGTCGCTGTCCGTGTGGGTTCAAACCGCGGACGGCTCGCAGGCTTTGAAATCCCTTGGGGAGGTCGGGGTTCAGGCCCTGTACGTGGATAATGTCGAAGACCGCTTCACCCTTGCCAACAGCCAGGGCGTGCCGCTGGGCCAGATCAAGGGAGCGGGCATCTATCTGACCACCGACGGGGAGGTCCGCACCCTGGAAGAAATCGATCTTGCAGAACAGGATGCCGCAGACGCGCCGGCCGTGGAGACCGTCCTGAGTACTGACCGTGGGTCAGCAGATCGCGGTGGTAGCGGTGGTCTGGTGGAAGCCCGGGTGGAAGCCATCCGCTCGGCCCTTGAAAAGCTGAACGAAATCCGCGAGAAGCAGAAAGCGTTCATCGAAGAGTCGAAAGAATCCGGCAAGCCTGAATCACCCATCGTCGACTACCTGAAGCTGATCGATAAGATGCGACTGGAAATGCTCAATAGTCAGGACGAGAAGAGGCAGGCGGCGAGCCGGTACCTTGAGTTTGCGGCACTTTAGTCGCCGTAGTCGCCGGTGGGCGATCCAGTAGGGCTGGCCTGCCCCCAGAGGAAGCAGTCCATCAGTTCCGTCTTGCAGTCCACGCCCAGTTTCGCGTAAAGATTCCCCACGTGGGTAATGATTGAGTGGCGTGAGATTTTCCAGAGGCTCGCCATTTCCGCAAACGACATTCCCGTGGCCAGTCCGCAGGCCACCTGCAGTTGTCGCCTGGAAATTGATCGATGTTGCAGCTCACGGAACATTTTCAGGCTGAATGGGATGCATCGTTCTGAAACCAGCGCAAAGCGGCCCAGCTGGTTTGTGGGCTGTACATGCATCCGGAAATGCCCCCAGGCAGTATCCATGACCTGGCGACGGGGATTCGGGCTCTTGTCGTCAATGGGCAAAGCAAGAGCGGGCGGCAGGTCACTGGAAAACGTGGTGGCCTCTTCTCCAGGGGCGTTCTGATTCAGCATTGTGCAGTGTTGCCGCAGGACTTCAGTGCTTTGCTCCAATCCAGCTTGCGGCGACCAGATGCCCGCTCCCGGAGGGCCTGCAGCGATCACCCGCATCGTGTTCAGCGGTCCGTCGGACGGACCGGACAGAACAGCGCCGATCCGAGGGGCTGCCTCGTTCAGCCAGTCAAGTTCGCCGCTCGTAAATGGATCATCGCCTTGACCACGAAAGACCGCCAGCCCACCAATGGGTGTGCCATTGGCCGGCACGACAACCCGGGCGAGATCGGCAATACCCCAGGGGGCCAGCATGAATCGGTAGGCCTCGGTCTCCCGAAATTCTGCAAAGCTTATCTGGAGAACGTCCGAGAGCCTCTCAGCACCATACTTCCCGCCCATATCTTCGCGAAAGGTGGAGCCTCCGACCTGCCGTTCCCGGCTTGAGTTCGCATACTGCCGGGCGTAGTGGGCAATGCCGTCCTCGAGATCGATAAGGCTTGAATAGGCACCGGCCACCATGCCATCTCTGCTGGACCAGAGCAGCAAGCTGCCCGCGCCGGGGATCGCCTGATCGACGATCCCGAGTACATCCGTTACTGCAGCGGCAGCAGGCAGCTGGAGCTGACTGATGATCTCAAGTTTTTCTAGCGTACTGACAGACACGGTCACTCATGGTGTTATTGAGAACTTACCTCCAGAGTGTAGTCGAGCTGTCCGGGTGATGGCCGGAAGCTATCCCGGTTAAATCCCGGAAGAAAGTTGATGACCTTGAGATAGTACTCAGCCGCATCAAGACTGGTTTCGATGGTCTGTGCACACTTACCTTCTTCCCAGTCGCGAGCAATCTGATTGGAGAACCCATCCTTGTACAGCTCCAGGCGAAGGCCCCCGTCTTCGCCGGCACAGGGGAAGTCCGTTGCGGTAATGGTGTATGAGCCTCCGTCAACGGTAAACCGGTAGAAGCTCTCATCGCTGGTCTGAATCAATCTGCCTACCGTTGCCTCCACTTTCTCGTTAACCGGAATCTTCCGGGCGGCTGTCGTTGATTCATCACCTTCTGAAACCCGGGTGGCGTTCAGAGTAAACCTTGCTCTCGGGCCATTTTCATCGTCCTTCTCGACACTCGGGAGGATGTAGTATTTCTCGTCGGCATCGAGGCGCAATCTGGTAACGTCCTCTACACCGCAAAAGATCCCAGCATCGTTGCTGTCGCCGAGTTCTGAGGCGCTCAATTCGGGTTCGCTAGTCACCGTCCAGCTGCAGCGACCAGTGTTGTCATTGTCTGCGCTATTGTCACCAAACAGTTCAATGGTGTAATGGCCTGTCACCAGCGGCACGAAAATCACGAATTCGCCGCTGTCATTAAGATGATCGCCTCTGAAAGTAGAGTTTTCGCAAACTACCCGCGGGTTATCCAGCTTGGCCACCGTGCATGCGTCGAGCAGCCAGGCAAAACCGCTACCTCCATTGGTGTTCGGCGGTGTCACGCCATACTGGTTCTGCAGCGCCAGCCGCGCATTTTCCAGTAACTCATCCGTTCCGGCGTCGTTGATTGCCGCGAGCTCATCCGCGCCGTCGCCGTTAATTTGACCGTCATCGGCAAAGTCGGCGGCCAGGGCATCAAGTCCTGTTTGGCCGATGTCGGCCTCCAGTGCGGCGGCGGAGAACAGCAACAAGTTGGCACTGTCAGATTCGAGTTCGCCGGTGGCATTAAGGAGGTTAAGATCGGCCGGTGCGCTGTTCAATCCGAATGCCGCCTGAGCATCCGATCGAGCCTGGCCAAGTGCGCTATCAAATTCCGCACCACCGGCCATGAGAGAGCGAGTACGGGCCGCTGTAAAGTGGGTGAAAAGGTTGACGTTGGCATCAGGGGGCGTCGAGTCAGATACACTGGTAACCGCTGTCAGTGTGCGTGCGCTGACAGAGAAATTGGAAGTGGTTTCGTCGAAAAACTCGCCTTGCATGCGCAACAGGGTTGGGCCGGTCCAGGAAATTTCCTCGAATTCATACTGACCATTTTCACCCACGGTACCTGTCAGCTGCTGGCCGCCTTCCGAACCATCGTTGGTGAGGAGCACGGCCTCGGCAGTGCCGCCTGCCCGAAATGGGCCTTTCTGTGCAACGCCTGTCCCTGTGATCTCAGGATCGTCGGGCGTAGTACCGGCGATAGAGTCGGAGTCATCGCCACAGCCTGTGACTGCGACGCTGAGCGTCAGAGCCAGAATGGCGGTGGATCCTTTTCTCATGTGAAACATCGTGTTTCTCCTCTAGCTAATCCTTTGCGTGAGCCGGTGGCTCAAGAACCAGCATAGGGAAACACTTCTGGATTGCCTTCCCCTCGCATAGGGAAGGAGTGAAAGATCAGTTGGCCGGCATCGGGTCTGCGACGGCCATCGGATTCGGGTTTCGCAGTGCCAGATCGCCCAGCCCTGGGAGCTTGATGCCGAGAGCCGCCGGGTTGAGCCCGAAGGAGAGCCCGAGAATATTGATTTCCAGCCCTTCTCGGGTACCCATCAGGAGGCCAAGGTAGCCGCCTGCGGACAGTTGAAAGCCTGAGCCTCCCGGCACACCTGCAACCAGCCGGTCCCCCAGGTAATCCTTGCCGATAGCGTTGCCCGGCAAAGCTACATCAAGACCCGGCACTTCTCGTATCACCCAGGCTACAAAGGTGTTGCTGTTGGGGCCAGGCCAGGCATTGTACTCGGTCGGGTATGGGTAGAGTTCCACGGCCTGATAAATGTCGGGGATCAGCTTTTCTGCCTTTTCACCACGGATATCTGCATAGAGTTCCGGCCTGGCGCCGAACCAGTGCCGGTCTGGTTCGCCCGGGCGGGAATTGACCACATAGCGTCGCCAGCCGGTGACTTCATGAACCTGGTAGTGGCTGGCGCCTTTTTCCTTGGTGGCAATCCAGGTGTGCACGGCGAAGTAACCCCGCCAGCTGAAAGCCCGGGCTCCGTATACCTGGACGATGGCTTCCTCGGCCTGGTCTGGTGGGGGTGCTATCCGGGCACTTTCCCGGGTTGCAGTTTGCCAGCTCTCGGCACCCTGCAGGCTGCCACTGGTGGCAAGCAGAATTGGGCCCGACAGGAGCAGGAGCAGGGCGCCCAGGCACCAGCCTGAAGCTTTTAACAATCGTTTCATTAATCCGGTCCGAAGCGTGGGGAACATCAGGACCCTGAAAAGCACATCAAGTTCCTGATCACGAGCTTAATACTAGTGAATGGATACGTGTTCCGGTAGCTGACAGATGAGCTCAAACCCGGCCGGTGGTTTGCTGGCAGGTGGCTTGTATTCTAGGCTCAGGGATACAAGTAGCAATTTTCAGGAGGCGTTTATGTCTGACCATCATGTTTACAAAAAGGTAGAAATTGTCGGTTCATCGAAGAAAAGCATTGAAGATGCGATTGAAAATGCACTTGAAGAGTGTGGAAAAAGCGTCCGCAACATGGAGTGGTTCGAGGTTTCGGAAACCCGTGGCCATATCGTTGACGGCAAGGTGGGCCATTACCAGGTTGTGATGAAAGTTGGGTTCCGAATCGTTAACAGCTGAATTTGATATCGATGGTTGCCCTGGAGGTGCCACATGTCTGATACCAATAGCGCTTTGTTACTCGTGGATATCCAGAACGACTTCTGTGAAGGCGGAAGCCTTGCGGTTCCAGATGCCAGTAAGATCCTGCCTGTTGTTAACAGCCTGATAGGAGAAGCCTCGGAAGCGGGCCAGATGATAATTGCCAGCCGCGACTGGCATACCGTCGACCATGCCAGCTTTGAGAGCAGGGGCGGCCCCTGGCCACCTCACTGCATTCAGGATACCGAGGGAGCGGCGTTTCATGCCGGCATGCAGCTTCCGGATGATGCGGTTCGGGTGAGCAAGGGCACCGGTTTTGACACCGATGCCTATTCGGCCTTTGACGGAACCCAACTGGACACATTTCTGGATCGCCACGGTATCCGCCACCTCAGGATTGCGGGACTGGCCCTGGATGTCTGTGTTCGCGCCACGGTTCTGGACGCGTTGAAATGCGGTTTTGACGCTGAGCTCGTGGCCAGTGGCACTCGCGCTGTAAAACAGGAATCGGCCACCGATGTGTTTGAAGAGCTCCGGGCCGCCGGAACAACCATAAGCTGATTTTCCCCTATAGAGTGAGGAGTGAATTTGATTAGACAGGAATAT
>Ga0102937_1001105_pt1 | contig 12204 bp, 8 predicted proteins | sample SalPonR2_B_D1_MG_FD_78213 | JGI IMG/M metagenome (GOLD analysis project Ga0102937, IMG submission 78213) | Salt pond soil microbial communities from South San Francisco under conditions of wetland restoration - Salt Pond MetaG R2_B_D1_MG | ecosystem: Environmental > Aquatic > Marine > Intertidal... | reverse complement strand
TCTTCCTTTTTGATGCCCACTAATGCTTCCAGGGCCGGAGCGAAGAGGGTGAAATCATTTTCCTTGCGTGCCTGTAACCAGGCGTGATAGCCTTCAGAGATCAGTCGGGATTTACGCATAACGAAGGCTTCATCCAGCTTGTCTGAACGTTCGAAATCGCGATGCAGCAGGCTGACATTACGCTTTTCTGCCTCTTCCAGCTGTGCGAAATTATCGGCCAGCTCCTTCAGTAAATTCCTGGTTTTACTGGAGACAAACAACTGATGGGCCATGCCATCGAGGGTAGCTATTTGCCGGGAGCGTCCTTCGACACTCCTGGGAGGTAAGTTGACCTCTTTATCCCAGTGTAATACCGCCGTCGCGTGCTGCAGATCTGCAATTTTCTGGATGTGTTCGACTAGTCTTTCGTACGTTTTGTTCGCCATGATTTATGTTTGTTGAGACCAGGCATGCCTTGTCTTTACGTTTTTTTAAAGGTACCCACGAGCAGGCAGACCCAGCCCGCGATAAAGAAGGTTCCGCCAATGGGCGTGATCGGACCCAGCCAGCTTCCCAGATCGACAATTTCGCGTATACTCAGCAAGTAAATAGAACCAGAAAAGAGTAGTATTCCTACGGCAAAAAGCCAGGCGGCCGTGCGCCAGATCTTTATGGGCCGGGAGTGCAGCAAGACTCCTACCAGGGCAATCATAATGGTATGGTAAAAGTGGTACCGAATACCGGTCTCGAAAGTATCCAATGCATCTGGACTAATGAGTCGTTCCAGGCTGTGGGCGCCAAAAGCCCCCAGAATAACGGCTAGAGCCCCAAAAATAGCGGCTAAACGAATGAAGGAATAATCAGTCATATCATAAAGTATTTATTGGGGAAGCGCCCAGTCAATGGGTTTTCCCCCCTGGCGGGTAAGATACGCATTTGCTTTTGAAAAATGGGCACTACCGAAGTAAGCACCACGGGCCAGTGGAGAAGGGTGCGCCGCTTCCAGGATCAGGTGCTTATCCGGATCAATTAGTTCTTTTTTGCTGCGGGCGAAGTTGCCCCAGAGCATAAAGACTAGACCTTTGCGTTCGCGAGACAACTGTCGGATCACGGCGTCGGTAAAGTTCTGCCAACCGATCTTGCGGTGAGAACCCGCTTTTTTATGCTCCACGCTCAGCATGCTATTCAGCAGGAAAACACCCTGTTCCGCCCAGTGGCTGAGGTCACCGTGCGTAGCGGGATCGATATTCAGATCGCTGTTTATTTCTTTGTAAATATTCTTCAGAGAAGGCGGGACACGTACCCCACGGGGTACGGAGAAAGACAGGCCCATGGCCTCTCCGGGATTGTGATAGGGATCCTGCCCGAGGATGACCACTTTCACCTCCTCGAAGGGCGTTTTGGTGAAAGCATTAAAGATCAGCGGCCCCGGCGGGTAGATTTTCTTTCCCGCCGTTTTTTCTTTTTTCAGAAATTGTACCAGGGCTTCAAAATAGGCCTGATCGAATTGATCGGAGAGTACTTCTTTCCAGGAGTCTTCGATTTTCACGTCTGCCATTGATCGTGTAAAGTTTAGGGTAAATGGAGGAGTTTTAGTAAGGAAGATTTTAGTACTTCCGTTTTAGTCCAGAGTAGATCGTGCTTTCGGCCACTAAACATGCGAATGTCCTTGTAGGGAGCATTCTTTAGCTCGCGGAAGGCGAAATAGGCATTCTCCGGATAGATGAGTTGATCGCTATCGCCGTGCAGGATAATGGTGCGGGCGGTAATTTGCTTCCAGCCGTCGCGCATTTTTTCCAGGGCAGTATGATGAGAGAGTTTTTCCGCATTTGCCGTGCGGATCGAACCGGGCATGGCCCAGCGCAGGCCGGGGTGATGGGTAGGATAGGAGATGCTGTAAGTGCGCTCCGCGTGGGGCTTCATAGAAGCAGACTGCAGGAGCAGCCCGTCAACCAGTTCTGGATAATCCATGGCTAGGCGGGCGGCGACCGTGCCTCCGTAAGAAGAGCCGTGTACGACGATTCGTTGGTGTTGATCTCTTTTCTTTTTAATCACCTCGGCGATGAGCGCTGCTTGTTTTTTAACGGATATCTCCGGCTTCCCGTAACCGGAATAACCATAACCCGGGCGATCGACGGCCATCAATTTAGCATTGGACAGTAGCGAGCTGTCGCGTAGGAGGTTCTTCCAAAAGCGAGAAGAACTGGGGCACCGTGAATAAAGACGATGAGTGGCAGGTTTTTCTTACCAATCTCCAGATAACGCAGGGTGCGTTCTTTGGTTTCGTGGTACTGGATCTTTGCCTCGTAACGAAAGGCATTATTGCGTAATTTGAATTTATAAGCCGTATCACTAAAACGCATTTCGGCGGTGGAGTAGAGCATACTCATACCGATAAGGAGGGTCGCTGAGAAATAAAAGGATTTCCAGCGTAAGACATACAGGAAGTTACGAAAAGAGAACATAATTTATGGGATAGTAAGAAAATAGAAATACTTATTCATCCATACACACCATTATTAACAAGAGATCAATTGCGGATGTTGCCGAAGAAAGCCTTAAAATTTTGATAAAATCTCAGTTATTCTCTGAAGTTGTTTAAAAACTCCTCACTTGGCTACAAAATGGTCTTTCAAACGATCTTTGCGTTGGTAAAAGCCTCATTACGCGCTGCGTAATTTCATTTTTCCCGCCTTAATCTCGTCTGAAATTCTCATTTTTCGCACAAGCAGGAATTATTAAACAACTTCTCTGTATAGATATGAAATCCCCCAACTTCCTACGCCAAATAGCAGAATAGCCATCAGAATCAGTTGCGCTCTGCTAATGAGTGGTAGGGGCTCAGCCCGGTATCGACTTTCGTAAGGTCCAATGTCGGGTGCCGCGCCCTGTTCCCTGGGCTGCAGATCATAATCAAGGTTTAGTCCGGTGGGAATACCCGCGTCGATCAGAGGTGAGCTGCTTCGTGGTCGATAATCCTGATTGGCATAGTCGGTAAATAGGGGGTCGGCTTCGAGATGGCCACCGATGGTATTACTTTCCTGTCCATCCTGCGCATTAAATGCTTCTGCGCTGAAATAAGTATCCGTATCCTGGAAATAAGCCATGGCGGGATCGTCCATGCTGAAATTATAGATGAGATTGTGCTGGTAGGTGTTCGGCCCGACACCATCCGTATTGGTATCATAGATCAGGATACCGGTACCCCTGGCGTAGGCATCATCCCGTGGAGCCTGTGCTGTATTGATCAGGATGTTATTACGGATGGTATTGTTCATCACCTGGATGGGAAACCCAAACCCCCTGATCTGAAAGCCCGCTTCGTCGGTGTCGATGATCAGATTATGATCGAAGCTATTATCCTGACTGACCAGCCCGGGGCCATAGATGCTCAGGGCAAAAGCGAAAGCCGTAGGTGTGGTCTTAGAAGGGGAATTTCGCATCCCGCGAATAATATTGTGGTGGACCCGGTTATTATTTCCATTGATCTGTGAGACCGTCCGGCAATCTTCCACCTGATTGCGAAATATCTCATTATCCTGGCATTTGCCGTAAAGGCCATCCACCCCAAAAGGATGGGCGTAGGGAATATCCGGAGCGGAGATGTGATTATCGTAAATACGGTTATTATTAACCCCACTACCGCCGGCCTGATCACCTCTCAATTCTACCGCATTGTGGGCCCAGTTGAGGAAAGTATTATTATACACGTCACAATTGTCGACGCCGAAGACCATTCGTATCCCATCGCCCACGCCCCGCTCGGAGCCCAGCCCATAGAAAAAGGTGAAGTTGGAATTAAAGAAATTATCGCGAACGATGATTTCACCGGCGGGAACGCGCATACTACCAACATTGGCATCGATTAATTGCAGGCCCGTACCACTGGAATGACCAAGATGACAGTCCTGAATGATGATGTCTCTTCCACCAAAAATACTGAGGGCTGCCCCAATCCCACCCTGGAAATCTAGAGCCTGAAAAACCAGGTGGGAGGCATTAAAAACCAGCGCCGAATAGAAGTTATTACTACCCGAAAAAAGGGTGTACAGATCGGCCGGATTCTGGGTAGCGTAAAGGTAAAGGTTGCCACTGTCAAAGAACCATTCACCTCGTGCGCCTTCTCCATCCACGGTACCCACTTCGGCCAGGATACGGGCGCGTAAGACTTCCTGCCCATCTAAGAATAAGCGTCCGGGAGTACTGCCTTGCGCTAAAGTCCAAATATTAGATCCCGGGCTGGTCTCTGTCCAGTTGATACTATTAGCGGCATCCATAATGGGTACGACCGTAGTAATGACGGGACGGCTAAGGGTTGGATCTCCATACGCGCCGTATACGATGGGATTACCAGGCATGCCAGATACGTCGAGGTACATCTGCGCACCGGTCCACTCTTCGCCATATTTAAGCAGGAAGGTGTCACCGGGCATTGGCGTGGGATTGCGCAGTCTAAAAAGGGTCTTCCAGGCGGTAGTCGGGCTGAGGCCATCGTTACCGTTATTCCCATTGGTGAAATCCAGGTAATAAGTAGTGGCGTTTAGGTTTCCCAAAAAAAGGAAATAAAAAGCCAATAATAGGGGGGAGGTGTGCCGCATGTCTTTGTTTTTATGATTTGTCCCACCAAAAGTACTAAAATTTGGCTTATGGCTAATAAAAAAAGTCCTGCTGGTGGGCAGCAGGACTTTTTTAGCTTTATTCTGAGGATTTTTTATTCTCTGGTTTTCTTCAGATAGCCGCCTTTGGCACTGTCCACAATAACGGTAGGTCTCCCCCTGTCTTTAATAATCCAGCGGACTTTGACAACCTCATTACCCGGAATATTGTCTACCCGAAGTTTTTCGGGTTCTACTTTTTGTTCCCGGGTGACATTGAAATCTTCGTTCTCTACGATCATACCGGCAAGTACCTCGACTCCTTGGATAGAAATATAGTCGGGACGCTCGATCTTGTACTTCAGGTCCTGGCTGGCGTGGGTGGGCATCAGGCGATCATTTTTGATCACGGCCGTAATTTCGCGTAAACCACCGCCCAAACTCTTTTCTTTGATCTGATCGATCGACAAGCGTGGCATGTGGTAGGCGTGATAGAAGGTGAAAACCATATTGCGATGGCATTCTTCCTCCAGCAGGAAGCCCGGCGTGGCCCGACCAAAATTCTTTTTAAAGCCACCGATCATGATCTCTCCGTACTGGGGGTGATCGTAAGTGGTCCAGGGCACAAAAGCATCTCCCAGGAGCAGGTCTTTTTCGGCTTTATAGCGGGTGTCGGGATCGCGGCCGCTTTTCTTGTAAAAAGCGTAGCTGGTAAAGAGCTCATTGGTAAAGGTATAAATACCCCGACCACCGTAGAACCAGTCTAACTCTCCACCAAATACAGAGTAAAGGTCCTTGTAGACCGTCAGGTACCGATAGCCGGGAATCAGCTCTTCTCCCTTCTCCCCAATCGCATCGTAGATGCGGATATCGGCCCGGTTGTAGGTGCTAACGTCCTCTTCGGCACCGGGTCCGCGCAGGATCATTCCTCCCGAATTGTGGTAGCTCTGGGCACCGGCAATATTGGGGTGAGCCTTTACAAAGTCGGCCACGGCCCGGTTTTCCGGAGCGGAGAAAGGGTATTTATAGGCTCCTCGTTGCACGTAATCGGGTTGCCACTTCCAGCCCCAGTCCCGGTTGGGATCGTAGTAGCCGTAAGTGTCTTCGTTGATTTGGCCATCGCCATCGTTATCGAGGCCTTCGCGACCCAGGTATTCGTAGCGTTGTCCGGTGATGACATCGTCCGGCTCGATGGCAATCATACGGCGCGGATCTTTGGGATCGCGGATAAAGTTGCCGTTGTCGTTCTTGCGCCACATCTGCGTGATGGAGCCGTCCCCGTTGAGATCATCGTACAGGTCTTCGTCGAATTGCCCGTCACCGTCGTCATCCAGCGGGATCATACCGGCACGCGGACTACTGGCCGTATTGGGCCCTCTGAAGAACTCATCGCGCGCATCCGGATTGATGGTAGGAACGATGTAGAAGATACGGTCCCGCAGCATGTTTTTTACGTAAGTGATATCCCGAAAGCCTTCGGTCAGGTACCAGGCCGTGTAGATACAGATTTCGGCGCCCTGGATCTCGTTTGAGTGGATATTACCGTCCACGTAAAAAGCTGGCTTGCGATCGGGGTCACCCGTGCTGTAGTCGGTGATCGCCAGCAACCAGATATCGCGCCCCTGGGTAGATTTACCGATTGACTGTCGGCGTACCAGCTCGGGATGGGCTTCGGCAATCTTTTGGCCCAGAGCAGCCAGGCCATCCGAAGAATAGTATTGATTAAAGGCAATGCGAACCTTGGGATTATGTGGGGTCCCGGCGGCTCGAAAAACATCAGTAACTTTCTGCGCAAAACCGCTGAAGGGCAGGGCCAGGAAGCAAATAATTAAGAGACGTATGATATTCATCTTTGGTCGATTCATAGTTTAATAGATAAGGTTTCTACTCCGGTATGGGCTGCGCCGGCCGACAACTCAAGGCTGCCGGAGCCACGCACCAACCAGGTCAGCTGCACGGATTCGTCAGCCGCGAGCCGTTCGTAGAGTTGGTATTCCCGCCCTGAAATCAGGCTTTGGTCATCTGTCAGCTTGAGCTGCACCTTGATCTTGCGCAACCAGCGCGATCGATCCCCCATCTGGGTCTGTGTAGGCAATAGTCCTGGGTTGTGCAGATCAACGGTGATGCGCGTCAGGTTGTCTCCCAGGGATTCCGTCTGGAGGTTAATCAACTCGACGGAGGCCTGCATGTCGATGACTTCCTGCAGGAAGTCACTGTGTTTTTCCACGACGGAGCCGATCATGGCGTAGGGAGGATTCTGCATAATATGCGGAGCGAAGCCACCCACTTCAACCTTTTGTCGGGGAAAATCAGGGTGGTCAATTTCGGTCCATTCCACGAAGACTTCGTCCAGGTCGTTTTGTTCGGCCCAGCGCAGGAAGTTGGCTTCCCGGTTAGTGGTACTGGCCTGGGTAGAGTCTTTTTCTGGTTTTGGAGCCCACCAGCCCGGTGTGCTCATAGCCAGACGACCAAAGTGGAAATAAGACCATTCAAAAAAGCCACCCCCTTCGGTAACGGAGGGTGGAACATTATCGTCGGCTATGATCTGGTTATAGCGTTTGGATAGAAGGGCGTTCACCTCGGCATCTTCGCGCAGGATACTGGTCACGACTCGCTTAGTAGCGCCCGTACGATTATATTTCAAAGGACTGCTCAGATTATTCGCCGGTCCGAAGGTGAGGATACCGTAGAGGTTCCACTGCTCATAAAGAAAATCGAGCAGGGCCCGGGTCTCTTTCTGGGACACCGGATGCTCACCGGCGTGGGGGGTGAAATAGGGGAAGTTGTAAGTCAGGTTGCGGTTGAAGGATACGCCGCCGGGGCCATCTTCATTATAGGCACCATCCTGATCGTTGTCTTGCCCTTCGGTGAATAATTTATACCTTCCGCTTTGTCCTTGCTCCCGGTCGGCTTTGACCATGATACGGGGCTCGGCCTCGAGGGGGATATAATCACCGGTGGGATCTTCTACCCGGATCATAGTGATCAGACCATCTCCATTGAGATCTTCGTAGGGGTCTTCTCCTAGTCTGCCATCCCGATCTTCATCGGTGTTGCTGCCGTTTCCGTGGCGTTCGTATTGCAGCGATTGGAAATACTGCTCCGTCGCATCGGGGTTCATATTAGGAAAGATGTAAAAGGTCGTTTTGTCCAGCCAGTCCGGGTGGTTCTCCAGAATGTCTTTGGCCAGTTGTGCCGCCAGTTCCACACTGAGTAGGTGACGACCATCCACGCCACCGACAATGGCCAGGCCGGGATGGTCTTGCGGTTGTCCCTTGGAAAGGGTCAGGGCCCAAATATCGTGACCATTGGGGGTCAGGGTAAGCGATTGAATCTGAGCGTTCTGCGTATACTGGCGAACCAGGGCTTGCAGATCATTGCTCACTTGCTCTGCGGATCGATAGTCTGACTGTGCCGCGCCACGAAAGGTGGAAAAGCATAGTAGAGATCCGCAAAGGAAAATAATAAGTCTTGATTTCATATTGGAAAGGTAATTTTGTGTTGCCTTAAAGGTAAGTATTTATCCTCAGGCCAGAAAAAGAATACGATGAATGTCCGGTTTAGGATGGTATTCAACTTCGCTGGATTTGTTTTGTTAATGGATTTGTATGATTTTTACGGAAGTATAAACCAAAAGATATGATCAAGCTGTCCACTTCTTTATTTTCCCTACTACTGTTTTTTATCCTAATGGCCTGTCAGGCCGAAACGCCAAGCGAAGAAGCGGCCACTAAGACGGCGCCCGTACAGCCCAAAGCAGATATCGCCGACGTGGAAGCCGGTATCCGTGCCTATATTGATCGGGAGACGGCGGCCCGGGACGGCTATTTTCACGTCGAAAACGACACGCTGGATCTGGACCTGAAACTGGTCCGCGTACATACGGAGTACCTGTCAGTACTGGGACCCAATGATTTTTTTGCCTGTGTGGATTTGGCCACCACCACGGGGGATGTTTACGATGTAGACTTCTTTTTGGTTGGGGAGCCGGGAGATATGAAAGTAACGCGTACGGATATCCACAAGCGTAACGGACAGCCTTTTTATACCTGGAAGCGAGCCGCGGATAATACCTGGAATACGGTACCGGTTAATGGCGCAAGCAACGATTTGCTAGGTGTCTTACAGGGCAAAGACGAATTTGTTTTTCACTATGCGGTAGTGCTGCCTGAGATTATTGGCGAAGCTAAGGTCTGGCTCCCCGTAGCCCGGCGCGATCGCTTTCAGGAGGTAGCACTCTTGAAGGTTTCGGCACCGACCGAGTACCAGACGATTGAGGAAAATCAGTTTGGTAATCAGGCACTCTATCTGGAACTGAAACCCGAGCATAGTGGACAGACAATTCAGTTGGATTACGCGGTCACCCGTTTGGAGAAGGCCGCCTATCGCGAGGACGATACTGATTTGGAGCAATATATGACAGCGACTCCTCTGCTGCCGGTAGGGGGGCGCTTTGACACGCTTTCGCAAAAAATAATTGATGAGAAGGAGGCCGATACCGAGCTCATGAAAGCCCGGGCCCTGTACGATTACGTGGTGGATAATGTGCGTTACGCCAAGCAAGGGAAATACGGTACGGCCGATGCCAATTTTGCCTGCGATGAAAAATCGGGTAACTGTACAGAATTCCATTCCCTCTTTATCTCGCTGGCCCGATCGGCCGGTATTCCGGCGAGGTTTGCCGTAGGGGCGGCCATCCCATCGGCCCGTAATGAAGGGGGAATAAATGGGTATCATTGCTGGGCGGAGTTTTACGCGGAAGGTAAATGGTGGCCCGTCGACATCAGCGAAGCTAATAAATATTCCAATCTAGCCACTTACTATTTTGGTCACCATCCTGCAAATCGAATTGAGCTGAGTAAGGGGCGCAATATTCAGTTTACCCCCGGACCCGTTTCCGGGCCATTGGCTTTCTTTGCTTATCCGAAGCTGGAGGTGCAGGGAGTTGAGGTACCCGTGGCGAAAACGACCTTTTCCTTTGAGCGGAGGGAGCAGGGCTAACCAATTAGGCAACCTCTCATCCCTCAGGTATCCCCAAAAAGGCGTATTGTCTCGAATAGTTAACCGTCTAAGTTGGTTTTTCTTAAAAGTAAAGTGAGTTCGGAGTTTTAAAAAAGCATAAGAGCCAAATTTGGTAAAATGGTAATGACCAAACCACAATTCACCAAATCCACGACTTCTATGCTAGTAGAAATGTACGTTGAAATTGATCCCAAGAGCCTTTCTGCCTCTATAACTTGTTTCTGAACTACCGTTGTAGTCAGTCAAAAATGGATGCTGTTCAAAGAACTATATTTATTCAAGCACAGAAAGACTTCATCTCCCAATAGGGTAACCTGGATTTCAGGTAGTCTTGAGGGTAGGTTATATTTCTGTGGGTAACTCCTATCAAATATGCGTTCTTCAATTTCTAGCCGACTTATTTATTGAAGTGTAAAATTATTAAAGTCTTTCCTCCTTTTTTCATTGAGCTCCTCTTTTTATTGACTTTTGCCGTTTTTTTATACCTTTTTTCCGAATGGTCAAATTCTTTTGCTGAAATATGTCGCTGGTACTGCCTTTATTTATTTTATAATATTTTTAGAGTTTTAGTAACCTTTTACTGTGCTGCTATCTTGATGAATATTTTTGATCTTTCCCCTGGACAATGCTCCGGGGGCTAATACCAATACCTTGTTGGTCTCTAAAATCTGTTGGAAGTAGTTATAAGTAAGTGATCGATATCATGTATAAGTTTAGTTCAGTTCAATTTGGGGGTTCAACAAGACAGACCCCGTAGGCCCCGAAGGGATGCCGATGGCAGATGCCTACCCCATAGGGATACCCATGGCATGGCAAAACGTAGCCGACGCAGCGCGTCGGTGTCCACCTGAGGCAGATCTAAGGATGTGGAAGCCCAAAGGGGCCTAAAATCAAGGTGTAGATAATATTGGACACTTACTTAGATGACAATGAAGCGATTTAAACTTTTTAAGACCGCTTGAACCAAAAAGTTTAAAGCGCTTCAATAAGACGCACTAGAATTAAAAAGGACCTAAATCAATATTCCCCTACCGATTACATGAATTCTGTATTACTAGGATTAATAACATTACTCACAAATCTAATCTCGACGATGAAAAAGACGACTTTACTCCTAAGCCGACCCCTGCGCGGGTCGAAGATACTGACCTCATTTACTTTTTCTAAATCCTGGGTCGGGCTACTGAGCCTGTTGTTCTGCCTGCAAATGGCTGCGCCCCAGCTGTCGGCGCAAAACCCTTCCGCTTACGTGGAGTGGAGTACCTTTAAAGGAAGAACCGAACAGACTATGGTGTCCGTAGAGAACGGTGAGGCGTATGTTTTTGGCCGTTCGCGCCGTAATGATTTTCCGGTGACGGCGGGGGCGGCGCAAAGTACCTTTGGCGGCGATCTTGACCTTGTGCTCACTAAGTTCGACGCGAATGGTAATACGCTCTACGCGACTTATTTAGGTGGAAGTGGTGGGGAGGAACCGGTGGGATTGTTGGTAGAGAACGGGGAGGTGTTCTTGCTGGCGACTACCAACTCTACTGATTTTCCAGTGACGGCGGGTGCCTTTCAGTCCACCTTAAATGGAGGAAGTGATTATACGATTACCAAATTGGACGCGGCCGGTAATCTGGTGTATTCTACTTATCTAGGTAGCAGTGGACAAGATAGAAGACCAAATATGGTATTGGAGAATGGGGAGGTCCATTTACTGCTGGAAACCAATGCCACCGATTATCCGACCACTGCGGGCGCGCTACAAGCTACCTACGGTGGGGGGGGGCGTGATCTTGCGGTCACAAAACTGGATGCGATGGGAAATGCGGTTTATTCCACCTATTTGGGCGGTAGCGGGCAAGAACTTAGTTTTTCTGGATTTACCGTGGAGAACGGCATCGCTTATATATTAGGAATAACGAACTCTCCCGATTATCCGGTGACCATCGATGCGGTACAATCAGGCAACGGCGGGTTTGATGACTTTATCATTACGAAGTTGGATGCGGGGGGGAATCTTTTGTACTCTACTTACTTAGGAGGAGACCAGTACGAGGCTTTTGATGATTTTGTGGTGGATAACGGAGTGCTCTACCTACTGGGGAGTACCGATTCTCCCGATTTTCCGGTAACGGCGGGTGCGCTGCGGTCTACCCTAAATGGAACTAGTGATGTGACCATTACCAAATTTGATGCGGCCAACAATTTGGAGTACTCTACCTATTGGGGAAGCAGTGGTTTCGATGATCTAACAAATATTGAGGTATATAATGGGGCTGTCTACCTTCATGGGACAACTACCTCTACCGATTATCCGGTCACGGGCGGTGCGGCGCAGGCTACGCCTGGACCTGGCGCCCGGAGTACCGTCCTGACGAAATTTGATCCCAGCTGGACGGTCGACTATTCGACGTATTGGGCGGGCTGGAATTCCTTTAGTAGTAGTAGTTTGAATTTTCGATTTGAAAACGGGGAGGTCTATATGATCGTAGAAGCCACCTCCAATGGTTATCCCACTACGGCCAATGCCGTACAGCCTACCTTTGGTGGGGGAGATACGGATATCGGGATCACTAAATTTGCGGCAGACGGCAGTGTGGTGTATTCTACCTTTTGGGGAGAT
>Ga0102937_1001098_pt1 | contig 12230 bp, 9 predicted proteins | sample SalPonR2_B_D1_MG_FD_78213 | JGI IMG/M metagenome (GOLD analysis project Ga0102937, IMG submission 78213) | Salt pond soil microbial communities from South San Francisco under conditions of wetland restoration - Salt Pond MetaG R2_B_D1_MG | ecosystem: Environmental > Aquatic > Marine > Intertidal... | reverse complement strand
GGGGCGCAGGCTGTTCGATTACATCACCGACGGCAAGCTGGAATGGGCACCCATGGACGAGAACTACGACCGGTTTTTCCTGGGTGACAAGGTCGTGAATTTGCGGGCCGGCAAAGAAGGACTGCGTCATTCCCTGTTAGAGGCCTTCCCGGATGAACAGGAAGCCATCGACCAGTACGTGAAACTGCTGGGCAAGGTGGCCGATGGCATGCAGTGGTACACCCTGTCCAAGCTTACGCCCGGAATTCTCAGCCCGGTTGTTCACAAAGGTCTGGATGTCGCCTTGCCGGACTGTTTCAACAAGACCACCTGGGAAGTGCTGAGTGAACTGACCGATAACCAGGAGCTGATCGGAGCGATCACCGGCCAGTGGGGCGATTGTGGGGTCACACCGAAGCAATCCAGCTTTATGGTTCATGCGCTGATTGCCAAACACTACCTATACGGCGGCTTCTATCCGGTAGGCGGTGCCTCGGAGATCGCGAAAACCATCATTCCGGTCATTCAACAGCCTGGCGGCGAGGTGTTTACTTACGCCGACGTCACCGACATCCTGGTCGAGAAAGGCAAGGCAACCGGCGTGCGCATGGCCGATGGCGAGGAAATCCGGGCACCGCTGGTCATCAGCAACGCTGGTGTGATCAACACCTTCGAAAAACTGCTGCCAGCCGACGCTGCTGACAAGGTTGGCTACAAGAGCAAACGCCGGCACATCATTCCGTCCATGCCCCACATCGGGCTCTATATCGGCCTGAAAGGCACACCGGAAGAGCTCGGGCTGCCCCGAACCAATTTCTGGATCTACCCCAGCGCCGATCATGACGGCAACGTGCAACAGTTCCTGGATAACCCTGAAAACACTGAATTTCCGGTGGTGTATATTTCCTTCCCCGCGGCCAAGGATCCGGATTACCAGAACCGCTGGCCCGGCACCTCGACCATCGAGATCGTTGCGCCCACCACCTGGGAGATGTTCGAGCCCTGGCAGGACACCACCTGGGGCAAGCGCGGCGAAAACTACGAAACTCTGAAACAGAAGATCACCGACCAGCTGCTGGAGGTGATGTACGAGAAGCTGCCGCAGTTGCGGGGCAAGGTGGATTACGTGGAAACCTCCACCCCGCTCTCCACCGCCTGGTTCTGCCGCTATGGCCGGGGAGAACTTTACGGCCTGGACCACAACCCCGAGCGCTTCGAGCAGGACTGGCTGAAACCGAAGACCGACATTCCCGGGCTGTATCTCACCGGCCAGGACATCCTCACCTGTGGCGTAGTGGGTGCGATGATTGGTGGTCTGGTCAGCACCCTTGCCATACAGGGCTGGCGCGGGGCCGGATTGGCGAAACGTATTTTCGTGGGGTAACAGGGTTGCCCAGACCAATCTGTGCCGATTGCGGCATGCACCGCAATATCTGTGTGTGCGAGGCCTGTTCCCCCACGCCCAACCGCACCAGGGTGTCAGTGCTCCAGCATCCAAATGAAGCTGGCCACCCCAAAGGTACGGTCCGCATACTGGCCCAGTGTCTTAGCAACCTGGAAGTGTTCACGGGCGAGACGCCAGAGGATTTACGTGAGGCCGGTTTCGATACCGACACATTAGCCCGGAATTCAGCGCTGCTGTTTCCGGGGTCCGGCAGCGAACCCCTCGAGTCCTCAGACATCAGCCACTTCCATCACTGGATCATTCTGGACGGGACCTGGCGCAAGGCCGCCAGAATCCTTCACCAGAACCCGGCACTGGCGGCTCTACCCCGCTTCCATTTCGCCAGCCCTCCAGAATCTGCCTACGCCATCCGCAAAGCCCCGGGCTCGCATCATCTGGCCACAGCAGAAGCTGTTGCCTATCTACTCAATGTGATCGAGCCGGGGCTGGATACCCGGCCAATTTCCCACGCTATGCGCACACTGGTGGACAAACAGTTCGCCCACATCCCGGCCCGGCTGCACAAGCACTATCAATAAATCTGTGGGGTGAGACAGCCCGCCGGTCCGGACGTATTCCGGGGAATACCCGATTCGAGCAGAGAAGCCCCATGTCCGAGCAGTTTGACCCAGCAGACCTCTCCCGCATCATCGAAATGGCGTGGGAGGACCGCACGCCCTTCGAGGCCATAGAACACCTGTATGGTCTCAGGGAAAAAGACGTCATTCGCCTGATGCGCCGTGAGCTCAAGCCGGGCAGCTTCCGGCTCTGGCGCAAACGGGTAACAGGGCGAAACACCAAACACCGTCAGTTGCGCCCCGAAGGCGTGAGCCGTGGCTATTGTCCGACCCAGTACAAGCACCGATAAGCACTTTGCCATTGGCATTGAAGGGACGGCTGCGTAATCATGGGCATTCTGGCATCAAGCATATGAGGAACCCGATCGATGGCACTGTTCAACCAGAAAAACGCCCGAAAACAGCTGGACGCTGAGGCCAGCAAGGTGCATCGGGAGGACCTGGAAACCCTGCTGGATCGCCAGCGCAGCATTGAAGAGAAAGTAAAAGGCAGCGGCAAGCTGGCCCGCTTCAGTGCCGACATCAAGCTGATGTTTTCGATGATCCGGGATTACTGGTACGGCAATTATCGCAGTGTGCCCTGGAAAACCATTGCGGCAGTGGCAGGTGCCCTGCTCTATGTCATGAACCCTCTCGACGTGATTCCGGATCTGATCCTCGGATTCGGCTTCGTGGACGACGCCGGAGTGGTAGCCCTCTGCCTGAAACTGGTGGAGTCTGATCTTCATCGCTATGCTGCCTGGAAAGAACAACACGAAGAAACCACAGCGGCAGACCGCCCGAATTGATTAATTTCTGAACTGACGGTATTCTCTCGTCCCTGCTTCTGGAACACCTGAATCAAATCTGGAGTTGTAGTGGATTTAGCCACCCTCATTGGTCTTGCTGGCGCTATTATACTTATCGCCTCTGCCGTTATTCTCGGTGTTTCACCTGCCGTTTTCGTTAACCCTGCGTCCCTGCTGATCGTCGTAGGCGGCACCATGTTCGTCGTGCTGGCCAAATTCAGCGTTTCGCAGTTTCTGGGAGCCTTCAAAGCCGCCGCCAGGGCATTCAAATTCAAACTGCCAGAAACTCAAGCCAGCATTGAAGAACTCGTAGATATCGCCAACGTGGCCCGTAAAGAGGGCGTTCTTGGCCTTGAAGACAGGGAAATCAGCAGCCCGTTTCTGGCCCAGGGCATTCAGATGCTCGTAGACGGGCAAGACGCCAACACCATTAAGCAGCTTCTTAATAAAGAGCGCCTGATGACCCTGGATCACAACCGCTCCGGCGCCAAGGTCTTTACAGCCATGGCCGACGTGGCACCCGCGATGGGCATGATCGGCACCCTGATCGGCCTGGTTCAGATGCTGTCGAACATGGAAGACCCGAAATCCATCGGTCCCGCCATGGCGGTTGCCCTTCTGACCACGCTCTATGGCGCCATGATAGCCACCATGATAGCCACGCCCATTGCCGACAAGCTCTCTCTGCGCATGACCGAAGAAGCGCGCATGCAGTCGCTGTACATTGATGCGCTGGTCGCCATCCAGGAGGGCACCAATCCCCGGATCATCGAGCAGATGCTTTCAAGTTACCTGCCTCCCAAGGAACGTGAAAAAGTGGCCGAAGCAGAAGGCGCGTAACCATGGACGAGTTGCCAGAAGAAGAGAAACCGGGGATTCCGGCGTGGGTTGTTACCTTCGCTGATCTCATGTCCCTGCTGATGTGCTTCTTCGTCCTGCTGCTGTCCTTTTCGGAAATCGACGCCCAGAAATTCAAGCAGATCGCCGGGGAACTTTCCAAAGCTTTTGGTGTTCAGCGCGACGTGCCCGCCCTGGAAATTCCCGAGGGCACCAGCCCCATCTTCGACAAGTTTTCGCCCGCACCGCCCGAGCCCACCGTGGTTAACGAGGTCAAACAGACCACCACGGAGGAAGACCCGGAACTCCAGACCCTGAAAAGTCCCACCGATATGGCCGTTGAAGCTGCCGTAGAGGAAGAGATGCAGGAAACCATGGACGAGATCCTGAAAGTCCTGGAACCTGCCATTGCCGATGGTCGAATCAACGTGAGCCAGGATCAGCGGCGTATCGTGATCCGGGTGGAAGAAAAAGGCTCCTTCCCCTCCGGCTCGGCTCAGCTGACCTGGGAGTTTGAGGGTCTGCTGCTGGACATGGCCGAGGTCATTGAGGGCATTCCCGGTGATCTGACCATTGAGGGGCACACCGACAACGTCCCCATCCGTACCGATCGTTTCTACAGCAACTGGGACCTGTCCGCCGCCCGCGCTGCCGCTGTGGCCAACGTTCTGGTGGCCCGGGACCAGGTTGAACCCACCCGCCTGTCCGTCACAGGACTGGCGGATACCGAGCCCAGGGTTGCCAACACCTCCGCCGAGAACCGCGCCAGGAATCGACGCGTGGAAATCATCATCGACCTCTCCGGCCCGATGCAGGAACAGGAGGTTCGCCTCCGGGAGCTGATTCAGTCCGAAACGGACGATACAGAGTCAATCCTGGGTATTGAATCCGATAGCTCGACATCGAACGAAATCAGCTGGTAAACGCACTCTATTTTGGTGCGCCTGGCGCCAAAACGCACAATTAGAGTGCGCTTTTCCTCTGAAATCCCTTTCCATCGCCCCTCCGTTGTCCCTCAACCGCTTTACCGCTCTTGAATTGCCTCGTTTTGGAACAGCTCTTGCTACAGCTGCACCTCAACAATGCACACCCCAACGTAAAACGGCCCGTTAGAGGCCGGACACACAACATCAGGAGCGAAAACCCGTGGACATCACGAGTGCAGTACACACCCTGACCGAAAGCGCCAACACGCTGTTCATCCTTATCGGCGCCATTATGGTGCTGGCCATGCATGCCGGCTTTGCCTTCCTGGAAGTGGGCACCGTCCGCCACAAGAATCAGGTGAATGCCCTGGTCAAGATCATGACCGACTTCGGCATCTCCGCCGTGGCCTATTTCTTCATCGGCTACTACATTGCCTATGGTAACCATTTCATGAGCGGTGCCGCCGAGCTGACCGCTGCCAATGGCTATGATCTGGTGAAGTTTTTCTTCCTGATGACCTTCGCTGCCGCGATTCCCGCCATCGTCTCCGGTGGCATTGCCGAGCGGGCGAAGTTCTACCCCATGCTGATTGCCTCGGGCCTGATCGTTGCCTTTATCTATCCCTTCTTTGAGGGGCTGATCTGGAACGGCAACTATGGCTTCCAAAGCTGGCTGGAGAACCAGTTTGGTGCATCCTTCCACGACTTCGCCGGCTCTGTTGTGGTGCATGCCGTGGGTGGCTGGATCGCCCTGGCGGCCGTCCTTGTTCTGGGTGCCCGAAACGGGCGCTACCGCAACGGCAAGGTTGTGGCCTTTGCCCCCTCCAACATTCCCTTCCTCGCCCTCGGCGCCTGGATCCTGACCGTTGGCTGGTTCGGCTTCAACGTGATGTCAGCCCAGACCCTGGACGGGATCAGCGGCCTGGTTGCCGTCAACAGCCTGATGGCCATGGTGGGCGGCATTCTGGTGTCCATGCTGCTGGGCCGAAAAGACCCGGGCTTCATCCACAACGGACCGCTGGCCGGCCTGGTGGCAGTGTGTGCCGGCTCAGACCTGATGCACCCTGTTGGCGCTCTGGTCACCGGCGGCGTGGCCGGCGCCATCTTCGTGTACCTGTTCGAATGGGCCCAGGCCAAGATCGAGCGACTGGACGATGTGCTCGGTGTCTGGCCGCTGCACGGTGTCTGTGGTGTCTGGGGTGCGATTGCCTGCGGTATTTTCGGTCAGGAAGCCCTTGGCGGCCTGGGCGGCGTCAGCCTGATGTCTCAGATCATTGGCTCAGTGGCCGGCGTTGTAGTGGCCTTTGTTGGCGGCCTGATAGTTTATGGAGCAATCAACGCCATCTCCGGCCTGCGCCTCACTGAAGAGGAAGAATTCAACGGGGCGGATCTGAGCATTCACCGGATTGGTGCAAACGCCGTCGAATAACCCGCCGGTTCAGCCCCGGCTCACTCGCCGTATCCGGTCAGTTCCATGTAGCCAACGCCCCCATGGCTGCCGGATACGGAAACCGGGCTCTCCCAGTACGGGTAGAGCCCACTGTTCAGATAGTCTCCAGGAGGTGCCGACACCTTCAGGTTCACTCCGTAATCCGGCACTTCCAGCCGCCATTGGCGTGGATAACCTTCTGCATCAGGCTTGGTTGGGCGAAGGCGGAGCTGGTCGGGCCGAAGCGCTACCGGCTCACCCTTGTCGGGAATCCAGGTACCTGCCCGAAAATCTCCATTGTCTTCCCGCAGCCGGAAGGCCATCAGTTTGTCCCCCGAGTCCAGGTGCAGGGCAAACCAGTCCCAGCCCTGCTGTCCGGACTTGAGAAACTGGCTGCTCCACTCGCGGTCGAACCAGCCCTGCCCTGACACCTCAAGAGTCTCGTCACCCAGGGTAACCGTGCCTTCTATCTGCAGGTCCACCAGGCTGAAGTACATGGAACCTTCGCCATCGGCGGACTTGGCACTGAAACCATCGTCGCCATGTGCCACGGGTGCACGGTTGATGCTGAGGGAAAGGTCATAGGACCAGCCATCCGTCGACACCTGCAAACGCCATGAGTCATCTTCGGAAGCGCTCTCAAGCTGCCACTCATCGAGCCAGACGGCCAGAGGCTCTGCCCGGGCACCGGCATGACCGACGTCTCCGCGGGCCAACTTCTCCGCGAAGTAATGTCGGGTATCAAAGCTCACCGCCGCATGGGCCATCCAGGCCGCCTCCAGGGGCCAGGTGTTTGCTTCCGGCGGCTCAGCGTTCGCCGGCCTTGGTGTAATCGCCTGGCGGAACTGGGTCCATTGCAGGCCCACAGGCTCTCCATCTGCGGTCCTCAGGTTGGCAGTCAGGTACCACCACTCGATCCGGTGTTGCGGGTGTGGGCCGAAGTCGCCCGGAAAGCTCAGGCGATCACCCGCTCCGGGCTGGAGAAACGGCACGTCGGACTCCGGATCCGCAACCCCCGCCAGGCCAGCAAACCCGGCCTGTTGCGGGGATTCTGAACAACCGCCGAGGGCCAGCAGCAATAGCAACCAGATACAGCGACTCATCGTTCACCTCCCGCCAGGGCGTTGGCGTTGCCGGGCACTGAAGCCGGCGATCGGAGCTGACGACTCATCAGCAAGGCGATACTGAGACCGATCAACAGGCTCAGCACGCCAAGCTCAAACCAGAACCCCGGGTAAATTGCCATGGGCAGGGACCAGCCAAAGGCCAGGGGATTGATTCGATGAACCAGAACCCAGGTGAGCCAGATGCCCATGGGCAGGGCCAGCAGCGCAATGGCGCTGGTCAGGGCTACCGACAACCGAATCAGCTGCCCCGAGGCCTGCCGCCGTGACAGCCCCCACACCACCAGCAACCGGAAGTACCAGGCCCGGGTGGAGAAAAACACCCAGCCCATCATCAGCAGGGCGATCGCAGCCAGTATCAGGGTCAGGGTGGTCATGGCCCGGGTCAGTAAAAAGGTCTGGTCGAAAATGGCGGAAGCGAGGTCCTCAATGGCCCGGTTATCCCGGACGGTCAGCTCCTCTACCCGCCATATCTCTTTTAACCGGCGGGTGACGGTCTCAATCGTGAGATCCCCGGGTGAAATCGACAGGCTCTGGAAGCTGGGAATAAAATCCGGTGGCAACACGGAGACATTCAGCAGAATTTCACCGGCCGGACGGCCATAGTCGGGGTAGATTCCCAGCACCGGGAGCTCGAGCTCCTGGCTTCCGAGTTCCACTGTCAGGCTCTGGCCGGTGGTCACGCCCTGTCTGCGGGCAAGCTGTTCATTCACCATCACCCCGTGCCCCTGTTGAAGGCTCTGCCAGGGCCGGGCCGTTGATTCAAACAGCTGCCATCCGGTTACCAGCGGACCAATGGGGCCCAGGGCAAAGACATCGACCTTCGTGCCTGCCTCATTGCTTTCTCCCGGGAGCGTTGCCCGACCCCGCACCACCCGATGCCAGAGTCCGGAAGCCGCCAGCTCCGGCTGTTCCGACAGCCAGTCCATGGCCGGCGTCAGATCCACTGATTGAGGCACTTCAATGTAAAAATCCGCCTCAAGCCTCTGCGCCAGCCACCGATCAAAGGTGCTTTCAAAGGTGGTCACCAGTGCCTGCACCGCCAGCACCATCGCCATGGCGAACTGCAGAGCGACCAATGGCAGGGCCAGACGCCGGGCCAGAACTGACAGCTCCCGATGGCGCCAGCGTGATAGCGGGTCTTTGTCGCTCCCGGCCCGCCAGTCTGCGAGCCGGGAAATGAGCATTGGCGCCAGGGTGCCAGCAGCAACGAACACTACCGCCACGGCGACGAAAAGCCAGATCAGTGTGGATACCCAGACCGACATGGCAATACCGCCCATAAGGATCAGAGCCAGCAACACTCCATATCGTTGGCCATCACCGGGCAGACGCCGCGCCAGGGGCCGGAGGAAGTCTGCCAGGCAGGCCACCAGAACCACCGCCAGCATGGTCGCCAGCGGCATCAGCCAGCCACCGTCCTGACCCGCGTACAGGGGCTGATCAAACAGCCCCTCAAGCGCTCGCCCGAAACCAGTGCCCAAACCGGTGGCCAGCCATCGGCCAAGCCAGATCCCGGGCAGAATACACACCAGCGCCAGCAACATGATCTCAAAAACCAGCAGGCGGTTGATGCGCCCCCGGGAAACGCCAAACCGGTGCAGCAGGGCGAAACTGTCCCGGCGCTGGGCCATCCCGAGCAGATACACGCTGCGTACCAGCAAGGCGGTGATCAGCAGGACCAGGACACCCAGGGCATCCAGATTCAGCAGGAAGCTGTCGCCAAGCTCACCGGTATCCGGCCCAACGCGGAACGGCGCCAACCGGTACGCAGAGGGAAGATCCCTGGCACTGTGTGCATCCGACATCAGCAATGACAACTGGCCTGTCTGCTCTCTGGCAAGGTCGGCTGCTTCACTGATATCAACAAAGGGACGGCCCTCCAGCTCACCCCGCCAGGGCGTCTCTTCGCTGTCAGGACTCTCGAAGCACCCGGCCGCCAGCGGGTCGACACCCACCACACGACCGCCTTCCGGCGACGACACTTCCAGCCAGGGCATCACGCACAGGCCCTGGCGCCGGAGCTCGACAAAATCCGCCACCGTGACCCGTTCGCCATCTTTGCGTTCCACCTGCTGACGCTCGGCCACTGCCGACTCACTCTGGTCGAGACTGGCCCGGGCCTGGCTGGTCAGATGATGAACGCCGGACCAGAGCATGGTGGCCAGCACGATCATCGTCGCCAGGGCCAGCAGCTGGAGCGGGTGTCGGCGATAATGGCTGAAAAGGGCGGCCAGAAGGGTCATAGCGGGCTCAGTTTTCGGGCAGGTGCCCGAGATCCAGGTGCTGGCTGCAGCGGGTCGCCAGTTCGGGGTCGTGGGTAGCGAGGATCAGACCACAGCCATGGCGTGCCTGCAGATCGAACAGTTGCCCGATCACCGCCTCGGCAGTATGCCGGTCCAGGCTCCCGGTTGGTTCATCGGCAAGAATCAGGGCCGGCTTCATGGCAAACACCATGGCCAGTGCCGCGCGCTGGCGCTGCCCGCCGGAGACCTGATCCGGGAAACGGTCTGCGAGCTCGCCAATGCCCAGCCGTTCCAGCCAGTCCTGACAGCCGTCATCATCATGACCCGCCAGCCGGGCCCGCAAACGGACATTGTCCAGCAGCGACAGGGCGGGCATCAGATTGGCCTCCTGAAACACCACGCCAATCTGCTGTCGACGGAGATTGCCCCAGCGGGCTTCAACCCTGTTCCCGGTCTGAGGGGCCCGACTGTCGAAAGTCTCACCAAGCACCTGGACTCTCCCCGAGTCAGGATGTTCCAGGCCACAGAGAATGTTCAGCAGGGTGCTCTTGCCGGATCCGGACCGACCGGTCAGGGCCAGCGACTCTCCCCGCTCCAGATGCAGGGAGAGATCCGTGAGCACCGGCACTGGCTCGTTGCCGCTGCGGAACTGCTTGTTCAGGCCACGGGCCGAAAGCAAAGAATCCACCATCTATTTCCTGTCTGATTGGTTGGCACCCTGATTCGGAGCGCCCCGTCAGTCAGGGGCTCCGATAGGCTCGGCAAAGGAACCATGCCGGCGGGCACGCCACTCGCGGAACTGCTCCAGCCAGGACAAGAGCGCCGGTACGACCAGCAAAACCAGCAGGGTCGATAGCCCAAGACCAAACGCAATTGAGGTGGCCATGGGAATCAGGAACTGAGCCTGCAGGGACGTCTCGAACATCAGAGGCAGAAGACCACCGATGGTCGTCAGGGAAGTCAACATGACCGCCCGCACCCGCTGCACCGCCGCTTCATTGAGCGCATCGGTAATACCCAGTCCTTTTTTCCGCTGCTGATTATAGAAAGCTACGAGGATGATGGCGTTATTGACCACAATCCCGGACAGACCGAACAGGCCAAACAACGACAGTATGGTCAGCTGCAGCCCCATCAGCCAGTGGCCCAGCAGCGCGCCTACCAGGGCAAAGGGAATAATGGCCATAACGATGAGCGGCAGACTCCAGGACGCGAACACCCAGGCCAGCACCACGTACATGAGCGCCAGCCCGATGACCAGGCCAGTCTGCATATCACCCAGCGTTTCCCTCTGGTCGGCGGACCGGCCCTCGAAGCTGTAACGCACATTGTATCGACTGGCGATATCCGGTAGAGCCTCGGCCTCAAGACTGGTCAGAATCTGGTCGGTGGTACTGACCCGCGTGTTAAGCCCCGACGTTACCTCCACAGCCAGCCGGCCCTCGGCGTGCCGCAAGGCCTGGAAACCCTGGCGATGGCCCAGGTTCATCACCTGGGTGAGCGGTACGAAACGCCCGTCGGATACTCGAACCGTCATTCTGGAAAGGGTGGATAGCCGCTCCCGCTGTTCCCGGGGCAACTGGACCCGAACCTCGACTTCGTCCCGGCCGTCCTGGTAGATCTGGGCAATCCGGCCATCAAAGGGTGCCCGGAGCTGACGCCCGAGATCCGAGGTGGTCAGCCCCAGGGCCTCGCCATAGGCACTAACCTGATAAATCAACTGCTCCCGGCCCCAGGGCATGTCGTCTTCCACATCCAGCACGCCGGGCAGCGTGGACAGCGCCTGGCCCAGTTCATCGGCGGCCTGCTTGAGGCGCTCGGCGTTCTCACCGGTCAGCCGCACGTTGACATCCCGGCCCGGGGGGCCGGCCTGACGCTCGGAAATGCTCAGGTTGTCCAGCCCTGCCGGCGTCTCCAGCCGGCTGCGCCACTCGGTAATGAACTCCGGGTTACGCACCGAACGACGGTCGGACGGCACCAGTTCGATCATCATCGAACCCAGTTCGTCACCACTGCGAGAACTGCCCTCGGCACCCTGGGTGGCACCACGGGTGGTAACAGCATGGAGAATAAAGTCGCCACCCAGAGCCTCTTCGGTGTCATTGAGGGTTCTTTGCATCTGAGTCAGGAAATCGTCAACTGTGCCCCGATCGGTACCGGCCACAAAGCTGGCGTTGGCGTAGAACACCGAGGGCTCGGGTGTCGGGAAAAAGTTGAAACCCAGCCGGCCACCGGCCAGCAGACCCACGGTAACGATAGCCAGGGCCAATGCGCTGGCTACGGTGGCGCCACGGTGCTCCAGGCTGTAACGGGAGAACCGCCGGAACCGGCCTTCCCGGAAACGGTCGAAACGCTGCTCGAAGCCTCGCCGGAAGCGCTCTACCGGGCCCGGCCTTTTCTGCTCCGGCTCAGGCCCTGCCTCCCCCGCTTTTTTCTTGCGCCGCGGCACAAAGGCATGGCGCAGGTGCGCCGGCAGCACGATAAAACACTCAAGCAGGGAAGCGACCAGAACACAGATCATCACCAGCGGTATATCGCCCAGAATATTGCCGATGACACCCCCCACCACCAGCAGCGGCATGAAGGCGGCCACCGTGGTCAGGGATGAGGCCAGCACCGGCCAGACCATGCGTTTGGCCGCACCCTCAGAAGCGTAAATGGATTCCTCTCCCATGCGGGCGTGGGCGTCAGCATCCTCGCCCACCACAATGGCGTCGTCGACGATCACCCCCAGTGCCATGATCAGGGCAAACAGGGAAATCATGTTGATCGAGCCACCGATCAGCCAGAGCACGCCCATGGCCGCCAGAAACGCCGTCGGAATACCAATGGCCACCCACATGGCCACCCGGCCGGGGAGAAACAGGTAAAGCAGGCAG
>Ga0102937_1001097_pt1 | contig 12231 bp, 17 predicted proteins | sample SalPonR2_B_D1_MG_FD_78213 | JGI IMG/M metagenome (GOLD analysis project Ga0102937, IMG submission 78213) | Salt pond soil microbial communities from South San Francisco under conditions of wetland restoration - Salt Pond MetaG R2_B_D1_MG | ecosystem: Environmental > Aquatic > Marine > Intertidal... | reverse complement strand
TGATATCACTATCTATTGGCTGGCGGTCCCAAATCCATTCAAAATACTTATTAGGCCTCTCAGGGTATTGCTCGCTAAAAAAATTACCATCTCTTATATGAATCTTGTCCATCGGTCTCTCCCAAAGGGAATTAACGGTAGGCAACTGATATACGCAGTTATGGCCGTCCAACTTATACTGCTTGCCCTCTTCCGTATTTAACTGTAAGTACTTATAGGAAACTAAGTCTTTTAAACCTGCCAATACTTCATCTTGTACATCAGGTAGACCTATATAAAGGACATCTACATATTCGAGCTCGTGGTGCCGCAAAAATAAGCTTAAACTGTGAAGACTAAAGTCTTTCTCGTTACTTTTCATAAACTTAATACAGTTAAAGCCTACGTACTTTCTTTGGTACTTAGATATATCAAAGTCAGAAGTGGCATAAAAATAGATGTTAGCGTTATACTTAAAAAGCATCTCCTCTATCCATCTATCGTCATTTAAATTTACGCAAACGCAATCACATCTGATAGTGTCAGAGGAGCTCTTTATACCTGTTCTAATCTTAAAATCTGTTTCTAATGTATCTTGTAGATTTAAATTCTTGCGAACAATATCGATGTTGTTCATTGAAGCGCTTCTCCTAAATATTGTTTCTTTATATCTAATATTTTAAGTCGGTCAGTCTTACCATACATAAAAAAAGAATGAAGTATCTCTAACATCCTACCGTAGTAAGGATTAGTGTTCTCTGCTACCGGATGGTCAAGGTGATACACATCCATTTTTGGATCATCTGCATAAACACCTTTACCCTGGAAGTGGTTTTGAAACGGGCCTTCCGCTCCGTGAAGGACTTCAAGTTTTGCCCAAAAAAATGAATCTTCAGGACTGTAGCCAAAAAAAAGCTCGGGGTCATACCCACCTACATTAATGAAATCCTCTCTCTTTACCAGGATAGACCCGCCAGGACTCCCGGGATTTGCAGGGTTCATGTCTTTAATAGCGTCTAGGATGGTAACACTATTAGGGTCCTTAACTATACGCCCTGTAGCTCCTCCTCCTACCCTCATGACCCTTTTACCTGAATACGGCTGTAACCAGGTTATGCCTTTCTCTATGTAATGCTCTATAAGCTTAAAGTAGCTCTCGTCAATTACAATATCGAGGTCATGAAAAATGTGATACGGGGTTTTTTGATTCTGTAGAAAGGCTAGATTATAACAGAGGGACTTTGCAAACTGCCCATCCGATTTGCAGTGCTCAGATGGAACGAAAATATACTCTAAGTCTTTATCCTTAGTCTGCATATTATAATGGCTGGCAGTATCTTCTTCAATAACAACCAACTTTATAGCTAAGTCTGATTTTTTCCTGGCTTTTTGAAAAAAATGATAGAAAGGACCAAAAAAGTGAAGCCTGTTCCTTACAGGAATGTAAAAACAAAGGTCGTAGTTACCTTTTTTAGGAGAGATAGCAACATTACTGATAAGATGTTTATAGTTAAATTTCCTACCTTTTATATGTTCCTCTATCTGTACTGGAGCTAACATATCACATGCCCTCTAATATATAATCTATCTCCTCATGAGGAGCCCTATTGTTATAATTAACCAGGTTATTAATAGGTAATTGATAGCCCTCTAAGAACTTACTATTCAAATAATCCGCTGGTATATTACCACACAAGTTGCCGTTAGCAGTCTGAACTTTATTCGCAGGAACGTTAAGTATTATAGATTTCGGGGGGCACACCATATAAGGTTTATCGATAGGGTGATTCGCCAGGGTGCCTTCAAAAGTATTTGGGTTTTGATACTCCAATAACTGTGCTAGCGGCTTTATATCTTTAGTATGAAAAAACCCTCCGTCTACACTCATAGGGTAATTCCACTCAGGCCCTGTAGCTTTGCGCCACTCCCATACCTTTTGGGAGTCAAATAAAAATTCTGGAGGCAAAGAGTCACGCTTTTGCGTGTAACACCATGTAGTATTCAATCCCAACCGAAGTGTAAAGGAAAGCACGTCATTCCTTTTAGCAAAGCTTATAAACTCATCACAATGTATATCAAACTCGGATTTAAATACATTATCATCTACAAAGAAAACCGTGTACGGGTTTTCATCTCGTATTAAAAAGAGTAGGTCAAACTTAAATGCTTCTTCTCTTACATAGCTGAACTCAGGATGGCGCACAAATACCTTCTCATAACCCTTGTAATATTCTTCATCTGAGCAGGTATATAGGACACTGAAGTCATAGAGTTGCCAACCTTTAAAAAATCTCTTTACCGACCGGATAAAAAGGTCGAGCTGAGCCGCTCGGTTCTTTGAAAAGATAATAATGTTAATCATTAAAAGTTCTCCTTATACTTATACTGAGGTTGAGCGGCTATGTAGTCCGTGTAATACATTTGTTGCCGCCCTCTTTCCTTGGCGTCATTAAAAGGGGTCTCTTGGTTGTACGTATATAAATGCTCCGGTATAAACTTTATGCGATCAAACCCAGACATCTCTAAAAGAGGCCACATGAACGCCAAATCCCAGGCACTCATAAAAAAATCACCATTCTCATCCTTTAGATCCTCATGGTTTAGATGCTTCCACACTTTATACTTAAATGTCCGTAGATGGCTTGCCCTCCAGGGAATCTTACGGATATTACCTCCAAATTCAGCACGAGTATAAGCCGCGTTATTAGTATTCGCTGAAGGGTCAGGATAAGAATACCAACTGCCATGAGTCAAAAGAAGATTAGGATTACTATCGTAGTATGACTTAACAATCTCTAATGAGGTCCAAGGGTTAGAGTTATCATAAGAGTAAAGCCAATCGTCTGCGTCAACGGTTACAATAACATCATCGTCTTGAGGGTCCAGCATCTCTATACTTCTAATAATGTTAGGGAGGGCGTACTTTTTTTCACTATTTAAAAGGACCTCTATCCTGTCCGAGGCATAAGTAGAAGCTTTCTCGAAAGTACCATCCCCAACAGGGTCCAACACGACACAACAGCGCCAATCTTTAATCGTTTGGCTGTTGATACTAGAAAGGCACCTTGAGACATAAGGCTCTGCAGGACCTCCTATAACAACTATACAAAAGCTCATGAATCCCAACCTTTTTGAAGTATATATTGCCCGTTGTTAAAAAAGTGCTGCTTACGGTCATGGTATTGTTTTAAATCGGAGGCGCTTGTACCCAGAGGGTCATGATCCAGCCAATCCTGGTCCCAAAACATAACAAACTTCTTATTCACGTCTAAGCACATCTGAGCGTCGTCAAATCCGTATACTCCGCCTTTATTAGTCCATTTATGTTTCTCTAAAGTTTGCCGGGGAAAAAGCATCATACCCCCAGCTATTTGGTCCAATCGATAGATATGATACATATCCATTAATGTGTAAAACTTGTCTCCAAGTAACTCCCGGCGCGGCTGGTGCGCCCAAAAGGTACTACTCCCAAAACCCATCAGCTCGAAGTCTGTGCGAGTCGCTACATCTATGAGATGTAGCCAGGGTAGCTTAACAACCATATCGTTGTCCATAGTAACAATATAATCGTAACCTCCAGCAAACTTATTGAAAAGGTCATTTAGAGCTACGGCCTTTCCTCTATTTTCCGAGTAGCTCACCCAAGCATATTTAACATTACATTGTAATGCGGGCTCTACCATAGAAGTGATTACACTCATATCCTCGGGACTTGACTCATTGAGAGCTACATAGAGGCCCACCTCAGTACCTAAATGACTCTCAGGCATACTGTTCTGAAGTACGTTATACAAGGTCTCTTTAAGTACCTGCGGCCTCTTATAGGAAGGTATTAATATCGCTATCTTTAAACTCAAACCCACCTCGTTCCTTCACAACTTAAGGGTAAATTAGGATTATAGTAAGGATCTTCAAACTTCTTTATATCCCATCTCTCTTCCATCTTATGTATGGCCTTCTGAAACTCAGGATCGTGCATATCATCTAATCCACGGGACATAGACTCTAAATGGTACATTCTACAGTATGGGGTGTAAACTATTGAGTGCCCCTCTTTTCTTACCCTAAGACAAAAATCAATATCATTGAATGCCCCGGGAAAATCCTCATCAAACCCTTTTAGTCTTTCAAAAGTATTTCTTTCTACCATCATACACGCCCCGGTAACTGCTGTAATCTCTTGAGCTATATGCGGCCTGGAGAAATAACCGGAGAAATTATCGTACATAAACTTGTGGCACACTCCTGCGACACCGTTTACCCCAACAAATATCCCGGCGTGCTGTATCTGATGATTTAAATATAATAATTTGCCACCCACAACCTTAACACTTTTTTCTATAAAAGGCTTTACCAATTCAGACAGCCACTCAGGATGCATTACTTCCATATCGTTGTTTAAAAATAGCAGTAGATCCCCGGTGCATTCTTTTGAGCTTACAGCGAAATTATTGATAGCCGAAAAATTAAAAGGCTTTTTATATCCTAAGACTTTAATCTTTTCATTGTCTATACTTTTTAAAAAATCTTTCGTTCTCTTCTCTTTACTACCATTATCAACTAGTAAAATCTCATAGTTCTTGTAGTCCGTGAAACGCATGGTGTATAACAAACCCTCAAGGTAATCAACCTTATCCTTAAAAGGTATAATTATAGAGACCTTCGGCTCCATAGTAATAAGGTAGTCTACTTTATAGTGACCTTGAAAAGGTCCCGCAAAAACACGGGCTTTTCTCCCAGAGCGTGCTACATGCTCGCTGAGGGCGCGTACCGCGTTGATACGGGCCTTAGGCTTATTCTGGATGCCTAAGGCTGTAGAGCCCTCACAGGAACGCCAATGATACAGCACTTCCGGCACATGACCTATTCTTTTTGTTTTCTCAATAAATCTAAGAACAAGGTCATAGTCTTGAGAGCCATCATATCCCTCACGTATGCCACCCATCTCTTTAAGAATAATGCTTCGATAAGCAGAAAGATGGCAGGTATACATGTGAGATAGGAGCATATTATAGTTCCAATCAGGCTTATAGAAAGGACCATAAAATACCCCATCCTCAGAAACTTTATCCTCATCAGTATAAACTAAATCAATCTCAGGATACCTATTTATATACTCTGCGATCTTTACTAGGGCATCTCTCTCTAGTAGATCGTCATGGTCCAAGAAAGCTATGAAATCTCCTGAAGCCTTATTTATCCCTATATTAGTAGCTTTCGCAATCCCTACATTCTCGCTGTTTGTGATAACCTTTATTCGTTTGTCTTTTTTAAGACTCTTTAAGTAATCTGTGATACGTACCTGATTAGAACAATCGTCTATAAGTAGTAACTCCCAGTTATCATAGTGTTGATCCTGGACGGTCTTAACCGCAGCTTTAAGAAACTTAAGCTTAGTTTTATATACAGGAGTTACGATACTAAACTTAGGAGTATTCTTTAGCTTATACTCTATTTTTGTCTTCCCCTCAACAACAGCACAGATACCTCCCTGGTTTATCCATATAGCTATCTTATCTTCTTTCTCATATAAAGCTGTAAAGTAGAGGTCTATAAACTTATCTGTAGTTACAGGGGAATCTAAAGTAAGCTTAATCGGGACATTGTCTTGGAGGTCGCTCATATCAAGCGAATACTCTACCTCAGATTTTCCACCGAATCGAGCTTTTATTAAAAGCCTGCCTCTACATACTTTTTGGTAGGTACCGAAATATAATAATATTGACGATATCTCAGCTGTAGATTTTATCGGGACACGACAACTGAATTTATCTACTAGTTCAAAGGGGTGCTTTAGGTTGGTATTTTTGTAGATGTCCAGTATATCATCTAATTTTTTTCTCCACATCTCTTATCCTATAAATGTTTTGTACTTATCGATCATTTCACGGAAACGAAAGACAAGGAGGTCTAGGGCGTGGTTGGGGTTCACAACAGACTCTAAAACGATAATAGGACTGGAGATGTATTTCATGGTGTCGAAGTAGGCCTGACGTTTCTTGCGTAAGTTGTCTAAAGATTCATCTGAACGCCGGAGATGGCACTCTAGAGGCTCAGTATCTACAAAAACGTGTAAGTCGGGCTGAGTAAATAAATCAGGGCTAGTATAGAGCTCACGAGCAAACTTATATGTATCGGGGGAAAAAAGAGAGGCATAAGCTATCCCTGACCATATGTAACGATCACAGACTATATTTGCACTTTGCAGGTCCGTTTGATGCCTCGCTCGTGATACAAAAAATAAGAGTTCTCTTTTTAGTTGGTCTTTATATTCAGGAGAGTTTAGTTTGTCGGCCTCCTCTGAAGAAAAGGTGGGCTCCTTTGTCCAAGCAAAATCACCTAAATGCGGGTCAATAAGCATCTGCCCGTCTTTATCCCTAAACTCTTTGTTAAGATACTCCATAAAATTTACGGATAAAGTACTTTTTCCGCTGCCGTCCACGCCCTCAAAAGCTATAAGCATAATAAACTCCTATTTTATACTCATCTTCTCATCTATCTTATATGTTTGATAGATTTCTTTGTATTCTTTAATCTTATCCATTATTGACGGTACATAATTAGCCGTTTCCTCCGCAAGCTTATCGTTACCTGTCTTGTAGTAGTAAGCGCTCCAAAAACCGCCGTTATACGCAGCTAACGCATACTCTGTTTTTTCGTACTGGGCATAAAGCACATCCATGTATTTAGTACCGAATTTTACACTAGTATTATAATTCATAAGCATGTTGTCACTGTACTGCACATGAAAAAACCCGGCTAGTAGCCTACCAGTAGCGGGCATAATCTGCATCAATCCTTGGGCACCCATGTGGCTTACTGCCGTATCTATAAAACTAGATTCTTTCCATTGCATAGCTAAAAGAAGTATAGGATCTATATGAGGATATTTCTCAGACTCAACCATGTTCGACTCTGCTATTAAATACGCCTTGTTGTAGTCTATATCGAACCCGCATCTTTCCCATTCATCGATAATCATATCTCTCATGAACAGAATAGTCTTCTGACGCTTAGTCTCCCAATTAATAGTAGAGAGCAAAAACTGACGGGTTTCTATTTGGCCAGAATACTGAACTTGCTGTGTACTTTTAACATCATTGATAGCAACAGACATGCTAGCATAATATTTAGTAGCAAAAATCATAGTAGATACTGTGGCTAATGAAAGCACAATCAATAACCCTATAATGAATTTTTCACGCTTTTTCATCCTACTACTATCCTCAGGCTTTTTCATTTCCATAGTACCTCCATTACATTAGCTTTGCTTGGTCTGGGTCTACTTTATCTTTTTTAATAAACTCGCCTTTTTCCCAATACTCTAAAGAACCGTCGGGTCTTATCACAGCAGGTTTACCGCCGTCTCTATGCCGGACTCCCTTTATAAAGTATTCTAGGGTGCCGTCCCTCTGTATAACCGCAGGTCCGTTAGGCCTGTGTTTACAACCATCTCTAAAATAAACCTTAGCGCCTTTTATAGTGTGGCATCCATTGTCTACCTTAGGAACATTACCCAAACTTATATTAAGATGTTCGTACTGCATAAAATTCCCGGGTTAAATTCTCCATTTAGGGTCTTTTGGTATATACTTTAATTCGTCTTCAACTTCATATTCAAAGGGTTTTCCGTATCCCGACTTCCTGGGGTCTTTGTCTATATCTTCCGGTTTATACCCCCAGTTCACACACTGACCTGCGTGATAACAATATATATTCCGAGCAAACGCAACCTTCCATCCTTTTTGACGTACCAGCTCGCAGACCTTACCATCATCCCCATATTGTCCTACAAGCTGCTCATAATCTCCAAAAGGGTAGGCTTCTCTACGGGTAACCTTTAAAGTGTTTCCTACGGCTTTACAATAAACCACATCTCCTGTTGTAGTCACTCTGCCGCTATCATCTTTTTCCGGCATTTGAAGAAACTGAGGGGGTAACTGAGGAGCTAAGAAAGCCAGATTAGGACGTGCATCCATTATATCTATAAGTTGTGATAACCAATCCGGTTCGAGTAGAGGCGGATACACGTCATTATCAGTAACCACATAATACTCACTGGTAGACTCAGTCATAGCGTGGAATACAGCCTTATTGTAGAGGCACCCAGTATTCCTAGAGTCCAGGTGCAAAGACTTAATAAGCCCCGCCTCAAAGTACCCCAGGAGCAATTGCTTGGTAGCGTCGTCACTGCAGTTGTCAAACACATGTAACTGAAAGGTATCCGTGGCAGTACGCTCATATAACAAATCTATGGCCTTCTTTAAAAAGTCCGGGCGCTGCCAGGAAGTCATATAGATATCTACCATTAGTCTTCCCTTATGTGTAAAAGATTATTAAAACCCATAACATTCAATATCTGTTTTACACGGTGAGCATAAGTATGGCGCTCTAAGGCATTACGCTCAGCCGCTTTTGCCACTTCTTGTATCTTTTCCTCAGTAAGATTATCCAGAACCTTATTAAGACCCTCTATTGTATCGTCGTATGCGATATAATGCTCCCCCTCAGTCAGAAGCTCTTCTATGCCGTTATTAAATCCTGCCTTAGACCATAAGGGGCAGCATCCTGCACACCCTGCCTCAAATATCCTAGTACCTACGTTATGGCCTATGGTACGGTCAAACATTACCTTGATGGTGTTTAGACGCTCTGCATACTCATCCCCATAGTAGTGCTTAGCATAGTACATACCTTTTTCTTCTTTTAGATAATCAAGAAAGTCATTCTTATATTTTCCATTTCGAGGGAATCTAGCATCAAGATTACCGATGTACCCTAGATAATTCACACGCTCTTTCTGTAGGTTGCCGTGTACCCGTGGATTACACGCTTCAGGGATCCACTCATACTTATCAGGGAATTTTTTATTCAGAGTCTCTACATCTATTTTATTTGCCAGTAACACTTTATCGAAACAAGAGGCGAGCATCTCATACAGAGGCGTACCGGTCACATGAGAATCCCAGGAATAAACTACTCGCGGATACACGAACCACGGGATATGAGTAGGGTTATATCTAATTTCTACAAAAAAATACAGGTCAAAGTTTGTGTGTAGGTATGGAATTTCCTCATACTTAAAGACTTTTACTTCACACCCCGCATCCCGAAAGCCATCTACCCAATGATCCCCGTAAGACCAATAAGGTTTTTCTAGGGAGTTGTTAATAATAGCCACTCTAAATTTTCTATACAAGTTGTTCATCAAAAACCTCATGGTACTAAAAGTTAGCCAGTTTTAGTACTATGTTATTAAAAGGTTATACTCTTAAGTCTATAGTAAAGCTAAAGGAGTGCTTAGGATCCTTTTTAACAGATTTATCTACTACCAAACACCACTCAATAGATAAATACTTTACCTCTTTACCTAACCACTCCGTATATTCTTTCTTAAGACGGCTAGCGTAGCCCTCTTCTTCAATAAACTGAGGAACCAGGCCGTCCGGGCCTTCGTATACAAAGTCTATATTATAAGAGCCTTTATAAGTCCTTTGCTTACTTGTGTCTGAGCTGTTGATAGTGAGTGCGGTTATTTCATCATCAAAATACTTAGCCAAAAAATGTTGCGTAGCCTCAACAATACTAGGCCTTGTGTACGATATCATCCGTTCCTTAACCATATTTACCTCCCATAAGGGTTAAACGCCTGGTTAGTAGCTGGGCGTTGTTTTGAAAAAGTATCTATACTAAAACTGGCTTTTACTTTAATGGAATAACACTTCCTTCTTCTCCGTCCTTTAATTGCTTATCTAATACTGATATAGCTTCTAGCCTATCCATAGGAAGAGGGTTAGAGGCGTTATTATGCTCTACCCAAATAGGGATTCCTCCTACAAGGCCTTCATATACCCACTCAACTCCATTTTTATCTTTACATACAGTTATATATGTCACTCTGTCGGCTCCCCGAAAACATTAGGAAATCTCCATTTATATTCTTCATACTCTGCCGCTACACGAAGCACCTCATGCTTAGCGACATCCTGAAGTTCGCCTGTATCTCGGTCTCCCCGATTATTTCGAGTTAGGTAACTAATAAACTGAGGGGTATCGAATTCGGGGTTACGTTCAATAAACCTGCTCACATAACCGCTGCCGTATTTATTATAATAATCGTAACTCATTTTCCACCTGCTATATTAATAAGGTTCGAGGATACTATTAACAACTGGCCCAAAACTATGAGGATCAAACCAACTACCATACCTTTACTCATTCTAAAGAAATCCTTTCTAACTCTAGTGTCTTAGGGTCTAGTAGAATACCAGTATTATATCCCATGCCCAGACCATAACTTTTAACTCCCTCATACTCATAATCACCATCGTGGTGGTGATGTCCAAAGAAATGTAGTTCAGGCTCAGCATTTCTTATCGCTTCATTTATTTTACCTATACCGCAGTTTCTACCACGATTCATATACGGCGAGGGAGCTTCATGAGTAAGCAATATGTCTACACCGTGAAAAGGAGGGCACTCAAGGTCAGAAAAGGCTCTATTTAGTTCACACTCCATCTCAATACTATCCTTATCACACATAAGGACTTCAGAATAGTTAAAATGTCGCCGTCGGTCCCCTTTCATCTCACTACGTCCCTTTACATAATACTTTGAGGAGTAATTACCCCCCAACCCTACGACACACAACCCTTCAACGTCTATCGAACGCCCGTTAGGTAAGTGGTGTAGGTTCCTAGGGACGTAAATGTTAGCGCTATTGCTATGAACACCAGAGAATAAAGGCTCAGCCCCCTCACCCTTTCCATATAGTAGGTCCCAATTCTCATGATTACCCTGAATAAAGTAAGTGGGGATAGGAAAGTCTGGGTACTCTTTACTTTTACCTCCCAAATCCCCAACCTGAAGAATCGCAGTAGGCCGTGTACTTAAATTAGCTACCCTTTCAAAAAAAAGGTCAAAATTAGCGTGTATATCGCCAGCTATTAAGATCATATACCTATCGGTTCTCCGGCCTCTATGTCGTATTGTATTTTTTTTGCCTTAGTGCTAACTAAACATAATAACCCGAATATAAAAAACGCAGTAAAAATTAAACTAAGTATCTTTCTCACAGGGGTCCTCCTTATCGATATCAACCCATCTTTGAATAAAATCCCGATCTTTAGAGAAAATTGGTATGTCCTTGTCTATATAAATTTCTGTGCGCAGTGCAGTAGCAAATTTTTCTGTATAGTCCATTACCCAGGCGCCTTGTTCTTTAACGACCGTTTTTCTTTTATATACAGCAGTACCGCGCTTATGGTGCGTAGGAAGGTCATTCCAAGTAATGCCTTTTTCTTGAAAAAGCATTTCCTGAATATCTTCACAAGACTTATTTTGGAGCTGCTTATGAGAGAAGTTAGCCTGCCCTACCATCTGTATAGAATTCCTGATACAGTCCTGCTGCCTCCACAAGAGACAGTTCACTACTTCTTCCCGGGGAATGTTAAAGACCCGAGCATCGAAGAACGCCAAAGGAGCAGACAAGTCCGTGTACCCTTCTCGATGCCTAAATTTATCTATGTTATTCTCAAGAAAAGTGTTAAAAAATCCTGTACACATTGAAGCAGCTATAGATGCTATCTTTTGAACTTTATAGTCAAACCAAGCCTGGGTAGTTAGCTTCTTATAGTCAGTTAGTAGAAGACTAATCTCATCCGATTGAGTGTACCCAAAGTTACATCCATCTATACTACCCACAAGAGCCCGTGTTGTCTGCTGCATAGTTTGAATAAGACGTTCGTCAAAAGGCCTTTTCATATCTTTAGTAAAGGTATGAAATGCTTTTCCGTCCAACCGCAAAAGAACAGGGGTCCTTGGCATAAGCTTAGTCGCGGACACATTCTCGTAAATTTTCATACGGTCGCCTAAGCTAGATTTATCCATGCTTCATTCCTTTCAAACTCCAATAAAAAGGCTCTAATTAGGAGTATATTGAGAGTAGTATATTAAGGGTCAAGCCTTCTATTTCTTTCTTTGTACCGCTACGTAGCTTAACCTTTTTAGCGTACTTAGTTAGCCTCTTCTTATATATTTCTTTTAGTCCCTTATTAATCCAAGGGTAATTTATAATAAGAGGAAGATCTTCATCAGGCAGGTGCTTAAGCATAACAAACTCAGCCCTAGATGCTAGATACCGAATATCCGGAGAATTGAGTCCTCTATTACCTGGACCGTAAAAATACTCTAAAGCTTTATCAACCTTTTTAAACCTGCGAGTCAAGAAATTCTTTAAGTAGTTTAACATAT
>Ga0102937_1001096_pt1 | contig 12236 bp, 12 predicted proteins | sample SalPonR2_B_D1_MG_FD_78213 | JGI IMG/M metagenome (GOLD analysis project Ga0102937, IMG submission 78213) | Salt pond soil microbial communities from South San Francisco under conditions of wetland restoration - Salt Pond MetaG R2_B_D1_MG | ecosystem: Environmental > Aquatic > Marine > Intertidal... | reverse complement strand
GACTCCCGAAGCTGATCGGCTTTTTTCTTCAGTCGGTCAATCTCCGGTTTTAAAACCTCATCATCGATTGAAATATCATGTAATTCCTGAATTTTCTTTTCTAATTCTTCAATCGGTTGTTCAAAGTCAAGATATTGCATAAGAGTAAAGTTCGTTCATTTTCAACGTTAGTAAATAACTGTAAATCTGATAGAGGCACAACTTTTATTTCCTTTACTGTACCTCATGAGCTCTGTTTTCGGGGGCACTTATTGTGAATCACTGATCTCCATTTTCTCTGCAAAATAGGCACAAAAATCTCTCATATCCCCACTGATTCGTTCATCATTTATCGACTTTTCGAGTGTATCGGCCATCGTAACCAATGTTTGGTGGAAAAAGATCTTCATTTCGTCAACGGTCATGTCCCGTGTCCAGAGATCAAGCCGCAGAGTATCTTTATTTTTGTGATCCCATAGCGCAAGAATCATTGCGCGGCATTCCGCTTCATCATACCCCTGAAGGTCTGTTGCACCCCAGTGAATTTTGTCTGGAACATTATTTTCATCGAGTTCTACTTCAATATTTATTTTTTTCGATTGATTAGCCATAATCCACAATATCAGGTTTACAATTTCTTCTTAATTTTTCGAGCACTCCTGCAAAATCGGGGGGCAGCGAGGAGTCAAATTCTACAAATTCACCGGTATCCGGGTGTTCAAACCCAAGTGTTTTCGCGTGAAGTGCCTGTCTTGGAAGTGCGGCAAACATATTATTAAACATCGTTTTTCTCGTACCTGTATTCGGACCATACCGTACGGAATCGCCGCCATAGGTTCTGTCGCCAAATACATAATATCCGTTGTGCTGCATGTGTACGCGTATCTGATGAGTGCGTCCGGTTTCGAGCTGTATTTCGAGCAGTGCAAGGTGATCGAACGATTCGAGGCGTCTAAAATGGGTAACTGCGGATTTTCCGCCCTCTTTCAAGATCGTCATGATCTTCCTGTCGCGGGGTGAACGGCCGAGGTTTCCTTCTATCGTCCCCTCTTCGGGAGGATTCCCCCAAACAATAGCCCAGTATGTTCGTTCGGCATCTTTTTTCGCGAACTGCTCTGCAAGCTTTTGATGAGCTTCATCCGTTTTTGCCACAACCAGTAATCCGCTTGTGTCTTTATCGAGCCGGTGTACAATACCCGGACGCAGTGTTTTCTTCTCAGCACTTGAAAGATTTTTCCCCGTGTGATGGAGCAAACCGTTTACCAGCGTGCCCGACCAGTTTCCAAATGCCGGATGAACCACCATATCTGCCGTTTTATTTACCACAAGCAGTGAATCGTCTTCATAGACAATATCCAGCTCCATCTCTTCAGCTTTGGCAACGGGTGGTGGAGGTTTAGGGAGGCTTATTTCAATTTTATCACCTGCCTGCATTATGTACGACGCCTTCTCTGCTTTTCGGTTAACAAAAACATGGCCATCCTTGATCGCCTTCTGCACCTTATTTCGGGAAGCATTTTGTATAAATGAGGTGATATAAACGTCTAAACGCACATCTGTATGCTGCCCATCGGGCACTTCAAGCACATACTCAGTTTTTTGGGATCCTTCTTTACCTATAATCATAGCTTTAAAATATAACCGTTCTTCACCCTTTATGCGAAATTCAGATTTTTTAAAATAATTAAACTTTTTTTGTAAGGGATTTGGAAAATCGGGTTCATACTAATGACTGACTATTCATTAAGGCAGTAGCATGAGCCTTGTGAACAGTCGAGAGAAGGTACAGGAAATCAAGAGCAGGGAAGCCGCAGTCGATGAATTTCAATCGCCTGCGGCTTTTTTTTTGATTTTGCAGTGTATAGACCTTTCTACAAGCTATTCGCTCTATTATAAATTCTTCTAAAACATTGATATTCAGTATTTTGTGAAATTTCTTGAGGAAATCGGAACATGAATATTTTATGACCCTTTAAACGTAGTAACCTTTAATCAAACATCTGATAAAATGTTACTAAGCAGAAAAATACGATCAATTGTGTTACCTGTACTTATAGGATTCACACTATTCTCTTGCTCTGATAATAGTACAGGTGTAAACTCCAACGATCAAAAAGCGACCCTTAATGGCTCAGTTGCAGATGGTACTTCACAGAACAAACAGCTGGCAGAGAAAAGTAACCATGCGGGCAGATTGGTTTCAGCGGCCCGAATTACGTCAAACGGATCTCTCGAAGTAATCGAGGGTACGGAAACTGAAACAGATGCTTCAGGTGATTTTACAGTTGAAGTGGATGCAAGTGCAGCCAACCACATTGTTGTAGTTGCAGAAAGTGCAGTAGGCGAAACTTCGGCTTTTGTAGCAACGGAGTTGGAAAATGATAACAGCTATACCGTAAAACCTCTGAATGCTGAATCCAAGGCCGAAACATCCGTTTATTCAGAGGTCGTTGCCCGTGGCAATACAGATCTCATACACAAAGCAGATATCGCGCTTCTGGTTACAAGTGAAGCCGCTTCAGAAATAAACAGCAGCAGCTCATATGCTGCTCAATTCGCATCTGCTCTTGCGAATAATGCAGAAGTACGATCTGAATTTTTTAATGAATACAGCAGCTCGTCCGATTTAGAGAACGCACTCCAGGCAATTACAGAAGCGCATATTCAATACGATCAATCTCTTGAGACTTCCGGAGGTTCCAGCAACAATGCGTCTAACACGTTTATAAATGCGACCCTCCAAGCTTATGCCGATGCCGGACTTCAAACATCAGATGTAGCTAAACTGATGCACCTGCAGGCAGAGATTATCCAAAACAGTATGGAATCTTCCTCAATAGAAATCAAAAACAGTACACGGCTCTCTGCATCCGTAATGGCATCCATTGCGCTGGATAATGCAATTAAAGCGGAGGCCGAATCCTCATCAGCATCTGATGCCACAGTCGATGCAATCGTGGACGCCGGCACAAAACTTAAAACTTCCATAGCAACCAGTTCCGGTGCGTCTTCAGAAATTTCAGCTGCTTTTAACACATACCACCAGGAAATTCGAACAGCTTTTGAGAATGACGGGTCTACTGAAGGAACCGTTGTCGTTGCTGTGGACTCAGAAATAAATGCAACTGGCGGTGCCAAATTTGAGTTCGAAAATTCATTATCAAGTTTGTTGCAATTAAACTCTATAACATCTGTTTACACTGATTTTTCCGCACAGGTTCAAAGCAGTGTGCAAACTCAAAGTGAACTTCTTGGAGAGGTAGACACAGATGTGGTAACTGATATTGTGGTACTCATGAATATTTTTGCATAATCCGGAACTAAGAACTTCTATAGCCCGGCGGATTAGATCCCACCGGGTTTTCTTTTTTTGCTGTATTTAAGATGAATGTAGCGCCATCTCTAAATCCCCGATTAAATCGTCAGGATGTTCCAGCCCCACGCTCATCCGTATCATTGTATCGGGAGATACCGACCCTTCTCCTTCACTGCTTTGCCGATGCTCCCAGGTACTCTCCACACCTCCCAGGCTAGTTGCCCGCTTAATGAGCTTTGAGCGGCCTACAATCTGAACAGCTTCAGCAGCACCTCTTCCCGCCAAAAAGGAGATCATTCCACCAAAGCCATTCATCTGCTTTTTGGCAATTGTGTGGCCCGGATGACATTCAAGACCCGGGTAATACACAGACTCTACTCTTTTATGATTGGATAAAAAATCTGCCACGATTCGGGCATGCTCATTATGTCCGCGCATTCTGTAGGCCAGTGTCCGGGTGCTTCGGCTCAGCATCCAGCAGTCTTGTGGAGACGGAACTGCGCCCGCCATTTTCTGGATCATCCTTATCCGTTCAAAAAAATCGTCATCAGTCGCTGTTACAACGGCTCCGCCGAGAATGTCGCTGTATCCGCCGAAATATTTGGATGTAGAGTGCAAAACCAGGTCGGCGCCCAAATCGAGAGGAAGCTGGTTAACCGGTGTTGGCCAGGTGTTATCAACTACAGTTCTGATAGCGTGTGACTTTGCAAGCTCTGAAACAGCTTTTATATCGGTAATTCGCATCAGTGGATTGGAGGGTGTTTCCATCCAGATCAGTTTGGTGTTTTTTTTGATGTGGCTCTCAATCTCATTCAGAGAGGTCATATCGATAAAGGATGATTCCAGCCCCCAACGGTTCATGATGTTCTTCACCATTTTTCTGTTCCCGGCATAAACATCCTCAGGAATAATGATGTGATCTCCCGGATCAAGAGCCTGCAAAACAGCCGTTGCCGCAGCTATTCCGGATGAAAATGCCGATGCAGTTTTCCCGTTTTCAAGCGAAGCAATAACCGCTTCAAACTGCAGCCTGTTTGGATTTCCAAGCCGGGTATAGTGCAGGTCCTTCTCCTCGCGTCCCTCTGCATCAATTTCAAAAATGGTGCTTGGCGAAATTGGGGGCACTACCGATGATGAAGGATTCCCGATGTTGAGGCCGGTGTGGATAGCTCTGGTTTCAAATCTCATAGCATGTACTGTCAACTTATCTTTTTACTGTGAACAGAGGATACGAAATAAAACGATTTATGATCCGGCTTCCTCTACCACAATTGCAGGATCCAAGTGAACATCTGCTTTTACGGATCGCGTTATCAAGCAGATCTGTTCCGCTTTTTCGAGCAGCCGTATCCCTTTTTTCTTATTTGATTCGTCTCTGATAGTGAGAACCGGCTTTAGCAGTACTTTGCTCATCACAAATTTACCGTCTTTTTTTTCCAATGTACCGGAGCTTTCTACCTTCAAATCAACAAAATCAAATTTCGAATATTCAGCAATTGCTTCAAAAGAGGTGAAAAAACAGCTCACAATAGATGCCGTAAACAGGTGTTCGGGCGACCAAACACCTTCAACCCCACCCGGGAACTGAGGGGGAGTTGCTACTTCAATCGTTTCTGAAATTCCCGGTGCTTCAAGCTTGGCTACTCTGTCTCCCGTGCGCGAAAGATTTACACTATACTCGTGATGGTCGTCAGAGATCGGCATGTTCCTCCAGTTTTTGTCTGATAATAGCCTCGAGCTGTGGAGCCTGAACAACGCCCGCCTGCTGCCATAAAATGTGTCCCTTATAAAAGAGAATCATATTCGGAATGCCGCGCACATTGTAGTGAATCGCAACATCCGGGTTTTTTTCTGTATCAATTTTTATGATGTTCAGCTTATCGCCGAATTTCTTTTTCACCTCTTTGAGGATGGGAGGCATCATTTTGCATGGCCCGCACCAGTCTGCGTAAAAATCTACCAATACAGGTGTATCTCCCTTTATGAGGTCAGAAAACGACTGTTTTTTTGCTTCTGCTTTTTCCATAATCATTTTGTTTTTACTTCATCTTTTACCTCTTCAAATACAACGTCTTTTTCATTAAAATCGGAACTGTTTCCTGGTTGCAGGCCGGGAGCACACTGTCCCATCAGGCACCCGGTATTAGTAATTGCCTGAAATCCAAGAAAAAGTGCCAGCACACCAGATATAGAAGCCCCATAAACAAAATAGTTATAGGCGAGTATGCCGCTCATTCCGAGAAGAATCCATCGCATGGGGTGCCAGTTCGAAAAAATTTGCTGCTTAATCTGCTGTAGCATAAATCGTAATTGTATTTGTTATTATCTTTCATTCTTAAAGGTAAGCAGAACAGGCAACATCATCAGTAACATTTGTTACACAAGTGTAATACGATTTCTGCCGAGTGTTACGATATTTTTGTTTTCCATCTCTTTAAGAAGCCTGGAAACCACCACCCTTGCCGTTCCAAGCTCTCTGGCTAGTTCTTCGTGAGTAACTTCGAGCTCATTTGTACCTGTTACCTCTGCCCTCCTTCGAATAAATGCAAGAAGTCGTTCATCCATCTTTTTAAAAGCTACAGCACCAATCACCTCGAGGAGTTCATTAAAACGACGGTGATATACTTCAAAAATATATTCTGTCCACTCTGGTTTTGATTTTAAAAGTTCACCAATCTGTTAACGGGGATCAGCAGTACCTCGCTATCTTCGCCCGCAACTGCCTTTATTTTACTTTTTTCGCCGTATAAGCCTCCTAAAAAAGACATAATGCACATGTCACCGCTTTTCAGGTAGTACAGAAGCATCTCCTTATCCTCCTCAATCTGGTTTACTTTCACTGCCCCGCTTAAAAGTATGGGTATACTGTAAACCGGCGCATCCTCCTGCAGAAGCACCTCTCCCTTCATTATTCTCCTGGTATTACCAACCTCCTTCAGCCTGTCCATTAGTGAAGCAGAGAGTTCCGGTATATTTTTTTTAAAAGAGTTATCCATAACAACTCAATGAATTTGTTTTTAGGTTGAAAATATTATCTTAGTAAATAACAATCGCAATTGGTTCGCTATGGCAATGCATCAAAAAGAAGATCAGGATTCTGAAGATCTCCGGAATGATTTACTTTCTCACCCTGCGCTGGATAAGTCGCTCAAAGAACGTATTCGTACTCATTTTGATACATCTGATGCAGACTACACATTAAATAAGCCCGCAAACGTTTATGCGTTCCAACTCCCCTCTGAGAGTACCTACAAACTTATTTTTGAAAATAATCCTGTTGGCATTCTTCACTTTAACGATAAAGGAGTCATTACCGCATGTAATAACAAATTTGTCGATATAATCGGATCGAGCCGGGAAAAACTACTCGGCCTCAATATGACTCAGCTTCCCAATAAAATTGTTGCCGGGGCAACCAACAAAGCCATTCACGGCCAAAAAGCTCACTACAGCGGCATGTACGAGTCGGTAACATCCGGTAAAACCATGCCGCTAAGAGCAACATTTGAACCTATTTTTAATGATGACGGAGTCGTACTTGGCGGAGTTGGCCTTGTTGAAGATAATACGGAGATATTTGAAACACTGAAAAACCTTCGCGAGAGTGAACGCCGCTATCGGAGCATTTTTCAAAAAAGCAGTTCAGCAATGTTGATTATTGATCCATCAAACGGAGCTATTTTTGATGTAAATAATGCGGCTGCAGAATTTTATGGGTGGAGCAAAGAGGAGCTGAAGGAGAAAAAAATATTCGACATTAATACCCTGCCAAAGCCTGAGCTAAAACGGGACCTGGAATCTGCTAGAGAAGGTACGCGAAAAGTATTCTTTTTCAGGAATAAAAAAGCCGATGGCTCCGTGGTAGATGTGGAAGTTAACTGCGGCAGTATTGTTATTCAAAATTCAGAGATGATCCACTGTATTGTGCACGATATCTCTGAAAGAAAAAGAGCTATGAATGACATGCGAAAATTTCGCCTCGGTATCGACAGAACATCAAACGCTATTTTTATTACCGATCCGGATGGGCAAATTGAGTATGTAAACCCTGCATTTGAAAAACTGTACGGCTACAGCAATGAAGAGGTTCTCAACGAAAATGCGAGAATTTTAAACTCGGGTTTACAAAAATCCAGTTTTTATAAAAAGTTTTGGGATACCATCAAAGCCGGCGAAATCATGAAAGGTGAGATTATAAATCGAACCAAGGATGGAAAACTGCTGGATATTCGTTTTTCAAGTAATCCAATTATTGACGATACCGACGACGTTATTGGTTTTATCGCCATTCAAACCGATATCACAGAGCAGAAAGAGATGGAAAAACAGCTCCGTAATTCGGTATACGAAAAAGATGTGATGCTCGCGGAAATTCATCACCGGGTTAAGAACAACCTTGCAATGATTTCGGCCATGCTGATGCTTCAATCCGAAAAAACAGAAGATCCCGGACTTAAAGAGAAACTGCTCGACAGCACTAACCGCATTAAAGCCATAGCCAATATTCACGAACATCTTTACGAGTCTACCAATTTTTCGAAAGTAGATTTTGCCGGAAATACCGAATCTCTCATTCAGAGCATCATAGATTCTCAATTATTTGAAAGAGATATTTCCGTTAAAAATATCGGGGAATCCTGTTTCCTGAATATAAATCAGGGAATCTATTGCTCTATTATTATTAACGAAGTGGTTACTAATATCTTAAACCACGCTTTCAGAAATCTGCATTCCGGCAATATTGAAATCGACATTCGTGAAAAAGGCAAGAAAATAACCATTCTTATTTCTGATGACGGCCACCCACTCCCCGATACATTCCCGGATGAATACAACACCGGGCTTGGGATGGAGCTCATACATATTTTGGCAAGACAGCTCGAAGGCTCCTTTACATTTAAGAGCGAAAACGGAAAATCCACATTTATGCTCTCTTTCAAAAAGGCCCCTTTTCCATCAAACCCCCTGAATGCAGGAAAAAAGAGTTGATTTCAAAACAAGAGAATGATTACCTGTTAACCTGAGTTCGATTCATAATATGTCTAATAGTATCGATTAAAGTCCCCGTAGGGATCCCTATGGGAAGGGGTGGTTTAAACAAGGATTTGACCTCATTTTACACTAATGATTTTAAGGCTTCCTCCCCTGACCCCTCCTACAACAGGAGGGGAACGTAATAATCAACATTTAACAATCGAACTCAGGTTGTTATTAAATTAAATAGCCGCAGTACCCCTGTCTGTTATGGCCTGAAATCCGGTTCAGGCTGCGGTTTGTTATCCAGAATTTCTTCGATGCTGTTCATCAATTCATCATCCAGCAAACCTATCTTTTCAATCGCTTTCATATTTTGCCGTACCTGACCAGGTTTGGATGCACCGGTTATGACCGTACTTACATTTGGATTTTTTAAACACCATAGCAGAGCCAGTTCGGCCATAGTCATATTTTTATCGCTGATCAGATCAGCAATTTGTCTTACTTTTTCCAGCTTCTGTTTCCCCTCTTCCGTCTCCAGAAGTTTTTCACGAAGCCAGTCGTATTTTTCAAGTGAAAGCCTGCTATCGTCGGGTACTCCATCATTGTATTTTCCCGTTAGCAGGCCACTGGCCAGCGGACTCCAGATTGTGGTTCCAAGCCCGATTTCACTATATAACTTGGCATACTCCTTCTCTACTTTCTCGCGTGTAAACATATTGTATTGCGGCTGCTCCATCAGCGGCGGACGCAAGTGCTCGCGGCGGGCAATTCTGTAGGCTTCCATTATTTGTTCTGAAGACCATTCACTTGTGCCCCAGTAAAAAGCCTTACCCTGACTAATCACCTGATTCATTGCCCACACCGTCTCTTCAATCGGAGTGTGTACATCAGGACGATGACAGAAAATCAAATCCACATAGGAAGTCTGCATTCTTTCCAGGGCTGCATCTGTCCCCTCAATAATATGCTTATAGGATAGGCCTGTGTTGTTAGGGCCTTCGCCACCCCAGAAAATTTTAGTGGAAAGCACAAGGTCTGACCGTTTCCACCCCTCTTTTCTGATGATATTCCCCATCATTGTCTCCGACTGCCCCCCTGCATACGCTTCAGCGTTATCAAAAAAGTTAACGCCGGCTTTATATGCCTCAACCATACATTCACCGGCAATATCTTCATCAACCTGATCGCCGAATGTTACCCACGAACCAAATGAGAATGCTGAGACCTTAAGTCCTGATCTTCCCAAAAAACGATACTTCATAATTTCTCCTGTTTTGTCAGTTGTTATTCATCCTTTAAAACAACCTACAAATTTTGTTCGTTCTTTGGGATACTGTTACCTACTCATCTTGTTGTTAATAAGCCTAATAAACCTGCGAGCATCGCGCCCCCGAAAATCTTCAACAACAATTACATCATCCACTTCCAGTTCACCAAAAATTTCCTCGCCATGGTGGTCAATCAGAATAATTTTTCCATTTTCATAGTCTGCTTCGGCAATTTCACTTATAGGTATATAGAGACCTCTGTCCAAAAGGTCTTTCACTCCGCTGCTTATAGCCACCTTTAGCGACTGAACAAAATCATACTCTTCATCACCCTCCGTTATATCTGCCTCCAGGTCCTCAAAAAAGAGGTCGGAAAATTGAATCATCATCATGTCCCCTTCAATCCCCATATCTACCGAGCCTGTCTTTGTTGTCATGGCAAACTCAACCTCGTCGAGCATAAAGCGGTCGTTGAATTCAGCCTCGATTTCACTGTCATTGAAATACATCCAGTTATTTTGAGCCGTGCTGATAGTTGGAATTGCCATCACCAGTAATACCATTATTCCAACGCCTATACCCAGCGCTTTCATTGCATTATTTGAACGGTTCATCATTGTTTTTAAAATTAATTTATGATTTCTGATATCGTCTGTTACGGGTTTTTCCTTTTCGATGTTACGCTCGGTGAAATTCGTTACCTTTTTTTTATTCACAACATATCACCTTTAAATGCTCTGCTCTATGAAACCCACATCGCTGTTGCTGTTTCTATGCTCCATATTCATTTTCAATTCGGCTGATCTTAAATCACAATCGCTCTACTTTCCTCCTGCAAACGAATGGAAAGAAGTTTCTCCCGAGAATGTAGGACTCAATGCCCGGCAATTAGATGCGGCTGTTCAGTTTGCCGTGGAAAACGAAAATAGTGTAGAGCGGGATCTTAAAATTGCCATTCTGAAAGGCTTTTCCCACGAACCGTACCATCAACTTGCAGGGCCGGTGAGAGAGCGTGGCGGACCGGCAGGTATGATTATTAAAGACGGGTATATTGCAGCTAAATGGGGTGATGTCGACCGTGTTGATATGACGTTTTCCGTTACAAAAAGCTACCTTTCAACCGTGGCCGGAATTGCATGGGACGATAATCTGATCCGAAGTCCGCATGATCCTGTTCATGAATACGTCTGGGACCGCACTTACGACGGAGAGCACAATCAGAAAATAACCTGGCACCATCTTCTGCAACAAACATCCGACTGGTATGGAACCCTTTTTGGAATGGAGGATTGGTCCGACCGTCCGCCAAGAGAAGGCGGCATCGACGACTGGCGATTCAGAGAACTGCATGAGCCCGGGACCCACTACAAATACAACGATGTACGTGTGAATCTGCTTGCATATTCGCTTCTGCAGGTTCTGCGCGAACCGCTGCCGCAGGTACTTAAAAAGCGGATAATGGATCCGATAGGTGCTTCAACCACATGGCGCTGGTTTGGTTACGACAACTCCTACGTTATGGTTGATGGTGTAAATATTCAGTCGGTCAGCGGCGGCGGACATAATGGTGGCGGTCTCTTCATCAGTTCAACCGATCATGCCCGTTTTGGGCTTCTTTTTGCCAGAGACGGAGAATGGAACGGCAAGCAAATCGTATCTGAGGAGTGGATTTCGAGATCAGTGGAATCATCAGATGTAAACCCCGACTATGGCTATTTATGGTGGCTTTTGAAGGGAAACAGTGAATGGGATGAAGTTCCAGACCATGTTTTCTACGCAGCCGGTTTTGGAGGAAACTACATTGTTGTAGACCAGGAGAACGATATGGTAGTTGTTTTACGCTGGGTCGACTCATCCAAATTGGGTGAGTTGATGAGCATGATTTATGATGCTGTTGAGTAAAACAACTCGTTTACCTGTTACATTCTAATTTAATGGATCCATTCAGAGTGCGATAGCTCCTGCCCCGAAAGAGATCCGTTCGGAAAAGAGTCCCTTTTTATAAAGTCGAACTTTTCGAGGATCTTCCGGACTCTCGAAGGTTCTTTATAAAGCTCCTTCTAATCGGAAAACGCGTTGAAACATATATTTTGTATGGTATTTAACTCATTTTTCGAAACATTTTTATCAGCTTACGTACGATCTGATTGATCCTCCATTAATCATATAAATCACTATGCAAACCATACTTGGGGCTGGCGGTGCCATCGGAAGTGAGCTGGCAAAGGCATTGCCACCATTCACAGACAAAATAAGGCTGGTGAGCCGACACCGGCTCAATACAAACAGAAATGAAGAGTGGCATTGTGCTGACCTGACTGACCCCTCCTCTGCAATGGAAGCCGTTAAAGGCTCGGATGTTGCCTACCTTACTGTAGGGCTGCCGTACGATACAGCCATCTGGCAGCAACTCTGGCCAAAAGTGATGCAAAATGTGATAAATGCATGTGTGTTTCACGATACAAAGCTTGTTTTTTTCGATAACATCTACATGCTTGATAAAAATTCTCTGGCACCGGCTACAGAACATTCGCCTGTAAATCCACCCTCAAAAAAAGGAGCCGTGCGTGCAAAAATCGCAGCCGATTTGATGGATGCAACAAACAAAGGAGACATTGAGGCTCTCATCGCACGATCGGCAGATTTTTATGGTCCCGGGATTACAAATAAAACCTCACTGTTGATTGAAACTG
>Ga0102937_1001090_pt1 | contig 12270 bp, 6 predicted proteins | sample SalPonR2_B_D1_MG_FD_78213 | JGI IMG/M metagenome (GOLD analysis project Ga0102937, IMG submission 78213) | Salt pond soil microbial communities from South San Francisco under conditions of wetland restoration - Salt Pond MetaG R2_B_D1_MG | ecosystem: Environmental > Aquatic > Marine > Intertidal... | reverse complement strand
GACCACCGACCCCGCGACCACGGCGAGTTCGGCGCCGACCACCACCACCGGACCGGCGTCGCCGACCGCCCCGACGGCCGCCCCGACCACCGCCCCGACCACCGAGCCGACCGCCCCCCCGGAGGCGACGGTGCGGGCCAACGTGTACTGGGCGTGGTCGATCCCCACCAGCGTCGGCACCCCCGAGCGCCTCGGCGCCGGATCCCGATCCGTGCCCGCCGACGACCCTCTCACCGGTGCCGTCGCTGCCCTGCTCGACGGGCCGAACGAGGCCGAGACGGAGGTGGGGATGGGCACCGCCATCCCGGCCGGCACGACCGTCCTCGACGTCGACGTCGACGACGGGGTGGCCCGCGTCGACCTCGACGACACCTTCACCGAGTCGAGCGGCACGCTCGCCGAGACCACCCGACTCGCCCAGGTCGTGTTCACGCTCACCGCCTTCGACGACGTCGACGCGGTGACGTTCTCGATCGACGGCGAGCCGCAGGACCCCATCCTCTCCCACGGGTTCGTGGTGGGCGACGGTCTCGACCGCGACGACTTCGCCGAGGTGCGTCCCTTCGTCCTCGTGGAGGCGCCCACCCCCGGCGAGGTGGTCGACGGCGACGAGCTCACCGTCCGGGGCGAGTCGAACACGTTCGAGGGGACCGTGCAGTGGGAGCTGCTCGACGGCGACGGCGTGGCGGTCGAGGAGGGGTTCACCACCGCCACCGGCGGCATGGGCACGTGGGGCGAGTTCGCCTTCACCGTCGACCTCGATGCCATCGACGGTGACGACCGCGACGACGAGGACGACGACCTCGACCGTGGCTCGATCGTGGTCTTCGAGACGTCTGCCCGTGACGGCAGCCGGCAGAACGTCGTCGAGGTGCCGTTCGTCGTGAACTGAACGGATGGAGGAGCGCCGGCCGCCCTGGCGTGAGCCGTCTGCCCCGTCGGCGGTCGGGCAGCACCGGTACGCTGGGTCGGGTGGCAGCACCATCAGGTCAGGGGACGTCGTCGACGGGGTCGGGATTCGGCGCGAACACGTGGCTCGTCGAGGAGATGTACGAGCAGTTCGTCGCCGACCCGAACTCGGTGAGCGAGTCGTGGCAGGAGTTCTTCGCCGACTACCGCTCCCAGGCCCCCAGTGTCGCCCGAGCCGCCGCCGCCTCGCCCGACGTGCGGGCCATCGCCGACGTGCACCGCGACACCGACGTCGACACGGCTGCCGACGCCGACACCGCACCGCCGGCGAACGGTGCCGCCACCGGGAACGGACCCGCCACCGCACCCGCCGAGCCGGCCGCCGCCGCCAAGCCTGCCGAACCGGCGCCCGCAGCTGCGAAGGCCGGTCCCGCACCGGCCACCGCCGCCCCGTCGCCCGCTGCGAAGCCTGCTCCTGCCGCCGAGCCCACGCCGAAGGAGAAGCCGGAGGAGGAACCCGGCAAGCCGATCCGTGGCGTCGGGGCGGCAATCGCCGCCAACATGGAACGCAGCCTCACGGTGCCCACGGCCACCAGCTTCCGCAACGTGCCGGCCAAGCTGCTCGAGGTCAACCGCAAGGTCATCAACGGCTTCCGGTCACGTTCGGGGCAGACCAAGATCAGCTTCACCCACCTGATCGGCTACGCCATCGTGCGCGCCATCGCCGATGCCGTACCGGCGATGCGGAACACCTACGCCGAGGGCGCCGACGGCAAGCCCCGCCTGATCGCCAACGACCACGTCAACATGGGCCTCGCCGTCGACGTCGAGAAGGCCGACGGCAGCCGCACCCTCGTGGTGCCCGTGCTGCGCGACGCCGACACGCTCGACTTCGCCGGCTTCCTCGCCGCCTACGAGGAGATCATCCGCAAGGTCAAGGGCAACAAGCTCACCGTCGACGACTTCCAGGGCACGAACGTCAGCCTCACCAACCCCGGCACCATCGGCACCGTGCAGTCGGTGCCCCGCCTCATGCCCGGCCAGGCGGTGATCGTGGGCGTTGGCTCGATCGACTACCCGGCCGAGTTCCAGGGCACCGACCGCGCCACGCTGGCGTCGCTCGGCGTCAGCAAGGTGGTCACGGTCACCAGCACCTACGACCACCGCATCATCCAGGGCGCCGAGTCGGGCATGTTCCTCAAGCGCGTGCACGAGCTGCTGCTCGGTGAGCACGGCTTCTACGAAGACGTCTTCCACGCCCTCGACATGCCGTACGAGGCGGTGAAGTGGCGGCCCGACACCAACCCGATCGACCGCGAGGAAGCCCGGCTCGCCAAGCAGATGGCGGTCGCCAAGCTCATCCGCGTCCACCGCGTGCGCGGCCACCTGCTGGCCGACCTCGACCCGTTGCGCTGGAAGGTGCCGCACACCCCGCGCGAGCTCGACCCCGCCACGTACGGCCTCACCATCTGGGACCTCGACCGCGAGTTCCTCACCGACGGCGTCGGTGGCGTCGACAAGATGCGCCTCGGCGACCTGCTCGGCGTGTTGCGTGACGCGTACTGCCGCACCATCGGTGTGGAGTACATGCACATCCAGAACACCGACGAACAGCAGTGGATCCAGAGCAAGTTCGAGACGCCCCACGACCCGCCGAGCAAGGAGCGCAAGCACCGCATCCTCGAGCGGCTCAACGCCGCCGAGTCGTTCGAGAAGTTCCTCGCCACCAAGTACGTCGGCACCAAGCGCTTCGGCATCGAGGGCGCCGAGTCGGCGATCCCGGTGCTCGACGAGATCCTCTCCAACGCCGCCGACGCCCAGTTCGACAGCGCCATCCTCGGCATGGCCCACCGTGGCCGCCTCAACGTGCTGTCCAACATCATGGGCAAGAGCTACGAGGCGATCTTCTCCGAGTTCGAGGGCCACGTCGACCCGTCCTCGGTACAGGGATCGGGCGACGTGAAGTACCACCTCGGCATGAAGGGCAAGTACGTCAGCCCCTCCGGCGCCGATGTGCCGATCGAGCTCGCCGCCAACCCCAGCCACCTCGAGACCGTGGGTCCGATCGTGATGGGCATGGTGCGCGCCACGCAGGACCAGATCGAACCGCCCGGCGCCTTCACCGTGCTCCCGATGCTGATCCACGGCGACGCCGCGTTCGCCGGGCAGGGCGTGGTGGCCGAGTCGCTCGCCATGAGCGACATCGGCGGCTACCGCATCGGCGGCACGATCCACCTCATCATCAACAACCAGATCGGCTTCACCACGGCGCCGCAGTACGCGCGCTCGTCGCTGTACTGCTCCGACGTCGCGAAGACGATCCAGGCACCGATCTTCCACGTCAACGGTGACGACCCCGAGGCGTGCGTGCGCGTCGCCGAGCTGGCGTGGGAGTACCGCCAGACGTTCCACAAGGACGTCGTGATCGACATGGTCTGCTACCGGCGCCACGGCCACAACGAGGGCGACGACCCGAGCTACACGCAGCCGCTGATGTACAAGGCGATCTCCGATCGTCGCAGCGTGCGCAAGCTCTACGTCGAGTCGCTCGTGAAGCGCGGCGACATCACGGTGGAGGAGGCCGAGCAGGCACTCGTCGACTTCCACGACAAGCTGCAGGTGGCACTCGACGAGACCCGCTCGCAGGCGCCGGGCCCGATGAAGGCACCCCGACCGCCCAAGCCGCTCGGCGTGCTGCCGCACATCGGCACGGGGGTCGAACGGCCCGTCCTCGACCGCATCTACACCAAGCTCACCGACTACCCGGAGGGCTTCACGGTCCATCCCAAGCTCGGACGGCAGTTCGAGGGGCGCGACAAGATGTACGCCGACGGCGAGGTCGACTGGGCCACCGCCGAGGCACTGGCGTTCGGCTCGCTGGTGCTCGACGGCCACCCCGTCCGGCTCGCCGGGCAGGACTCGCGACGCGGCACGTTCAGCCAGCGTCACGCCGCACTGATCGACTTCGACACCGGTGACCCGTGGATCCCGCTCGACGACCTCGACGACGCCGAGGCCAAGTTCTGGGTGTTCGACTCGCTGCTGTCGGAGTATGCGGCGATGGGCTTCGAGTACGGGTACAGCCACGCCAACCCCGATGCCCTGGTGATGTGGGAGGCGCAGTTCGGCGACTTCGTCAACGGCGCGCAGATCATCATCGACCAGTACATCGTGGCGGCCGAGGACAAGTGGGACCAGGACAACGGCGTCGTGCTGCTGCTGCCGCACGGCTTCGAGGGGCAGGGCCCCGAGCACAGCTCGGCGCGCATCGAGCGCTTCCTCACCCTCGCTGCGGAAGACAACATGCAGGTGACCAACGCCACCACGGCGGCCAACTACTTCCACCTGCTGCGCCGCCAGGTGCACTCCGACCGGCGCACGCCGCTGATCGTGTTCACTCCCAAGCAGGGGCTGCGGATGAAGCAGACCCGTTCACCGATCGAGGCGCTCACGCAGGGCTCGTTCCAGGAGGTGATCGACGATCCGGCCGACCTCGATCGCGACGAGGTGCGCCGCATCGTGTTCTGCTCGGGCAAGGTGGCCTGGGACGCGATCGACGAACGCGACCGCCGCGGAGCGCCGGTGGCGATCGTGCGCATCGAGCAGCTCTACCCGCTGCCGACCGAGCAGATGCTCGCCGTCCTCGACCGCTATCCCAACGCACGTGAGCTGCGCTGGCTGCAGGAGGAGCCCGAGAACATGGGCGCCTGGAACTTCATCGAGCACCACACCTGGCGGGTGAAGGAGCGGGGCTACGACCTGCGCCACGTCGCTCGCGTCGAGTCGGGCAGCCCGGCCACCGGCTCGAAGACCATCCACGACCAGGAACTCGCCGATCTCCTCGAGCGCACCTTCCGCGACCTGTGAGGGTCAGCGGAGGGTCAGGTCGAGGGTCTGTTCGAGGTCGGTGATGGCCTGCTCGGCGGAGACGACCTTGATGGTGGTCATGCCCATGGCCTTGGCCGGCTTGAGGTTGATGCCGAGGTCGTCGAGGAACACGCACTCGTGCGGCTCGACGCCGACCAACTCGCAGGCGATCTCGTAGAAGCGCGGTTCGGGCTTGCGGCAGCCCACCTTGCTCGACTCCACGATGTGGTCGAACATCACCATCACGTCGCCCACGTCCATGCGCTGCTCGCCGCCGACCACGTTGTTGGTCAGGCAGGCGGTGCGGTAGCCGGAGCGGATCACCCGGTCGAGTGCCGTCACCATCTCGGTACGCAGCTCGCCCGACAGCAGCGCCAGCACGTCGGCCCCCGGCACGCGATGGCCGAGCCGGGTCGACTCCTCCGCGAACAGCGCGTCGAACTCCTCCGGTGAGACGTCGCTGCGCTCCAGCAGCGCCCAGGCATTGGTGTCGGGATCGGTGGCGTTGACGCCGCGGATGAAGTCGAGGGGAAGCCCGTTGGCGGTCTCGTAGCGGTTGAACGCCTCGAAGGGGCTGGAGAGGATCACACCACCGAAATCCCAGAGTACTGCTCGGATCATGAGCGGCGAGCCTACGATGGCGTGCAGGCGGCCTCCGGTATCCGGACGATCGGCACCCGATTGCGTCAGCATCGGGTGCGACGTCGGGCCGGCACGGTTCCGCCATCGACATCCAGGAAGAGACGCAATGACATCACGCAAGGGACCGGACCACGTCGTCGTCGACGGGTCCAACATCGCCACCGAAGGCCGCTCGTTGCCGAGCCTGGCCCAGCTCAACGAGGCGGTGATGAGTTTCATGGAGGAGTTCCCCGACACGGCGATCACCGTGGTGGTCGACGCCACGTTCGGTCACCGCATCGACAAGAAGGAGCAGAAGGAGTTCGAGGAGGGCATCTCCAACAACGAGCTCGTGGCGCCACCGGCCGGTGCTGTCGGCCGCGGTGACGCCTTCGTGCTGGGCATCGCCGAGAAGGCGAACGCCTCCATCCTCTCCAACGACTCCTTCCAGGAGTTCCACGGCGACTACGAGTGGCTGTTCGACGAGGGTCGTCTCATCGGTGGCAAGCCGGTTCCGCACGTGGGTTGGGTGTTCGTCAACCGTACGCCGGTGCGCGGCCCCGTGAGTCGCAAGGCCACGTCCGGATCGAAGTCGAAGGGCCGTCGGGGGTCGAAGCAGGAGGAGGCTCGTGGCCGCGGCCGCGGGGGCCGCAAGGTGAGTGCCGAGGCGAACGAGCCGATGCCGGTGCCCAAGTCCCCGCCGCCCAGCCGCAAGGCCGTCGACCGGGAGATCGGCGCCGAGGACAGCAAGGACCGCCGCAGGAAGGACACGGGCAGGAAGGACACCGGCAAGAAGGAGACGGCCGACCAGGCGCAGGACCGCTCGTCGACGGGCCGTGCCCCGCGCGGAGGTGAGCCGGTCAACGACCTGCTCCCGTTCCTCGAGTTCGTCGAGCACCACCCCGTGGGCACCAGCGTCAACGGCACGGTCGACTCGTACTCGTCCCACGGTGCGTACGTCACCATCGGCGACCAGGGTGTGCGCGGTTACGTGCCGCTGCGGATGATGGCCGATCCGCCACCCACCAGCGCCCGCAAGGTGATGCGCATCGGCGAGTCGATCACGCTCGTGGTGGTGAGCTACGCCCCCGAGCGTCGCAGCATCGACTGTGCGGTGCCCGAATTGGCGTCGGCGGCCATCGCTGCCGCGGAATCCGAGGGCGCCGAGCCGGAGGCGGAGACGGCCGACACCGCCACCCCGACGACCGAGAAGGCGGCGGCCAGGAAGGCTCCGGCGAAGAAGAAGGCGGCAGCCAAGAAGGCACCGGCCGAGAAGAAGGCACCGGCCGAGAAGAAGGCGGCGGCCAAGAAGGCGCCGGCCGAGAAGAAAGCGGCAGCCAAGAAGGCCCCCGCCGGGAAGAAAGCGGCAGCCAAGAAGGCCCCCGCCGAGAAGAAGGCGGCAGCCAAGAAAGCCCCCGCCAAGAAGAAGGCGGCAGCCAAGAAGGCGCCGGCCAAGAAGGCTCCGGCCGGGAAGCAGGCCACGCCTGAACAGGCTGCGACCGAGCAGGCCACAGCAGACACGCAGCCGGCGAAGGCGCCCGCCGCGAAGAAGGCGGCGGCGGTCAAGAAGGCGGCGGCGAAGAAGGCCCCCGCCAAGAAGGCCCCCGCCAAGAAGGCGGCGGCGAAGAAGGCGCCCGCCAAGAAGCAGGCAGCAGCGAAGAAGGCGTCGTCGCAGCCGGCGAACGGCGACGCTGCGGGCGGCTGACGTGCGCGTCGTCACCTGGAACATCAACTCCCTGCGCGCCCGCCAGGAACGCGTGGAGGCCTGGGTCGCCGAGGTGCAGCCCGACGTGCTGCTGCTGCAGGAGACCAAGCTCGCCGACGACGCCTTCCCGATGCTGTCGTTCGAGGCGATGGGATACTCGTGCGCCCACTACGGACAGGGCCAGTGGAACGGCGTGGCCATCCTGTCGAAGGTGGGCCTCGACGACGTGGTCACCAACTTCGCCGGGGGAGTCGACCCCGATCCCGACGCCCGGATCATCACCGCCACCTGCGGCGGCGTGCGGGTGAGCAGCGTGTACGTCCCCAACGGCCGATCCCTCGACCACGAGCACTACGTCTACAAGCTGTCGTGGCTCGACCGCCTGGTGGCGCACCTCGACGCCGACACCGACCCGTCGGCCGACGTCCTCGTCGGCGGCGACTACAACATCGCCCCCGACGACCGCGACGTGCCCGACCCGGCGAAGCTGGTCGGCGCCACGCACGTCAGCCGACCCGAGCGTGATCGGCTCGCCGCCCTCGAGGCGTGGGGGCTCACCGACGTGTTCCGTGTCCATCACCCCGAGGACCGGGTGTACTCGTGGTGGGACTACCGAGCGGGCGACTTCCACCAGGGACGCGGGATGCGCATCGATCTGCTGATGTGCTCGGCACCGGTGGTCGATCGGGCCACGTGGAGCGTGATCGACCGCAACGCCCGCAAGGGCAAGCAGCCCAGCGATCACGCACCCGTGATCGTCGACCTCGCCGACTGACCGTCGGCGCCGTCGGACCCTTCCGGTCCGTCGAGCAGGGCCAGGATCTCCGGCGCCAACCGGTGGGCGGTGATCGACCCGAACGACGTCACCTCGGCCAGTTCGTCGGCCGTCGTGGGCCGCGAGCAGGCGATCGCATCGAGATCCCGGCTGCTGCACAGCTGTTCGGGCAGGATGCCGGCACGCCGCGCTGCGTCGTTGCGCCACGCGTGGAGCCGCTCACCGACCGGATCGGCTGCCGTCCGTCGCCGGCGCGGTGGGGGAGCGGCGGCGGGCTCGTCGAGATCCAACCCTTCGAGGAAGGGGCTCGCGGCGCGGGCGTAGCCGTGCCGCCGGGCGGCGTGGGTGATCAGCAGGCGGTCGGTGGCCCGCGTCAGCGCCACGTACAGCAGGCGTCCCTCCTCGGCTCTCGTGTCGGCGGTGGTGGCCGACTTGTGCGGCACCAGGCTGGTCTCCACCCCCGACACGATCACCGTGTGCCACTCGCGTCCCTTGGCGGCGTGGAACGACAGCAGGTCGACACCGTCGGTGGAGGCATCACGGAACGGGTTGGTGGTGGCGACCCACCCGCGGAATCCGGCCCCGTCACCGAGCGGCTGCTCGCGCAGGTAGTCGAGCACCGCAGCGGCCACGCGACGTTCGGGGTCGGGCGTGTCGTCGTCGCGGCCGCGGGCGCTGCCGGTCGAGCGAGTGGTGGCCGGTGCCGGCGGGGGAGCGTCGAGGATGTCGTGCGCCCAGCCGCGCAGTTGCGACGCCGACCCGCGGGTGGCCGCCGACCGCACCACGGCCTGCAGCGGGGAGCCGGCGGCCGTCGCCGAACGTCGAGTGGGCAGACCCGCCGATCGGAAGGCCGCCTCGAATGCAGCGAGCTGCTGGTTCGTGCGGGCGAGGACCGCCACGTTGCCGCTGCGGACGAGGTTGGGATCGAGCCCGACGACGAACCGCGCCGCCTGCGCGGCCTCGTCGTTTTCGTCGGCGGCGTGCAGGCGCTCCACCACCGGCCCGTCGCCGCGGTTCGACACGAGTGCGCCGGGCTGTCCGGTGGTGTCGAGCACGTGTACGCCGGCACGGACGATCTGCGGGGTGCAGCGGTGGTTCACCGGCAGGCGCACCACCTCCACGCCGGGGAACCGGGTCTCCACCTCCACCAGCAGGCTCGGGTCGGCGCCGTTGAACCCGTAGATGGCCTGGGCGGGATCACCCACGAGGAAGAGGTCGTCGCGGCCGTGGCGGAGCAGGTCGACCAGTTGGTGCTGCAGCGGGTTGAGGTCCTGCGCCTCGTCGACCAGCACGTGGCGGAAACGCCACCGCACGCTCTCGGCGAAGTCGGCGTCACGCCGCATGTCGCGGATCGCGTGGCCGAGTACGTCGTCGAAGTCGATCACGCCGCGGCGCCGCTTGAGCTGGGTGTAGTCGGCGTACACCGCGGCACAGCGGTCGACGCCCGGCCCGGGCCGGCGCTGCTGCCGCCGGCAGGCAGAGGCATAGGCCTCGGGGGCGATGCCGCGAGCCGACGCCCAGTCGATCTCGGCGACGAAGGCCGCCAGCTGGCGCCGGTCGACATCGGTGGAGCCCGCCGAGAGGGCGTCGCCCACCAACCGTCGCCGGTCGGACACCACGGTGAGGGGGCGACGGTCGGTGTCGGCCCAGCGCTGGGTGAGCACGCCGAGCATCACCGAGTGGAACGTGCCGGCCTCCACCCGCTCGCGCAGGCCCAGCCGGAGCAGGCGGCGACGGATCTCGCCGGCGGCCTCGCGGGTGAACGTGAGCGCGAGGGTGTGCCGGGCGTCGGCCGACTCGGTGGCGATGCGGTGGGCGATCCGGCGGGTGAGCACCCGCGTCTTGCCCGAACCGGCCCCGGCGATCACGGCCACCAGCCGCGAGTCGCTGGTGACGGCGGCGCGCTGGTCGGCGTCGAGGTCGGCCAGCACGGCGTCGGCGTCCACCGGCGACACTGTAGAGGGCCCGTGTCGCAGCCCCCGCTGCACTTGCCGGTGAACCCGCCATCGCGCCGCGGACGGACCTGCCTGCGCCCACCAGGGGACCCACCGTCGCCCTGGACGAACAGACGTTCGGCGGTAGGATGGCGACATGTCCGCGCCCTCTGCGCCCACTGCGCCCGACGCTCCCGACGCGGTGCTCCTCGAGTCGGCACCCGCCAGCAACTACGCGGCCCACGACGACCAGCGCTTCCGCATGGTCGCCGACTACGAGCCCGCCGGCGACCAGCCCGCCGCCATCGCCGCGCTCAGCGACGGCATCGAGGCCGGCGACCGGTTCCAGACGCTGCTCGGCATCACCGGGTCGGGCAAGTCGGCCACCATCGCCTGGACCATCGAGCAGACGCAACGCCCCACGCTGATCCTCGCTCCCAACAAGTCGCTCGCCGCCCAGCTGGCCCAGGAGATGCGCGAGTTCTTCCCCGACAACCGGGTCGAGTACTTCGTCAGCTACTACGACTACTACCAGCCCGAGGCGTACATCCCCAGCAGCGACACCTACATCGAGAAGGACAGCTCGATCAACGACGAGATCGATCGCCTGCGGCACTCGGCCACGGCGGCGCTGCTCACCCGGCGTGACGTGATCGTGGTGGCGTCGGTGTCGTGCATCTACGGCATGGGCAACCCCGAGGAGTACCGGGGCAACCTGCTCGACCTCAGCGTCGGCGTCGACTACGACATGCGCAACATCCTGCGCCGCCTCGTCGACATGCAGTACGACCGCAACGACATGACCCTCGGGCGGGGCAACTTCCGGGTGCGCGGCGACACCATCGAGGTGCACCCCGCCTACGAGGAGTCGGTACTGCGCATCGAGATGTTCGGCGACACCGTCGACCGCATCACCACCATCGACCCGCTCACCGGCGAACAGCTCAGCGAGCTGCAGCGGGCCTACGTGTTCCCCGCCACGCACTACGTCACCGGCTCCGAGCGCATGGCCAAGGCGATGGGGAAGATCGAGGTCGAGCTGCAGGAGCGGCTGCAGTGGTTCGAGGAGCACGACAAGCTGCTCGAGGCCCAGCGGCTGCGCATGCGCACCCAGTACGACCTCGAGATGATGAGCGAGGTGGGCTACTGCAACGGCATCGAGAACTACTCGATGCACATCGACGGCCGCGACCACGGCGAACCACCGTTCACGCTGCTCGACTACTTCCCCGACGACTACCTGCTGGTGATCGACGAGAGCCACGTGGCGGTGCCGCAGTTGCACGGCCAGTACGCCGGCGACCGCAGCCGCAAGGACATGCTGGTCGACCACGGCTTCCGCCTGCCGTCGGCGCGCGACAACCGGCCGCTCACCTTCGACGAGGTGCTCGAACGGGTCCACCAGGGCGTGTTCATGTCGGCCACCCCCAGCGACTACGAGCTGCGCGTGTCCACCAAGGTGGTCGAGCAGATCGTGCGGCCCACCGGCCTCGTCGACCCCGAGGTGATCGTGAAGCCCACCAAGGGCCAGATCGACGACCTCATGGAGATGGTCAACGACCGCATCACCCGCGGCGACCGGGTGCTCGTCACCACGCTCACCAAGAAGATGGCCGAGGACCTCACCGACTACCTCCTCGAACAGGGGCTGCGGGTGCGGTACCTGCACTCCAACATCGACACGATCCAGCGCATCGAGATCCTGCGCGGGTTGCGCCTCGGCGACTTCGACGTGCTGGTCGGCATCAACCTGCTCCGTGAGGGGCTCGACCTGCCGGAGGTGTCGCTGGTGTGCATCCTCGACGCCGACAAGGAGGGCTTCCTGCGGTCGGAGACGTCGCTCGTCCAGACCATGGGCCGAGCGGCGCGCAACGTCGACGGTCAGGTGGTGATGTACGCCGACACGGTCACCCGGTCGATGGAGGCAGCGATCGGCGAGGTCGAGCGGCGGCGCAAGCTGCAGCTGGCGTACAACGAGGAACACGGGATCGACCCGCAGACCATCCGCAAGGCCGTGGGCGACATCCTGTCGCTGCTGCGGCCCGACGACACGGCGCCCGTGCCCGGCAAGGACCGTCGCCGCCAGCGCGAGCGCGACAAGGTGCAACGCGACCTCAAGTCGCTGCCACAGCAGGAACTCGGGCGGCTCATCCAGACCCTCGAGGCGGAGATGCACGAGGCGTCCGCCGAGCTGAAGTTCGAGTACGCGGCCAAGCTCCGCGACGAGATCAACGACCTCCGCCGCGAACTGCGCGACGCCCAGTGAGGTCGGGCGCCGGCTGACTGCGACGCCGCTCGGCTTTCAGCAGCAGTGCGACCAGCGCCGCCGCAGGTGCTGCAAGACCCGGCAAGGAGATCCAGTCGGAGGTCGCGGTGCCTGTCGCCGTGGTGACCACGCCCGTCAGTACACCCAGTCCTCCGAGCGAGAGCAGGCGGCGCATCCACGGCCCGAGATCCGG
>Ga0102937_1001089_pt1 | contig 12271 bp, 12 predicted proteins | sample SalPonR2_B_D1_MG_FD_78213 | JGI IMG/M metagenome (GOLD analysis project Ga0102937, IMG submission 78213) | Salt pond soil microbial communities from South San Francisco under conditions of wetland restoration - Salt Pond MetaG R2_B_D1_MG | ecosystem: Environmental > Aquatic > Marine > Intertidal... | reverse complement strand
GGTTGGTTCATCGGTCAGGGGAGGCGGTCGAGGGCCAGACGCAGATCGGTGACCAGATCATCGGCGTCCTCGATGCCCACGGACAAGCGGACGAGGTTGTCGGGCACCTCGAGAGGGGAGCCGGCTGCGGAGGCATGGGTCATGGCGCCGGGATGCTCGATCAGGCTCTCCACCGCTCCGAGCGATTCGGCGAGCGTGAAGATCTCGGTCGAATCGGCCACGGTCATCGCGGCGGCTCTGCCCGCCGCCAGAGTGAACGAAACCATGCCACCGAAGTCGCGCATCTGCTTCGCCGCCGCGGCGTGGCCGGGGTGATCGGGCAACTGCGGATAGAGCACGCGCTCCACTGCCGGGTGCCCCACGAGCAGATCGACCACCGCACGGGCGTTGTGGCAGTGGCGCTCCATCCGCACGGCCAGCGTCTTCACGCCCCGCAGCACGAGGTAGCAGTCGAACGGTGCCGGTACGGCGCCGGCTGCGTTCTGGGTGAAGCGCAGGCGCTCGGCGAGTTCGTCGTCGTTCACGGCCACGAAGCCCCCGACGACGTCGCTGTGGCCACCCAGGTACTTGGTGGCCGAGTGCACGACGATGTCGGCACCGAGAGCGAGCGGCTGCTGGAGGTAGGGGGTGGCGAAGGTGTTGTCCACCACGACGAGAGCACCCCGGGCGTGGGCGGTGTCGGCAATGGCCTCGATGTCGACGCAGGTGAGCAACGGGTTGGTGGGTGTCTCGAGCCACACCATGCCGACGTCGTCGGGCCAGTCGATCGCGTCGAGGTCGGTGAGGTCGACGGCGGTCCACGGGAAACCGAGCGGGCTCCACACCTTCGAGATCAGGCGGAACGTCCCGCCGTAGGCGTCGTTGCCGAGCAGGATCCGCTGGCCGGGCCGCAGGAGCCGCAGGATGTTGTCCTCGGCGGCCAGGCCGCTGGCGAAGGCGAGTCCGTGGGCTGCGTCCTCGAGTGACGCCACCTGCACCTCGAGTGCCGTGCGGGTGGGGTTGCCCGATCGGGAGTACTCGAAGCCCTTGTGGCCGCCGACACCCTCCTGGGCGAAGGTGGTCGACAGCGAGATCGGGGCGACGACGGCTCCGGTGACGGGTTCGGGTTCCTGGCCGGCGTGGATGGCGCGGGTGGCGAAGGCATGTCGTGTCTGTTCGTCGATGTCGCCCATGGGGCTCCTTCCGGATCGGCTGCGGGTGGTGTGTGCTCAGGCGTCGCCGAGCGCTGCTTCGGCCACGGCGCTGAAGTAGGCGAGCACGTCGGTGCGGGTGAGCACGCTGAGGGGGCGGCCGCCCGACAGCACGAGCAGCGCCGGCGCGGTCTCGAGCATCTCGACGGCACGTTCCACCTTCTGGCCGACACCGATGGTGGGGAGCTTGGGACCCATCACCTTCTCGACGGGAGTCGACATGACTCCGGGATCGCGGTGGATCGCCTCCATCAACTCGAGCTCGTCGACCGATCCCGACACCTCCGCGGCGGCGAACGGCGGCGTGTTCTTGCACACGGGGAGCTGGCTCACACCGGTGCTGCGCATCAGCTCCACCGCCTCGGACACGAGCTGGCCGGGGTTGACGTAGAGCAGGTTCTCGATGGATGCGTTGCGCGTGTCGAGCACGGCGCCGACGCACTGGTCGCACTCGCGCAGGAACCCGAAGTTGGCCATCCAGTCGTCGTCGAAGATCCGGGAGAGGTAGCCACGACCCGAGTCGGGGTTGAACACGACGACCACGTCGTCGGGGTCGGCGGCCTTGGCGACGCGGATTGCTGCGGCGACCGCCATCCCGCCCGACCCTCCGATGAGGATGCCCTCGCGCTCGCTGACGTAGCGGGCGGTGAGGAAGCTCTCCTCGTCGCTGATGGCGATGATGTCGTCGAGCAGCTCGGGTGCCCAGGCCGCCGGGAAGAAGTCCTCGCCGACGCCCTCGACGAGGTAGGGCCGGCCCGATCCGCCGGAGAACACCGAACCCTCGGGATCGGCGGCGATGATCTTGACGTCGGGATTCTGTTCCTTCAGGTAGCGGGCCACGCCGGTGATCGAGCCACAGGTGCCGGCTCCGGCGACGAAGTGGGTGATGCGCCCGGCGGTCTGGCGCCAGATCTCGGGGCCCGTGGTCTTCACGTGGGCCACGGGATTGTGCGGGTTCTGGTACTGGTTGGGGCGGAACGCGCCGAGCTCCTCGGTGAGGCGTTCGGCGACGCTGTAGTAGCTCTGCGGATCGTCGGGCTCGACCGCCACCGGACACACGACCACCTCGGCCCCGTAGGCCTTGAGCAGCGAGATCTTCTCGGGGGCGACCTTGTCGGTCATCACGAACACGCACTGGTAGCCGCGCTGGGCGGCGACGATGGCGAGACCGACGCCGGTGTTGCCGCTGGTGGGTTCGACGATCGTGCCGCCGGGCTGCAACTGGCCTTCACGTTCGGCGGCGAGGATCATCTCCAGTGCCGGACGGTCCTTGGCGGAGCCGCCCGGGTTGGTGCTCTCGGCCTTGAGGGCCAGCACGCAGTCGATCCCCTCGAGTTCGCTGATCCGCTTCATGCGGACGAGTGGTGTGTTCCCGATGAGATCGATCACCGAGTCGGCGATCTCGGTCCCTTCGAGGCGCGGATCGCTCATGACGCCGACAGTAACGGACGGATCAGCTGCTGGCCATCTGGCTGAGCGGACGGCTGGACGCCGGGTCGTGCGGGTGGCTGTGCGGGTGGTCGTGGGGAGGGTCGTGCGGGTGGTCGCGGGGACGCACCGGGACCGACACGGGTCATCCGAGGATGCGGTCGACGAACTTGCCGAAGGCGCCCGGCTCGGGCGGCTCGAACCCGTCCGGGAGGAGGTGAGGATGCTCGGTCGCGAGGTAGGCGACGAGGTCGGTCGCCGAGGGGTTGACGAAGCCGACGTCGCCGATCACCACGGTGGGCACCGTCTCGTTGCCGTTGGCGTACTGTCGCACGACGGCGGCGTCGGCCGGGTCGCTCCAGATGTCGTGCTCGACCCGGTCGATGCCGAGCTTGTCGAGGCGACGCTGCAGCATCGTGCAGAACCCGCAACCCGGGCGCCAGTAGAGGTCGATCTGCGCGGGTGGGGCGGCTGGGGTCTCGTCGGCCATGCCACCTCCAACCGGTTCCACCGACCCCGCATTCCCGTGTCCGGACACAAGGTGCACCGGGCGTGGCGTTCTTCGTCTGCGTGACGGAAATGTCGGCCCGTCCCAACTTTCCTGCAACGCAGACGGAATGCCGGTGGGCGATCGGGACGGTGCTCGGGGAAGTCGTGTGCGACGATGGGGTGATGTCGTCGGGCGCCGAACTGGTGGACTCGGTGGAAGGGGCGCTCGATGTCGGCGTCGCCGCCCGTCGGCCGCTCAGCGGCGGCGACGTAGCGGCATCGTTCCGCCTCGAGCTCTCCGACGGCCGCACCGTCTTCGCCAAGACCCATCACGCACCCCGGCCCCACTTCTTCGAGACCGAAGCAGCGGGGCTCGCATGGCTCCGACAGGCCGTTCCCGAGACGATCCCCGAGGTCCTCGCCGTCGGCGACGGCTTCCTCGTGCTCTCCTGGATCGACGAGGGTCGGCCCGGACCGGACACCGACGCCCAGCTGGGACGCCTGTTGGCGACGCTCCATCGCTCCGGTGCACCGTGTTTCGGGCGGCAGGACCGCCGCACCACCGGCAGCCGCGGGCTGCCCAACGACACCTTCGACACGTGGGCCGAGGCCTATGCCGCCAACCGGCTCCTGCCGCTCGCCCGGCTCGGCGCCGACACGGGGGGCCTCCACGACTCCACCGTGCGTCGCCTCGAGGGTCTCGCCGGCCGGCTCGACGAACTCGAGGTGCCGATCGAACCTCCGGCGCGCCTGCACGGTGATCTCTGGGCCGGCAACCGGCTGGTCGACGTCGACGGGCGCAACTGGCTGATCGATCCCGCCGCCCACGGTGGCCACCGGGAGTTCGACCTCGCCATGATGCTCCTCTTCGGCGGCTTCTCCCAGATGTGCTTCCGGGCCTACGACGAGCAGTCTCCGCTGGCCGCCGGGTGGGAGCAGCGGGTGCCCCTGCACCAGCTGGCGCCACTGGCGGTGCACGCGATCAAGTTCGGCGGGAGCTACGAGGCGGCGACGGTACGAGCCCTCGACGCCGTCGACGAACTCTGACCGCAGCCTCGCCTCGATCGTCTGCGTGACGTTCTCGTCGGGCCGTCCCCACATTCCTGCAACGCAAACGATGGATGTGCCGCTCGCCGGATCGTCTGCGTGACGCTCTTGTCGGGGCGTCCCGACATTTCTGCAACGCAAACGAGAATGCGATCCCGTCACGCGGACGTGGCGATGGCCGTGGGCAGGGCGGTGAACGACGCCGGGGGCGGTGGCACACTGGAGGGGTGACCGCCATCCCCACCGACTCCTCCGTGTACCTCGACCGGCTGGCGGCCGTCCGCCGATCGATGACCGAACACGACGTCGACACGCTGCTGCTGTCGGTCGGTCACGACCTGCCCTACCTCACGGGCTACACGGCCATGCCGCTCGAGCGTCTCACCATGCTGGTCGTGCCCCGTCGGGGAGGCGCCACGATGGTCATCCCGGCGCTCGAGGCGCCACGAGTGGTCGAGCAGACGGGCGTCTTCGACCTCCTCCCGTGGGGCGAGACCCAGGATCCCACCGCGATCGTCGCTCGTCTCGCCGCAGGCTCCCGACGCGTCGCCGTCGGCGACCAGATGTGGGCGCGGTTCCTGGTGGAGCTGCTCCCGCAACTCCCGGGCGCCGAGTACCTGCGCGCCGTCGAACTGGTCGGCCCGCTGAGGATGAAGAAGGACCGGGCCGAGATCGACGCCCTGGCCGCCGCCGGCGCAGCCGTCGACCGGATCGCCGGAGAACTCCAGCGTGGGGAGATCCCGCTCGTCGGGCGCACCGAGGCCGAGGTGTCGGCGCACCTGGGTCGACGCATCCTCGACGAGGGGCACGACAAGGTGAACTTCGCCATCGTCGCCGCCGGCGAGAACGCAGCGAGCCCCCACCACCACGCCGGGAGCCGGGTGATCGGGGAGAACGAGATCGTGCTCTGCGACTTCGGCGGCACCATGGCCGGCTACTGCTCCGACACCACCCGGTGCGTGTTCACCGGTGACGTCGCCACGGCGGCGCCCGACGTCGCCGAGGCCTACGAGGTGCTCCATCGGGCCCAGGCCGCCGGTGTCGCCGCAGGTGCGATCGGCGCCGCCTGTGAGGACGTCGACCGCGCCGCGCGTCAGGTGATCGACGACGCGGGCTACGGCGAGTACTTCATCCACCGCACCGGCCACGGCATCGGCCTGGAGGAGCACGAGGACCCCTACATCGTGGAGGGCAACCACCGTCCGCTCGAGGCGGGACACGCCTACAGCGTCGAGCCCGGCATCTACGTGCCCGGCAAGTGGGGCATGCGCCTGGAGGACATCGTGGTCGCCACCGACGCCGGTCCCCGGCGGCTCAACAACTCCGACCACACCCTCGCCTGCGTCGAGGCCTGAGGTCTCGGCGCTCGGGAGCGCCCGGTCAGCCCGTGCCGAACGCCGTCTCGTCGGCGGCGTCGTCGAGCGACACGGCCCGGATGAACAGGTCGGCGCCGTCGTAGCGGGCGAGCGGCCCGTTCTCGAAGGCGCAGTAGCTCTTGATGCCGCCCGACACCGGCACGTCGACGCACAGCGCCTGCCGGTCGGCCTGGGTGATCTCGTAGCCGCTCGTGTCGCCGATGCGGCGGTTGGCGTCCACCCGCAGCCGCTGCGCGCTGCTCGACGCGTAGAACTCGTGGGTGACCTGCACGTTGCTGACCCGAGCGTCGTTGATGCTCGCCTCGCACTCTCCGGTGGTGACGTTGCAGGTGGAGGCCGTGCCCGCCCCGTTGAGGAAGCGCACGTCGTTGATGGTCACCGACCGGCGGCTGTTGTCGGCCTGCACCACCGTGGCCGTGGACTCGAGCCCGCCGAGTCGGGTGAGGATCTCGTACCGGGCGGTGAACTGTCGAGGTGCGACGGCGTCGAGACGGTCGAGCACGGCATCGACCGCGGCGTCACCGGTCTCGCCCCGGGCCGGTTCGTCGGCATCGAAGCTCGGACGGGGGCCGGTGGCGCAGCCGGCGAACACCAGGGTGGCCACGAGTGCGGTCACCAGCGCCGAAGCAGGCCGGAGACGGGGAAGCGGGGACATCATGGCGCTGTCAGGCTACGGCGTTACCCTGCTCGTTCGTGATCAGCCTCGACGCCGCCACGGTGCTGTTGCAGTGGGCCACCGGCGGCATGCTGTTCTGCTGGTTCACCACCCGTCGGCGGATCGCCAGCCTCGGCTACGGCTGGCTGCTGCGGGGTGTGTACTTCTGCTTCGCCGCCGGATCTCTCGCCGCCGGCCTGGCGTTCGGCGTCGTTCCGGTCCGCGAAGCGGCCTCGGTCGGCGTCATGATCACGTGCGTCATCGCTCTCGTGGTCTCGGTGCAACGCCGCGCCGCGGGTGTGAGCGGAGCCCGCGCCGAGCACGATCGCCGCACCGAGCGCGTCGCCGCGATGACCGGCATCGAACGCACCGGCGCAGCCGCCGGCGACGACGGGACCGAGGCCGAACGCACCACCGGCCCGGAGTTCCCGCCGATCCTCGACCTCGTACCTGCCGTGGTCGGCACCGTCGGGCTCGTGGCCGCCGCACTCGACGCCGGCGGCAACACGTGGGTGGCGCTGGCACGAACCCTGGTGGGAGCGGCATTCATCGGCGCGATCTCCGACGCCATGCTGCTCGGCCACTGGTACCTCACACAGCCCGGACTGCCCCGCCGGTTGCTCAACGAACTCGTCGGGGCCCTGGCCTGGCTGTGGCCGCTCGAGGTGGCCGTGATGTTGCTGCCCACCGGCATGATCGCGGTGCTGAACGGCACGGTCGACGACGGCTGGGGCGGCATGCTCGGCTGGATGTGGCTGGCCTGCGCGATCACCACCATCGTGCTGATCTTCGTCACCAAGGCGGCGCTGCGCGAGCGGTACTACTCGGCCGTGATGGCGGCCACCGGGCTGCTGTACCTCGCCATCCTCACCGGCTTCGGGATGGACATCGTGCCCCGCGCGATCCTCGCCTCCGCCTGAGTCGCGACGAGGCGTCGGCGCCTCATCTTCCCTGGTAGGGGGTTTGCGGTCGCGGTGGATGTGGTTGACTCTCACCATGGCACGTCCTGTGTGGAGTGGCACGATCTCGTTCGGCCTGGTGGCGATCCCCGTCAAGCTGTTCCACGCCGTCCGCCGCCAGAGCGTGTCGTTCAACCAGCTCGACGAACGCAACATGGCCCGCATCCGGTACCGCAAGGTGAACGCGGAGACCGGCGAGGAAGTCGGCGACGAGCACATCGTGAAGGGCTACGAGGTCTCCAAGGGCCGCTACGTGGTGGTCGATCCCGAGGAGCTCGAGGCGTTCATGCCCGCGGCCACCAAGTCCGTCGATCTGGAGGAGTTCGTCGACCTCGCCGACATCGATCCCGTCTACTTCGACACCGCCTACCACCTCGCGCCCGACGGCCCGCCGAAGCCCTACGTGCTGCTGGCGCGTGCGATGCAGGAGAGCGGCAAGGTCGCCATCGGGCGCTTCGTGATGCGCAACAAGCAGTACACGGCGGCGATCCGGGCCGAGGACGGCCGGCTCGTGATGTCGACCCTCGCCTACGCCGACGAGGTGGTCGATCCCGCCGACATCGAGGAGCTGCAGGGGCTCGATGCCGTCGACGTGAGCGACAAGGAGGTGGCCATGGCCGAGTCGTTGGTCGACTCCCTGGCGTCGGACTTCGAACCCGAGAAGTACCACGACCAGTACCGGGAGGAGGTCATGGAGCTCATCCACGCCAAGGCCGAGGGCGAGGAGTTCGAGATGCCCGAGGTGGCGGCCGAGCAGCCGAAGGTCGTCGACATCATGGCCGCGCTGGAGGCCAGTGTCGCCGCCGCCAAGGAGGCGCGGGGACGGCACCCGGCCGCCAAGCACGCCGACGCCGACGCCGACGCCAAGTCGGCCTGACCCGGTACGCACCTCGGGTCGCAGGGACGGATCGGAGCGGACGATGGCAGCGTCGCCCAAGGCCGTGGAGGTCACGGTCGACGGTCGCACCGTGCGGCTCACGAACCTCGACAAGGTGCTGTACCCGTCGGGATTCACCAAGGGCGAGGTGATCGACTACCACGCCCGGATCTCGCCGTGGATCGTGCCGCACCTCACCGGCCGGTGCATCACGTTCCGTCGCTTTCCCGACGGCACCGATGCCGAGGGCTTCTTCGAGAAGCGGTGCCCCGCCCATCGCCCCGACTGGGTACCCGTGGCGCTGGGTCCGGGGGACCGGCGCGGCGGCATCGAGTACTGCCGGATCGAGGAGCCGGCGGCGATGGTGTGGGCGGCGAACCTGGCCGCCGTCGAACTGCATGCGCCGATGGCGCGTGCGGCGGACCTGGCCACCCCGCGCGCCGTGGTCTTCGACTTCGACCCGGGACCCCGGACGTCGATCGTCGAGTGCTGCCGGGTGGCGACGGTCGTGCGGGATGTCCTCGACGCCGTGGGCCTCGAGGGGTGGTGCAAGACCTCCGGTTCGAAGGGCCTCCAGCTGTACGTGCCGCTGAACACGGCCGGCCCCACCCACGAGGCCGCCGCGGACTTCGCGCTCGCCGTGGGTCAGGTGCTCGAGCGGCAACTTCCCGGGGAGGTCACCACCGTGATGGCCAAGGCCGAGCGGCCCGGGAAGATCTTCGTGGACTGGAGCCAGAACGCACACCACAAGACCACCATCGCGCCGTACTCGCTCCGGGCCCGACACGATCCCACGGTCTCGACACCCGTCAGCTGGGCGGAGGTGGAGACCTGTGCCCGCGCCGAGACCGGGTTGCGATTCGTCGCTGCCGACGTGCTGCGGCGTGTCGAGGAGATGGGTGACCTCTTCGAGCCGGTACTGGTGGTGGAGCAGGAGCTGCCCGTCCCGGGACGCTGAACGGACTCTGTGTCGTGGGCTGTGCCGTGAGTCGAGTCGTGGGCCGTGTCGTCAGCTGCGTCGCCAACGGGTGACGTAGCCGATGAGCGCCCCCACGACGGCGGAGCCCGCGATCACCACCCAGAGCTGGAGGTCGGTCTCGTCGAACAGCCAGTCAACAGCCACCTTCTGGGTGTTGACCGCAGCGAACACCACCAGCGCAGCGACGCCGGCCACCCAGACGAGAAGGCGGATCGTCTGGCGTGCCCGGATCGATCGTTCCTCGGTCGACCGGTCGTCTGACATGGGGCTCCTCCTCGTCCTGCTGCTGTGGCAGCTGTGTGGTGGATGCCCGGCGGGGCGGCGCCTCAAACGTCGGTGTGCGTCCGTCACCCGCATGGCGGCGGCGCAGTGACCACTCGGAGTGACCGTTTCCGGTGGGTGCCGCCAGCCATCATGGGGACGTGTTCGTTGCCCGCCCCGTCGTCACCGCTGCCGTCGCCGCGTTGACGTTGAGCGCCTGCATGTCTCCCACGGCCGGTTCGGAAGGCCCCGGAGAGGCGACGTCCTCGGTGACGACGATCGGTGCGACGGACGGCACCGTGCTCATCGACCCGGCCGGGCGCGATCCGCTGCCGTTTCCCGGCTACGAGGTGGATCGGGTCACCATCGCCCCGCTGCCCGGCCAGGACGGCTCCGACACGTCGGCCCCGTCGACGACCGAGGCGCTCACCGGGTGGGCGGCGTTCGACCAGTCGCTGTGGCGACAGATCGTGGCGGGCGGCTCGCAGGCCTTCTCCGTCGCCGTGTCGATCGACGGTGAGGTGGTGCACGAGGCGGCGCTCGGCCTGCAGACGTGGGGCACGTTCGAACTCGTCGACACCGACGACCGGTTCCGGATCGCCAGCATCTCCAAGACGATCTCGGCCATCACGGCCCTGCAACTGGTGGAAGCCGGCGTCATCGGCCTCGACGACCCGATCGGTGGGCTCGTGGCGGCGCGGGTGGGTGTGGCCCGGCCGGCGGCTCGCACCACCGACATCACCGTGCGCCAGCTGCTCACGCACACCTCCGGGTTCGCGCAGTACGAGAGCCTGTTCTTCCGCAACCAGGTGGCGTCGTGCGAGGAGGCGGCCGCAGTCGGGCTGGCCCGATCGCTGTCGGGCACGCCCGGCGGCGGTTTCCGCTACAGCAACATGAACTACTGCGTGCTCGGCCTCCTCATCGAGCAGCTCACGGAGCGTTCCTACGAGGCCGTGGTGTACGAGCAGCTCCTCACCCCGCTCGGCATCTCCGGGATGCGGCTGGCGCCCACCTACGACCCGGGCCCCGACGAGGTGCAGCACCGGTCGGTACCGGGCCGGAACTACATGGAGGTGCTCGGTGCGGCGGGCGCCTGGGTGGCCACGCCGGCCGACCTCGTACGGATCCTCGACTCCCTCGACCCGGACACGCCCGGTTTCAAGCCGCTCGAACCCGAGACCGTGGCGTCGATGAAGACCAGTGGAAGCGCCGGCGGGGTCCCCGATCGCGGCTACGGCATGGGTCTGATCCTGTACGGCGGCGGTACCACGGGCCACACCGGCACGATCGAGAGCACCCACGCCATGGTCGTGGACCGTCCCGACAACCTCACCTGGGCCGTCACCGTCGCCGGGGAGAACCCCGCCGACACGCCGCGGCTGGCGTCCATGGTGCAGCGGGCCCTGGTGGCGGGCGGATTCCTCCCCGCATGACGCTGCACCCCGTCGGCGTTGCATCCGGTGTCAGACACCGGATGCAACATTCCCATCGGTCGGGTCGTGCCGGAGTGACGGGGCGATGAGCCGGAGCCGCATCCCGCTGACCGTGATCGGCGGCTACCTCGGGGCGGGCAAGACCACGTTGGTGAACCGGTTGCTCGCTGAACCGGGTGGGCGGCGGCTCGGGGTGATCGTGAACGACTTCGGCGCACTCGCCGTCGACGCCGGGCTCCTCGCCGCAGCAGCCGGCGAGGACGGTGTGGTGAGCCTGCCGAACGGGTGCGTGTGCTGCACCGTCGGTGCCGGTCTCCACGAGGCGCTGTCGGCACTTTCGTCGCGTGCCGAACCGCCCGATCACGTGCTGATCGAGGTGAGTGGGGTCGCCGACCCGGCGACGGCTGCGGCATGGGGCACGGTGCCGCCGTTCCTGCCCGCCGGCGTGATCGTGCTGGCCGCCGCCGACACCATCCGTCGCCAGGCACGCGACCGCTACGTGGGCCCCGAGGTCGTGCGGCAGTTGGCCGGGGCCGACCTGCTCCTGGTCACGAAGAGCGACCTCGTCGGGACCGGCGAGATCGACGGGGTGCACCGGTGGCTCGAGGGCATCGCTCCGGACGTGCCGCGTGTGGAAGCGATTGCGGGTGACGTTCCCGCCGACGTCGTGTTGGGCGTGGGTCCGAGTGGCATGACGCCGCCGGCGCCTGGCGAACGACCGGCGGGCCACTCCGACCGTTACCGGACGTGGACGTGGGCCTCAGATTCCCCCGTGTCGATCGATGCCCTGCACCGCGTGCTCGACGACATGGGGGAGGTGCTGCGGGTGAAAGGGGTGGTGCGGCTCGACGACGGCAGGACCATGCTGGTGCAGGTGGTCGGCCGCCGGCGCGACATCACCCCGGCGCCGCTCGGACTCGGTCCCGGGTTCGACTCGGGGCACGTGTCCGAACTCGTCGCCATCGCCCTCGCCGAGCACTGACCCCTCTCCCGCCGTCCGGGAGTCTCCCGTTTGCGTGACGTCTTCGTTGGGGCGTCCCGACATTTTCGTCACGCAAACGGTGTTCGTTGAACGGTTGGGCGCCCGGGTCAGGGGTGGGCGGCCTCGAACGGCTGCCCGGCCACGACGGTGCCCCACACGCCGATGTCACGAATCGCCATCGGGTCGACGGTGAGCGGGTTCTCCTCGAGGACGGCGAAGTCGGCGGCCTTCCCGCACTCGATCGTGCCGAACTCGGCGTCGAGGTGCTGCTGGTGGGCGGCGCCCAGCGTCACCGACCGCAGCGCCGACTCGGGCGAGATCCGTTCGCTCTCGCCCAGCACCCGACCGGACGCAGTGACGCGATTGACCGCACACCACATCACGTGCAGCTGACCGAGGGGCGTCACGTTGGCGTCGCTGTGCAGCGAGAACGACACGCCCTCTCGTTCGGCCGTCGCCGCGGCCTCCATCCGCCGTGCCCGCTCGGGGCCGACCGTGAGGTCGTGATGCTGGTCGCCCCAGTACCAGATGTGGTTGGCGAAGATGTTGGCGCACATCCCGAGCCGCGCCATCCGCCGGTACTGGGCGGCCGTGG
>Ga0102937_1001087_pt1 | contig 12279 bp, 8 predicted proteins | sample SalPonR2_B_D1_MG_FD_78213 | JGI IMG/M metagenome (GOLD analysis project Ga0102937, IMG submission 78213) | Salt pond soil microbial communities from South San Francisco under conditions of wetland restoration - Salt Pond MetaG R2_B_D1_MG | ecosystem: Environmental > Aquatic > Marine > Intertidal... | reverse complement strand
TTTCTCATTTATTTTAGCTACGATTGCCGCAAACAACCTGTGCACGCCCTCATCATTAAAAAGAGCTGCAATGGTAGGATAAACGGGCATTGTATCAGGTTTTGAGTGCCACTCTCCCCTGTTTCGCTGTATCTGCTTCCGAACATCTCTCAGAGCATCAAGTGAACCCTTTTTCTCAAACTTGTTTAGCACTACAATGTCTGCTAAATCGAGCATATTGATCTTTTCGAGCTGTGTGGCAGCTCCATACTCATGCGTCATCACATACACGGGAATATCACAAATATCAACAATTTCAGTACCACTTTGCCCGATTCCGCTGGTTTCAACGATTATCAGGTCGAAACCTGCCAATTTGTAGATTTCGATGGCGCCCTTTACAGAATCACTAATAGCTTTATTTGAAGCGCGGGTAGCCATGCTTCTCATATAGACATTCGGCGTGTCAATACTGTTCATGCGAATACGATCTCCAAGCAGTGAACCCCCTGTCGTAATTTTTGAGGGGTCAATTGAAATCACTCCTATCTGCAAATCACTAAACTCTGTAAGAAATCTTCGGATAATTTCGTCCGTCAACGAACTTTTTCCAGCCCCGCCTGTTCCTGTTATACCAAGGATTGGTATTGTTTTTTCTGAGTTCACCTTAGCTTCGTTTCCCTTTATAAAGAGGGTATTCTCTTCATAACTAACGATTTTCTTATTTCCGTTTTCCAGCGCTGAGATGGTACGTGCAATCGCATTTGTATCTCGATCTGTAATCGCTGATGGATCTGCCGGTGCAGCTTCACTGGTATCAAAATCGCACTCCTCCATCATATAGTTAATCATACCCTGCAGCCCCATTTTACTGCCATCCTCAACCGAAAATATTCGGGAAACGCCATATTCATGCAGTTCATCAATTTCATCACCAACAATAACCCCGCCACCGCCGCCATAAACATGAATATGAGAAGCGTTATTTTCTTTGAGCAGGTCAACCATATATTTAAAATACTCTACATGTCCACCCTGGTACGAACTAATGGCAATTCCCTGTGCGTCTTCCTGTATGGCGCAATTCACTATTTCATGGACCGATCGATTGTGGCCCAGGTGGATCACTTCGGCGCCTGTACTCTGTAAAATCCGCCGCATAATATTGATGCTTGCATCATGTCCGTCGAAGAGGCTTGCAGCAGTAATAAACCTTACCTTATGCTTCGATTTATATTTTTCGGGACCGGCACCGTTTGATGTTTTAGCCTGCCTTTCGTTCGGTTTTGATGATTTTAACGTCGTTTGATCCTGCATGGGTACATCTGATATTTAATATTTGGAAGCGGTTTCAAGATACTGATTTTGGTGTTCAAATTTAAAAGATGATTGATTGCCAAACAGAATTTTACAGAGAACATTCTTTTTGATTTGGCAACAGATTAGCTTCGTTTTTATTATTCTTAAGCCAAAACGTTGAACAAACCCCGATCGTCTTGAAATTCAAAGTTCCTCATACACTAGTCCTTCTGTTTTTTCTGATGGGTATCTCTCTTATTGCCACCTGGATTATCCCATCCGGTTCTTTTTCCACTCAGCAAAATGATCTTGGAAGAGACGTTGTGATTCCGGGTACGTTCGAAGCAGAGCCGCAAAAAGAGTATTTACCGGTAACTGCGCTATTTACCGTTGTTCCGCGTGCATTTGGCGACGCTCAGGGAATTATCTTTTTTGTATTAATTATTGGGGGTGCACTAGCTGTGGTCAGGGAATCAGGGGCTATTGATGCTCTTCTTGGCAAGACCCTTCGGACATTTGGCAATCGCCCCATGCCTCTTCTGTTTTTTATGATGCTTGCCTTCTCCGCAGCCTCTGCTACACTCGGAATGGCCGAGGAATATATTCCCTTTGCAATTATTCTTGTATCACTATGTATCGCACTAAAAATGGATTCTGTAACGGCGATTGGGACCATGGTGGTTGGATATGGAATTGGCTACGGTATTGCGGTTATTAACCCTTTTACACTTCTGATTGCGCAGGATGTCGCCGGGCTTCCACCCACTTCGGGTATGTGGTTCCGTCTGATTATTGCCGTTCCAATATTTCTAATTGGGTTTCACCACGTTTGGGCCTACGCCCGGCGGGTTCGTGAGCAACCGGAAAACAGCCTGGTTTATAATGAGCCATCAGATGTGGACTATGAAATAACCAGCTACCCGAAAATGACTTTCCGCAGGAAAGCTGTGATGGCTGTAACACTTTTTACCCTTGTTGTACTGGTTGTTGGTATTGCGCAGTATGGGTGGTATCTAACTGAACTTGGAGCGATGTTTCTTACACTTGCAGTTGTTGCCGGAGTCATATCGGGCATAGGGATTAATAAAACCGCAAAAGTATTTAGCAAAGGTGCTGCAGAGCTCACGGGTACCGCTCTGCTGATTGGGTTTGCCCGCTCGATTGCACTTTTAATGGAAGACGGTGAAATACTGCATACCGTTGTGAACGGACTTGCAACACCACTCTCAGCCGCCGGCGCTGAAGTAGCCGCTGTTGGCATGCTCTTTATACAGAGTGCCCTTAACTTTTTTATACCATCCGGCAGCGGCCAGGCACTTGTTACCATGCCGCTAATGGCACCCATTGGGGATTTAGTGGGTGTATCGAGACAGGTAGCTGTTCTTGCATTTCAGCTTGGAGATGGACTGATGAACATGATTGTACCCACAAACCCCGTCTTAATGGGTATACTCGGCCTTGCAAGCATACCCTACGACAAATGGTTCAAGTTCATAGCACCGCTGATGATCAAGCTCATCATTGCCTGTTCCGTAGCGCTGGTGGTAGCCGTTTGGGTTGGGTATTCCTGATCAAATAATCCTTCTTTATTAAAGATTAAAGATTAAGCCTGATAGCTGCGAACAAGCTCATTGACCAGCTCAGCTTCGTCATCTGTAATTTGAAAATGAAAGGTTGTCCGAATGGTTTTTGGCCCAAACGGAACCATTCCTACACCGTTTTCAGTAAAATAGCTAAGGACCGGTTCGGTGTCTCCGCCTACAACATCAAACAGAACGATATTTGTATCTACCGTATCAAAATCAATGGTAAAAGCATCATTTTCAGAAACAGCTCTGGCAAAACTTTTCGCCCGTTCATGATCTGTTTTTAGCAGTTGGTAATGGTTTTCAACCGCAAAATCTGCAGCCGCCGCCAAAAGTCCAGTCTGACGCATACCACCGCCCAACATTTTTCTCATGCGCCTTGCTCGTTTAATGTGATCGCCTTCTGCAAGCATCATGGAGCCTACAGGTGCACCCAGCCCTTTGCTGAAGCAGACTGAGATGGTATCAGCAATGGTTCCAAAAAATGAAGATTCAATACCCGACTCAACCATAGCGTTCCAGATTCTTGCCCCATCGAGATGAACCGATAATCCATGATTGTCTGCTACTTTCCGGATGGCAATAAGTTCTTCTTTCGAGTAGTACGCGCCGCCTCCTTTATTTGTAGTGTTTTCAATGGCAATAACTTTCGAAAACGGGTCCCAGTCATTTTTGGTTCGAACGGCTTTTTCTATCTGATGAGGCTCCAGTTTACCCCTGTACCCCTTTAGTGGACGGAGCTGTACAGAAGATAAATGTGCAGCTGCTCCCGATTCATAATTGAAAACATGGCCAAGTTCGTCAATAATCACCTCGTCTCCGGGTTCAGTAAGAACATGAACGCAGAGTTGATTTCCCATGGTACCACTGGGAACAAACAGGCCCGCTTCCATGCCAAACATTTCTGCTATTTTTTTCTCAAATGCATTGACGGTCGGGTCTTCCGCGAATACATCATCCCCAAGCTCGGCACTTGTCATCGCTGTTAACATCTCCGGCGTGGGCCGCGTAACGGTATCGCTTCTTAAATCAATCATTTTGATGTGTAATTAAAAAATCCTTTTCCAGTTTTATCTCCAAGTTTACCGGCATCGACCATTTTTACCAGCAACGGACAAGGCCGGTACTTGGGATCTTTAAAGCCTTCGTACAGCACATTCAGAATGTCGAGACATACATCGAGGCCTATAAAATCGGCAAGCCGAAGCGGTCCCATCGGGTGTGCCATACCGAGTTTCATTACCTTATCCACAGATTCTGCATCAGCTACGCCTTCGTAAACACAAAAAATAGCTTCATTAATCATTGGCATTAGTACCCTGTTTGATATAAATCCGGGGGAATCGCTGGCGGGAACGGCCACCTTGCCAAGTTTATCTGCAAGAGTCACAATTTTATCAGTGATATTCTCCTCTGTTTCAAACCCATTGATTACCTCCACAAGCTTCATTACTGGTACAGGATTGAAAAAGTGCATTCCAATACACTTTTCGGGCCGTTTTGTAACTGCTGCAAGCCTTGTAATTGAGATCGAAGATGTATTTGTTGCAAGCACGGTGTGATCCGGTGCGGCATCATCAATCTGCTGAAAGATCTTTTTCTTTAACTCAAAAATTTCAGGGACCGCCTCAATTACCAGGTCTACATTCTCAACCGCAGCTTTAAGGTCAGTATACGTCGTAATTCTATCGAGAGTCCCGGCTTTCTCGTCATCCGTTATTTTCTCCTTTGCCACCATCCGCGATAGGTTTTTCCCGATTGTTTGGACGGCTTTATCGGGTAGTTCCCGGCTGGTTTCAGCAAGATGGACAGTAAATCCATTTTGTGCAAAAACATGTGCGATACCATTCCCCATCGTACCGCCACCGACAACAGCAACATGCGTAATATCTTTCATAACCAGCCTCAAATTTCAGTAATTAAAATTTCATTCGTTTCGGTTGTGAGAGTATGTATTTTGAGAAGAAAGGTCAACATCAATATCATATAGATGAGTTGAATTTTGTAATTTCAGCTTTACCATCAATCAAAATATATCCTTAACCTGCCGCACGTGATTTATCGCTACCTATGAAATTATTTGCAAAGCTCGGGCTCTTCTTCTTTATCATTCTAACTGGTTTTATCGTGCTCGGGATATACTGGACCTTCTACCGTCCGCTTCCAGACTACTCAGCCACTGTTATTCAAGATAAACTTCAGCAGCAGGTTGATGTACACTGGGATCCATACGGCACGCCCTATATCTACGCCGAGAATGATGATGATCTCTATTTTACCATCGGCTATATACACGCACAAGAGCGGTTGTGGCAAATGACGCTTACGCAGATAGCCGCTGAAGCCCGATTTGCCGAGTTCTTCGGTCCGGAACTAATTAATCTAGATAAACATCAGAAAAACCTGGGGTTTTGGAATACCGCTTTATCTGTTGAAGAAACTCTTTCTGAAGAAGTAATGAAAGCTTTAGAAGCTTATGCAAACGGGGTTAACGAATATATTGAGAATAACGAAAATAACTTGCCCATTGAGTTTTCCCTGCTCGAGATTGATCCTATACCCTGGACTCCAACGCACTCCATAGCACTTACCCGGCTGATGGCATGGGATCAAAACATTCACTGGAGAGCAGAATTGGCGTACGCATTTATTGGCCGGAAGTTTGGGGCATCAACGGTTCAGCAGCTGCTGCCCACCTACAATGACCAATATCCCACCACCCTTTCTCATCAGGTTAATAGAAATTACATTCCTAATAACCTGCTGCTGTTCAATAAGTTGGATAGTAATGTAAAAAAAATACTTGGAAAGACAGGAACCCCATTTGGAAGTAACGCATGGGCTGTAAAAGGCCGTAAAACCGAGGAAGGCGCACCCATTCTGTCCGGTGATCCGCATATGGGGCTGAGCATTCCCGGATTTTGGTATGAACTTTACTACCGTACATCAGACCACCAAATGGCAGGGGCTACCATCCCCGGCACACCATTTGTAGTGCTTGGTCAGAACAGGAACCTTGCCTGGAGTATGACCAATATGATGGCTGATGACACCGATTTCTTTATTGAATCTGTTCCTTATGGGTTTGAAGATGGTTACGTTGCCGACAGCACGGTAAGCCCTGTTGTTATGAACGATTTTGATGTGCGCTACGAAGTTATAAAAGTAAAAGGAGAAGATGATGTTTTACATGCAGTTTACTCCACGGAGCGTGGACCCATAATTTCAGACATCCACCCCGATACCACACTTTTGGATAACCAGGTTATCACCATGCAGTGGATGGGACACCAGCCGGGCAATGAACTGCTTGCAATGTATAAAATGAACAGGGCAGAAAACCTAAATGAGTTCAGGGAGGCTGTAAAAGATTTTAAATCCCCGGCTATGAACTTTATTTATGCAGATAAATCCGATAATATCGCACTGTTTGCTGCAGCAGGTCTGCCTGTCAGAGAAAACAATCCTGTACTGTTCCGGAGAGGCTGGATGCCAGAAGATGCCTGGACCGGAACAATACCATTTGAGGCATTGCCCCATCTGGAAAATCCGGAAAATGGCTTTGTTGCTCACGCAAATAATAAAATGCACACAGATTCATATCCGTACTATATCGCAACTTTCTGGGAGTCTCCCTCACGGATCATGAGAATTGAGCAAGAGCTGGAATTTTCTGATGAACTTTCAGCCGAAGATATGCAGGCTTTACAGTTTGATGTATACTCGGAGCATGCACGTGAAATCACTGAAATTATCCTGCCTGTGCTGCGCGGGGGGGCAGATAACCGATTTATTGCACGGGCTCTGCCCTATCTTGAAAACTGGGACTACGAATTTAACAGTGTGTCTACGGCAGCCTCCATCTTCGATCTCTTTTTTATGAGGCTTTCTCAGAATGTACTTATTCCGGAAATTGGCAAAGAAGGATTTGATGCATTCGCAGATCAGGAGCACCTGCCCGTTATGGTGATGAGCCGTTTAATCAGCCAGGGTGATTTTTTTATTGATGCCGAGGATGCTGGAAATGAGCAGACATTTGATGAAATGATTCGCGAATCGATGATTGAAACGGTTCGGGAACTCGAAGAAAATTTTGGTAATGAACCCTATGAGTGGAGATGGGAGAATGTTAACACAATAACGCTCATGCCCCCTCTTTTGGGAGAGGCCGCTCAGGAACCCGACGCTTCTTCTATTTTTAAAACGATTGTAAATAACCTCTTTAACAAAGGTCCATACCCGGCAATTGGCCATGCCATGTCTGTTAATAAAGCTCAGTACAGCTGGAATAATCCCTTTAAGGTAAACCTTGGCCCGTCTATTCGCCGCATTGCTGATTTTTCTGAACAGAGCCGAACTCTTTCTGTTCTGCCGACTGGCCAATCAGGAAACCCACTCTCCGCAAATTATGGTGACCAGACAAACCTCTGGCTCGAAGGACGTTATCGTTATATTTATCAAGACAGCACTTTTTTCCAGCAAACAAGCTATCAAACTACGACATTCCTTCCGGAATAGCCGTTTAAATCATCAACTAGATTAGTCTAATGCGACATATAAAATCGATCTTTTTCTTCATGATTCCTGTTCTTTTGCTTTCCATTTTTCTGGTAGCAGGATATGATCTGGATAAGACAACAGATAATGAGAACAATTTTACGTCAGCCGCCGATTCTATGCTCGCCTCAATGACGCTGGATGAAAAAATCGGACAGCTGTTTTCGGTAAGGGCTTATGGCCTATTTGAAAATGAGCACGAATTAAGTGTAAAAAGACTGGAGCGGCTCATTCACGAATACTACATTGGAGGCGTTACATTTTTCCAGGGAGATGTCTATGGCCAGGCTCACCTGCACAACCATCTTCAGACAATTGCAGGAAAACCACTGTGGATCTCGCAGGATATGGAGTTTGGTGCCGCAATGCGGGTAAGAGGTACCACACGTATCACTCCGGCTATGGGAGTTGCGGCCACAGGCAACCCCGAAAACGCCTACCACGCCGGACGAATTACAGCAGCAGAAGCGGGTGCCCTGGGCGTTAATCAGGTATATGCTCCTGTTCTCGATGTAAACAATAACCCGGAGAACCCTGTAATCAATACCCGTTCTTATTCTTCAGATCCTCATGAGGTGTCGCAATATGCTTCTGAATTTATCCGTGGTGTAACCGAGCAGAAGTTACTGGCAACCGGGAAGCATTTTCCGGGCCATGGCGACACCGATACCGATTCGCATCTCGCTCTGCCGGTCATCAATCACGACTATGCACGGCTCGACTCGATTGAGCTTGTACCCTTCCGTGAAAACATTCAAAATGGGTTAAAAAGCATTATGAGCGCCCACATTGCGTTTCCTGAAATAAGCGATAATATCGATCTGCCCGGCACGCTTGATCCATCAATATTGCAACGAATACTGGTTGACACGCTCTCATTTGACGGACTTATTGTTACCGACGGTCTTGAGATGAACGGCATCTCAAACTACTACGCCCCCGGGGAGGCTGCGGTAAGAGCGCTGCAATCCGGTGTTGATGTGTTGCTTTTAAGCCCCGATGAAATGACAGCTATTGACGGACTAAAGAAAGCAGTACAATCCGGGCGCATTACAGAGGAGCGAATTGAGCGTTCAGTGAAAAAAATTCTGGTACTCAAACTCGAACATGGGCTATTTGAGAACCCATTTGTTGATATTCAATCGCTCAGGCGGAAGATCAGCACGCCGGAATACCGGGAAATTGCTAATCGCATCGCACGCGAATCCATTACGGTGCTTAAAGATGATAAAGATCTTATTCCCATAAGAGAAATTAATACAGAAAGTATTCTCATACTTTCTGTGCATGACGGAGATGGGCACTCTTCAGGATCGGTTATGGCCGGGAACTTCAGGAATTATCACACCAGGGTTACTTATCGCGAACTTAACGATCGAACTACCGATGACGAAATAGAAGAAATTAAAAGGCTTGTGAGCAGACATTCGATGGTAGCGGTGGGTTCTTTTATCAGAGTGAGGTCGCATCGATCCTCCCAAATACCACGTAGACTCCTTTCTGTACTCAGTTATATAGAACAAGCAAAAACTCCTTCTATGCTCATTGCGTTTGGTAACCCCTATGTTGTACGCGACATTCCAGCGTTTGACAGCCACGTTTTGGCATGGGCATCCGATGCAAACCAGGTACGGCAAACAGTACCGTCTCTGTTCGGCGGATCAACCATTAAAGGCACCTTTCCGGGTGAGGTACCGGGCCTTTATAACCGTGGCGACGGTCTTGAGTATGCTCACTCTACTGTTCGGTTCGATACTCCAGAGTCGGTTGGGCTTAGTACAGATTCACTCATGAACCTCGATATGGTAATGCAGCACGCAATTAACGATTCTGTATTTCCCGGAGGAGTTGTGGGCGTGATGCGAAATGGCGCCCTGGTATGGCAGCAAGGATACGGTTACCACGACTATACGAAAACGAAATCTGTTGCCTCCAATTCTGTTTACGATCTTGCCTCGGTCACTAAAATAATGGCCACTACAACTTCAATCATGAAACTTGTAAGCCAGGGAAAGGTGGATGTAAATGATCCCGTATCTAAATATATATCCGAATTCAACACTGAGGAGAAGAAAGAGATTACACTTCGCCAATTATTGCTTCACATTTCAGGTCTTCCCGCGTTTCGAATATATGTTGATAAATTAAAGTCCAGGGATGAAATTGTGGATGCAGTTAGAAATGAACCCCTGATAAATGAACCCGGAAAGAAATATGTTTACAGTGATCTTGGATTTATTCTGCTCGCTGAAATAGTGCATGAGGTTACAGGAAAGCACGTTGATGAGTTTGCAGCCGATGAAATATTCAGTAAGCTGGGTATGTACGACACCCTCTTTAATCCCTACAAGTCTGCAGCCCGATTTAGTGGAAGAGTCCCTCCTACTGAAATTGACACCGTTTATAATCGTGGAACTGTGCTGGAAGTAGCCCATGACGAACGTGCCTTTTTTATGGATGGAGTTTCAGGCCACGCTGGTCTTTTCTCATCCTCACAAAATTTAGCTAAATATGCATTTATGTTGTTAAATGAAGGCGATTACGCTGGAGAAAACGTAATTGGTGCAGAAGTTGTTGAACAGTTTACAAGCCACCAGTCGCCCATAAATCACCGCGGCCTTGGTTTTGACCGTAAGAGTGAAGGGTTTAGTTCAGCAGGCGAATTAACAGGCTCTCAGACATTTGGGCATCTTGGATTTACAGGTACCAGCTTATGGATAGACCCTGACGAAGATATTGCAATTATACTATTAACGAATCGCACGTACCCCAGCAGAAGTTACGGTTCAAAAATCAGCAGAGTTAGAGCTGAAGTTGCAGATACCGTTATGAAAAGTATTATTGATTAACATATGGACCAAATAAAAAAGCGGGTGTATACTCCATATTCGGGCAGTGATGAATATTGCCTTGTTGAGGGAAGCTCCGGTATGATATACCCCGGAGTTCGTATTGAGAATAGCTCCTTTCCTCTAACGATTTCATCCATTCAGGCAGCTGTGTGCAGCTGTCTTGCAAATAATGATAAACCTATCTCCTACTGGCATGATGATCCTGAGCCGGAACTAACAAGCTATTGGCAAGCAGAATATGACCTCACAAAAAAGGATAATGCATACGCTATTTCACAAAAATTGCTATTTAATCCAATCGATAAAAAAGTGCCGGATTTTTCAGACAGACTGATGGATTTATGCAGCCAGGCCATTACACCCAATTCCAATTTTTCCGTAGCAGCTATTTTAGAAACAGAGCGAGGATATATAACAGGCGTAAACGTAGAAGGGAGTTCCTGGGCACTCGGTTTGTGTGCTGAACGAGTAGCTATTTCAAGGGCTATCGCTGCCGGTGCCGGAGATTTTTTTTCCATGCATATTATGGCACCCAAAAGTGATTTTTGTAGTCCTTGCGGGGCTTGCAGACAGGTAATACATGAGTTTATGCCTAAAAAACAGATTCACCTTTATCATACCGACCTTCAAAAATCAGTACATGTGGCAGAGCACCTTCTACCCTACGCTTTTACCGCGAAATCTTTATAGAGTACCATCACAAAAAAATAGACAGCAATGGATTTTTTAGCAGTACTTGATTACGAACACCTGGATAACGGCATGTTTCTTACAACATTTGCAAAAACCCTTTCTAAAAAGGAAAAGAGGGGAATCATCATTCATGGTGAAAGCGAATATACGGAACGGATTATCCAGACAGGTGTAATGCGCAATGAAGCTACTGTGCGCTCTATTAAAGATCTGAATCACAGGCTTGTTGCTCTCTTTGCTGATGAAGGTGTATCCACAATTGCACTAAATGGATTTCAGAAATCAACCATCACTCACAACGATGGTGAATTAACCATTGATACCGATTATCTATCTGATCTGCCTGAGCAGCCTATGATTTTGCTTTCATGCCTTGCTGAAGATGAAAAAACAGGACAGCCGGTAAAAGTGCCCCTCCCTTTAATGGCATCGTCATTACAGAAGGCTTTCAACATTTCAGGGATCACGATCTTCAGTAAAAAAGAAAATATTGAACTCTTTTCTGAAAAGCTGCCCGACAGAACTAATGTCTCAAGTGAGGATCAAGATTTTGTTGAGACGCATATTCCAAAGAGCTTCCGCAATTTTGATCAAACCATTTATGTGCGATCTCCGTCTGATTTCTAAGAATAGTTACCCGCTAAAGGATTCAATTCATACAATATGCATTTTTAATATTAAAATTAGCAATAATCATTTGCCAGTTTGACTCATGTTCAATAGTTTGGCAATGATTTAGAAATGACAACATAATCAAACCAAAAGGTATTTTTATGAGCAGAAATGAAGAAATTAAGTCACTTATTGACGAATTGGAACCGGACATGGAGAAGTTCTACGAAAAAGGTAATAAGGCTGCCGGTACAAGAGCCAGAAAAACTCTACAAGAGTTAAAAAAGCTTGCTCAGGAAGTTCGCCTTGAGATCCAGGACATGAAAAACTCCGGTGAAGTTTAGCATACAGTAGAGGCTGCTATACCCTGGCAGCCTTTTTCTTTTTTTTGAAATTTTATCTTGACTTAGATTTAGATACTCTGTTATATTTAAGTCTTCCAAATTTTTGGAACATTCCTCGGTAGCTCAGTGGCAGAGCAATCGGAGGTTATCCCGACAGCAGTCGGGACGCTGGTTCAAACCCGGCTCAGTTTTTGTCATATTTTATTATTCCTCGGTAGCTCAGTGGCAGAGCAATCGGCTGTTAACCGATCGGTCGTTGGTTCGAATCCAACCCGGGGAGCCAAAAGCCTCTTGCATATTTTTATGTAGAGGCTTTTTTTATGGCTATGAATTATTATTTCTACATCCTCTGCTCAG
>Ga0102937_1001086_pt1 | contig 12280 bp, 10 predicted proteins | sample SalPonR2_B_D1_MG_FD_78213 | JGI IMG/M metagenome (GOLD analysis project Ga0102937, IMG submission 78213) | Salt pond soil microbial communities from South San Francisco under conditions of wetland restoration - Salt Pond MetaG R2_B_D1_MG | ecosystem: Environmental > Aquatic > Marine > Intertidal... | reverse complement strand
AGCGCAACAAAAAAAGAATTCTCAAGTAAAGAGCTACAAAAGCAACCGGAACTAAGGCATTACGGATCTGTTTGAAAAATGGCACATAAGTTACGCAATGCCATGGGGAACAGAGATTCCTGTTATACTTTGGAAGGATAAAAATGGACGAGGGCTATTTTGAACCGAATCATCTGCAATTGAAAAAGCTTAGGGAGGCAGGGGCCAGGGTACTGCGGAGAAATCAAACATTTCAGGATAATAACTAATAACGGTTATTAAAATTCATTTTAATTTTCAGCATATTTCCTTTTATATTCTACCCATGCATCCATCGATTTGGTGAGGGCCACTTCGCAATCCTGATTGATATTATAACACTGCAATCCGAAAAGACCTTCGTAACCGTTATCTTTGGCCAGTTTCACTAGTTTCCATGTATCGAATGTTCCTTCACCCAGTGGCTGAATCAACCGGTCCCAGCCCATTTCCTGCGTATTGCCCGAGTCGGCCCCGTTGATGGAAATCATGTACAAATACGGCAAAGCATTTAGCAACTTTTCCTCCCAGCCATCTTCACCTTCAACTTTGAGCAGGTGACAGGTATTGAAAATTGCTCCCACATTCTCCCGGCCGGATAGTTTTGTTAGACGTACAGAATGTTCGGAAGTTTCGCAATAGTTGCCAATATGGGGATAAATAGCAATTTTCACCCCGTAGGGTGCGGCAAAATCTGCCAGCTCTGCAATTGCTTTGGCCACAACCGGATCGCCTTCTTCTTTGTTTTCAAGGTAAGCATCAGCATTGATGTACAGGGCCACCATCAAATCCCTGTTTTTTGAGTCTTCAATAACTTCTTTTAATCCGTCTTTCCAGGTTATATTTTCCTCATCAACGATGGTGATTCCCCAGTATATCTCGGGCATTTTTAATCCTGCTTCATCGAGTGCCGCCCGAAGTTTAAAGTAATCCTGCGTGTGGTGACCGGCAAAACCGTCGAAACCAATTTTTTTGATTAATTCAACTTGCCCCTCAAGGGTTTCCGGAGCATTGGGCAGTGTTCGCACACAATTATTAAAGGCATAAAACGTGTTATCAAGTTCTTTTTTTGGTGAATTGCAACTGAACAACAGAGTCATAATTGCAAATAAAATCAAATTTTTCATGATTAATAGATTTTTAGAATTAAGACACAAGATTCACGACCAAAAATTTGGAAGAGAAATATCCCTTTAAAGAGTAAAAGATTTCTCTTCCTTTATCGTGCCATAACAAATCATTCATTACTTCATTTTAAATTCCTGAAACTGATTCATCCAGTCAGCTACATGCTTATCGATCCACTTTCCCCGAAAGGGACGCGTCAACATGGCATTTGCAGCATTGTCGTTAATAAATTCCTCTTTATCAGCATCCCAGTAAAGTCTTCGACCCAATTGAACAGAAAAAAGTCCCATCATAGTCAGGAAATACACATTGTTACCAACTTCAAGCGGTTCCATTGATTTACTCCCTGTTTCTATACTTTTCAGAAAATCGGCTTTATCCGAAGGGGTACCGGCATATGAAATATCGTTCTCGCCCGGTTCAAAATTCAGTATTTCTTCGCTGCTTGCGGTTAATTTATCCGGATAGCCAGTTTTAATCCAACCATTTTTACCAACAAATTTCACATATGGTTCATCAATTTTATACCGAAGCAATAATCCATCAGAGTATGTATATTCAATATCGAAAGCATTGATGGTGTGCCATAAACCTTTATCAAAAGTTCCGGTACCTTCCACTGAAACAGGCAGTTCATATTCCTTTCTAATTCCCCACATAGCAATGTCATTCAGGTGGGCCCCCCAGTTGGTAATCATTCCGTTGCAATAATCAGAAATACGTAACCATCCCGGGCGGGTACCAATCTTTTTCGGATCATGAACGCGTTTCAGGGTGTAGGGTGCAGGGAATGCGGGTCCCAGCCACATGTCGTAGTTCAGTTCTTCAGGAACAGGCATTGCTTCCTGCGGACCGACTGCGCTGCCGTTCAATTCTCCCGGTACTCCCACAACAACCTCAACCAAGTCGCCAATTAATCCATTGTGAACCAGCTCAACTGCGCGATGCATTACTTTGTTTGTCCGGAATTCACTGTCGAGGCGATTGGCAACACCCGTTTTTTTAACCGCCTCAACTACAGCTTTTCCCCATGCAGGTGCTACGGTAAATGCTTTTTCCATACACACATGTTTACCTGCCAGTGCAGCGTGAATGGTTGCAGGTGCATGCCAGTGATCGGTTGTGGAAATCATTACCGCATCCACATCTTTATTGGCAATCAAATCACGGTAATCGTCATATTCTTTTATTCCGTTGTAATTGTTTCCTGCTTTGGAATAAGCATCATTTGCAACTTTTGTTGCCAGGTTCATCCGCCACCTATCCACATCGTTGGTAGCAATAACCCGGCAATTATCCAATTTAAGAAAACCATTCTTCAAATTGACATTCACTGCCTGGCGGCCGGTACCAATCATACCAATATTAATTTGGTTGGATGGGGCATTTTTCCCAAACACTGAGGAAGGAACCACTGTTGGGAGGATCATTGTTCCGGCGGCAGCAGTTGTCGTTTTTTTTAAAAATTTTCTTCTTTTCATGGGTTTAAATTTATTTGATCATAGTTTTTTGATTTTAATACCTTTAAAATACACTTTATCATTATGGTCGGTCAACATGATATGACCGGTGGCTTTGATACCGTAACCGATATCATTTTTGAATTTGGTTGTTGATTTTCGCGAATTAAAGTCATCGCTTCCCCTCACATAACTTACAACCTTGACTCCATTTAACCAATGTTCCACATTTCCGTTCTGCGATAAAATTTTGCCTGTGTTCCATTCACCTGGTCGATTCAGTGTTTTATTCTCAGGAGCATAAAGTAAATAAAGGGCTCCGGTTGAACTAACTCCGTGAGGCTCCTCTTTTACATGTTCATTATTGTAATCATCAATTATCTGGTATTCAGGGCCATTTATCATTATTGCTCCTGTTTCCCGGTTCACTACGGTATCAACAAAATATTTAATTCCGCTGTTGGCTTCATTTGTCAGCTTAAATTCAAATACCAATTCAAAATTTCCGTATTTTTTTCTGGTCATAATGTCGCCACCACCTTTTGATTCTAAAAACAGTAATCCGTTTTCAATTTTCCAGCCAGTGTCGGGAAACTTATCTCCATTTTTTGACCTCCATTTTTCGGTTCCGCTTCCATCAAACAACGTTTCCCATTCGGTACCTGCATTCGTAAACTGGCTTGTCAAAGCAGGTTTATACTCCTGTGAAGTTCCTGATTTAGCGGAAACTAACAGCAAAAGAGCCGTTACCATAAAAAAATATTTCATTTGCATAGTATTTATTTTTAAAATCCTGATTAATACACTTTTGATTCGTGAAGCGCTTCCAGCATTGCCAATATATTTTCAGGAGGCACTTCCGCCTGAATATTATGTACCGTACTGAAAACAAAACCTCCACCAGGTGCCAGCGCTTCAATATTGCGTTTTACGTGATCTTTCACATTTTGTGGCGTTCCGTTTGGCAGAATGCTCTGCGTATCGACTCCACCTCCCCAGAAAACAATTTCTTTTCCAAAATCCTTTTTCAGTTTTACAGGTTCCATTCCGGAGGCAGTTACGTGAACCGGATTTAAAATATCCACTCCCATTTCAATTAAATCGGGAATGATTGGCCTGACATTACCACAGGAGTGAAACATGATTTTGAGGTGAGGAGCTTTTTCTTTTATAAAAGAGAGAACACGAATAAAGTGAGGCTTGTAATATTCCCTGAACTGATCCGGATCTATCAGTTGCGACTGCTGGGTTCCATAGTCGTCGCCTTCACCAACAATGTCAACAACATCGCCCACTTCATCGAGAAGGGCATCCCAAAATTCAATCTTCAAATCCGCCAGTTTACCAATGAGTTTCTCTGAATTTTCCGGGAACATAAACGGATCGAGCATGGCATTTTCCATTCCCCTGACTCGCTGGTGCATTTCAAACAAACCGGCACACAAACCTTTTGTAAAAACTGGCTTGTCCATGTTCCGGTATTCCAGCGCTTTTTCGCGCAATCCTGCAAACCGCTGCTTGTTTCCTGCATTGGGCCAGGGATATTTTTCGATGATTCCGTTCTCTGTAAAATCAACATCTGACATTGGACTTTTCACCAGCGAAAACCAATACCCGTTTTTTGGAAAATGATGCGTAAATCCCCATTCATCGTAATATTCAAAATATTTTCCTTTGTCTGTCAGCTTTGAATATACATCCCAATTATGACTGGTTAGCGGAAAAACGCCACGAACATCGGCTTTTGCTGCTTCCAGCACTTCTTCTGAAGGAACAACAATTTGCTGAATTACATCCGCCCACTCCGGCTCTTCGCGTTTCCGTCCGGTATATTTCAAAAAATTCTGATAAGCCGTGTTGGTAATACCGGTCCATGTGGTTGCGGCCAGATCATACGGAATCCGATCCGTCTCCTCAAAACTTAATGCTTTCCTTATTCTTTCTCTTGAATTCATCTTTTATTTTTCACTTTAAACTTTATCGGGCACAACAAACGGCTCGCGGTATTCCCGTTTGAGCATCCGGTTCGCTTCCTCATCGTTTTTAAATCTCATCATCTCCGGATCGAAATCGAGTGAGCGCCCCAGCCGGTAAGAAATATTTCCGAGGTGAATAAGCGCGCAACTGTAAAATCCTTCCTGAATGTCGGCCTTAGCCAACGACTGGTCGTTTTCGCGGATAGCATTGATAAAATTCTGATAATGATTTGCCAGTCCGCTTCCCGATGCTCCGGGAGTTCTGTCTTTTCCTTCAAAAACCTGCCACCTGTCCACGGTTTTGCTCATAAATCCTTTGGAACCGTAAAACAGATTACCGACTTCATTGGAGGCGCTGACCATATACGTATTGTTGGTTTCATTTGCAGGAGCTGCGAGCTCGCGGTTGGAAATCCAGTGACGCACTTCAAACTGTAAGATTTTCTTTTTGTCGCTGCCTCCATCCGGGTTGGGAAATTCAAACACGGTCATTAAATCGTTCGGTGTTTCCTGATCATCATCGAACATAAAATGCCCGCCAACAGCAGAAACCTTTGTTGGTAGTTTTACCCCAAGTCCCCACCGTGCGATATCCATTTCATGCACACCCTGGTTGCCCATATCGCCGTTTCCGTAATCCCAGTGCCAGTGCCAGTTGTAATGAAAACGGTTTTGGCTGAACGCCCGTTTGGGCGCCGGCCCGAGCCACAAATCATAATGCACTCCCGGCGGCACGGGCTCATCCGGAGTTTTTCCGATAGTATCGCGCCATTTATAGCACAGTCCTTTGGCCATATATACTTCGCCAAGTTTCCCGGATTGAAGATAATCAGCCATGGAGTTGGCACAAGGATTACTTCGTTGCTCTGCTCCATCCTGAACGATGACATCGTATTTGCTTGCTGCTTCCACCAGTTTCTGACCTTCGTAAATGTTATGGCAACATGGCTTTTCCACCGAAACATGCTTGCCGGCCTGAATAGCCCAAATGGCTGCCAGCGTGTGCCAGTGATTGGGCGTGGTAATGGAAACCGCATCGATATCTTTGTCTTCATACATTTCGCGGAGGTCAGTGTAAATTTTGGGTTTTTTCCGATTTTTGTCAGTAAAGTGTTTTTTAATCCGCTCAGCAAAAAGATTTTCATCGATGTCGCACAAGGCGGCCACTTCCACATTTTCCAGTCCCTGGTAACTGCCGATGTGGCTCTGCCCCATCGAACGGATTCCGATTTGTGCCACATTCACTCTGTCGTTTGCGCCTTTCCAGCGGTTGCCGGTAAGAATGGTGGGAGCGGTTGTAATTGCCAGACCGCTTGTTGCTGTTGTTTGTATAAATTTTCTGCGTTTCATAACTGTTATATTTATTAAGTTGAAATAGTTTCTACAGCTTTCATTTTCGGCGAAATCAGGTGCATCACCAGCAAACCGATCAGGTAGCCAAAAGCGGCAATCACAAACGGGAAAACATATCCTTTAACTCCCGATCCCTCCAGTGCCATTCCAATCAAATAGGCAGTGCCAATTCCGGCAATGGAACTTACGGTGGTTGAAAAGCCGATGACAGAACCTACTACTTTTTTGGGAAACAGATCGGAGGCGACGGTGAAGATATTTGCAGACCATGAATTGTGCGCCGCTGCCGCAAGAGCAATTAACCCAACACAAACGTGCAATGAATCGATAAATGGAACCATCATGACAGGTAGTACGAGCAAAGCAGTTCCCAGCATCGTAATTTTTCGTGAGAAATTTGTCGATTTTCCTATTTTCAGAAGATAAGATGAAATAGCTCCTCCGGCAATTCCTCCTCCATATGCCACAATATAAATAACTACCAGCGGAAAGGCAAGACCTTTTAGTTCTATTCCGAACTGTGCATTTAAAAATTTCGCTCCCCAAAACAGGTAAAAATACCAAACAGGGTCGGCAAACAATTTACCAGTAGCAACCACCCAGGTTTGCCTGTGACGGACAAGAGTTTTCCAGGGAACCTTAACTTTATCAATGCCTCCTTTGTCGCTATTGATATAGTCCATTTCTGCCTGGTTTACATACCGGCTCTCAGCCGGCGATCGGAAAAATACTAACCATAAAACAATCCAGATGGCACTAAAAATCAGCGATAAAACAAACACATATTGCCACGAATCAAAAAGGTAAATAACAAGCGGAATAAGTAATGGCGCGATTACCTGCCCGATATTGGAACCGCCATTAAAAAGCCCTGTGGCGAAAGCTCTTTCCTTTTGCGGAAACCATTCTGCAACGGTTTTTATACTGGCCGGAAAATTGGCCGACTGCCCAATTCCAAGCCCCAAACGGGCAATGGCAAAACCAATCCAGCTTCGTGCTGCAGCATGCGACAAACTTGCCAAACCCCAAACAACTGCAGCCAGTATAAATCCTAACCTGGTTCCAAGCCTGTCTATAATGTATCCGATAAAAAGAGGACCAATGGCATAGGTAAATTGAAAAGCCATCACAATGTAGCTGAACTCTCTCTCGCTCCATCCCAATTGCTCAGTCAGCGAAGGGGCGAGAATTCCAAGAATCACCCGGTCGAAATAGACGATGGTGGTGGAGTAAAAAAGCAAGGCAACAATCACCCACCGGAATTTAGTTCTTTTTGAGTCTGAAAAAGTTTTATTTGTCATTGGTTTAATTTATAGTGATTTTCTGTTTATTAATGAGATGGGAATTACTTCCTGCACTGCAGTGCACTTGTGAATGAATTTCGACATTTCATTTGCCATCAGTGAAAAATTGCAGGAAATAACAGTAACTCCATCCCTGATGACTTCTTTAAGCGGTGTTTCATTATAGGCTATCACACCAACATCCTGCCCCAGTTTCCATCCACGAATTTTACAAACCCTTAGCAGCTTTACCAAATCAGCATCATCAATCACAAGGAAGGCATCTCCCTTACATATTTCAAATTGATCGAGTGAATCTGTTACCTGGTTCACCACAGAATAATCATTAACAAATTTCTGAAATCCCATTTTCAGTGTTTGCGGATGACCACTTTTAACGGGAAAGTTTAAAATTAACCGGCGATACCTGAATATTCGCTCTTTTGCTGCTTCCAGCGCCTGAAATGTACCTTCGAAAAAATCTTGAACAATTGAGTTGTATTTATCCCCAAGCCGATCATCGCGTGATATAATCAATAATTTACCAGCCGGAATGCGTCCAATCACCGATGGAATTTGAGGATGATCAAACGAGGAAATGATAAAAAGATCGTAAACCGATGAATTGCGACTGATTATCAGATCAAGTATTTTAACATTGTAGTGATGAAAGTATATTTCAATTTCGCAAATGTCTTTTACATTTTCACGAAACTCATTGTAAAGCACTTGAAAATGCGCATCAAAACTGTGTATTATCAGCAGCACTCTCAGCTTTGTATCGGGTTGTTTGTTTACCACATAATAACCTTTTTTAGGCCGTGACTCGATGAACCCCTGTTCTACCAGTTTTTCATAAGCACGAATAACTGTTTTACGGGCTACCTTAAATATTTTGGAAGCCTGGTTAATGCTCGGTATAACCTGTCCACATCCGAATTCTCCTTTCCTAATTGATTCAGAAACAGATGCTACAATGATATCCGATTTGGTCGGCGATCCAAATTCGCGGTTCATAACAGTTAAAAGTTGATATCGATTTTTAAAACTATGCTACACATTTTTATCTGTGCTACATTGTTATACTTTATAAGTATATGAAATAATGAGTTTTAAAACAAAGTAAAGTGGTTATTTAAAATGATTTTAAAAAAAGAATTTAGAACTCACCTCAATACAATGTCTATTAATATAGATTGCCAAAGGTAGAGGAAGCTGTGTTTAATTTCCGGCGAACTCCTGCTAATATTAAGGGGTTTGAATGAAGTGAGCTGCCTGAATGTAAGTTTAAATTTGGAAAGCTTATTGAATTTCTTTTCGAAACAGATCTTCAAAAAGAACAGTCTCCCATCAGAAATCAGATGGCAGGCATAACGAATACGCCCATCTTTAATTTTAACCAAAAGAGATTCCTCCATTTTCTCCTAAAAAACCAACAAAATAAAAATTGGTATTGATGAAATATTTGTCAAAAAAGTATAATTGATTGCAAAAATAATATTGGAATAATTAGTACTTTGGATGGAAAACAAAAAGTACATCCATTTCACCAATTTTGATACAAACATTAAATACTACGTAGAAAAAAATGATTAATCAAACATCCACTGGCATAAAAAAATCATGTCAGTCAAAAATTTAAAAAACTTCATTTTCGATTAAATTCCCGGTAATATTCTGTTGGGGTATATGCAGTGTTTTTTTTAAAGGTTCGGTTAAAATTGGAAAGATTATTGAATCCGCTCTCGAAACAAATCTGTGTAACCGAAAGTTTTCCCTCTATTATAAGTTTACAGGCATAACTTACCCGCAAATCGGTAACATATTCCGAAAGCGACTTCCCGGTTTTCTCCTTAAAAAAACGGCAAAAGGCGGATGGGTGGAGGTGAGCAATTTCGGCTACTTTTTCCAGTTCAATTTTCTGCTGGTAACCGGTTGCCAGAAAATGGAGCACTTTGGTCAGCCGGTCATCTGTAAAATCATGATTTTGCTGATGGTATAACTCTCCGGCCAGCAACCTGTATTTTTCTGTTTTTGCCAGTTCGTGCAAAAGTTTCAGCAGTAAAATAACACGTTCGAAACCCGAACTTTGAGCAACCTTTAAAACCTGTTTGCCCACCTTTTCTGAAAATGCCGGCAAAAACCGGATTCCCCGTGACGAACGTTCAAACAAATTTTGAATGACATGAAATTCAGGGTATTCAAAAATCGGTTCGCGGAACAAGTCGCCGGGAAATTGAATCACGATGTAGTTGATTTTTTCCTTACTTTCAGGTGCATGGTATTTTTCATCGCTCCGCCAAAAATGCGGCAGGTTACTACCCAGCATGGCCAAATCGCCGGATTCAAATTGTTCGATGTTGTCGGCCACAAAGCTGGTGCCCGTGCCTTCAATAATGTACAAAATTTCGTATGCGCTGTGGAAATGCCAGGGATAAGTAAAGTGAGGCATTTTGCGCCATTTCACCTTTACGGCCGTTCGCAACGGAAAATCAATGTATTCCTGCATCGCTTTCATAACTTCAATATTAGTAAAAATTGTTAATTCAGTACACATCCTTGCTAAAAAAATACTGTCAAAAGAAATATTGTTAGCTTACATTTGAAAAGTTAAATCAATCAGAAATTATGACAAACCAACAATGGCATTTGCTGCTGGATACTGTTAGCGGAAAATCCCCTGAAAAACCGGTAACCGGTTTTATTATAGACAGCCCCTGGCTGCCGGGATGGGCAGGGGTTACAACCCTTCAGTATTATTCATCAGAAGAAATCTGGTTCCAAACCAACAAAAAGGCCGTTGAAACATTTCCCGATATTATTTTCCTGCCGGGTTTCTGGTCGGAATTTGGCATGTGTACCGAACCTTCGGCATTTGGGGCAAAAATGGTGTGGAACAATTACAGTCTGCCACATGCCGATAAAATCATCGACAGCATTGATAAAGCAGCGAATCTGAAGGTTCCCAATCCGAAAACCGACGGGTTGCTGCCATTTGTTATCCAGCGATTGTTGAATTATCAAAATCCAATCCGGGAAATGGGACATGAAATAAAATTTGCCGTTGTGCGCGGTCCGCTGAATATTGCATCATTTCTTCTGGGCACAACAGAACTAATGATGGGATTTATGATGGATCCGGAGAACAGCCACAAATTGCTGGAAACAATTACTAAATTTTCTGAAAAGTGGATTGAATATCAAAAGGAAATGTTTCCTTCCATCGAAGGTATTCTGGTACTCGATGACATTGTCGGATTCATTGGAGAAGAAGAGTGTAAAGATTTTGCCGTTCCATACATAAAAAGAATTTTTAGCTCAATTGATTCTAAAATTAACTTTTTCCACAACGACGCACAGGGTCTTGTATCAACACCGTTCTTAAAAGAAATGGGTGTGAATCTTTACAATTTCAGTCACGAACACAGCATGACCGAAATACGGGAACTGGCCGGACCTGAAGTAGCTTTAATCGGAAATCTGCCTCCCCGCGATGTGCTGGCTGCCGGAACACCTGAACAAGTGCGTGAGGAAACCCGTAAAATGGTGCATGAATTTGGCGATAACAGCCGGGTAGTCTGGTCGTGCGGCGGAGGAATGCCACCGGATGTAACAACTGAAAATATTAAAGCGTTTAAGGAAACAATTGATGAAGAAGTAAAATGAATAAGAGAAAACCACATAGGCATAGGTACATAGGTCACATCAGAAAATTCATCTTCTTATGTACTCTTTTGCGCCTATATGGTTAAAAAGTTTTGTTTTACCAGGTGTATGGAGGGATATAAATCGAAAAATATGAAATGAGATGAAAAAAATAATCTGTTTATTATTGGTAATTGCCGCAGTGCAGTTAAATGCTCAGGAAATCACAAAGTTCAGTATTCAAATCGATAAAGAACGCATCGATGCTCCGGTTTCGGTTGCACTCGACGCATTAAACTACAACACTGACAAGGGGTACCTGGTGCTTTATGAAGTAAACGCGAGCGGAGAAAAACTTATTCCAAGTCAACTTGAACCCGGCCACTCGGCAAAGCTTTGGTTTATTTTAGAGGGAATTTCAGCTAAAAATTCAACCCGCAATTTCATCCTTAAAAATGAAGGAAATACCGAAAATCAGGAACCGAAAATCGAAGTATTAAAAAAACAGAAAGACCTCGGTTTGGTGGTAAATGAAAACCCAATTTTAAATTACCGTTTTGGAACAACCTTCCCGCCCGAAGGCGTCAATCCATTATACAAACGTTCCGGTTTTATTCATCCGCTATGGTCGCCCGGAGGAGAAGTACTGACACGCATTCAGCCATCCGACCATTACCACCACTACGGAATCTGGGGACCATGGACAAAAACTCATATCGGAGAGCGCGAAGTGGATTTCTGGAACCTCGCAAAAGGGCAGGGAACCGTAAAATTTGCAGGATTTTTATCACAAACTGAAGGGGATATTTTCAGCGGATTTCAGGCTTTGCAGCAACACGTTGATTTTGGCGGGCAGGGGCCAGACCAAGTAGCCATGAACGAAATTCTGGATGTACGGGTGTGGAATATTTCAGATGATATCCGGGTAATCGACTACACCACCACTTTAAACAGTCCGCTGGAAAACGGAATCATGCTCGATGCCTATCGTTATGGAGGCGGCATTGGTTTCAGGGCAACTGAAAAATGGCACAAAGACAATTGCACGGTGCTTACTTCTGAAGGGAAAACGCGAATTGATGCAGATGGTTCGAATGCCCGTTGGTGTATTGTGGAAGGAGAATCGGGAGCGGAAGCCGGAAGGTCTGGTATTTTGTTCTTAAGCCATCCTTCAAACCGGATGCACCCCGAGCCGATGCGCGTTTGGCCGTTAGATGCCAACGGAGGCCGTGGCGATATGTTTTTCGAGTTTTGTCCCATCCGGCACGATGACTGGAAACTAAATTCTAATCAGAATTATACGCTTAAATACCGAATGGTTGTTTTTGACGGCGAAATGGACGCCGAAACAGCCGAAATGTATTGGAACGGTTTCGCAAAAATGCCGAAAATTAACCAATAAAAAATCTGTGAATCT
>Ga0102937_1001083_pt1 | contig 12297 bp, 9 predicted proteins | sample SalPonR2_B_D1_MG_FD_78213 | JGI IMG/M metagenome (GOLD analysis project Ga0102937, IMG submission 78213) | Salt pond soil microbial communities from South San Francisco under conditions of wetland restoration - Salt Pond MetaG R2_B_D1_MG | ecosystem: Environmental > Aquatic > Marine > Intertidal... | reverse complement strand
GCATTCGCGTTTACCAGCATGCATTAACCCGCCAGGCCTTGCTTCGCCCCCTGGGTAATGTGGTTTACTTCATGCCGCCTTACGTGATCACCGAAGAACAGATCCGCCACCTGGCCCAGGTTGCAACGGAAGGCATAGAGATCGCGGTTCGCGACTGACAACCGCCAGGAACCTGAGAGACCAGCCAATGCGCATACCCCGCATCTACACCGATTCCGCCCTCAACGAGGGCGGCACCGCAGAGCTTGATGACAACGCCGCGCAACATGTCGGCCGGGTATTGCGCATGCAGCCGGGGCAGGAACTGCTGCTTTTCAACGGCGACGGCAGCGACTACCCCGCCACCATCACCAGTGCCAGCAAGAAGAACGTGGAAGTCCAGGTGGGCACTCCACAGGCCAACACCACCGAATCGCCCCTGGAAATAGTCCTTGGCCAGACCCTCTCCAAGGGTGACCGCATGGACTACGCGGTGCAAAAAGCGGTGGAAATGGGCGTTACCCGCATCGTGCCGCTGAGCACAGAACGTTGCGACGTAAAACTCAAGGGCGACCGGGAAGACAAGCGCCTGCGCCACTGGCGATCCGTCGCCATCAGCGCCGCGGAGCAATGCGGTCGCGCCCGGGTGCCCGAGATCCTGCCGGTGATGACCGTTTCCGAGTGGCTGGAACACACCCGGGATTGCGAGGTGCGCCTTGTCCTCCACCACCGCACCGAACACGCGCTGAAGTCCATTATCCCTCCCGAACGCGTCGCCCTGATGATCGGCCCAGAGGGCGGCCTTTCCCCCGAGGAAATTGCCCAGGCAGAAAAAGAAGGTTTCCTGCCGGTGGCCCTCGGCCCCCGGGTACTGAGAACGGAAACCGCACCGGTTGCGGCCATGGCGCTTTGCCAATGGCTGTGGGGTGACATCGGCAGCTGATCATCCCGACCGTGCCGCCGTCTCATGTCGGCACGCAAGTCATTGACATAAAGGGGTGCCAACAACATTATCCCTGTCGACTCCGAAAGCAAAAAAACGATCACACGCGAGTAACGGGATGACAAGCCTGCTAAGCACCCAAGAATTCTGGCAATACCTCAGTATCCCGGTCATTGCCGCCCTGATTGGCTGGACCACCAACTGGCTTGCCATCAAGATGACCTTCTACCCTCTGGAATTCATCGGCAAACCACCGCTGCTTGGCTGGCAAGGTATTATTCCCTCCAAGGCCCGAAAAATGGCGGCCATCAGTGTCGATGCTACCATTTCAAAGATCGGCACCGTTCGGGAGATCTTCCAGCAGATCGATCCGAAAGTCCTCGCCACCCATATCGTTCACTCCGTCGAACCCCGTATCGAAGAATACGTGGACGAGATGATGCTCAAGGAATACCCCACCTTCTGGGAAAACCTGCCGGCCTCGGCCCGAAAGATGGTCTACGATCGCGTCCGCAAATCCACGCCTCAGCTGGTGGACAACCTGGTGGAAGATGTGTCAGACAACATCGAGGACCTGCTGGATATCAAGGGCATGGTCATTGAGCGCCTGGCCAGTGACAAGGAGCTGCTGAACCGGATCTTTATTGAATGCGGCGAGGTGGAATTCCGGTTCATCATCAACTCGGGGCTCTACTTCGGCTTCCTGTTCGGTCTGATTCAGATGGCGGTCTGGTATGTCTATCCGAGCTGGTGGGTCCTGCCTTTCTTTGGCCTACTGGTGGGCTGGGCGACCAACTGGATTGCCCTGAACGTGATTTTCCGGCCGCTGCACGCGAAAAAAGTCGGCCCCTTCCGGATACAGGGCCTGTTCCTGAAACGCCAGCCGGCCGTGGCTGAGTCCTTCTGCCACATTGTTACCCACGAGATTCTCACCGTTGGCAACATTATCAATGCCATTCTCGACGGCCCCAAAGGCGACCGCGCCCGCAACATGGTCAAGAAACACATCAAACCGCTGGTGGATGAAACCGCTGGTATGGGCAAGGCGCTGACCCAGATGGCCTTCGGGCCCACGGGCTTTGCCACCCTCAAGAACAAGGTCGGCGAAAAAGCCATCGAAATATCGCAGACATCGTTCAACAACCCGGTGTTCGAGAAGGACCGGGCCCGGGCCGTGGAATCGATCATGGTGGAGCGGATGATTGCCCTGTCTTCCGAGGAATTCCAGGACCTGCTCCGGCCCTGCTTCCAGGAGGACGAAATCAAACTGATTCTTGTGGGTGCTTTCCTCGGCTTTGGCGCCGGCATCTGCCAACTGGTCTTCGTGTTCGGGGAATCGTTCCTGTAAATTCCCGCCATAATTCACAGGCTTAAAACCTGTGCAAGGATGCGTCGTACATCTATACTCTCGGAAACGGAGGTTCATTACTTCGAACAGGTTCGACCCGGAGGCAACGGATGCCAGGTTTTCTCTCCTGGATTTCAGGATTATTCGCAACAAAGCAGCCTGCACCGCCGGCTCCGGAAGCGCGGCTGTTCAATCCGTCCCCGGAGAACCCGGCCAACGACACTCCGGACACAGGCCCGGAACTGGCCCAACAACTGGAAGAGCATCTGTTCTGCTGGCTGCTGGACGCCGAACCCGCAACTTTGCGGGCCGACCTGTCATCCTATGACGAGGTACTGGAGGAACTGCATCAGCGCCTGGCCAACAACCGGATGGAAGAACTCCCCCGGCAGCCCATGAGTCTGCCGATGCTTATGCGGGCTCTCTCCGATGAATCCACCGACCGTCATAAGCTGACAGAGATCATTCTTGGTGATCCGTCGCTGACCGACCAATTGCTCCAGATTGCCAACAGCCCCTATTTCCGAACCAGTGACCATGCCATTGAATCGGTGGACCAGGCGGTTTTTGTGCTGGGAGTGGATGGCATCCGGAACGTCATTTCCGCCGCAGTGATGCGTCCCATGATGGCAGCAAGGAACAGCCGGGAAGCGCTTTTCGGGCAGCGCGCCTGGCGCTGGGGCCTGACCTGTGCGCGGGCAGCGGAATTGATTGCGAGGACTCAGGGCGAGGACACCAGTGCGCACTTCATGGTTGGGTTGCTGCCTTCGCTGGCTTACATCACTGTCCGGCGGGAGCTGCAACGTATCTGTCGGTCACGCACCGCAATGGGTGAACCAGAGCCTGCGCTCGTCCGCCATGCCCTGGCGAGGTACCAGTGGGCTACCTGCCAGTCTCTGGCGAACGAATGGAACCTTCCCCCCAAGTACCATGCCTATCTTCTGGCGGCAGAACGGCCAGCTCCCAGACAGAAGCACACGCCGCTGACCGATGGCATGGTCATTGGCACCCGGGAAGTGCTCAGGCACGCTCACCAGAGGAATCTTGCCGAGGAGGATCTGGCAAAAGTGGTGCGTTTGACCCCGGAGCAGATCAGCAACCTGCGCAACGCGCTGCAGAAGATGCTCCGGGAGGGCGGCCGCTCAGCTGTCAGAAGCTGACACAGGTTCCGGTTCGGAGAAAGACCTTGGCTTCTCATGGTCGTCATTGGCACGCAACAGCTCAGCAAAAGTTCTCGTTTCCTCCACTTTGCGCGCGCCTAACAGTTCAGCAGGGATGACCTTCGGCAGCCGGTCGACGATCCGGTCCTCATCGTTGCGAACCACTTTCAAGACTTCGCCCACGGTGATCAGATCCAGCGCACGCCCTGGCACAAGTCGATCGCCCTGGCTTCCGGCCAGGCTAAGCAGCCCCGCCCGGATCAACTTGTCACTAAGCGCACGGGTTACTTCGCCTGGCACCCTCAACTGGTACTCCAACACCTCCTGCTGAGGTGCCGGCTTACCCTCGCTGAAGGGTTTGGCCACCAGCCACATGGTGGCAAGCGCTACATTCTCCTGCAGTTCCGGCGCCAATTGTACTTGCCGCCGCTTGGCCACTGATCCCGGATTCTGCAGATAGAACGCCAGGCTGGCACCCAAAAGCAGGATCATCCAGTTCAGATAGATCCATATCAACAGGATGATGCCGATGGCGAAACTGGAGTAGATCGCTGCGTACTTGGCGGAACCCGCTACAAAAGACGCAAACAGCATACCGCCGGCTTGCCAAGAAACCCCGGCAACGAGACCGCCGATGGCGGCATACCGCAACTTGACCCGGGTATTGGGCATGAACACATAAACAAAGGTGAACGCGCCAACCACCAGGAAAAACGGGGTGAAACGGCTGGCAACAAGAATCACCGAACCGAACGGTTCGATTTCGATGAGCTTCTGGACAATGGTTGAGGAAAAGATGGTGGCGCTGACGCCGATGGCCGAAACCATCAGCAGTGGTCCCACCATGATGACACTCAGGTAGTTGCTGAAACGCTGCGCCATGGAGCGCATGTCTGGAACGCGCCAGATCATATTGAAGGAGCGTTCGATTTTCTGAAGCAGGGAAACCACCGTGTAGACCAGCAATGCCAGCCCCACAGAACCAAGTACCCCAACTTTCATGTTATCCACGAACCCAAGGATCTGTTCTGCGAGCTCTATACCCTGCGGCCCCAGCGGTTCAAAGAACTGGAACAGAAACGGCTCCATCCGCTGATGCACTCCCAGGGCTTTCAATACCGAGAAGCTCAGGGCCAGCAGAGGCACGATACTCAAAAGGGTGGTGTATACCAGGCTCATGGCATGGAGAGTGAGCTGCCCGCTGAGCACATCCCGGGCCATGGCATACGCCGTGCGCCCGACCTTGTACAGCCAGGTCCAGGGCCAGCTCTGGGGCGGATTGGGATTCGCCATAATCCAGCTTTCAGCTGCCTGGAGCCGGTCTTTCAATTGGAATGAAGCCACTTTAGGTCCTGTCGTTCCATGTTTTGTTCAGATTATCAGTCAGATATCCGGTTTAACCAGAGTATGGTCGATTAACGCCAGTTTGCGAGGGCTGCAAATATAATATAACCATATCAACATTTATTACTTCCTCTTATAACCATTCTTCTGTAAAAAGGCCACTATTCACGAAATTGCCCTTTTCTAATTGGATATCTTTTTCATGCGAATCAAACTTGCCCTCGGCGTTGCTGCACTTACCGCATTATCCCCGGTGACTGCTCTGGCCACCAACGGCTTCTTCAGTCACGGCTATGGCACAATCAGTAAAGGCATGGCCGGCGCCGGCACTGCCCTGTCCCAGGACAGCATTGCGGCGGCGACCAACCCGGCGGGCATGGCTTTTGTTGGCAATCGCATTGATGGCGGCTTCGAAGTGTTTTCGCCGAGGCGAGAGTACACGGTTGAGGGCCCGCTTTCTCCTCCCCCTGCATTCTCGTTGCAGCCCGGCACCTATAAAAGCAGCCGCAACGGTTTCGTTATCCCCCACCTGGGCTTTAATCGGGAACTGTCCGACACCACAAGTTTCGGCGTTTCCGTGTTTGCCAATGGCGGCATGAACACCGATTACTCCGGTGAGGGCGGAGGGCCTTTCTACGCGGGCCGAACCGGTGTAAATCTGGAGCAGCTTTTTATTGCCCCGACTTGGTCCTGGGAATTCTCCGACAACCAGGCCTTCGGCATTTCGCCAGTCATTGCCTATCAGCGCTTCGAAGCTGAAGGTTTACAGAGCTTCTCGCCATTCTCGTCAGACCCGGCCGCACTTTCCAACAACGGCACCGACGATGCCTGGGGCTACGGTTACCAGATCGGCTGGCAGGGCGAAATCACCGATACCCTCCGCGGCGGCGTGAGCTGGCGCAACATTCTCAAGATGAACGAGTTCGACAAATACCGTGGCCTGTTTGCCGAGCAAGGCGACTTCGACATCCCACAGATGTTCAACGCGGGCATTGCCTGGTCCGGGCTTCAAGACCACTGGTTCCTGCTGGATATCCAGCACATCCGTTACAGCGAGATCAACAGCGTGGGCAACCCGCTGCTGCCTAATCTGCAGACCGCCCAGCTGGGCGATGATAACGGCGCTGGCTTTGGCTGGGACGACATGACCATCGTCAAGCTGGGCTGGCAGTGGCAGCAAACATCGTCCCACGCGTGGCGGGCCGGTGTGAGCTACGGAGAGAACCCGATCTCAGACGAAGATGTGCTTTTCAACATCCTGGCACCGGGTGTTCAGGAGTGGCACTTTACCGGCGGGTTCAGCCACAGTTTCAGCGAAAACCTCGATGTATCGGGCATGGCGTTTTACTCCCCGGCAAAGACAGTGACCGGCCCCAACCCGCTCGCACCGAACCAGACCATTGATCTCGAGATGTACCAAATGGGCGTCTCGGTCAGCGTAGGCTGGAAATACTGAACCAGGCAAAAGCCAGTCTCTGAGGCCCCGGTCTGTCCGGGGCTTTTCTTTTAAAGCACCGATCTCAAATTGGCTGCAGTAATACCAACAATCCGCTGCCGCGCCTCCCGGCTGGCCCAGGCAGAGTGCGGGGTAATAATCAGATTCGGAATATCATCCGCCAGCAGCGGATTGCCGTTGCGGGGCGGCTCCTCGGTCAACACATCGAACCCGGCACCGCCGATCTCGCCGGCGCGCAGCGCGTCCGCCAGCGCCTGCTCATTCACCAGGCCACCGCGGCTGGTGTTGATGAGCAACGAGTCCGGCTTCATCATTTTCAGCTCCCTGGCACCAATCAGATCCCGGGTCTGATCGGTGAGCAGGCAGTGTAGCGACAGCACGTCCGCCTGGGGCAGCAGTTCGTCCAGAGGAATTCGGGAGTATCCGTCCACCTCACCGGCCTCCTGGCCGGGACGGGCCCCAAGCAGAACCCGCATACCAAAGGCAGCCGCCCGCTCAGCCACGCCCTGGCCCAGATCGCCGTAGCCGACAATACCGAGAGTGCGCCCCTCCAGTTCCATAATTGGATGGTCCATCAGGCAGAACATGTCGCTTTTGCCCCAGCGTCCGGCCTGCACATCCCGATTGTAATCCAGCAGCCGGGTGGCCAGCGCCAGCATCAGCGCCATGGCATGTTGCGCCACCGTGGAGCGGCCGTAGTTGGTCACGTTCATCACCTTGATGCCGTGATCCTTCGCCGCTGCCTGGTCAATGTTGTTGAGCCCTGTCGCCACCACGGAGATGGTTTTCAGCTCCGGACAAGCCTCGAAATGCTCCCGGCTCAGCACCACCTTGTTGACCAACACCGTATCAAAGCCCCGGATGCGTTCCAGCACCTCATCCGGCGCTGTGCGCTCATATTTTTCCAGCCCGCCCGCGACCGACTCAATGGGCGACAGGTCCACATCGTCGCCGAGGGTTTTGGCATCAAGGAACACCGCTTTCATACTTTTCTCCTGAATCCAGTTGGCCACAGATTAGGGTAGACTGAGATAAACGTCCAAAACTCAAAATGTCCAAGCAAGAACAGGGTGTAAATCATGGAACATGAATTCTGGCACGAACGCTGGGCTAAAAAGGAAATCGGTTTCCACGAGGGCACCGTTAACCAGTACCTCTACGACCACTGGCCGGAACTGGCCGGCAAAGGCACCGACGCCGTCTTCGTTCCCCTATGCGGAAAAGCCCACGACATGTGGTGGCTCCACGACCGTGGCCACCCCATCATCGGCGTAGAACTGAGCGAACTGGCCTGCAAGGACTTCTTCGAAGAAGCCGGCGAAAAAGCCAAAGTCCACCCGGGCGAACCCTTCATCACCTTTAAACACGACAACCTGCAGCTCTGGTGCGGCGACTTCTTCCAGCTGGTACCGGAAGACCTCAAACACGTCCGACTGGTCTACGACCGGGCCGCCCTGATTGCGCTGCCGCCACACATGCGCAAAGGCTATGTTGACCATCTGACCGCCATCATTCCCGACGGCACCAGAATCCTTCTGATCACCCTGGACTACGACACCGAAATCAAGGGTCCGCCGTTTAACGTCAGCGACGACGAAGTACGGGAGCTCTACCAGGACGACTACAAGATCGAACACATCCTCACCAACACCCTGGCCAAGGATCATCCGTTTACCAAGCGCAAAGGCCTGGAAAACGCCTCAGAAAGCGTGTTTCGTTTAACCAAAATCTAGGCTGATGTAGAGCGATTATCCCAATGGCTTGATCGGAGTGTATCGGGAGTCTTTCTGTGTACGAATTTGATGTCTGAGCGCAGCGAGTTGCCAATTCGTACACAGAAAGACTCCCGGTGCACTCCAGCCCCCCAACGCCAAAAGGCTACAAAACCAACACACCCGCCTAACATAATTTAATGAACCTTAACCACTCACACACTGTCCAACTTCCCAACCGTGAACTAAGCTCAAAGTAAGCAAGCCGACCTCGACCAGATCGTGCACAGGCTTGTAAGTATCCATTCCTTCCACCCATAACTAAACAAACCGCCCAGATGGGCGGACCAGACTGCAACGGGGAAATTGCGTGAACTGAAAGCTGAAGATACAGCGAGCGAGGGCAATCTATGAGCATACTGCAGCACTTCAAAGACCGGTATGAGAGTACCCAGGAAGAAGAATACAGCCTGGAGGAATACCTGGAGATCTGCAAAAAGGACCCAACGGCCTACGCCACGGCCGCTGAGAGAATGTTAATTGCCATTGGCGAACCAGAGTTCGTCGACACCTCGAAAGATCCGAGGCTTTCACGGATATTTTCCAACAAGGTCATCAAGCGGTACCCCGAGTTTTCCGAGTTCTATGGCATGGAAGACGCCGTAGAAAACATCGTCTCCTTCTTCCGCCACGCCGCCCAGGGCCTGGAAGAAAAGAAACAGATTCTCTACCTGCTTGGTCCCGTAGGCGGTGGTAAATCCTCCCTGGCAGAAAAACTCAAGTCACTGATGCAGAAAGTGCCCTTCTACGCCATCAAGGGTTCGCCAGTGAACGAATCACCCCTGGGCCTGTTCGACCCGGCCGAAGATGCCCAGATCCTCGAAGAGGAATACGGCATCCCCGCCCGATACCTCAAGAACATCATGTCGCCCTGGGCCGTTAAACGCCTCCATGAATACGGCGGCGACATAAGCCAGTTCCGGGTCGTAAAAATGTACCCCTCGGTACTCGACCAGGTCGCTGTGTCCAAGACCGAGCCCGGTGACGACAACAACCAGGATATTTCTGCCCTCGTCGGCAAGGTCAACATCCGCATGCTGGAGGATTTCTCCCAGGATGATCCGGATGCCTACAGCTTCAGCGGTGGCCTGTGTAAGGCCAACCAGGGCCTGATGGAGTTCGTGGAAATGTTCAAGGCACCGATCAAGGTGCTGCACCCGTTGCTGACGGCTACCCAGGAAGGCAACTACAACACCACCGAAGGCATGGGTTCAGTGCCTTTTGATGGCGTGATCCTGGCCCACTCCAACGAATCCGAGTGGCAGACCTTCCGCAACAACAAGCACAACGAGGCGTTTCTTGACCGGGTGTACATCGTCAAGGTGCCCTACTGTGTGCGGGTGACCGAAGAAATCGAGATCTACAAGAAGCTGCTGAGCAACAGTTCCCTGGAAGGCGCTCCCTGCGCACCGGACACCCTGGACATGCTCGCCCAGTTCTCCGTGCTCTCACGCATCAAGGAGCCGGAAAACTCCAGCATCTTCTCCAAGATGCGGGTCTACGACGGCCAGAACATCAAGGATACCGATCCGAAAGCCAAATCCATCCAGGAGTACCGTGACGCCGCGGGCGTAATGGAAGGGATGGACGGCCTTTCTACCCGATTCGCGTTCAAGATCCTGTCCAAGGTGTTTAACTTCGATACCACCGAAGTGGCCGCCAACCCGGTGCATCTGTTGTACGTTCTTGAAAAACAGATTGAGCAGGAACAATTCCAGCCGGAAATCCATGAGAAGTACCTCAGGTTCATCAAGGAATTCCTGGCGCCTCACTACGTGCAATTCATCGGCAAGGAAATCCAGACTGCGTACCTGGAAAGCTACAGTGAGTACGGCCAGAACCTGTTCGACCGCTATGTTACCTATGCCGATTTCTGGATTCAGGATCAGGAATACCGGGATCCGGACACCGGCGAAATCCTCGACCGCTCCTCAATCAACGAAGAGCTGGAGAAGATCGAGAAACCGGCCGGAATCAGCAACCCGAAGGATTTCCGCAACGAGGTGGTCAACTTCGTATTGCGGGCCCGGGCAAACAACGGCGGCAAGAACCCGTCCTGGCTCAGCTATGAAAAACTGCGTTCCGTCATCGAGAAGAAGATGTTCTCGAACACCGAGGACCTGTTGCCGGTGATTTCGTTCAACCCGAAAGCGAGTCAGGAAGATCAGAACAAGCACAAGCAGTTTGTCGAGCGTATGGTCGATCGAGGCTACACGGAAAAGCAGGTTCGGCTGTTGGCCGAATGGTATCTGCGGGTTCGCAAGTCTCACTAAGTCAGTGACCATTCACTGAGCTGGAGTAACGCCATGGGAATGACCCACATAGTCGACCGGCGACTGAACGGTAAGAACAAGAGCGCGGTGAACCGGGAACGGTTTCTGCGCCGGTACCGCCACCACATCAAGCGGGCGGTATCGGATGCTGTTCAGAAGCGCTCGATCACAGACATCGAACGGGGCGAGAAAGTCAGTATTCCGTCCCGGGACATTGACGAACCCATCTTCCACCACGGCCAGGGCGGCAAACGGGAGGTGGTGCACCCCGGCAACCAGGAGTTCGTGGCCGGCGACACCATCCCCAAACCCGAGGGTGGCGGGGGCCAGGGGTCAGGACAAGGACAGGCCAGCCCGGACGGCGAGGGCATGGACGAGTTCGCCTTCCAGATTACCCAGGAAGAATTCCTGGATTTCCTGTTTGACGATCTCGAACTTCCCAACCTGGCTCGCAAGAAACTCAAGGATACCGAGGCCTTCAAGTATGTCCGCTCCGGCTTCAGCACTGATGGCGTACCGGCCAAGCTGGATGTGGTGCGCTCATTGCGTGGTGCCCACGCCCGAAGACTGGGCCTGGGAGGGGCGCGCAAGAAGAAGATCAGGGATCTGGAAAAACAACTGGAAGCGCTGAAGTCCGCGCCGGAAGATCTGGATCCGGCGTTCAGCCATGAAGACCAGATACAGGTTCTGGAAGAGGAAATCGCGCGCCTGAAAGCAAACGTTCGCCGTATTCCTTTTATTGATGAAATTGACCTGCGCTACCGCCAGCACCTGAAAAAGCCGCAACCGGCCACCAGTGCCGTGATGTTCTGCCTGATGGACGTGTCCGGGTCCATGACCCAGATGCACAAGGACATCGCCAAGCGCTTCTTCATTCTGCTGTACCTGTTCCTCAAGAAGAACTACAAAAAGATCGAGGTGGTGTTCATCAGGCATCACACCAGCGCCAAGGAAGTGGACGAGGAAGAGTTCTTCTATTCCCGGGAAACCGGGGGCACCATCGTCTCCAGCGCCCTGAAGCTGATGCACAAGATCATTGAATCCCGCTATTCCCCGGCCGAATGGAACATCTACGCGGCCCAGGCATCAGACGGTGATAACTGGAACGACGATTCCCCTGTGTGTGGCAAGATCCTGGCCGACAGTATCCTGCCTCTGGTGCAGTATTTCGCCTATGTGGAAATCACGCCGCAGGACCACCAGATGCTCTGGTACGAATACGAGAAGATTCACGAGCAATTCCCCCAGAGCTTTGCCTTGCAGCAAATCGCCGACCCCGGCGAAATCTACCCGGTGTTCCGCCAGTTGTTTGAGAGGAAAGCCGCATGACTAACCTCATGGACCGCCCGAATCTGCCGAAAAGTGACCAGCCCAGGGCTCGGGAGCCCATCTCGACAGGGTCTGAGTGGACCTTCGAGCTGGTCCAGAAATACGACGATGAGATCGCCAAATGCGCTGCCGAGTTTGGCCTGGACACCTACCCCAACCAGATCGAGGTGATCAGCGCCGAGCAAATGATGGACGCCTACAGCTCCGTGGGCATGCCGGTTGGTTACCATCACTGGTCCTTCGGCAAGCAGTTCCTCAGCACGTCCAAGGGCTATCAGCGCGGTCAGATGGGCCTGGCCTACGAAATCGTGATCAACTCCAATCCCTGCATCGCCTATCTGATGGAGGAAAACACCCTGCCGATGCAGGCGCTGGTCATTGCCCACGCGTCTTATGGCCACAACTCATTCTTCAAGGGCAACTACCTGTTCCGCACCTGGACCGACGCCAGCGCGATCATTGATTACCTGGTGTTCGCACGCCATTACGTGGCCGAATGCGAGGAACGCTACGGCGTGGATGCGGTGGAGGAAATTCTGGATTCCTGCCATGCCCTTATGAACTATGGGGTGGACCGGTACAAGCGGCCGGCTCCGATATCGGCGTCGGAAGAACTGCGTCGCCAGAAGGAGCGTGAAGAGTACCAGCAACGGCGCATCAACGATCTCTGGCGCACCATCCCGAAACCGGACG
>Ga0102937_1001081_pt1 | contig 12300 bp, 8 predicted proteins | sample SalPonR2_B_D1_MG_FD_78213 | JGI IMG/M metagenome (GOLD analysis project Ga0102937, IMG submission 78213) | Salt pond soil microbial communities from South San Francisco under conditions of wetland restoration - Salt Pond MetaG R2_B_D1_MG | ecosystem: Environmental > Aquatic > Marine > Intertidal... | reverse complement strand
GCCGCGACCGTGTCAACCTGGAAGTATGCTGACCACGACTTTTCGAGCGTGGGGGCGAGTCCGGTGCTCCCACAGGAACAGCCCCTGCCAGGTCCCGAGCCGCAATGCAGACGACTCGACCGGAATCGTGACGCCGGTTTGTGTGAGTAGCGACCGAACGTGCGCCGACATGTCGTCGGGGCCCTCGGCCGTGTGACGGTGGCGCGGATCGCCGTCGGGCGCGAGGTCGGAGATCACCGTTTCGAGATCCACCAGCACGTCTGGATCGGCATTCTCGGTGACGACCAGCGACGCCGACGTATGCAGGATGAAAACGTTGCAAAGACCTTCGCCAATGCCGGCGCGCGCGACGATGTCGTCGACCTGGCGGGTGATCTCTTTGAAGCCGCGCCCTGGCGTCGATATTTCGAGCGTCTCGCGATGCATTCAGGCCGCACCCTCGCAGGCATTCGCGTTGTCCATCGCGCCCAGGACGCGTTCGATGACGCCGGCAAGATCGGGCACCCAGCGCAGCACCACGACCAGGTCGTTGCATTCGTCGACATAGATGTAGTTGCCGCCGAAGCCGGCCGCCCAGTAGGCGGATTCGGGTGCGGCCGGAACGGCTTCCCGGTCGGTGTTGAGCCACCACAGGAGTCCGTAGTCGGGTCGTGCCGTGGCGGGTTCGCGGATCATGTCGAACCAGGCGTCGGGCAGTAGCCGGCGATCGTTCCAAAGGCCCCGGTTTTCCATCAGCAGCCCGAATCGGGCGTGATCCCTGGCTGAAATGAACATGCCGCCGCCGAAGTGACCGCCGCCTGAAACCGATTGCATTCTCAGACCGTCGAGCTCCACCCAGGAATTTTCGTAGCCGTGCCAGCGCCACGTGGTAGAGGCGCCGATCGGATCCATGATCTCGCGCTTGAGCACGATCGGCAATGGCTCCCGGTGGACCTGCAGCAGGCTGTAGGCGAGCAGGTTGATGCGCACGTCGTTGTACTTGAAGTGCGTGCCCGGCGCGTGCATCTCGCGCTTCGGCCACTGGTCGCGGTCGTCGCCTTCGGGCCGGTCGGCCCAGTCCGGCACGTCCCACAGCGTTCCGGACCAGTCGGAGGTCTGGTTGAGCAGGTGGCGCCAGGTGATGGGCGCATTGTGCTCGCTGTCGAACTTGCCGTCGCGCACATATTCGCCGGCACGGTCGTCTATCGAATCGATCAGGCCGTCACTCAGTGCGATGCCGGCGACCGTTGCGAGATAGCTCTTGACGGTACTGAAGGTCATGTCGACCCTGTCGACATCGCCCCATTCGGCCACGATCCGGCCGCCTCGGAGAATGATGCCGCTGTCGCCCTCGCGCGGTTTAGTCGGCCCGAGGACGCGGAAATTCGGCTCGCGCGGCGCAAACGACTCGGTGATTGCCTGGTAAAGGCTGGCAGGCTCGGTCACCGCGGCGTTCCGGGCATGATCCACGGCTTGCCGCAACGCCTCGGCATCGAAGCCGGCGTCCGATGGGGCCAGCGTTTCCCAGTGGTGCCGGTCGGGGAAGTAGGGCTGGGCAAGCGCTGGCGTCGAGAACTGGACAAACAGGAAGATCAGGATGATACAGGGCCGGGCCATGCGGGACTCCTTGGATGAAGCGGGCGGGTGGATTCGCGTGCCAGTGTATACAATCAAGACGACAGCTTCAGTCCGGGTATCGTCGATGATGATTCACCATTTCGCCCGCCTCTCGGCCGGTCTCATAGCCTTGTGGTGCTTTCTGTTCTGGTATCTGGCAATGCTGGTCTTTCATTTCGAGCCGTCGCTGCGCTTGTGGGGCAATGCGCTCGGCATGTCGCTGATCGTCGGTTCGGCACTTTTATTGAGCGTTCAGCACGGTGGCGGGGCGGCGCGCGAGTTCTGGCGTTCATTTCGCCTGTTCATGATCCCTTTCTGCGTCTCGAGTTTTTCGGCCCTGGTCCGCGACGACGGTTTTTACGCGGTCTTTTCGCCGATCCTGCGTGAGAACCTGGTTGCCGCAGGGTCTTGCCTGCTGTTTCTTGGCTGGATCGCGCTTGCGCGTCGGCTCGACCGTAAAGGCGCGGAGGCGTGATGCAAGGCGCGGGAAGCTGACGCGACAGATCCACGTTGCAACTGATTCAGACGTCCGGTTGCGAAGGATCCGCGAACGGATAGTCAGGCGCCTCCAGCCATTCGTGGTAATCCTCGATTCGGCCGGCCGCAACATCGCTGCGGTGGAAGCGCGCGATATGGAAGACCGCATCACCTTCGTTGACCAGGGGCAGGTGAAGCTGTCCGATCACGATGCCGGAGAAGGGCGCCCGGATTTCCTCCTCGTGCTCGCCGAACGGATCCGACACCGCGCCCAGCAGCGTCTCGCCCCGGACCACGCGTTGGCCGTACTTGGTGAATGATCTGAAGATTCCGCTTTGTGGGGCTCGCACCCAACTGCTCGAACGTGCGATCACTGGTTCGGCTAGGCTGGTCTTGCGACGAGACGGCGGCAGCATTTCAAGCTTGCGCATCACGCGAACGATGCCGTTCACGCCGCCTCGAATCGATAGTTCGTCAAGCCGGAGCGCCTCGCCGGCCTCGTAGACCAGTACCGGCACCTGGCCGGTCGCGGCCGCACGCAAAGTGCCTGGCCGAATCGCGGCGTTGAGGATGACCGGCGTACCGAAGGCTTTTGCCAGTTCCAGCGTGTCGTCATCGTCCAGGTTGGCGCGAATCTGGGGCAGGTTGCCGCGGTGGATGGCCCCGGTATGCAAGTCGATGCCGTGCGTGGCCTGACTGACGATTTCGGTCATGAAGATATGCGCGATGCGGCTGGCTAGAGAGCCGCTCTCGGATCCCGGAAACGATCGGTTCAGATCGCGACGGTCCGGCAGGTAACGATTTTTGTCGATAAATCCGTGGAGATTGACGATCGGCACCGCGATGAGACTGCCCTTGAGTCTTTTGAGCGCCTTGATGCGCAGCAGGCGCCTGATGATCTCGACGCCGTTGAGTTCGTCGCCGTGGATGGCCGCGCAGACGAAAAGAACCGGGCCGGCCTGTCTGCCGCATACGACCTGCACCGGCATGGTTGTCGGCGCATGTGTGTACAGACGACCGACTTCGATGTCGAGGCTGTGGCGGGTGCCCGGGCGGATCTTGAGTCCGTCGATGGTTATCGGATGATTGCTTTCCCGGCGTTTTCGGGTTTCGTTCTTCGGCATGCGTCGTCGGCTTTCCAATTGTGTTCAGGTATGCAGAGCATAGCCAAGAACCATCGTTCACGGGCTCTGGTCATCAACTTGATTCAGCATGCCGAATGATGGGCTGCAAGGAAATTCGAAAGGGTCGAACAGGACTCAAATCATGTCAATCGTGATACATATCACGAAAATAACTTTTGCCGGCATCTGGCCAAGCCTCTGAAGTCATTTGACTAACGTTATGAAATAAAAGAAATCCTGCTTGTCAAGCGAGCCGCACGGTCGAATTTGCAATTTGCGCTGGCAACGAGTTAGAGTTTTCACATTGCTGAAACATGTGGCTTGGCGTTGCATCAGGGATAAGAAGTTCAGCGCTTCCCGCGACAACCGGGAACAGACCACGACGACAAGAAAAAGAGGTGAAGCGTTACAGCGCGATTCGACCCGTGCGCAGGACGATGATGTCCTGAACCCCCGTGCGGGATCGCTGTGACGCCGGGTCCGGGCAAGTCGCTCGCCGGACCCTGGCACGGTCGATCGAGCGACCAGCAGTAAAATGGGAGAAACCAATGAGTAGTCAACCGAAGCAGAATCGCCGGAGGGGCGTGCTTGCAGGGATCGTATCGGTCCATGCGGCATTGTCAGTGGCACTTCTTGCGCTTGCTATTGGCGCCACCGATGTGGTGGCGCAAGGGAATTCCTCGGGTAATCGGGGAAATGCACCTGTCATCCGAGCGGCGAAGAACGGGATCGAGAATCAGTGGATCGTTGTCTTCGACGAACAGGAAATGCGAGGGGCAAAAGCGCGGTCTTTCGTAAGCAATTCAACTGCAGACCTGGCGCGTGCATCCGGGGGTAGCGTGGTTCGCAAGTTCGACAAGGCGTTGATGGGCGCGGTCATGCGCGTACCCGAGCAGGGCTTGAAAGCGCTGCAGAACGACCGGCGCGTGGTGTATATCGAACAGGATCAGGTCGTCAGCATCGATGCAACGCAAACCAATGCGACATGGGGTCTCGATCGAGTGGATCAACGCGATCTTCCGCTCGATGGCAGCTATACCTACGACGCTTCCGGCGCCGGCGTCAATGCTTATATCGTGGACACCGGCGTATTGCTCAGTCACAACGATTTTGCCGGCCGGGCCAATGCGGGCTTCACTGCAATCAACGATGGCAACGGCACCAATGACTGCAACGGTCACGGAACGCATGTTGCCGGCACGGTTGGCGGGTCCACCTGGGGCGTCGCCAAGGATGTCGAATTGTGGGCAGTACGAGTTCTGGGTTGCAATGGATCGGGCACCAATTCCGGCGTGATTGCCGGTGTCGATTGGGTGGCTGCCAATGCGCAGTTGCCTGCGGTCGCCAACATGAGCCTGGGCGGTGGCAGTTCCACGGCGCTCGATGATGCGGTTCGAAGTGCGATTGCCTCGGGCGTCACTTTCGTCGTGGCTGCCGGCAACGACAATTCCGATGCATGCGTGGGTTCGCCCAACCGTGTGTCCGAGGCGATCACGACCGGTTCCAGTACCTCGAGCGATTCGCGCTCGTCGTTTTCCAATTGGGGTTCGTGCGTGGATATCTTTGCACCTGGTTCCTCGATTACGTCTACCTGGATCAACAGCAACAATTCCACCAACACCATCAGTGGAACCTCGATGGCCGCGCCGCATGTTGCCGGCGCCGCCGCGCTTTATCTCGATGCGAATTCCACGGCTGCGCCGTCGGAAGTGTTCAGCGCGCTGCTCAACAACGCAACCACCGGGCGGTTGGGTAGCCTGAATGGATCGCCGAATCGCCTGCTTTACAGCGGCTTCATAGGCAGCGGCGGTGGTGGCGGAAATACTGCCCCGACGGCATCGTTCAGCGTATCGACCAGTGATCTGACCGCAACCTTCGACGGAACCGGATCATCCGATCCGGATGGATCGCTGACAGCCGCGAGCTGGAACTTCGGCGATGGAAACACCGATGGTGGAACATTGTCGACTTCGCATACCTATGCTTCGGCCGGAACCTATACGGTTACGCTGACGGTGACCGATGACGCCGGTGCCACCGATACCGCGCAGCAGCAGGTTACGGTAACTTCCGGTCCGGTGGCATTGACCAACGGTTCGCCGGCGAGCAACCTCTCGGCTGGCCCGGGTGAAGATCTGCGTTTCTACCTCGACGTTCCCGCTGGTCACGAGAACCTCAGCTTCTCGATTTCCGGCGGCAGCGGGGATGCGGACCTGTATCTGAGGTTCGGGTCCGAGCCGACGACCAGCAGTTACGAGTGCCGTCCGTGGCTCAATGGCAATAACGAGACGTGTGACGGCAGCGATTTCGATACCACAAGAAACGGCAGGTATCATGTGTTGGTCCGTGGTTATGCGGGAGCCTCCGGCTTTTCGGGTGTATCCTTGGTCGGTAGCTTCGACGTCCAGACCAACTCACCGCCCAGCGCTGCGTTCAGTGCCTCTACCAGCGGTCTGACCGCCAACTTCAACGCTGGCGCATCGTCTGATCCGGACGGCAGCATCACGTCCTATAGCTGGAGCTTTGGAGACGGTGCCAGCGGCAGTGGCTCGACGGCTTCGCATACCTATGCTGTCGACGGCACCTACACCGTGACATTGACGGTGATGGACAACGACGGGGCTACCGGCAGCACCAGCCAGCAGGTTCAGGTCGTGGATGATTCCGGCGGCGGTGCGCCTTGCACCGGCTGCGATTCCCGCAGCGGTTCGCTCAGCGGTTCCGGCGACTGGGATGCACAGCCCGACGGCACCTGGTTTCAATCCGGCGGCGGGCGTTTCCAGGCCTGGCTGGAAGGGCCGACAAGCGCCGATTTCGATCTCAAGCTGATGCGCTGGAACGGCAGAGACTGGTCCATAGTGGCGGAGTCGATCAGTTCCACATCCAGCGAACAGATCGATTACCAGGGCTCTTCCGGATTTTACTACTGGCGCGTTGAATCATGGAGTGGCAGCGGAGCCTACGACGTCTGGTTCATCAATCCGTAACGAAGATCAACAACAACGATAAATGCACCAGCATTACGCCGCCCCGCACCCGGGGCGGTTTTTTCTTGGGGAAACCATGATCAGGGACCCGCAGTGACCGGGGTCGGAGCATCCTTGGCCCGACCGCGCCGAGCCGCGGTTGGCCATCCAGGCGCTGCACTGACGATTCGGCAATTGATTTCCCCTTCGGATTCTGTCATCTTTGCACCCCTGCACTCCAGGGAATCCCACATGAAGAAATTGCTGATGGCTGCGCTGGCAGCGGGCATACTGTTGCCTGCGACAGCGGTGACCGAGATTCGCGCCTTTGCCGGCGCCACGCTGATTACCATTGCAGGTCCGGAAATACCGGACGGCGTGCTGGTGATCGAGGACGGCAAGATCAGAACCGTGGGCGCGCGCAATGCAGTTCGGATTCCTGAACAGGCGGAGGTCATCGAGCTGGCGCCAGGCAGCTTCATCATGCCGGGCATCGTCGATACCCACAGCCACGTTGGCGAGGTGTCCGGCGGCGATCGGTCAGGCCCCATCCAGCCCGAGACGCGCGCGCTCGATTCGCTCAATGTTCGCAGTTCCGGCATCACGCGCGCCCTGGCCGGCGGAATAACCTCGGTCAACGTGATGCCGGGTTCCGGGCACCTGATCAGCGGCCAGACGATTTACCTCAAGCTTCGCGACGGCGAGCAGATCATGGACCTGGTCTATCGTTTCGATGACGGGTCGCCGGCCGGCGGCTTGAAGATGGCCAACGGCACCAACTCGATCGGCGAGCCGCCGTTTCCAGGCACCCGCGCCAAGTCCGCGGCGCTCGTTCGGTCCGCTTACATCAAGGCCATCGAGTATGCCGAGAAGGTCGCCGATGCCGAAACCGAACAGGACATGCCGCCGCGGGATCTGGCCATGGAAGCGCTCGGTGAAGTGCTGGCGGGCAAGCGCATGGTGCATTTTCACAGCCACAGGCATGACGATCTGCTGACGGCCATTCGGTTGCGCGATGAATTCGGATTCCGGATGGTACTGCACCACACCAGCGAAGCCTGGCGCGTGGCCGACCAGATCGCCGCAGCGAGGGTTCCGGTCTCCCTGATCATGGTCGACAGTCCGGGCGGAAAGTTGGAAGCTTTGAATCTGGAAGCGAAAAGTGCACCGGCGCTGGAACAGGCCGGGGCCAGGGTGGCCTTTCATACCGACGACTGGGTTACCGATTCGCGCTATTTCCTGCGCATGGCCGCAATGGGTGTGCGCGCCGGCATGTCTCGCGATGCGGCACTGACTGCGATGACCCAGGCGGGCGCCGACATGCTCGATATCGGCGAGCGGGCGGGTTCGCTGACGCCGGGCAAGGATGCCGATTTCGTCATACTCTCGGGCGATCCGTTCAGCGTTTACACGCGGGTGAAGGAAACCTGGGTCGAAGGGCGGAAACGTTTCGACCTGGACGATCCGGACGATCGGCTGGTCGCCGAGGGGGGATTCAACGCCTTGACCGATGACGACGGCGCCGGTCATATCCACGGACAGGGGCCGCATGATCACGCCAGCGCACGGGGAGCAGGTCAATGAGCAAGTCGAGAATCTTCACGTTCGAAATTCCAGGCACGCTTTCGGTCGCGATCGTCACGCTCATGCTGGCCCTGACGGTTGCGGCAAGCGCTTCGGCCCAGGATCTTGCGGTGCGCGCTGCGACGCTGCATACGGGTACGGGTGAGATCATCGTCGACGGGCTCGTGCTCATCGAGGATGGCCTGATCAAGCGTATCGACCGCTTCGAGGATGTCGCTATTCCCGAAGGCGTGGCACTGATCGAAGTGCCGGTCGCCACGCCCGGCCTGATCGATGCACGCAGTACCGTAGGCCTGTCGGGCGCAATGAATCAGCCGCACGACCAGGACCAGCTGGAGAGTTCGGCTGCGATTCAGCCAGAGTTGCGGGCCATCGATGCCTATAATCCGCGCGAGCGGCTGGTCGAGTGGCTGCGCGAGCACGGGGTGACCACCGTGCACACCGGCCACGGACCGGGCGAGATCATCTCGGGCCAGACGCTGATCGCCAAGACCGCCGGAGAGACTGTCGACGAGGCGGTGTTCGAGCCGACTTTCGCGCTCTCGGCCACGCTCGGCGAGGGCGCCACAGAGCATGCCAGAAAGTCGCCGGGCAACCGGTCCAAGGCAGTGGCCATGCTGCGCGAGCAGCTGATCAAGGCGCGTGAATACGTCGAGAAGAGAGCAGCCGGCGAAGATGGCAAGGGGCCGTCGCGCGATCTGGCCCTGGAGGGGCTGGGCGCTGTGCTGGCGCGCGACATGCCGCTGATCGTAGAGGTTCACCGTCACAACGACATCATGACCGCGCTACGCCTGGCCGATGAATTCGGGTTCGATCTTGTTCTGGCCGGCGCCGCCGATGCCGCCTTGGTCATGGACGAAATCAAGGCTGCGGGAGTACCGGTGATTCTTCATCCGACGATGTCTCGGGCCTGGGGTGGCAGCGAAATGGCGAACTTCTCGTTCACCACTGCGCGCAAGCTGATCGCGGCCGGTATACCGGTCGCGCTGCAGTCCGGTTTCGAAGGCTATGTTCCAAAGAATCGCGTCGTGTTGTTCGAGGCCGGCGTGCTGCTGGGTTACGGCGTCGAGCCGGCGCAGGCGCTGGAGATGATCACGCTCGCCCCGGCGCGCATTCTCGGCATAGACGACCGGGTGGGCTCGCTGGAGCCCGGCAAGCACGGCGACCTGGCACTGTTCGACGGCGATCCGTTCGAATATACCAGCCACGTGATCGGCACCGTCATCGAAGGACGAAAGGTCAGCGATTCGGTGCGGTGATCCGGCGAGCGCTACCGCATACCGCGGCCGGCCCACGCGGGGCGGCCGCACGGCACGCATGAATCGGCTCAGGACCTTCCGGGGGCCCTGATTTCCGGTGTCTGCAGACGAATCTGCAACGGTCCAGGGCTGTCGAGTTCATCCTTGATGGCGTGGCGCATCAGGTCTCGGAAATCGGATACGGCCATGAAGAATTCGCGCATGATCAGGATCCAGATGCGCATGCCGTAGCGCGTCAGCACCAACCGCTCTCCCTCGTCACGAACCGCGCCCATAAGCTTAAGGCCCAGGATTTCGGGGGCCAGCTTGCGCATGAATCCCGGATAGCGTCGTTCGGCCAGGGCCTTGTCCAGAGAGAGTCCGAACAGATTCATGAGCATGAAATAGCGCAGCCGATCTCGCTTGGTCAGCGGCTGCTTCCGGCTGATGCCGAAGCGGCCGGCGGCGATCTGGCGGTTGTAATTATTCAGCGAGAAGGTACTCGAATAAAGAACGCCGTCCAGGTAGCTCAGCGATCCGCTGCCCAGACCCAGGTATTCCTCGTTCTCGATCACGTACTCGTCGACGGTGCCTTCGGACTTGCTGAAGCACCAGGCCGAAGAAGGGTTGTAGTCGGCGGGCAGCGCATCCAGGATCAGTCGGTACATGTGGCCTTCGCGATCGAATTTCACGTTGCCCATGGTCTTGAGCATCTTGCGCATAGTGCTTTCGGCGCTCATCAGGGGATAGAACGTCACCTGATTCACGCCGGCCTGGCGGGTGATCAGATCGACGTCGCGCAACAGCGATTCGTCGTCCTGGTCCGGCAGGTTGAAGATCATGTCGGCATTGAGCGTATCGAAGTATCCCAGCGCGCCTTCCAGTCGACTCATCACCGAAGCAGAGGAGCCGTACTTGTCGTAGCGGTCCATCTGGCGCAGCAGATTGTCATCGAGGCTCTGGATGCCCACCGAAAGGCGGGTCACCCCTGCGTCGCGCATGCGGCCCATGATTTCCGGCGTCAGGTCGTCCGGGTTGGTCTCGATCGATATGCTGTCGATGGGACTCAGTCGCCGAACCAGGTCGAGTGTTTCCGCAAGTTGTTCCGGCATCACCGTCGGCGTTCCGCCGCCGACGTAGATATCGGCAAAGCGATAGCCGGCATCGTGCGCCATGCGGATCTCCCGGCGCAGGCTTTCGAAATAGCGAGTGGCCTTGTCTTCGCGAAAACATACGCGGTGGAAAGAACAGAACGGACACAGCACGACGCAGAACGGCACGTGCAGATAGAGCATGTAGGTGCGTTCGCGGTCCGGAGGCGGAAGGGACTCGCTGGGCTGTGGGGCCTTGAAGCGGGTCAGGCGCCGGCTGTTGTGGCGAAATCCGGCAGTGAGAATGCGATCCATCAAGGGCACGTCTGACAATCTCCGGTTTTGAAGTTGGCTTTTATTTTCTCTGCCGGGATTCTGGCACATCCGGGTCACGCGTCGGGAAGGTTTCGGCATGCTTGAAAGAATCGACTCGCCACCCGAATCCAGGATTGCAGCATGCATCGTGAATTCGTGTGGCGAGTCGACTACCGGACCGCGTTCAACGATCAGGCACGGGCGCACTCGACGGAAAGGTGAGGAGCCGTAAGCCGCAAGCGCGCACCGTGCATGACCGGTTTTACCGTTGTGTTCAGCCTATCTTGATCTCCACCGAACTCTTGCCGTCCTTGTCGGCCACGTGCACCGCACAGGCGAGGCAGGGGTCGAAACTGTGGATGGTCCGGAGGATCTCGATCGGCTGTTCCGGGTCGACCAGATCGTGTCCGACCAGCGAGGCTTCGTACGGACCGGCCTGACCCTGTGGGTCGCGCGGGCCGGCGTTCCATGTCGACGGAACGACAGCCTGGTAATTCGCGATCTTCTCGTCCTTGATCACGATCCAGTGGCCGAGCGCGCCACGTGGCGCTTCCATGTAGCCGGCGCCCCGGGCTTCCTTGGGCCAGGTTTCGGGCTCCCACATCTCGTTGTTGTGGGTGCGCGTATCGCCGGCGTTGATGTTGGTCATGAGGCTGTCGAACCAACTCGACATTTCGTCGGCGATGATCTTGGTTTCCAGCGTTCTGGCCGCCAGGCGCCCGCCTGTCGAGAACATGGCCTCCAGCGGAAGCTCCAGTTTTCCGAGCGCCATGCCGGCCAGTTCGCGGGTGGGTTCGTGCCCGGCCGCGTAGAGTGTGAGCACGCGCGCCAGAGGACCGACTTCCATCGCCTTGCCTTTCCATCTCGGGGACTTCAGCCATGAGTAGCTGGAATCGCCGTCGAGATTCTTGTACGGCGGAGCAGGGCCGTCGTAGGCGAACTTGGTTTCGCCGTCGTAGGGATGCAGGCCCTGGTCCTTGCCGCCTTCATAGTCGTACCAGGCATGGGAGACGAATTCCTGAATCTCGTCTTCGGCGTGCAGATCGACCTCGTGCAGCGTCGACAGGTCCCGATCCAGGATCACGCCGCGCGGGATCAGCAGGTTCTCGGTACGCCAGATGCCGTCGGCCGGGAAGTCGCCGTAGCACAGGAAATTGCCGACGCCTTCGCCGTGGAAAGGCTTGAACCAGTCCTTGTAGAAGCCGCCGATGGCCAGCGTATCGGGGACATAGACCTGGTCGACGAACGATTTCATCAATTCGATGATGTTCTTGACCTGCTGCAGGCCGGTGGTGTTGACCGAGGTCTGCCCGGCGCCGCCTTCGGTGGCATGTACGCTGATGCCGACCGGCGCGCCGCCGACGACGAAGTTCGGATGCGGGTTCTTGCCGCCGAAGATCGCGTGCAGCTTTGCCACTTCGCGCTGCCATTCGAGCGCCTCGAGGTAGTGCGCTACGGCCATCAGGTTCGCTTCGGGCGGCAGCTTGTAGGCCGGGTGGCCCCAGTAGCCCTTGGCGAAAATGCCCAGCTGACCGGCCTCGACGAAGTCCTTGATCTGTTTCTGGACATCGCGGAAGTAGCCAGGAGACGACTTGGCATAACCGGAGATGGATTGGGCCAGTTCGGACGTGGCGGCCGGGTCGGCTTTCAATGAAGAAACGACGTCCACCCAGTCAAGCGCATGCAGGTGGTAGAAATGCATGACGTGATCGTGGATGTATTGCGCCCCGATCATCAGGTTTCTGATCAACTGGGCGTTGGGCGGGATCTCGATCTTGAGCGCGTCTTCCACCGAGCGTACCGATGCAATTGCGTGCACCAGGGTGCAGACCCCGCAGATCCGCTGGGCGAATACCCATGCGTCGCGCGGGTCGCGGTCTCTCAGGATGATCTCCAGGCCGCGCACCAT